>Ga0315288_10000029_pt1 | contig 163716 bp, 221 predicted proteins | sample YL17G11_20_MG_FD_203454 | JGI IMG/M metagenome (GOLD analysis project Ga0315288, IMG submission 203454) | Sediment microbial communities from Yellowstone Lake, YNP, Wyoming, USA - YL17G11_20 | ecosystem: Environmental > Aquatic > Freshwater > Lake > Sediment | place: USA: Wyoming | collected... | reverse complement strand
TGCACCCGAAGGCTTCGCCCCCAAAGTAGGGGGCAACCTTTACCTCGGCAGCCTCGTGGCTGCACCCGAGGGCTTTGCCCCCAAAGCAGGGGGCTACCTCAACCTCAGCAGCCTCGTGGCTGCACCCGAGGGCTTCGCCCCCAAAGCAGGGGGCTACCTCTACCTCAGCAGCCTCACCACTGTACCCGAGGGCTTCGCCCCCCAAGCAGGGGGCGACCTCGACCTCAGCAGCCTCGTGGCTGCACCCGAGGGCTTCGCCCCCAAAGCAGGGGGCAGCCTCGACCTCCGCAGCCTCGTGGCTGCACCCGAAGGCTTCGCCCCCAAAGTAGGGGGCAACCTTTACCTCGGCAGCCTCGTGGCTGCACCCGAGGGCTTTGCCCCCAAAGCAGGGGGCTACCTCAACCTCAGCAGCCTCGTGGCTGCACCCAAGGGCTTCGCCCCTATCTGCCGTGGGTACCGCTTGGCGGATGGGGTGTGGCGTGGGGGGAAGAGGGCGTAGTTGGTGCCCACTTTGATTCTGTAGGACATGGAGGTTACCGGTGCCCATTGGTGAGGGTTGGTGGCTGAGAATCCGTGATGGCCGGGCGTTCCCGGTCGAGGAGCACTTGGCCGCTGTGCTGGTGACCCCCTCCCGCTTTGGTTTGGCCCGGGGGGATAGTATTGGAACGCGGGAGGAGATTCTGCGTCGGGTGCTGAAGAATGGTTGGATCAGGGTGCGGTACGCGGACTCCTATACCGTCTTTGAGTTCGATGCCCCCCGCGAGGATGCGATGATGGTGATCCAACGGTTCGCGGAGGATGCCGGCACCCCAGGGACCTACGGCACCGCGAGGATCAACGCTCTTCGCACCCGGACATCAGTGGAGGTCACCGGTGCCGATCTGCTCGTTGTGAGTGACCCCGTGGAACTGCTTGGGGTAACGCTTGTCGCGGGCCGGAAGCGACGCAGCAATTTGGTGGAACGGAAGCGTGGGGGCTTGACATTCGGTCCCGATGGTGATATAATGCGGTAACTGCCCGCGATCAGCAGGGCTTGAGGAGTGGCCTGTTGAGGTGCGTCGCGCACGGTTCCGTCTGGTTCTCCCCGCCCGATGCGGAGCGGGTATTGGAGTTAATGCGGCTCCAATGCTCTGCTGTCCGCAGTGCCTGCCAAGCGTACCAGAAACACGGCCTCCGTGGTAACAAGGTCAGGCGATACGTCAAGCGCCGCTACATGGAGCCACTGAACCAGGGCTACATCAACGACGCATGTTCGATGGTGCAGGTAGTGCGCTACCCCAATTTTGTCTTTGGGGGCCGCAGCGCTTGGGATGACCTCCAAGCGGGACGGATTAGCCGTGAGGACTGGCAGGCTCGCCGGAACTCTCAGTTGTACTCACGTGGCGACCGGGGCCGTGGTGGCAATCCCCACATCCAACTCCGCGGCAGCGTCTTGCGGGTGCGCGATCCACGGGGCCGCTGGATTGAGGGGCGGGCCTACGTGCCCACCAAGTTCCAGCCCGATCCCACCTGCTATGCCGTCCGCTTGCTCCGCCGCGACGGCTCCTTCGTGTTTCGGATCGAGTGGGATGCGTCCAAGCCTCCGGTGCGGATCAACCATGGGGCTCTGGGGGTCACGATTGGGCCACTAGGCGTGGCTGTGCTGGAGGTGGGGCCGGACGGGAATGTGGTGGGGCACCATGTAGGTGCAGCGGTGAGGTGGGGTGCGGGGCCCGGCAAGCGGCTCAGTGACGTGCGAGCCGGCGCGGCGGACATATTACGGGAAGCGGAGAAGCGGGGACGTAAGCTCGTCGTGGAGACCCGAGGCAGGATCGCGGGACCCCATAGGGATCAGACCCGGCATCGAGAGGCCGTGGAGGCGCTGTTGTCACGAGCGATGCGGCGTGGCGTCGAGGCCATGGAGGTGGATACGGCGTTCATGGTGGAGTTGGGCAGCCTCAAGTACCGACGCATGTACTCCCTGTCGGACCAGGGGGCTGCGGCGATGATCATTGCGCGCCGCGGCCTATGGTTCAAGGAACGGATGGATTTCAAGGCCACTTGCGGCATGGAGAAGGGCATACTGAACCTTGAAGGAAGAGGTGTGTCCATTGCTCTGAGCCGCAAGCGGTGGCCGGGGCTGAAGCGCGTGCTCCGGCCCCAAGCCGCCCTTGCAGGGCTGTGTCCAGCAGCGGTGGCCAACCCCGCCGAGAGGCACGATGCAGGTGGGATTCCTGCAGGCGAGCAGCCTATAACTGGTCGGCTGTGCCCCCCGCCATGGGGGGTTGAGGCAGAGGAAGGTCTGCCTTCGGGGCTCCATGCGCCGCAAACCAGGGTAGACGAGACACCACTACAGATCGGTGGCATCTCATTCGAGACGGTGGACCACCTGATCCGCGGCGTTGCCGCTCATTATGCCTACATCGAGTCCTACGACGACCTGTACCAGGATGGGTGGCAACTTACGCTCCAGTGGATGGGCCAACCGAAGTGGCAAGGGACCACTAACAAGGTCGGTTTTCTCCATGCGATGCTTGGGTATCGCTTCCTCGACAAGTTGCGGGCTCGTTATAGGGAGCGGGACAGGCGCGCTCCGGGTGGGGTCTCCGAGGACTACGCGGCCCCCTCTGCCGTCCCCGTCGATCCCGCTGTTCTGCTCGGGGAGCTAGAGGGCATGCTCAATGAGGCCGAGGCGCTCCTGCTGCAGTGCCTCCTGGGCGAGCAGGGTGGCCTTGGCGTAGGCAACAAGGTCGCCACCCTTGTGGACGCTACTGGTCTGGAGAGGCCCGTGGTGGTGGCTGCCTACGGCAGCCTTGAACGCAAGGCTCGCGGCTTGCTTGCCGATGAGGGGACGTGGCAGGACTTGTGGAATGATGTATTTTGAGAAGGAGAAATACCGTGTTGATCGCGGGGATCGATCCTGGAAAGGCGGGGGCCGTTGCGGGTTTGTGTGTAGAGACGGGGCAGGTACATTTCCTCGACATGCCCGCTAGGGGTCGGGGTAACGACGTGGATACGGATGTGGTCGAGACGACACTGCTGGGGTGGGAGGCCGAAACAGGGCATGCGATTGACTGTGTTATCTTGGAGGAGCAGCACGCATTCCCGGGCCAGGGCTCGGTGAGTGGTTGGACATTTGCCGTGAACTATGGGGCTCTCAGGGACCGTATCAGGTCGATGCAGCGGCACCGCGCTCCTGGCCTGCCCCCGCTGCAACTCGTGGAGGTGGGGGGCAGAAAGTGGCAGAAGGCCCTGGGCATCGTCATGCCCCTTGCCCCAAAGAGGCCGAAGGCTCAGGCTCGTGTCTCTATGGACGGGCTGGCGCTTACTGAGGATGAGGAGGAGAAGGCAAAAGATGAGGACGCAGCGGCATTAAAGGAGCATCGGCGACTGCTGGCGGAGCGGAAGCGGGGAGTGAAGGCTGAGGTGAAATCGAAGGTGCGAGACTGGTTCCCCGACGCAGCGGTGGGGAACGCGGATGGTAGAGCCGATGCTCTGGCTCTGTGCAGATATGGTCGGTTGCTTATTGGCGAACGCGGGGTATAATATACGGGGGGAGGGTAGGTTCGGAATGAGGTTGGGCCATGCCTGAAGAAGGGGCGGCGACAACAGCGGCGACAGCGTTAGTGGAGTGTCACCCCTGCCCCCACTGCCCCAAGATATTTACGAGCCGTAAGGCGTTGGGTGGGCATCTGCACATCCACACGGCGCTGAGGGTGCCACCGATTAGGGTGCGCCGCCAGACCCTGATCGAGTTGCTAGGCGCTGTGGCTCAATGGCTGGAGGACGGCAGCGAGAACAGAGACCTGCCGGCTGCCGCCCTAGCTAGGCTCCGGGAACAGGATGTCAAGATCAGGCTGGCCTTTCACCTCTTGATGCTGACGCGAATCGACCGGATCAACGGGCTCAACTCCGCTCTGCTGGACGTGGATGCTGAGTTGAAGCGCCGGGCTGAGGACCTCAAGGGGCTGGGGACGCTCAAGACCGTCGAGGTCACTACTCTCCAGGCACGGCTGGAGCAGTCGATTGCGGCAGACTTGGCGATGATTACCGCGGCGGTGGACAAGGATAGCCGTGGGACCGCGACGCTGGCGCAACGGTTGGAAACCCTTCTCAAGGAACTTGGAGCCGACCAAGAGCCGTTGGGTGGGGAGGAGGCGGTATTGCCCCCATCAGACCGTGAGGCGATCCGGCGTGTCCTCGCCCGTCTCCAGGGAATGCAGCAAGATGGACACACTGGTCCCGGAACTCGAATCGCTCTCCCCCCAGGCTAGGGCTTGGCTCGCCGAGCACTTGGCGGACGGGCGTGTTGACGCTGCAGTGGCGGCGGCATGGGCGTGGGACTATGAGGAGCCCCCGGTCCCGATCCGCCAATTCCTTCAGGACGAGCACTATCTGGGCAAGTTCATGGGGGCATGTAGCGAGACGTGGCTGCGCGAACTTGAGATCGTCCTGGCCCCCGATAGTCCCATTGTGGAGTGGATCATGAAGGGGGCAATCGGCACATTTAAGACAACGACGGCCTCTGCGGCAATCTTGTACAAAGCCTACTGCCAATTGCTTCTCAAAGGCAGCCCAGCGGAGTACTATGGATTGCTGCGTGGCTCATGGATATTCTTTGCAATCCTCAACATCACATTGGAGCGGGCAGAGAGTGGGATCGATGCGCTCCAGACATGGGTTGACGAATCGCCGTGGTTCCAAAAACACTACCCCCGGCAGGCTAGGTCTGGGGATAAGATTGTGTGGCCGCAGAAGCGGGTTGTCATCCATAGCGGCTCGTTGGCCGGGCATGTCCAGGGTGAGAACCTCTTTGGGGTGACACTGGATGAGGCCAACTTCTATCGGCACAAGCGGAAACTTAGCGGGAAACCTGGGGAACAAACCAGGGCCCACGACCTCTACAGGGCATCGCGCCGGCGTATGGTTAGTAGGTTCATCCAGTGGGGGGGCAGGCTGCCTTGTCTTATGATCTTGATGTCATCCCAGGAGACCCCGAGCAGTTTTTTGGATGAGCACGAGCGGAAACACCAGGACGATCCCCATACCCACGTCACGTCAATGACGCTCTGGGACGCCCGCGGTGGTTCGGGACGGTTTAGTGGCGAGACTTTTGATGTCGTTATCGGGGACGAGACCCATCGGTCTGTCATCCTAGAGCCCGGTGAGGTGCCACCCACAGGGGTTCGTATCGCCTCCGTTCCCATTGAGCTATACAATGAGTTCGTGCAGGACCCCGGTGAGGCCCTGATGGACCTTGGTGGGTTCAGCGTTGCTTCAGTCCAGCGTCTCTTTCCGGACGCGGCCTGTTTGGAGAATTGCGTCGATCCCCTGCGCGTCTCGCCTACTACGGTGGATGAGGTTCGCTATCTTGGCGTGGGCCGCAACCGCGGAATCGAGGAGGTGGTTGCCCCCGCCAGGCTCTTTCACATTGCCCATTCCGTCCCCGTGCCGCTGGTCAACCCGGGGATGGCCCGCCACATCCACGTCGATATCGGCTTGAAGTGGGATGCCTTGGGCCTTGCTGTGGGCCACAGAATGTACGGTGTTACGGGGGCTGGGGTCTACTACGATCTGCTTCTGCGTGTCAAGGCTCCGTTGGGTGAGGAGGTGGACTTGACCGCGGTGGTGCAGTTCATCAAATGGCTCCGGGAGCAGGGCCTTCCCATCGGGGCCGTGACCTACGATCAGTTCCAATCGCGCCAGAACATCCAGATGCTCAATGTCGCCGGGATCAACGCCTCACAGTTCAGCGTCGGCCTCGATCCCTACCTCACGTTCCGAAAGGCGGTCCTGGACCGGCGCGTAAACTGGTATAGATACGCTCCTGTTCTGGCCGAGGCCGAGCAGGTACTGAAGGACACCACGGCCGGCGTAATAGACCACTCGACTGGTGGTTGTCTGGCGGGGCATACGAGGGTTCCCTTGTTGAACGGTACAACACTCACTATGCAGGAGCTTGCTGAGGGAGCCGCGGGCGAGGAGTTCTGGGTCTACTCCTGTAAGCCTAGTGGCGAGGTAGTGCCTGGCAAGGCAAGGGCAGCTAGATTGACCAAGACTGCCCAGATGGTTGAGGTGGTCTTGGACAATGACCATGCAGTGGTGTGTACCGCAGATCATCCATTCATGCTACGAGATGGGAGCTATTGCCCTGCGGGCGAGCTACAGCGTGGGGTCTCACTGATGCCCCTCTACAGGTATTATGGAGCAGGCCAGAACCACAAAGTTATTTCAGTTAGGTCCCTGAGTACGAGTGTCCCTGCGTATGATCTAGAGGTTGATGACTACAGTAACTTTGCCTTGTCTGCTGGGGTGTTTGTACACAACTCCAAGGATGTTTTGGACGCCGCCGTGGCTGTGGCCGCACATGTCCTGGAGGGAGTTGATTTGTCGGTTCGGGTTGGCCATAGGGCCTACATGAACCGCTACCGTGGTGCCGTTAGCATAGGAACCCACTGATGCTTCGTGTCCCCGGTTTGTCCTGGCTTAAACGCGCTACGGGTATGGGCCGGCGCGGCGCTCTCGCGCGCACTCCGGTCAGCCCCGCCGGTGCCGTGAGCCGGGGCGGCGTCTCCGACCTCGTGTCTGAGTTCTTCCGCAGGCAAATGCGCCTCGGTGCCGACCGCATTCAGAGGTTCGCGGAATATGAGGTCATGGATGAGGACGACTTGCCGTCCTCGATCCTCGACCTCTACGCCGAGGACGCGACGCAGATTGACCACGCTACGGGCAGATCGGTGTGGCTCACCTCCAAGAATGAGATCATCGCCAAGCTCGGTGAGGAGTTCCTGCGGGACGTGCTCAGGATCGAGGACAACGTCTTCGGGCTCGCCAGGGACACCGCGAAGTATGGGGTGGCTTACGATTGCCCCCTCCAGGAGGAGGATGCGAAGACAGGGCTCAAGGGCCCCATGTTTGGTTCCGTTCCCCTGGACCCCAAGATCGTGACCCCTGTGTGGGATGAGGTGAACAGGCTGATTGGATACAGGATTGGCTTGGAGGTGGGGGACAGCGCTTCCAAGGACAAGCCAGCGGAGCTCCCGTGGTCCCTGGTCCAGTACATGGTGTCGGGCCGTGATCGCACCGGGAAGGGTGGAACATCGGTGTTCCAGCCCGCAAGGCGGCCTTTTCGCAGACTCAGAATGGTAGAGGATAGCCTTATACTTCTCCGCCTCAAAATCGCCCCGGACCGTCTCCGGTTCAAGATTAAGAACTCGGCGGAGTTCTCGCCGGAGGAGCGCCGTAGCCTGATGCAGGAGATGCGGGATGAGATCCGGAAGAAGCGGCTCATTGACCCCACTACCGGGGAGGTTCGATCCGAGATCGATCCGTTCACTGTGGATGATGACATTTATGTTGACGACGAGATGGTCGACGTGGATGTCCTGAAGGGCAACACCGATTTGGGCCGTGTCTTAGACGTGGAATACGCCCGCAAGCGCTTCCTTGGCACCGTGAGGGTGCCCCCGGAGTATGTGGGGTTCTCAGAGGCTAGGGGCGGGGTGCTGGGACAAAGTCCTCTCTGTTTGACGGGTGATACTCTGGTTCCATTGGCGGATGGGCGTGTGTTGTCAATGGAGCAGCTTGCCGCGGGGGCGGCCGGTGATGAGTTTTGGGTGTATGCCGTAGACCCCATGAACCACCGCCTGCGTCCTGGGGTTGCTCACTCCGCCAGGCTGACGAAACAGGGGGCTCCTGTTCTTTGTGTGGTGCTGGATAACGGGGAGAGCTTCCGCTGCACCTCCGATCACCCTGTCATGCTGCGGGACGGCAGCTACAAGCCTGCTGGTACACTTTGCGAGGGGGATTCGGTAATGCCTTTCTACAAGCGGGGCCGTTGGGTCTCGCTAGGTAAGGTGGCGTGTAACCATAAGATTGTCTCCGTCGCGCCCGGCGGTGTTGCCGATGTGTATGACTTGTCTGTGGATGGCCATCACAACTTCGCCTTGGCTTGTGGGGCTTTCGTACACAACTGCCAAATTGACATCCAATTTTCTAGGTCGTGTAAGCGGATTCAGCGCGCCGTCATTACCGGATTGGTCCGAGCCTTCCAGATCGATCTGTGCTGGCGCGGCATCAATCCCTACAAGCCCGGTAACGAGTTCGAGATCCACATGGTCCCGATCAGTTTCCTTGAGGAGAAACAGCGCGCGGAGACGGCGAAGATGCGCGCCGAGGCCGTGGAGGCCCTCACGGACGCTGGTGATCGGTTGGGCCTGCCCAAAGACGAGTGGGCCAAGTACGTCTTGCAGGTCAGTGGGCTCGCCGCCGACCTCAACAGGTTCAACCCCGAAGCATTGGCCCTGGACTGGCAGGGGATCAAGCCCGCGGAGTTGCTGGCCGCGGCGGTGCGTCTCAGCACCGGCAGGAAGCTCTTGGAGGACGTGTTGTTCCCAGGCTACATGTCGAGTTGGCACCTCTCTCCTGCTGGACTGCCCCCCGTTGCGGCCTATAAGTGGGATGGCTCGGTGCTGACCGAGGGCCGTACCATTTGGGCCCCCTCAGCCGATTGCGTCCGGATCGTTAAGGCCGCTGCCGGTGTCGCCCCCATAGGAGGGGTGAAGCGGCCCCAGAGTCTAATGGAAGCGGTGGTGGAGGGTACAAGTTGAGAGGAAAGCGCGAGATGAACTGTAAGCACCGGTGGCAGCAGGTCGAGAACTCGGAGAAGCCCAGTGGAGAGGTCTTGGTGATATGTACCATCTGTGGCGAATCTAAGACCCTACGGCCCAAGACCGAGTCCCGAGGGGGCCGGCGCGTCTTGTTGGGGTGAGCAATGCCGGTCCAACTGCCACGCCCCGGCCGCTATAGTTCCCCTTTGGGGGAACTATGCATCGAGCATGGAATTGATTGGGTGCGGCTGCGGGTAGAGCCCTTGGGCTCGACCCCGACGATGATCTGGGTGTTCCGCTTGGATGGGACATTCGATCATTTCGAGATCGAGACGCAACAAGGCCCTGGCCGTGGAGTTAGGTGCGCCGTGGGATGCCGGCATATTTCCCCGGGCTACAGGGGCCGCTTGTGGCTCCTGCCCCCCGTGGAGGCTGGGGGCTTGCCCCAGTTGGGCTGCGACACCTGCGTCGTCATGGGGCGTAAAGTACTCCGGGCCGATGACCCGAGGCGCAGCATCATTTCGGAAGACCTTTTGCCCGGCATCCTGGCCCGGTGTGACGTTGTGGATGGGTCCAGTGAATAAGACACTTAGGGTACAGGGGGCCGAGGCGTGGGCGGTTAGGGCCTGCTTGGCTAGTGAGGGCGTGACGGCTAAGGTCCGGCCCGTCCCGACCCGGAGTCTCTTCAGTCGCGTGGATGTGGTGGTTCCCGAGGAGGGGGTGGCGGCGGCCCGTGTGGCCCTTGATCTTTACGGGTTCGCCTGTGAGGAGGTTGGTGATGAGCGAGGTTAATTCGACGGGGATGATGGAACACCTCCATTGCCTGGGGCAGTGGGGTTACGCTGATGGATGGTACGGCACCCCTGGGGTCTGTGCCTCTTGCACCGTCGAGGCCGAGTGCAAGCAGCGCGCAGCCTCGGCGGGTGTAGAGCACCAGAACAGCGTCGTGGCGGGCCAGTCCGCACGCTTGGAGGGCCCGCAGACATCTATGGCGGACCCCCGATCGGCGTCGGGCCGGCCCGTGGGAATGCGCTAGGAGCATCTGATGGATGTGGATCGCCTGCTGCTCGCGGCTGATAGGGACGAGGCTCTGCGCCGGCTCCGGCGTGCCCTACGCCTGTGCCAGGATGCGAAGCAGCGGGTCCACCTGTGCCATCTGTGTGAGGAACTATCGTCCTCGGACTGGGCTAAGATCGGCGTGATTCTGGGCATCCTATGGTACAAGCTCGACAAGATGATCTCGGCGCTGGAGCGGAAATAAGGCGCGACCCCTCCTGCCCCATCTGCCAGGAACTGGTACGCCAGGGGATTCAGCCCCTCAAGGAATCCCGAGGAGGCAGGGAGGGATGGTTCCTCTACAGGGCCGCTCCGGGGGCACCGGTTCGTCTCCTGGCCCTGTCCCACTCCCAGGCATTTGGTGGAGAGCTTCGTACCGACGCCCTCATGGCCGTGAAAGCCGCGGCATCGCGTCTTGGCCGTTCGCAGTATTATTACTTACGGAAGGCAGCAGGGCCCCATTGGTGGGTAGAGGCCGTTTGGGTTCCCTGTAGGAGATTAGATAGAGCCAACGAGATGCCTGCCGCTTCGCCTCCGGGGCGGCCCTGTAAGTGCTGATCCCTGCCCGAAACGTGAAGGAGTTACGCCGTGGCTACCGCAAGCCGTGTATCGCTGTTCGCTGGTCTCGCCCCCGATCAGTGGGTCCAAGTGTTCAGGCTCGAAGACCATGAGGGTGACCCCTCGTACCAGTGCCATTTCCTCAACCTGGAGTTCATCGCCGATACCGCCAATACCGCCCCGGTCCGCATCGTTCTGGACTATTCGGCGGACGGTCTCACATGGGTCCGGGGCTACACCCACGCCGCGGACACCAACCCCGGTGGGCGCATCGAGTTCCCGGTCTACCACACTCGTGCCTACGTTCGCTGCCTCGCTTACAGCAGGGGCACCGGCGCGATCCGGGGCCAAGCCCATGTGCCTGAGCTCCAGACGCTGCCACAGTTCCTGCCCGCCGAGCGCGACGACCTCGCTTGCCGCATGTGGTGCCAGCATTCATGCGAAATTGGGCCGGAGACCGGTGGTACGCCTCCTGCTCAACCGTAGTCCCTCTGTACCCCCGGTTGGACTAACCATCCAACCGGGGGTCTCCCCCCTAAGCTGGACACCAGCAATGCCTCGTAAAGGTGAGCCCTGCCCCGAGCATATCAAGCGCCTTTGCTCCGAGCGCATGAGGGGTAATACGATCTGGAAGCTCAGTAGGGGTGGGAGGGGCTATAAACACCCCCCAGAGTTTGGTGAAGCGACCCGTATGTCATACTCATGTGCGCCTCTGGCACCCCGCGAAGCTCCGTGAAGCCATTGCCCAGCGAGAGTTTGAGGCTCGGTGCCTGTCTGCTTGAGGAAGCAACAATGGCCGCACGTACCCACCCCGTTCTCACAGGTGGTGTCCGGTTCAAGTTTGAGGCCGACCTGCAAATCGCGGCGGATGCGCTGCGCCGCGCGCTGGTCACTGCGGACAGCCCGATCATGCGCTCATTTCTTGAGCCTATTGGCCGTGCCGATACCCTCATTGATCTCAATGAGGCCGCGGCCCGCCTCGCCAACATCCTCTCCGATCTCGATGCCCTCCCTGCCAAGGTGGAGTTTGCCAACAAGGAGGGTTGAGATCGTGGCTGCATCCCCCATACTCGCTGATGTCCACCCCGATGGCACTTGGATTTGGCCCGATGGTTCATTGGGTCAGGGGGGTTGTCATAGTCAGGTCGCGGCGGACTGGCTAGGTGCTCCGAAATCACGGACGGTTATTTACGACGCAATGTACCGGGGAGCCATTCGTCTGACCGCTGGTGATCGGTGGCTCGGAGTTAGCGTGGGAGATTCCCCCGCCTCGCCTGCTCTGGAGACTCTGCGAGACATTGTGGCAGAAATGAGAGAATATGACGAGGTGTACATGGATGGGCCGCAGTGGGCGCGCTCGGCCTTTGTGTGCGGGGTCCGGTTTACCCCCGAGCAGACTGTTGAGTGGATTGACCGCAATCTTCAGGGACAGCCCGGTGACATGGCCTCCGCTGCCCGCGCCCGCATTGGGGTGAGGGAATCCATTGGCAGCCTGGATCGTCTCCTCACCGAGATGCCTCCCCCTGCTGAGTGGCAGAAGGCTAGTACTTGGTATCACGGCACTGCTGGGAGGGTTAGAGCGAGGGACATCATCCGAAATGGCGTCAACCCCAACAAGGCGGGCAATTACAAAGGGGCGGATGTCTCCCGCAAGGGCTTCGTTTACTTGACTCAGTTCAGGGGGGAGGCAGAGCGTTACGCTGAGATCGCAGCGGGCGTGGGTGAGGAGCGTGTCCTGAAGAGCGACCCTTATGGGTATGTCTTCGAGATTCCTGGTGAGGCCCTCAAGGACGTGGAGCCCGATGAAGACGATGTGCTGAAGCGCCTACAGGATGGGACAGCCCCTGAGTGGCTTGAGGTAATGGCGGCACAGGCGGGTGCGGAGTTCGACCCAGATAGCTTGGACTGGGATTTTGACGCCGCGATCTACACCGTCAAGAAGTTGATGCAGAAGATGACGGACGAGCAGAAGGTGGAGCTAATGGCTGGCGACCAGGTAGTAGGCGATCCCAGCATGGGAAGCGGCTACGCCAATGTTGCTCATAGAGGTGTGCTTAGACCGTCCAGGGTTTGGCGGAAGAACATGTTGGACCGCCCAGGCAATCCTGACGTGCCATGGGAGGAGGTTTCCATGACCTCACTCTTGGGTGAGTCCACCGCCCCCATTGGGATCGCGTGGGTATGGCCAAACGGTACTGTCTCAGCTACGCTTGAGGGCCATACCGTGGCTACGGTGCGGTGGTTTGGACTAAGCTGGACGCACCAGAGGACATGGGAGTTTCGGGAGGAGGCGTTGAGGCGTGGGGCGATCCGGTTGTTCGATGCTGAGGGCATACTAAGCGTCGAGGTGGGGGACGCCCCTGCCAGCGAAGCTCTACATGCCCTGCGCGACATTATCCTGGGCGGCAAGCGGCATCGGGTGGACATCAATGACCCACATGAACTGATCTTCCAGGGCACTCCCGACGATGCCGTGGAGTACATAGACCACATCATGCAGGTTGGGGGGGAGTTCATTGGCAGTCTGGGCCGCGTGATACAGGAGGCCGAGGAGGACTGGGATGAGGTGCCTGGTGGTGGGACTACTGGGATGGGCAGCGAGGAGATTACGTACTTCTTGGAGGACATCTATGACGAGGAGCTTGAGGCCGTCGTTGCTGAGTTCAAGCGGAAGCGTGGGAAGGGTAGGGTTTCCTGGGCCGTTGTTCCTGCTGCCCGCCTCATTAAGATTTGGCAGGACTACGCCAAGACCGGTGTGGTGCGGGATGAAGCGGGCATGCAGGAGATTAAGGACCGGATGCTCCACAACGCCCAGAGGCTTCGGGCCTGTACCGAGCTCATGGGCCATACCTCGCTGGACATGCGGCCTGAGTTGGAGGAGCGGGGCATTGAGTTCACGGATGAGGAGTGGGAGGACCAGATGCCCAACTTCTTCACCGATCCTCATGGGACGTGGCGGCTGAGTGACTATGGACTGGAACCACTGCTCGACCTCTCCTTCGATCTCGTGAGGGCCAAGACCGCGGAGGACCAGCTTCAGGTTGTGGACCAGATGCTCAGCGTCGCGCATCGGCGTGGAGACATGGCGGCCAACTTCGTGCAGGGAGGCAGGGCGACCTTGGGGAAGCTGGCTACTGAGTCCATTGGTGGTTTGGGTAGTGTGCTCTTTGAGGATGACTGGTTCTCTGCGGACAGGGTTCGGAAGCGGCCCGAAATCTTCACCATAGGGGGACGCTGGTGGATCACCGATATAGGAGAGTGGGTCTACGTGGGTGGTCTAGCCCACACGCGGGCATTCGTGGATTACATGGAGAAGCATGGTAGGGGGGATGAGCCTAAGACGTTGGAGGTTGGTGGGGAGGATTCCTTCGCCGACATCTCCACGATCCTGAGAGCGTATGACTGGATACGAGTGAATCGAGGCCACTTCCATGTGTACCGCGTTGATAGGAAGACGTTGGGCCGTCTCTCCGGTGCGTTGGAACAGAGACGGGAGGACGAGGATACTTATCCTGTTCTGGCCCCGGAGGGCTACGTGAATCGGGTTGTGGGGGACGTAGGGTATCCCCATAATCTGTCTTTCGTTGCCTGCCAAGTGCCGTATCTCACGGGCCTACTGTCCCCAGGAGCGCGGGGGGATGTCTCGCCTGCCCAGCAGTACCATGTGGCCGGGGCAGGGGAATCTATGGGTAGCCTCGACCGCATGCTTGCGGAAGCCTCCGAGATGGCACTTGACTGGCCCATTGCGTTCAATGAGATTTTCAACTGGTTGAATGGTGCGGCTGTCTTTGGGTCTGGTTCTTTCGCCATAGAGACGATAGGCAATATCTTGACCGAGACCACATTGTCCTCTCTGGTCTCGTCTTACCAGGTGTACCAGCCTGCTGGTGACGAGGACATGAAGCGAATACGGGACGTCAGGGTTACAGTGGATGAAAGCTTGGGTACGCGAGGGACTATTGAAGGAGAGACCAGGTTTATCTCTGTTTACCCCAACCTTGAGGTATTTGTTTGGTTCAATGAGCACACAGACCCGAGGTCTGTCGTTAGTACCGTGTTGCACGAGATTGTTCACGCGATCCAGGGCGCGGCTGATCCTGGCTCCTGGGAGAGGAGTAGTGGCAGAGAGTATGCTGACCAGCCCCCGGAGGTGGACTCTTATGCCCGACAGATCGCCACGGAATACTGGGACTTGGTTCGTGGCGCTGGGGGAGCGCGCAGCGTCACCTATAGGGACACCCCGACCTACGAGTGGATGATGACGCCTGATGGTAGAGCCAATATCCACAAGAACCAGCGGGCGGCTATCCTCGCGTTGGCTCGTCGCTACTTCAAGGGGGCAGCACCCGAATGGAGGCAGGAGGAGTCTATAGGCGGTCTTGACCGCATGCTCTCAGAAGCCTTCGAGCCCGCGATCATCTACACCACGGCTCTGAGGTGGTTCACGGAGTGGTTGAAGTCCCCTGCCCATCGAATCCCTCGTCACGTTGATGGCGGTGATTACTGGTTCTATCTCTATGACATACTGGGCGAGAGCCTGATCCCGATCCTCGCCGACTACGCGAGGCAAGGGCAGGAGCCGCGGGCCCGTAGTGGCTTCACAGCAGAGGATGCCTTGTCGTCCACGGACGTGCATCTGATAGTAGACCATGCGTGGGAAGGTAGGCCAAAGGGTGAATGCGGCAGTCGGGGTGGACAGTACCAAGTGTCGATCTGGTACGCTTCCAATGTGTTTGCTGAGGCCCTTACTTCTACATTCGTCCATGAGGTGGAGCATTTGATCGAGCGAGTGGGTGAGGTGTTTTCATCGGTCTCCTACTCCGGCCGTGACTATGCCTCGCTGTCCACCTTCTATCTGGCCCGGCCGCAGGAGCAGCGGGCTTATGCTTACCAGATCGCTCTGGAATACTGGAACGCCGTTCGGGAAGTGGGAGGTGGGTCGGTCGTGGATTGGGAGGACATGCCTACGGTCCGAAAGCTCAGGGCGTGGGAGGCCGCGAGCCCCCATGCGGAACGACTAGGCAGTGAGATCATCGACATGGCGAAGCAGGAGTTCCAGAAGCTCGGCGCGGCTGGTCCTGCAAGACATGACTTGGCGAAGATTGGGGAGTCTATAGGGGAGCTAGAACCCTTTGACTGGGGTGGTTGGGTCAAGCCTACTGGGGAGTGGGTTCCAGCGGAAGCTGGGGAGGGGCACCTGGATATTGTCTACTCTGAGTTGGATAAGCCGGAGTTCAGAGCTTCGGTCAACTATGATGAGCAAGCCCACAGGGATGACTCGGGGGAGTACTCGGATATTCTGCTGGATAACACGGTCAACCTAGCAGGCTGGATTAGGGTCTTCGCTATGGCGGGGGATGATGACGTACTTGCTGCTCAGCTTCCCGACCTCAAGCAGGAGACATTTGCCAGGCTTAGGGATGTGGTGTTCTCCGTCCCGGGTTTGGCTTCTCGGCTTCGGAAGCGGAAGATGGAGTTGTGGGTAAGAGACAAGATGACTTGGGCGGATCGTGACGATCTCATGGACACCGGGAAGATTGGCACTCTGCTCCGTAGGTTTGGTGAGTCCTCACTTGCCCTCACCTACTACCACGGCACCAGCGCTGAAGCTGCCAGGGACATTCTGGTTCGCGGCTTCCAGCATGGGACTGGTTATGGTGTGGGGGAGAGACCCCAGCGGGTGCCAGGACGTGAGACAGGCGTGTTTATCACACCCGACCGTGCCGTGGCTCAGGCATACGCGGAGACACCCCCCACGGATGCGCCGTGGCTCGATGCCAAGCTGCGGTCTCGCTACCCCACACGTAAGGGTGTGGTCATCCCCGTGCGTCTCAAGGAATGGGCGAAAGAGGGTGTGGATTACACCACAGACGTAGAACATGGTGTGTCCGTCCTCCATGTGACGAACCTGGATGCTGTGGAGCCACATGAGGCGGTCACAGAGTCCATCCTCGACCCTACCCGTCAATCTCTTGACCCCGACCTCTTTATCCGCCCCGATGATCCACCTCCATTGCGTCCGGGTGTTAGGGCCTACCTCTACAGGTCGTGCCTCCACTACTCCCAATGGGGCCGGGTCGTCGGTATCTATCTCACCGGTTCTCTCTTGTCGTATCAGTGGACGGAGACCACGGATGCCGATGTGAAGATCGTCCTTGAGCCACATGATGATGAGGCACTGTGGGCCGCGGTCAAAGATGCTACGGCTCGGACCGACCGCGGCCTCATTCAGGGTACGCAGCACCCCGTGGACTTCTTCATCGTAACACCGGATGAATGGGCGACGATCCAGCCCCGGCTCGATGGTGTGTACGACGTACTGAATGATAAGTGGGTCCATGGCCCCTATAGCTACACCGTGGAGGTCCAGGACTTCCTCGGCCTCTTTGACGAGGCGGTGCAGAGTTTGGACGTGGCCCAGGGGGAACTCAAGCGCGACCTCGTGGATTATGAGACGTTGCAGGAGATGTCAAAACATGATTTGGAGCAGACCACGGAGGCCGTGATGGGGAAGCTGGCCGAGATTGATAGGGGTGTTCGCAGGCTCTCTCAGACCTTTGCCATCCTCCAAGCGCTGAGGGGTGGAGGGTTTAGGCTTGCTGATATTGAGGCAGCGAGGTCGGGCCAAACGGCACCGGGCAATGTGCTGTACAAGCTGTTGGAGCGCTACCACTACGTCGATCTGCTCAAGAAGCTGAGACAGGCGGTGCGAGAGGCTGGAGGCAAGATTACAACGCCTGCGGCGGCACGGGCCGTGAGGGGTGTGGTGGGGGAGGCTCGGTCCTATGGGACTTGGATCATGCCAGACGGCTCTCTCGCGCGGGAAGGGCCTCACCACCTCGGTCTCATCTGGAAAGCGTTTGGCAGGGGCATCCCTGCGGGAGAGGCTGGGTTTGTCAAGGCTTACGACGCAGGATGGGTGCGGATTAGCTACGACTCGGATGGGGATTTGAGGGCCAGCGGTCGCCTACCGATCCACGGACCCGCGTTGGATACACTTGTTGGCCTCATCTCTGCGCATGAGGGAAGGGTCTTCCTGTGGGACGATACACGGGGGCATGAGTTCTTCGACGGCACCACCGAGGAGGCCGTGGCGTGGCTATTGGATGGCTGCCCGCGCTCCGGATTGGCTGTGGTGAATCGGGTCGAGGAGGCTGTGGAGGACGGGCCGGACTACTTTTCTTACGGGCATGGCCCCGATGATGTGCTATGGTGGTTCGTCAATGGTGAACTCGTGATGGAGAAGCGAGCATACGACAGCGCCCGCAACAGGGGGGTGGACGGGACTCTCTGGCGACTCGATCGGGCCCCAGAGGGGTTCCCAGGGAGGCTGCGGGTTACTCATACCGACGCTCCGCAGTTGAGGCGTAGCTGGAAGGGTGTGTACTCCATCGCGGAGAGCATTGTTGTTGCGTGCTCTAATGTAGCCTCGGACTATCAGACGAGCCTCATGGGCTATGTCCAAGGCCGCACCCCCAGCAGGCTCATACATGCCCTAGAGGATGCGTTCAAGCCCGTTGACATCAAATTGTGGCCTGGCATGAAATCGGTGTGGAAGCAGGAGGAGTCCATAGGCTCTTTTGATGAAGCGGTGGGGGGTGTGATAGGTGAGGGCTACAACTACTTTAGCTTTGGGCGTGATCCCAACGACATCTTGTGGTGGTATGTGGATGGTAAGTTCATCAAGACCCTGCGGGACCCCGAACAAGGTACAAAGGTTGATTGGTTGTGGTTCACACCTGCGGCTGGGATGGGGTACGTCCATTTTCAGAAACCTCCCATTCCGGTGCATACGGTAGCATGGAAGGGCTACTATATTGCTAAGCGCCGCTGGGTGATTGCGGTGCCCGTGGAGAATAAATGGGGTATGTTTAGTGATGGTGAGGTCACGGGGGTTGAACATGATATGCCCGAAGATGTTGTCAATGCCCTGGATGCTGAGTTCCACCCCAAGGACATTCGGTTGTGGCCTGATATGACTTCAGTGTGGAAGCAAGAGGAATCCATAGGCTCCGTCTCTCGCACCGTTTCCGAGATGGCGGTGTTCCACCCCGACGTGCCACCCGTGCTCTATCACGCCACGACGCCCAAGCGTGCCGCATCGATCCTTCAGCGTGGCATCCTGCCCCACTGGGCCGGTGGCCGTGAGCTTGGGGCTTATGTATGGTTCGCTGAGACACCCCAACAGGCATTGAACCATGCGCGCCGTAGAGCCACTGAGAAGGGCTTGGGAGCTGACCTCGTGGTGCTGCGGGTAGACATTCCGGACGAAGCCGCGGCTCATGTGTTCCGGTTCACCACGCCCGGCTTGTGGGTCTACCGCGGTAGGGTCAACCCGACGTGGGTGAGTGAGGAACCGTTGACTGAAGCTTTGTTTGGTCATGGTGGGGATGATGCGCTCTGGGTGTGGGACGACGACACGTTTGTGTGGTGCTGGCGGCGCGATAGATTGGAGCAGGGTGATCCGCGGCGGCGGTATTTCATGGATAACCAGGAGTCTGGGGGCATGATGCACCTGGGGGTGCTCAGTGGTTGGGCGGGTTCCTATGATTCGGAAAGGGAGGAGGCGCTGGCTGTGGGACCGGGGGACTCCGTGGATGACCTGCCACAGGGGGTGCTGGATGGACTGTTTGACGCTTTCGGGGTTGGCCCCGACGGCGTGCTCGTGACCAGACTTGACCCATATGACGTAGGGCGGTCCCAAGTGGAGTCCGTCACCGAGTCCTATGGTAGCGAGGAGACGCTGACTGAGACCCGTCGTTCCGAGGCCGAATTGGGGGTAGACCAAGTTCAACCCCGCGACCTCACCCCCGATGACTGGGGATGGCTTGGGCCTGATGGGGCCGTGTGGGTCCTCTACGAACCCGGGGAGCCGGACCATGATGTGATGGCTCGTGTGCTGGACCAACAGGACCAACTTGGCTGGGATGTGCAGGAATACATCGCCAAGGAAATCTACCACTTCACCCCCGAGGAGTTTGAGGATGGAGAGGCCCCCGAGTACGATGCCGGCGATCTCGTGATGGGCATGCTCCAGTGTGGCTGGAGCCGCTGGTTCGGCGGCGAAGCCCACCGGCGGATGGGGGCTAAAGGCAAGGGCATGAACGTCGAGGTTGGCGTGGGGGCTGAAGATGTGGTGCAGGAGTTCGTCTCGGATCTGCGGCAGGACCTCTTTGATGCTCTGCTCCTGGAGGACACGGATCAGCAGTGGCGATGGAGGGGCCCTCTCGCAGCATTCGCTGAGAAGGGCCGTGCCGCTGCTGGTACTACAGTTGCGGCCCAGTTCCACAGGGATGATGAGGTGCGAGAGTCCATCGGCGGCCTCGACCGCATGCTCTCTGAATCCGAACCATTGCGCTGGTCTGCCCCGGAGGATGCATGGCTGATTGACCGGGCCACGGGGCAGGTTATTGCGACGGCTCGGTGCGAGACAGAGGCGTCGAGCCCTTTTGGGTTACCTATTTGGAGGGATGCCCTTCTGGATCGTAGAGACAGGGTTCTTGATGTGGTGCATACACATCCGCCGGGCTCCGGCCCGGACCTCTCTGACCTAGATTTCGTCGTCCTGGGGTGGGCGAACATCAAGTCTATCACGGCCATCGTGGATGGCATGGGCTATACGGCTAGTAAGCGGCCTGGCAAGCCGCCTGGTGGGTGGCTAAGCCCCCGGCGGATCAAGGATACGGTCTGGGCCATGGAGCAGGCGATGTACTCCGAGGGTAAGGCAGGCTTGCCTGGTGCGGAGTTTGCTGGGGAGTATTGCCGTAGGGTTGCCCAGGAGCTTGGGGTAGACTATACGGTCCGGCCGATGTCCCCTCCTGCTGTGTCTGTGGGGCCGACTGCTCCCATTGAGGAGCGATATGGTGGTGCCGCCAAGCTCCGGTCCATCTGGTATCATGGCACATCCCCCAAGTTCCTCCGCAGCATCCTCTCACAGGGCCTCATCCCCGATCCCAAGGAGCGGGCGTGGGCCGAAGACCCCCATGCGACTTCCCAGACCCCCTCGCGGGCCAGCTACGGCGGCACCTACGTTGCCCGCAGCATCGGCACCGCGATCTCCTCGTCCCAGAAATGGAGCCCCCAGGGCCCCTGGCTTATCATCGTGCTGGAGCTTCAGCCCCGCTCCCTCGTCGTGGACGAGGATGATTTGGTGTACACGCTGAAGGGCAGCATCCCGAACCAGTATGTGGCAACGCAACTCTACTTTGGCACATTGTTTGGTTGGGTTGAGGGGGAGGGCAAGAAATGGCTTGATGATACCAAAGCTGCTTACGTCCAGGACTTCCGGGACATGCTGAAGCGTTACTGGAAGGATGATCCGATAGACGAGCGGCTGTGGGCTGCCTTGGTCCCGATGGTCGAGGAGGCGTGGTGGGCTAGTGTCATCCGTTATGTCTCCTACTTCGCCAAAGACTATGGGGATCATACGGAGTACGAGTGGCAATCCAAGTATGCCCATACCGGAGGGGAGTATGGCAGCGCCCCACCCGTCCCCGATAGTGGTGAGGCCGAGGCCGCGTTTCGTGCCATAGTGGCTCGGATTGGAGCTACTCTCCGCCAATTTGTGGAGAAGGAATACGAGCATGGCCGGGGGTGGGGACTTCAGACCGCCCGCTCCGTGGAGCCCATTGGGTACTCGGGCTCGAACCGGATCGTTGCCGTGATCGAGTTGCGCCCCTACGTGCCAAAGGTCCGTGAGAAGGCTCTGGTCCTCATCCACTACGGCACGGTCCCGAGGCAGACGTGGAAGGACATCGAGAAGCAAGAGGGCCCCGTGGACACCAAGGACGTGTCGCCCCGGGGTGAAGCGCCGGGGGCCACGGAATCGATTGGCAACTTGGCCCGATTCGTGGAGGCTGCTGGGCGGTCCCGTTACTATTATCACTGCACCTCGGCGGACCGCATTCCCTTAATCCTGGAGCGTGGCTTGGTGCCCGCGACGGAGACACATTGGGGTGGGGATTTGGGGGCGGAGTCTGTGGGGAAAGTGTTCTTTGGGCTCAGTCCCCACAAAGCAACGTACTATGGCCTGATTGTTTTCAGGGAAACTCTGGCGAGTGAGGGGATGGCCTATGTTCCTGTGCTGCTGCGCGTTGATCTCTCGGGGTTTGAGGTTGCGCCAGACTATAACGATGTCGTAGTGAACCGAGCCGTTCCACCCGATCGCATAGAGGGGATCTGGCAGGGGGTGTGGCGGCCACTGGCTGAGCTTGGGTTCTTGGGCGAGGAGATGTACTACACCCAATCCGATAGAGGGGGCTATGAGGATTGGGAAGGTGAGCCAACAGGGGACTTGATGCAGACCGTTCGGGGTGCCAAGAGGTTGATGGTGGCGCGTAGGACTGCTGAGTCGATTGGTGGGCTTGACAGGGCATTGACCGAGGAGTATGACGACCTCAGGCTTCAGGGCTGTGATGTCTCAGTGGATGGGACATGGATATGGCCGGATGGGGCAATGGAGACATACCCAACGCATGAGGATGGGGCAGCGGATAAGGGGTATCCCGGTGGGGGGCGGTATGATGGACCATTACCCGGAATTGGTCGGGGGAAGATGATGACTAGGAGCAGGGCGGATAATGCTATGGTGGATGGAGCGATCCGGTTGAACTTTCAGGGTGGTTGCTTGGATGTGACTATTGACCGTCTTGCTGCTGCCGCATGCCGAAGCCTGTTGGACTTGATTCGGGGCAATCCTTGCATCACCCGGGTGGGGTTGGCTCGTGAAGTACCTGAGATGTACGACGACCCCGAGCAGGCATGTGAGGTGATTGAGGGGTGGATGAATGAGAGCGTGGATGGGGTATCTGATCCGTTGGTAGAGACCAAGCCCCGTACCTTTGATACCATTTTTGGTACGGGGCATAGCTTAGATGACATCTTGTGGTCGTGGGGTGAGAAGGAGCAGAAGCTCTATACCACCGCGCGGGGGCAGCAGGTGAAGGCAGGCAGCCCGGAAGCCCAACACTTCTACAACACCTCTTATAGTGACTTAGATCAGACGCCCACACTGCGTCAGGCTGGACCCTACTACATCGCCGCTCATTGGACGGGGCAAAGCCCGTGGCAGGGTGTGTACGATGTGGAGAAGAAGCAGGTTGGGATCAGGGGCGAGAGGACATGGGATGAACAGCTTGCCCGTCCACATGGTGGGCAGGGGGATTTCATACCCCCCGACCCAAATGATGTACCACAGGCTCTCTTGAATGCCGTACTTGACAAGTTCCCCGGCGCTCGTTTGATGTGGTGGGATGGTGAGCGCTACGTTCCGTTCTCCTCAGTAGTGGGTGAGGCGGTGCAGGAGACCCGTGACTTCCATACCGGCATCCCGCGGGCTCTCATGGGCTTGGCTGCTGAGGCGAGGAAGTGTGCATCGTTCGAGGAGTTTGAGCATGACTATAGTAGGGAGATCAAGCACGGAAAGTACTGGCACGTCACGTCTGACCCTAATTTTACCATTGATCTGTTGAAGGGTCCACGGGATATGTCCTCGATGGCATCTGGTGGAGCTAAGGTAGGGAAGTTGATGATCACGTCTCACCTGGAGTTTTGGCTCTGTGAGTACCCTAAAGAGGACCGGGGGTACGTTGCAGAGATCGACATGTCAGGGGTGCCGCGGGACAAGTACTGGCAGGTCAGCAGGGGCTTTGGCAATGAGTTCTGGGTCGATGATCCCAGTGGTGCCCGTGTAGTCCGCGTTCTCACGCGGAAGCAGGCGGTGGCTCACGACCGATACCACCACAACCTGGTTCCGCAATCAAAGGATGAACTGCGGGCGTTCTATACAATGGCGACGGATAGGGCTGATGAGGCTTCTGTGGAGGAAGCAGTGCAGGAGTTCACGGGTAGCGGGGCCGTGGGAGCTTATGAGCGACCGCTTGGGGCGGCACGACGCAAACCCCGCCGCAGGCGTCGTGGGGGTAAACTAGAGAAAGAGACCGTAGGGGCGTTGGATGCTGCCATAGCAGGGGCATAAAATGGCACTGATTAGCAAGGTACAAGGACCGACTGGACCGACGGGAGTGGGGACTATTGGACCCACCGGTCCTACTGGGATAGGTACCACTGGTCCTACCGGGGCTGGGGGCACGGGCCCAGTTGGGCCAACTGGTCCAACGGGTGGTGGCATCACGGGTCCAACTGGGGATGCGTCCTTTATTCCAGGTCCCACTGGGGATACAGGTCCAACGGGTGGTGGCATCACGGGTCCAACTGGGGATGCGTCCTTTATTCCAGGTCCCACTGGGGGTACGGGTCCTACGGGAGAGGGTATCACGGGTCCTACGGGCGTTGGCATTACCGGGCAGACCGGCCCTACGGGGGAGGGTATCACGGGTCCGACTGGCGTAGGAGCTACGGGGCCAACAGGTATTACGGGCGACGTGTTGACTGGTCCTACGGGTCCGACTGGCTTGGGTGTCACGGGTCCCACTGGACCCACGGGAGTAGGAACCACTGGACCCACGGGGATAGGGACCACAGGTCCTACTGGTCCGACTGGCACGGGGTTTACTGGACCAACAGGTGTAGGCGTCACCGGTCCTACGGGTATCGGCATCACGGGCCCGACGGGGGAATCTGTTACAGGCCCTACAGGTGTCACTGGACCCACGGGGATAGGGACCACAGGTCCTACTGGTCCGACTGGCACGGGGTTTACTGGACCAACAGGTGTAGGCGTCACCGGTCCTACGGGTATCGGCATCACAGGCCCGACGGGGGAATCTGTTACAGGCCCTACAGGTGTCACTGGCCCCACTGGTGAGAGTCTGACCGGACCTACCGGCATTGGCATTACGGGCCCTACCGGAGTTGGGGTTACAGGTCCAACGGGCGTTGGTGAGACTGGTCCAACAGGAGTTGGAATAACTGGTGAAACCGGTCCTACAGGCGATGCTCTTACAGGTCCTACTGGTGTTGGCTTGACAGGGGAGACTGGCCCAACCGGAATGGGGGTAACTGGACCTACCGGTGTAGGTGTTACGGGTCCGACAGGGGATGCCTCTACCGTTCCTGGTCCCACAGGGGATACAGGTTCTACTGGTGTAAGTATCACGGGACCGACAGGGTTGGGCGAGACGGGTCCGACCGGCCCCACAGGGGGCGGCAACCACTACGCCACGAACCAGGTGACCGTTCTTACCCCCGAATACCCTGGTGCCGTGTTGTCACTGATTAGTGGTGTCAACGTTACGGGTATCAATCTCACAACTGACATCCTTGTGACCGGACCCTACCAGTTCAACTACTACTCGGCGGAGAAGACCAACACGACCGGCTTCAAGGGATTCAGGGTCGTGGCACAGTGGCGGCTCCCCACGGACTGGGTGTCGTGGAAGTCTGGTACCACAGGGGCTGTCTTGGTCGACTATTGTACTGAGGTTGCTACGAATACAGACAATCGGGTGTCGGTGAAGGTCTATGAGGATGGTCGAACCGGTGTCAGGCTGACTTCGACTGGCAACAAGTCTGTGACGGGGACGAAGTGGAATGCATTTAGGAAAGGCAATAGCCCCGTCAAGTTCACCGGTGCCCAGCTTACTGGCTTCGCCGCAGGCGATAAGCTCGTGCTGCACTGTGATTTGTACTCTAAGAATGCCAAGTATGCTCGTGTTAGCGACATTACGATTCGATGGAAGTCTGCTTGATCCCAACAAAACGAGGAGTGACCGATGATTTGGAGCCACGATGGCCGTGCATGGCAGCACGTGAGTTTTGCTAAGTGCCTTCTGGGTGCTGAGGTCTATCTATGCTGCCCCGGTCCCTCACTGGCAGATGTTGATCCTACCCTGCTCTACCGCCCAGGTGTCGTGACGATTGCAGTCAATCGGGCATACCCGAAGGTCAAGCCCAACTATTGGATAGGCATGGACCACCCCTCTGCCTTCTCACATACCCTGCTATGGGAACCCTTCGTCAAGCTGTTCCGCAACAGTTTCGCGGAGTCACTCGTGTTGGGGCGTAAGGTCTGCCTCTGCCCCAACACCCATTTCATCGAGATCGACCCCACGGCACATCCGATCCAGATGTTCGAACGGAGGGGCCATGATGTGAAGTTCACCGCCCCCCTGCTCAATTCCTTCGAGACCGCCCTGCACTTCGCCGTTTGGATTGGGGCACAGCGTATTCACCTCGTCGGTTGTGACTTTGGTGGTGGTAGGGATTACCATGATGGCATAGTCCTGACCGAGGAGCAGCGGGCACTCAACAAGCGGCTCTACGACGCGCAGGCTCGCCGTCTCGGTCTGCTTCGTCAGGAAGGAGAAGCGAATGGCATCCAGATCATTAGCTGTACTCCAGGCTCGAAAGCCAATGACGTATTGCCCTATATCCCACTGGCTGAAGCCCTCGACGCCACATCGAGTCGTGTTGTGCCGGTAGCTTGGACCCCAACCCTGGATTGTAGGGACGCGGAGCATTGCCGGTGGGGTCACAACGTCATGCACGAGCGGGGTGTGGTTGTGGGGGTGAGCAAGGAGCAGACAGACCTCTTGGACTGGTGGTACCGTTGTTACTCCGAGCATAACCCCACAATCCCTGTTGCCTTCGCTTGCTTCGGCGTCGATGCGGAGTGGAAGGAGTGGTGTGGCAAACGGGGTATTGTTTATGACGTGGCTGCTCCCAAGAATGCACAAGGTTGGTTCCGCAAGCCTTCTGCGATTCTGCAAGCCCCGTTCCGCAAGGTTCTATGGCTCGACCTCGATACGGAGGTACGTGGACCCATTGGCAAGCACTTTGCTGACCTTCATGATGGTCAAGTAGTGTCTGCTCGTACCGACTTGATGAGTCCACCTGAGTATGCCAAGACACGGGACGCGACGTGGTTTGGGATGACCAAAGCCCCACATTGCTGCACCGGCATTTTTGGTACCGAGCATGGGAACCCAATGGTCGAGGAGTGGGCTACCAACTGCCTCGACCCCAAGGAGTTTGATTACAAGGGCGATAACGAGATACTGTCTGTTATTCTGGACAGACGTAAGACCCCTGTGGTTTGGGCGGCATCTGCTGATTATGGTTTGGCTCGGCAGCCTGCTGATCCAGAAGCCCGTATTCTGCACTATGCAGGTGCCGACAAAGAGAAGCTGCGGGCTAAGAAGTCATCTGTGATTCCCTCTGCTAAGGCTCCTGGACAGGACAAGCTCTCACGGATGGATGATGATGAGATCACCAAGATATTCGAGATGATCGATGCTGCTCCGTCTGAGCCTGTCCGCATCCTTGAGATCGGCATCCTCAACTGTGGCACCGGTATGACGATGATGCGGCGGTGCGCTCACAACGGCAAGCGGTTCGTGTACGTCGGTGTGGACCCCCTGCAAGCCGTGACCCCCCATATTGACCCCGACCTCTACCATTATGGCTCGATCTACATCGTGCCTGGGCCCAGTACTGATGTGGTCGAGTCGGTGCGGGGGCTATGCCCCCAGTTCGACCTCGTGGTCGTGGACGGTTGCCACTGCGTTGAATGCGTGGAGGCGGACTGGCAGAATTACAGCCAGTTCGTCGCCCCAGGCGGCTTCTTGGCGTTTCATGATACGAAGCGGCAATCCGAGGGCTCCTGCTCCCCAGGGACGCCTCATGCGGGTGGGGACGTGCGACCCACGTATGAACATGCGTTGGCTACACAGGGCTGGGCTGACTTTGGGGAGGTGGGCAAGACGTTCGGACTTGGCTGCCTGAGACGAACGGCTCCCTCCCCCTAGCAGTAAACTAGAGCTAGAAGGGAGTCTATTTTTGGCTCAGTCCGCCACAGTCCGTCATACTATCCTTGAAGACCCCGTGACGGTCTTGATAGAGATCCTAGACAAGGACCAGATGGGGGTGTCCGGCGAGAGCCCGGAGGTGACGATTCGGAGGGAGAGCGACGACTATGTGGCGAACTTCGCCACGTCCCGCTTCGTCGCCGCGGGGGGCACCAACTGGGCTGTGATGGACGCCACGGCTCTCAACGGGCTGTACTCCTACACGTTCTCTAGAGCCGTGTGGGATGAGGCCGGCAAAGAGGAGGGTTATGTCTTTGGATTCCGTAACGCTGGGACGTACCAGGGGGAGGATGCGGAGCTTCACACCTTCCTCTCCGAGTCCCCCGGAGCGGGCCTCGAAACGGGCTCCCGTGTCACGATCACGGTACAGGAGACAGGCGGCACCCGTATCCCAGGGGCCGTGGTGCAGATCATGGACCGCACGGGCACGGTTCGCTTGTGGGTCGGGCTTACCGATGCGAGCGGACAGGTCCGGATGATGCTCCCGGGCACCGCGCTTGCCCCCAAGACCTATCCCGTTTATCTCTCCGATTTGGCCCACCACACCTTCACTGCCCCTGAGACCTTGACCGTAGCCGGGACGACGGCGGTGACGTACATAGGTGTGGCATTTGCCCCCGGCCACATTGAGCCAGGCTCCGTCCTGATCTATGACTGGGAGTACGATGCCGGTGGGGTTACGCCGGTTGTAGGTGGTTTGGTATGTGCTTGGACCACCAAGGCCGGGGAGTTTCAGGCCGCAGGCGGGATCGGCTACATCCCCCAGAAGAAAGAGGCGACGACGGACACCGCGGGGTACTGGGAGATGTGCTTGGCTCCCGGCAAAGACTACGACTTTGACATGCAGCCGATCCGCGGTGTAGTATATAGGCGGGTGCGTATACCCGCGAGCGGCACGGCCCGGCTCAGTACCTTGCTACCGTGAGAGGTGTAAGCGATGCCGATTCAGTTGCAATCTACCCCATTCAAGGGCTTCGTCTTGATCGTCGCCAACCTCACCGGCGCAACGGGGGCTGCCGTGGACCCCGATGGTGGGGTTCGCCCGTGGATCAGGGCTTTTGCCATTGGGACCGATGGACTACTGGTGCCGGAAGGTCCAGGAGGGGGCATGATCGCGTCGCCCCAAGTGGGCTTGTGGAGCGGGTGGCTCCGAGCGTCCCAGACCCCTGATATTGTCGTCGTGACGGCGACGATTGGAGGTGTGGCTCAATCCGCCGCGATCATCCTGACTAGACTGGGGCCGACGATCACCCTCACAGGGGCGGCCCCCCCTTCGGAGTCGTGACGATGGCCGCAACTGACCCGCAGTGGGATGAAGTCCTGACCCATGCTCTCGCATTCGTGATCGCGGAGGCCCGAGGGGAGCGGACCGATCTCGCTCCGCCGGTCCCACTGACCCCGGTGCAGCAGCAACTCGTTCTGGACAACATCAAGCTCGCCCTTCACATCGCCAAGCGCTACCACCACTTCCTGGGGGAAGACGAAGCGATCTCCACGGCGTACTGGGGCCTCATCAAAGCGGCTCAGTTGTGGGACCCCGCACGAGGTATCCCCTTCGGTAAGTTTGCTCCAATGCGGATTGAGGGCCATCTTCAGAATGAAGTGAAGAGTGATGAGAGGCGGACCCGGTTGGGGCGCATGATCTCCTATGGGAAGGTCAAAAGAATCGCCGACCGCCTTACCATCGGCCCGGAGGGAAGACCCCTCACCACGACTTTGCCCATTTCTCCACACGCTACCAATCCTGATATTGGGGGTGAGGGTGACGTGTGGGACGTTGTGAAGGAATCATCCTGGGGCGTGAAGCCAGGCCAGAGGGTGAAAGCGAGAACTCTCGGGGCCAAGCCCCAGATCGTGGATATGAAAGTGAGTACCACCGGGACCTATGGCATCGTCGCCGGGCCGGTCCTCTCAGGACCGTTGGTGGGCCGGGTCGTCCGGGCCCGCGTGCTGAGCCGCGAAGACCTCAGAACCATTCAAGGAGTGACGACGTGAAGACCGATCTGGCATGGGCCGTTGATGCCGTCTTGAACGAGAAGTGGGATAAGGACGTGGAAATCAAGAAAACAGGCGAGCATGAGGGCAAAACCGTGGCCCAACTCCGTAAAGAGATCGCGGCCCTCAAGGGCAAGCCAGACAACAAAGAGAAGATGGGGGAGTTGCTCTTTGCCCTGCGCGCCAAGACGGGGTTCAAGAAGGGCAAAGGGGCGACGAAGCCGAGGGGTGAGTCTGTTGAGGTCGAGGAGACCTGCTCGGTCTGCGGTGAGGAGATCGCTCCCAGCACTGTAGCCAAGACGCTGCCCAGCGGCAAGCATGTCCACATGCGCATTCCGTGCAAGAGCACGGTGAGGGGCATGGAGTCCCTCGACCGTGCATCCATCGTGGATGCCGTGGTGCGTGACGTGCTGGCTGAGGAGCCCGAGCCCGCGAATGCCCCCGCTCCTGCGCCACGTCCCTCCCCCAAACCCGCGCCTGCTGCACCTGCTGCGCCCGTCGCTGAGGCTGGCAAAACCATAATTCCAGGCATTCGTGGCGAACTCCGCGACACCTTGATTGAAGTGGCCCGTCTCGCCGTGCGTCTTGGTGAGCAGTTGCGGGAGGCTAAGATGGAGGTTGCCCGCCTCACCAATGAGTACGGGGACAAGGTGAAGACGCTTATGCCACTGCTGGCGGGGTTCACGAATCAGGAGATGTGGGTAGATGATATACGCATCTATTTGGAGCAGCAGAAGGCGAGGATCAGCGCTCCAGTTAGGCATTACAATAAGGTCGTGGACGAGATTGCCAATATGTCAGCGGACCTCAAGAAGTTGATCGATGATCTCCTGGCCAAGCATACCACGCCTGGCCGTACCCTGGCTCCTGGGGACCCGATTCTCAGGTTCGAGCGCCCGCCGGAGGCCGCTGCCCCCGACGTGGCCACACCTCCCCAGGAGGCCGTAGTGGACCAAGCGACCCTCACCGAGGGCTTTTGGGGCTGGCTAGTCCGTTGGGTCAGCCAAGCGTGGAATTACCTGCGAAGTGCCAATCGTAGCAGGGCAGTCATCGAAACCGAGTTGGGAATGAGAGACTAACCGATGCCTACCATTCTGGAGCAGGTCGTTGCGGACGTGCTGTCCGAGACCACCGCCACGGACTTCGCTGCTGGGGTTAAAGAGTTGGCCGCGGCCCATGCGTTCCTCAAGGCGTGCCAGGAGGCCGGTACGGACCCCAGCAACAGGGCCGATCTCGCGCGGTGGCTCACCTCGACGTACCGTGGCCCCGCCGTGGACATCAATAATGTCGCGGTGCGTGTCGCCTACATCTTGAAGAAAAAGGGTGTGGGCGAAGCTGTGATTGAGGATGTGTCCGATGTGGCTATGGGTGACATCGAGGCATACGTTGAACTCATGCGAGACGCACAACGGCTACGAGCATCCCACAACTACCCACGGGCACAGCATGCCCTTGATGTTGCCAAGCAGTATTGGGATGGCTTTACCGGCGATGAGAAGCAGATCGCCCGTGGTTTGCTCCGTACCCGCGGACTTCGTGCCCGTGGCATGCTCGATCCAGCCGATGTGCCTGTCTAGCAACCCCAGGAAGCCACCTGGCAGCGTCGTGGCTGCGTCCTTCCCCATCCACTAGGCCCCAACTACCTCTAACGCACCGGGAACGCTCTGGCGGCCTCCATGGCCGCCAATTCTTTTCATGCCCCACTTGATTCTAGGGGTGGAAGGGGAGCATGAGGAGATGAGAATGAAACGGATCGCGTTGGGCACAAAGGTTCGGGTGCTTGGTGTAGCCCTTACCTTGACTGGCACCGTGGTCAGCCACCGCATCTACCGCCACCTCATCACGGGTGTGAAGTGGCCAGGCTACCTCGTCTTCCTGGACCGGGACGACTACGCCTACAAGCTGGCGGGGCTGACCCAGGAGAAGCAGCAGGAGTGCCGCCGCTTCGTCAACCTCGGCATGGGCCTCTCTGTCCTGTTCGTCCATGCGGAGAACCTGGAGGTGCGCGGTGAGGAAGCAGAGGTCAGTTGAGGACAGGGCGCGGGATTGCCTGCGCCGAGTAGCGAAGCGGCTCGGGTTCGTGCTGCGTCATGATGGGCCGCGGCACTACGGCCTACGCCATAGAGGGCGACTCGTGGGCACCTACCGGGCGGACCTGCTCACCATCTACGCCGGGACCGGGACCTGTCACGGCCTCCGAGCCGTGGCGGTAGAGGCTGGCGTGAAGCTTGTGGAGGGGGCGCGGATGGAGAGGGGAAGGGGGACATGAAGCTTTACAACAGAACCACAATCCCTGATGAGGCTTTGGAGCCTCTGCTGGCCCGAGCGGGCCGTTCCATTGGGGCCAGGACCGGTGGGGTCATCGTGATTGCCAATCGTGGTAGAGGCACCACTGCCAGTGGTCTGGCTCATAGGTGCAGGGCGACTCGCCCGCTCCTGCGGCGCAAGCGGGGTACAAGCCATTACGTTGGACTGCGGTGGGTCAGTACCGACGGGGGTTACTTCAGCATCGTCCTTCCTCACTGGACCACTGACCCCCTCACGTCCGCTGAGAGCTTCTTTGCCACGGCCCAGCACGAGTGGAAGCATATCAAGGACTTCCAGGACGGGGCTCGGGACTGGTCTCGGTGCGGGCCCGGTGGGCGGAGGCCCGCATGGGCAACCCGCCCCGAGGAGCAGCGGGCGATGGCGGCGTGCGAGGATGCCGCTCTCCTGGGCAAAGGCTCAGAGAGAGCCTACGAGGAGGTCTTGGGTCTGGCCATCACCCTCGAAGTGGAGCGGGACGGCCAACTCGCAAAGATTGCCCAACGGGGCCCACAAGATCCCAAGCGCTCCTGCTTTTCTCGTTGCTGCACGCTGGCAAGACAGGTGGGGGCGAAGATAACAGAATACGGCACTCGACATCATGACTGCCGGGCCGAGGCTCCCAGAGGCTTTTGCTGGGCCGCTACAAAGTGCCATGAGTTGGTTGAGGATACGATGCGGCGGCTCCTGAACAACATGGGGATGGGCTTGGAGCCGTGTGAGCCCGACTGCGACTGTTTGGGGGACGAGGAGGCTCAGCCGTGAGTTACGCCGCCGACTTCTGGCAGCGCCCCGAACATGGCGAAGCGGTCTCGTTGGCCGAGGCCCAGGCTGTCGTGGACATGCTGTGTGAGGCTGAGGGAATGCGGCCCCCTGTTGTGACCACCCGCCGCCCCTCACGGTGCCGCTCGGGAGCATGTGCCTACGCTCCGACCTATAGCATCTACTTGGGTCCACAGCGCCGGATGCGCACCGTCGCCATTGTCATCCATGAACTCGCGCACTTGCTGTCCCCCCCGCAGTGGCGTTTGGGTGTGCGGCGCGACGTGCATGGTCCCCGGACCGTGTTCCGACGTGTCGAGAACAGGCTCTTCCGGCGCTGGCGTGGTGAGCAAGGAGGTCAGTGATGCCCTGCGTCTGCTTCGTCCCCAAGCGGTTCAGTGCCGGCAGCATCGAGATCATCGACCGGGCCCGCGCGATCATGGAGGATTACGCTGCCCAGGGCTATGATTTGACGTTGCGGCAATTGTATTACCGCTTCGTTGCCGGCGGCTACCTCCCCAATACCCAACAGTCGTACAAGAGGCTCGGCAGCGTCATCAACGATGCCCGCCTCGCCGGTTCGTTGGATTGGAATATGATGGTTGACAGGACACGGTACATCCGCGAGAAGGCCCATTGGGGCTCGCCCCAGGAGATCATTGACGCCTGTGCGAGCCAGTACCGTATTGACAAGTGGGCGGCCCAGCCTGTGCGGGTGGAATGCTGGATAGAGAAAGATGCACTTATCGGCGTCGTGGAGCAGGCTGCCGTCCGCCTCGACGTGCCCTGCCTCTCGTGCAGGGGTTACCTGTCTCAGAGTGAGATGTGGGAGTCGAGCAAGCGGATCAGGACTCACTTGCGGGATGGGCAGGGAGTGGTGGTCCTGCATCTCGGCGACCACGATCCGAGTGGCTTGGACATGAGTAGAGATAATGGGGAGCGGCTGGCGATGTTTACGGGCCAGACGGGTTTGCTCCGGCGCATTGCCCTGACAATGGACCAAGTCCGGGAGGTGGCTGCCCCTCCCAACCCTGGGAAGGAGACCGACGCCAGATTCGCGGGCTACCGCGACCTCTACGGGGATGAGTCTTGGGAATTGGACGCTCTGCCCCCGCAGTATCTCGATGCCCTGATCACCCGCGAGGTCGAGGCTCTGCGCGACCCTGAGAAGTGGGCGGAGGCTGTAGCCGAGGAGGAAGCCCAGAAGGACCAACTCGTGCGGGTCTCGAAGCAGTGGGACGAGATTGTGGACGACTTGACTTGATTCTAGGGGTGGGGAGAGAAAGGATGGAATAGGATGGCAAAGAACCGTTACCTCGCTGCCCTGCGGAAATGGGACTGGGGCGCGATAAAGGCCGAGGCCCTGAGCGGGCTTGAGGACGACGAGGAGAATCCCGGCACGAGGGTGGGCCGCAGCTACCTCGGCACCGTGTTCTCCCTGGCCCCCAGCGGCAAGTACTACACCCCGTTCGCCAACAGCAACGTTGATCCCTGCCCCAGGTGCCGCGGCACCGGCCACGCCAGGAACCCCGTGGCCTGCGGATGGTGTGGTGGCTCGGGCCACCGCAGCGTCGCGGCGTTGGCGAAGGCCCGCGGCGAGCATGTCGAGGCGACGATGACGTTCCCGTGCTTCGTCTGCGAGGGGGGTCTGGTCCCCGTGGAGTGCTCGTGGTGCCGCGGCCTCGGCTCCCGCGAGGCATACCTGGACCAGGAGTGGTACGAGGCCCTGGACCAGGTGGCGGACGGGCACGGGATGTACATCGAGAGTTGCGAGGGCGACCCCTGCGACCTCTTCGCCGTCGTCTCCGTGGAGACCGATGAGGGCTATGCTGTTGACAAACGGGACGACAATCTGCCGGGATGCCCGAATGAGCAGGGGGATGGCCCGCCCCCGGTCTCCGTTGCGGCGAATGTGTGAGCCATTTGGCCCGAACGACTGTAAAGTAGTGGGAGTGGTACAGGAGATTTTGACGATGTGCCAATTCCGTTCCGGCGAAGCCGTGAGGGTGGATGACTCGGAGGTCAAGGTCCTGTTCTCCGAACAGGAGGACTCCCACATCGCCAACCGTGCCACTCACAAGATTGGGGAGGATGGGGGTACAGGCGGCTTGAGCCGCTTCCACACCCCCGTCGAGTTCGTCCCCACCGGGGGACTCTACGAATGGGACAAATACCAGTTCCGATTCGGTGATCGCGAGCCCGATTGGTGGACGGACTCCCACACCGCGAGCGCGACGAGGCAATGCCTCGCTGAGGTCAAGAGCGTCCTCTTGACCCGTGCGGGGAAGCCCCGCAAGACCCTCGCATGGAAAGGCGACCTCTACCTCAGCAGCCTCACCACTGTACCCGAGGGCTTCGCCCCCAAAGTAGGGGGCAACCTCAACCTCGGCAGCCTCGTGGCTGCACCCGAGGGCTTCGCCCCCCAAGCAGGGGGCTACCTCTACCTCGGCAGCCTCGTGGCTGCACCCGAGGGCTTCGCCCCCCAAGCAGGGGGCTTCCTCTACCTCGGCAGCCTCGTGGCTGCACCCGAGGGCTTCGCCCCCAAAGCAGGGGGCTTCCTCGACCTCAGCAGCCTCACGGCTGTACATAAGGGCTTCGCCCCCCAAGTAGGGGGCGACCTCGACCTCCGCAGCCTCGTGGCTGCACCCGAAGGCTTCGCCCCCAAAGTAGGGGGCGACCTCAACCTCAGCAGTCTCACCACTGTACCCGAGGGCTTCGCCCCCCAAGCAGGGGGCAACCTCGACCTCAGCAGCCTCACGGCTGTACATAAGGGCTTCGCCCCCCAGGTAGGGGGCTTCCTCGACCTCAGCAGCCTCGTGGCTGCACCCAAGGGCTTCGCCCCTATCTGCCGTGAGTACCGCTTGGCGGATGGGGTGTGGAGGAAGGGGAAGAGGGCGTAGTTATAGGAGTTACAGGAGATATGTCCGCATTTGGCCCCCAGAGAACCCGCCGGTCGCATCCCTTGTTCAGGGAACCCAGCCCTGCGAGCAGGCCGGAAATCCTGGGGATGATGTTCAGGTGCCCGCGATACCCTCTGGGGCGGCAGTCCTTTGGGGTGTGGGCATAGGGTTAGCCCGCAGTATCATCAGGGGCCTCTGCGGATTCTGAGGAGATGCTCGATGGATGCTGTGGAACGGGATGTTCAACTCCTGGCTCAGATCGATGGCTTGGAGCAGCAGCGGTGGAATCGCCCGCTTGACTGCCGGCCCGGTGCCCTTGGAGTGACGGGCAGGCCGTTGCCGTGGCGAGCCCACGATGTTCTTCGCAGGGCCGACTTGGCCCAACGGACCAGGAAACTCCAGTCCGAGTTGGCGGCGCTGGAACGTGTTGTGGATGTGCTCGAACCTCCAATCGAATCCGTGCCCCACGAGGATGCCCATGAGGTTTAGGTGCCTACTTCACCTACATGATTGGACCCCTGGGGTGGTCGGGACCATCAAAGGGGCCGACATGTACCCACCGGGGGCTCGTGCGGCTCTCCCCTCGTGGACCGACATTGATGTGAGGGTCGAGCATTGCCCCCATTGCGCCGCCGTGAGGGCCGTGGCGTCGTGGCGGGACGGCAAGTGGACCCGCAAGGTCACGGTCTCAGCGGCGTGGGCGCTGTGGCAACTTGGTGTGGGGGATAAAAGGTGAGGCCGCTCCGGTGCATCTTCGGGTTCCACCACTATCAGCTTCGCCACCGTGCCAGGGTTGAACTAATGGAACCAACCCCGCTGCCTCTGACGGGAGGGGCCGTGGTCCCGGAGGGAGCCACGGCTGTCCTCTTGATCGAGAGGTGCGAGTGGTGTGGGGCGGAGCGGGCTCGGATCAAGTGGCTGCACATCAAGCATGGATCGGGGGAGAGCCTTGTCCCCGTGGCGTGGGCCCGCCGCTTGATGGGCCTGCCTTGGAGCGCCGCAGGAGTATAGGTGGTGAGACGACTTGATTCTAGGTGTGGGAGGATGGATTGGCTCCTTGACAACTCATTCGCCGCGGACCGTAGGCTTAGAAGCAGCCATCGGCTAAGGAGTAGACTCGGGGGACGCCGAAAGCGATACGTCCTCGTGACCCGTACCGGCCGCGACACAGTGGCGAGTAAGGGCGGGATTTACCTGAGTCTTTTGGCGTAACAGCACACCACGACGAATGATCTTCGGAATTACGCCTTTGACAAAGCAACCCCTACAGGTAGTAGCTAAGGAGGTCGAGCGATGTGGCGATTGCTTACAATGGACTGGCTTGGGGCAGACGCGACAGACTGTCAGCTTTGGGTCGTCGCAGTCTTGTTCTCTGCTACCCCTGTGATGCTTGTGTACAGCTACATCCTACATAGGAGGATGATGCGGGTCTGGCGTTTACCTTCTGGAGATGTACCTGACGTTGCCGGTGACGGGATCATGGATACACCCAATTGTGTCAAACTTGTCCATTATGACCCCGTACTTCGCTACTACCGACTCAAGCTCACGAACCTTTGCCTGAAGGCTCGTATTTTCCTTCTCAAGTGCCGTTTGGCTTACCTTGCTTTCCGCGACCGCCTGATGTGAGAGCAGGGTGTAGCCAACACACACGGCGAGGACAGGAAGGATGACGTACAAAACCCAACCAGGAACCATCTCAGGCAGCATGTACGCTCTCCTCAAGAGGGGCGGGGTGATACCAACCGGCGACAGGGTACAGGGTTCGTGGCTTGCTTGTCAAGCCCCTATAGGTAGCGTCTGCTTTGCCAAAGGCATAATTCCGATGATCTTTGGCTCGTTGTCCCCGGCGTGGCAGTGGGGGTGGAGAGGTCGTAAAAACCGGCCGGGAACATGCCGCTACCGATGATGGCGGCTCCCGAACCCACTGCCACTGCCCTTGGAGGATCGAGGTGAGATGCCTACACCTGTTACCCATACGAGCGTGGGCGTCTTCATCAGGAAGGCACCGCGGGGGGACACGTGCGAATCCAGGTTGGCTCATTGTGTGGCCGCTGCCTATTGCCCCGATTGCTCGTGTCCTGGGGAACTGGCTGGCCACAATGGATGTGTGGCCACATTTAGATGCCGTGCGGGGTGTCCCGAGTGGCACTACACATTCTGGTCGCATGCTTGGCTTGGGGAGAGCCGTAGAATAGAAGAGGAGATACGCGCATGATGGGTGACCATGTTCCGCTAACGTCCTCGAATGTGGCCTCCATTGCCTATGACCCTGATGAGCAGGTTCTGGAGGTCCGCTTCCACAACGCGAGCCTCTATAGGTACTCAGGCGTCCCCCAAGAAGTTTATGATGCCTTTCTCGCTGCGCCCTCACCCGGTCGCTTCATGTGGGCGAATATACGGGGGGTCTATGAGTACAGCAAGGTAGAATGAGAGGAGCTTGCCGATGCCGTGGTACAAGCAGAAGATTTTCTGGGCCGCCGTCGTGGCCACCTTGGGGCTGGCGGGCACCTGCTTCGCCTTCTACTTCGATGCCCACCCCGCCCTCAAAGCGGGGCTCACCTTCGCTACGGGGCTGTGCGGTATCCTGGAGGGGGTCTTCGTCGCTAGCCATGTCACTGCTGAGAACGCGGAAACGCGGCGGCTGTTGATAGGCCGTTTCCCCTGGTAGGGGCTTCCCTGATGGCTCGCAAGGGCTTCTTGTGTGGGATCAATACGTACCCGACGGCCCCACTTCGTGGGTGCGTCAATGATGTGCTCGATGACGCTCATGCTCTCGTGTCCGTGGGATGGAGGGAGGCTGATCTCCGTCTCCTGCTGGATGATAGAGCAGTTAAGGAGGAGTGGGCCAAGCGTATGGCGTGGCTCGTGGATGTCGAACCGGGGGATAGCATCTTCTACGCGCAGTCGGGTCATGGGGCACAGGTAGTGACCCGTAATCCGAGGCAAGAGTTGGACGGAATGGATGAGGTGTACGCGCTTAGGCCGTTCGCTTGGAATGACATCGATGGCACAGCGGTCAGGGACAAGGAGTTCGCGGACTACTTCTCGCGGGTCCCTCCTGGGGTCAACGTATTCGTGATGTCGGATTCCTGCTCAAGCAGTGATCTCATGCGGAATATGCCCCTCGCCAACCCCCTCATCATTGTTCCGAGGTCGTATCCCGTGCCTCCTGACATTGCGTGGAGCCTTGCCGCTGCCCGCAAGCTCGGCTTCGCACCGAGGGGCATCCTCTCGATCCTCACTGACTTCTGGAACGTCCTGTTCGGACCCAAGAAGCCCGCCAGTGGTGCCACTCCGAATCTGACCACTGCCCCACTAGCCTACGTGTCAGGCTGTAAGTCCGATCAGACCGCGGCGGATACGGAGGTGAACGGGCGGCCCTGTGGGGCAATGACCCACTACTTCCTCGAACAACTGTCCCTTGGCCTTGGCAAGCGGTTTTGTGATGTCGTCGCGGCGGCTCGCGTGGCCCTACGTGCCGCGCACTATGCCCAGGAGCCACAGGCCGAGGGAGGCAAGATCGACCAGACCTGCCGCACCCTCCTGGGGATTTGACGTGCCTAGCCCATTCAACACCACTATCCTGACAGGCGATGCTCTGGGAGTACGCCGCAGCGGCATCCTGGGGGACATCATCACATTTTTCACCGGAGGCGACAGGTCCCACGCGATGACTGCTGTGGAGGAGCGGCACATCCGCGAGGCATACGATGCGGGCTGGCTCGTGGTGAGGCGCGAGCACGAGCCGATCCTGAACGAGGCACCGGACCCGGAGCGGATATGGTGTGCCAGCGCCGACGCGGATGGGCTGTGGGCCTCCCCTCTGGAGGAGTGGGTGGCCGCTGGCTACAAGATCAGGGTCCGCCGTATCCCCGATGTCTATGCGGGCGAGCCAGTGCATCTCCCCGAGGGCTGGCGGGACCGTTTGGGCGACCTCGCTGCCAGGGTCTGCGGCTTGTGGGGTTATTCCTACCGTTACCTGCTGGCCAATGCTGAATATGCCATCTTCGGTGCTCCTACGATTGACCCCGCCGATATTGATGCGATGACCGACGAGCAGTTGGAGCGAACGTACCGCCGCTTCATGTGTAGCCAGTCTACGAGCTTTTTTATCAGGCGCTGCGCCTTGTGGGACCCTTGCGAGGAGGCGGATAGGGCCACAACGCCTAACGGCCTCGACAGGACCACTAGGCTCGTGACGATTTGCGACGAGTTGGCCTTCGTGGCTCGTGGCATCGCGCGTCGGCGCAGGGCCCGTTGGATGCCATGCTGTTAAACTTCCACTACTTGGCCCTACCTCACTTGATTCTAGGGGTGGAAGGATATAGCACATCATTCTGAGTGGTCTAAGGAAAGGGGGTGTGTGAGATGCATCCCGCCCCATCTAAAGTGGGGCTAGTTGCCGAATCCTCCACCTGCCGAGAGGCAGCCGGGGGTGGAACCGCGGAATCGTCCGCGGCGCGGGTCCGAGTCCCGCCTCGGCAGCGATGGCTCACTCCGATCCGCTACAGGGCCGATGCCCAAGAGGCCGTGGTGCGGATTGGGGCCCGAGCGTATACTTACTTTGGCATTGACGTGGAGCTTTACGCTGAGTTCCTGTGCCTCTTGGGCCGGAATCAGGGCAGGGCACTGGCGCTCCTCAAGCGAGCCGCAACTGTCGTGGAGAAATCCAATGAGTGAAGCAGATGTTCGTCGCAGTATCGGGGCCGTTGAGGATGAGTGGGTGATGACCTGCCCCGCCTGCGGCTCCGAGCAGAGGGCGGCGGAGTGTGTCATGGGCACCCTGGGCAACCTCGTCCACTGCCGATGCCGCCACTGCGCCACCGACTTCTCCCTTAAGAGGCGGCGGCCACGGGTTGAGGACGTGGACCCCGGTGATGATGATCTCGGCCCCCTCGATCTTCCCCTCCCCGGTGACATCGGGGATGAGGAGGGGCATGTCGACTACAACCAAGCCGTCCTCCATGACCTCGACCACTGCCGGCGGTGCCACGGCGAGATCGATGCGGACGAGCTTGAGAACAACGACGGGATCTGTGACGAGTGCGCCACCAACACCGCGGAGGAGGATGGTCTCGCGGCCCAAGTGGCTGACGATGTTGACGAAACAGAGCGGGCCTTAGCCCAACCTGACGAGGATGGGGATGAGAAGATCATCCTCCATGACATCGAAGGCATGGCCCGCAAGAGCGGCACCGATGATGATGGCAACAAATGGGTACAGTTCGAGGTTGACGCTTTTGCGGAGCAGGAGCCTGGGGAGTGTTCGATTTGTGGGGACGAGTTGGAATCGGGCTGGATGTGCCTCGACGGCGGGGAGGAGGTCTGTGACAAGCACGTTGATCTGGAGGGGGGCGTTGAGTGAAGACGTGGAGACCGTCGCTGCATCCTCCAGAGGGGCATGGGCTCAATGTCGAGCGTCTGCGCTCCGAGACCCAACACCTCGATCTCCGGGCTGAGGCGAAGCAGATGCGGGCGGCCCTACAGGCCCTGCCCCGTGTCGCACTTGCGGATGTCCGGGTCGGTGACTATCTCTACTTCCCGCCACCACGCAGCGAATTGGGCCGGGCCGGTAAGATGACGCAGGGTGGCAGGGCCGATGTCACCTCGTTGATTGGTGGGGCCACGGTTCGTTATACACCCAAGACATGGCCCACGGATACCCGCCGCATCGATGCGGTGACAGCAGCGGCGGTCCTGGACCTCAACACGAGGTGGAAGAATCGGGACGCAATGAATGAATCCACGAGGGAATCGAAGGAGAGTGCTGTGGACCCGTTAGTCGAACGGGCTGTGGGCCGCATAATGGGGAAAGCCTCTGTTTTTGAGGCGAGCCTGTACCGATTCCTCCAGCACTTCAAGCACACCCCGATGGCGGTGCTCACTGCCTATATTGATGAGGATACCAATGCCCAGAATGATCCCCGGAACGCCCAGTTAGCCTGGGTGCTGTGGAACAGGGGCTTCAGCTTCGTTCCTACCCGCGGCACCTACACGGACACAGACGCAACGCCCCCGAAAGTCTACGAGCAGCCGGGGTTCACCGTGATCGGGATCGGGTTTGCGGACGCCCTGGAGATCGCGGCGCAGTATTTCCAAAAGAGCTTCACCTGGACCGATGGTGAGGGGTCCGGGATGGTGTACGCGACGGGTAGTGGTGAGCCTATCGAAAAGCCGGATTGGAAGCGGTTTCATGTATTCATGGACCCCAGCCAAGTCGTGGGCGGCATGATCCCCTCGCGCTCGAAGACCAAGCGGCGCGGCTTCGCAATCACGGCGGGTGTCGCCCCGATAGATGTGCGCTTTGGGGCTACGCTGCCCGCTTTGGTGGAGGGGGACTTGGAGGAGGAACCCACCTACGTATTGCTCCCCAACCGGCGCAAGGGGGGCCCGGGGATAGCGATGGGGGTCCGCCGCTATAGCCTGCAACTCCCTCTGGATGAGCTATGCCTGGTCGAGGTCGATCTGCCCCCGAGCTTCCGTGCCCACTGCAACCTCCCCAGGGTCTCCATGGGGGTGCTGGCGGAGGGGGTCTATCACTTCATTAGGAACGATGGGACGGTGAGCATCCTCAACGGCATCGCTGACTACATCATCCGGTGGGCATCCCTTGTCGCCGCTCCCGAGCCGTAGTAGGGGAAACGCGGCCTGCCCCTGCCCCGTAGAATACCTTGTAGCTGTCGTCGTGCTCTGCCAATACGTGCAGGAGTTTATTTGATGGTTGATATGCCACCCCTCCCCCCTATGCCAGGACCGACCCCGCCCGAGCCTGCTCCCGATGACCAGGCGGGCCTCTTGGAGATGATGGGCCCAAGTGGCGGTGAATCCATCGTGGAGTCCGTTGCTCCCGTTGGGGAACTTGGCCTGGATGAAGGCACGCTTGGGATGCTGGGCGGGATTCCTGCTCCTGTTCCCGCGCCCCGTCCCTTTCCCAAGATCGTGGAGGCATTTGCTCCGTCCCCTCCCGCCGCCGTGGATGGGGATGCGGACCCTGCCGATGCTCTCACGGAGATTGATCTGCGGGGGGACGAGCCCCCTGCTGACCCTGCTTCGTCTATTGAGGATACGACCGTGGAGGACCAACTTGCAGCGGCTCCCATCATAGAGTCCATCGAGGAACGTCGTAAGAAACGGCCCGGCCCGCCCATGCCCGCCGCTCTCAAGACTAAGTGGGCCAAGGGCAAGGAGGAGCCAGAGGACGAAGAGGATGGGACGGAACTGCCCAAAGACAAGTTGCAGGGGTCTGGTGGTATGGGGGGTAAACCTCCGCTGAAGCCGAAGCCAGGGGGTAAAGACGTTCGCCCCAAGGATAAGCCCAAGGGCAAGGACTCCGACGCGATTGCCAAGCTGCTCAAGGGCAAGGGTCCCATGGACCGCGGTGAGGATGATGAGGAGGAGCCCACCCCGAAGAAAAGAGGCAAGGGCCTGCCGCCGTGGCTCCGTGGCAAGGGCAAGAAGGGTAAGAAGCCCAAGGGGAAGGGTGGCTGGCCCAAGCGTGGTGGCAAGGATGTGGAGTTGAAGGGCGAGATTCCTGTTGAGGAGGAGGTGGACCGCTATTTGGCCGAGGTCGCCGCGGGTGACCCCCATTTCGCGTCTCTCACTGTAGGCAGGGACGAGGAGGAGGCCAGTGATCTGCCTCCCGGCCACGTCCCCTGCGAGGTCTGGACCCTACCGGGGACGGGTGGGGCCATTGAGGTCTACTTTGAGGATGGATCGACGCTCTATGTCGATTCTGTCTGGGACCAAGCGGCGCTGGCTGTCGCTGCTGGTGTGGTAGAGGCTCCAGATGACTGGGACGGCAGGCCCTCGACGCTCCCGGAGGATTGGTGGGGCCACTTGGAGGACATCACGAGCCTGCCCGATGAGTACCTGAGCGTTGCCGAGCCGCCGGGTGTGGGGGGTGAGGAACCCGAGGGTGAACTTCAAGACGAAGATGATGAGGAGGAACCCGAGGAGCCTATTCCATCGAATCCCAGAGGCTACTTTACGGGACGGGACGTGATGGGATGGGAGGGCGGAGAGGGCCTGCTCGCGGATGTGGACAAGTTGCTGGCTGAGGAGAGGGTAAGTGAAAAGGTCGTAGCGCAGGGGGAGCGGGGGACAATATGGCCCGGTGCCGAAGCGCGTGGGCTCATGCGGCTTCAGTGTGAGAAGTGCAGACGAGCATTTTTGTGGGACCCAGAGGGAGAGGGAATGTTCACGCCGCGTACATGCTTGCGGTGTGGGCAGCGAAATTGGGCGCGTGGTTCACGGGGCGAGGCTGTTAAGGAGGCCGTGGACCCGATGTCCGTTCCTCCTCCCAAGCCCGTGCCTGCTACTAACGATCCCGAGGGAGGCAGCAAGTCACATGCCGTTACCGTCCCTCTGGCGGCCCGTGCCGCCCTGATCGCGGAGCTTGAGGGCCACGGAATCAGGTGCGACAATGATCCTGGCAGGCCCACGGTCACGATTCACTACGCCCCCGGGGCGATCCAGACCGTGCTTCAGGTGCTCGACATCAAGGCCCCCGGCCACGACCTCGCGGCCCCCTGTGACCCCTTGGAGGGGGGCCAGGGTGGGCAGGGCGTCTCGAAGGGCGACGCCGAGCATTTCGTGGATGATTTACCGCGCGAGGGTCTCACCCCCCGCATGCCCGTCCTCGTCATCATGGAGGACGGCAGCCCTCTCGAAGGCGTCGTTGTGGACGCCCGTAGGCTGAAGTGCCTCGTGGAGCTTGAGACCGGTGAGGCCCAGTGGGTCGGCATCGACCGTATTGGTCCCGTGGCTGTGCCGGAGAACATAATGCGACTTGGCCCCGCGGGACTTGAGGACGACGCGCCCGGGTCCTGTGAGTGGGATGCCAAAGCCCAACGTCTCTGGAACTTGACTCCTGAGCGCTTGGCTCGGGCTCGAAATTACCTCAACAGCACGGTCCTCCGTAACCCCGCTGCGGCGGTTCGTCTCATCCTGGAATCCTCCCAGCGGTGGCGTGAGGGCGTTCTCATGGAGCGTCTGGAGAGGAGACCCCGATGATCGGCGTCAGCTTCGACATCCTCCCCGTGCCCGCGGCCTCCGGCACCGTCTTGAATATCCACTCCGCCAACCCCTCGTCGCGTTGTCTCGTCCTGTGGAACCTCACCACCGGCACCCTCGCACTCAAGATTCAGGGCTCCGTGGATGGCTCAACGTGGACCGATCTCGTGACCACGTTTAACCTCGGTGCCTATGGGGGTGGGACCGATCTGCGCGTGGAGAAGGTCACCTCGGCCAAGGTCCTCCGCATCATTGGATCGGGTGGGGCGGCGGCGCGCGACCTCATGGTAGCGTTGCTCGACCCCGAGGCTGATTCAGGACATGTGTGGCAGTCTCCGGTCATTTGACGTGCTAGGAAAATGCACCTTGTTCAAGGTTGGTTGTGGAGTGTCACAGTCCCCTGTGATCTAACAGCTAAGGAGTATATCCTTGCCACAGCCAGCACGAGCGGGCTACATTAGAGAAGGGGGGGGGGCCATGATGCCTACGCCTGTGACAACCGAGACTTGTGAGCAGCACCGCACCGCTTGCGTCAAGGGTAGGACGCCTTTATGGGCGTTCCTCACCGCGCTCGGCTTCCTCATCGTTCTTCCTTGCGGGGCCTACGCCTTTACATGGGCCGTGTCGTCACAAGTGAGTGCGCGCTTGACCGTAGCAGAACATAAGGCCGTCGCAGCAGAGGTCATAGCTACGGTGGTTCATGAAAGCCTCAAAGAGATTAAGGACGCGATCAAGAGTCAGACAAAGGAAATAGAATCACTTCGGTTGCTCATTGCTACGCAGATGCGTAGTGGCCCACCTAATTGAGGGCAACGACATGCTGCCCTCCCCCTACATCCATTACTGGGGCACGACACAGGGCCTCAAAGTCTGGATCGTGGACGGCAGGGCCGTCCGCGATACCTACGACTTGGATTTCTCTCAGGGCGGGAATGGCTGCCGCTACGCCTTCATCCCCCAAGACGAAATCTGGATCGACAACGGCGTCCAGCCCGTTGAGATGCCCGCTGTGCTGGTCCACGAAACTTATGAGCGATCTCTGATGCTTCAGGGATGGGACTACGAGCGGGCGCACGCTGCGGCTACGGAGGTGGAGCGGCGCTACCGGCAGCGACCGACCATGGAAGCCCTGCTCTCCCGCAAGCTGGGCGAGGTCTACTTTGTATGGTCACGCGAGACTGGGCTCTTGACAATGGACGGCAGTAAAGCCCTGCTAACATTGTTGCGGGTGTCTGTCAAAGGGGAGCCGCGGGAGTGGGGGATAGAAGATGATGAGGAGTATGATGAGGAGGGTAGCGATGAGGACACCTACAGGGTCACGATGACCACAGTGGAAGATCATGTGCCAATACTCCTGGATTGGTTGCTTCGGAGGGCGGGACACAAGCGTGGGGATGTCTTGGGCTACACTGAGGGAGGTGGGCTGCTGTGTGATGTGGATCAGCAGGAAATCATATCTCAGCGGGGTTGCTTCTACCCACCTGATGCTGTGGAGGCGGAGTGGGGAATTGAGTTCTATGGTATGTGGGAGAGGTGGGATCGTGGGGCGAAACTGAAGGTGCATCATGCTGTAGAGGCAATCGAGCAGCGGTTCCCTGAGATGCAGGGGGCACCTGTAAGAGGAACGGGTGGGGAGTTATTGTTTGAGTTGGTAGGCGAATCTATTGGGTCCCTTGACCGGGCCATGCTCATCGAGGCCCCGCCCCCTTCTGAGACACAGACCCAGCAGACCTATTACCATGGTTGTTCCAGCGCAAGAAGGGCCAATGAGATCGCTCGATTTGGGATCAGACCGGATCAGTTACCGAGTCGTCATTGGTCTCCGCGGGTGGAGCCGATGCAGGGGCGCGTGTACCTCACACCTGATTTTGGGGTTGCTGTGGAATATGCTCTTACGTCCGGGCATGACCCGCGAATCCCCGATGACTACCCGCCTGATGGCTACATCTTCGAGGTGCCCGGTTCGGCCCTGCAGGACGTGGAGCCCGATGAGGATAGGGTGGGCAGCCTCCTGTGGGGTGATGATACCCCCGATTGGCTCCATGATATAGCTGCTGCGGTCGATCCTGGTAGCCCCCACATGGCCGATCCCCGTGAAATCCTCCGGCGAATGACCCCGGAGCAAAAGCAGGAGGTGATGCGGGAGAGGCCATTGACCGTGGCCCATCTGGGGCCTGTGGTGCCTACACGGGTCTGGCGCTTGCGTCATCCTGGTGAGGGGCACTATTGGGATCAGTCTGGTTGGAAAGCGTACCCCTTGTCCTCCCTGCTCTCAGAGGCTCTTCAGGAATCCCCTCCTCCGTCACAGGAGCAGGCCGAGAAGATGTACTACCACGGCTGCCCCACGACCCGGAAGGCACGGGCGATTGCGAGGTCTGGGATTCAACCCGATAGATCGTATAGTCAACCGTGGGATAAGATGGGTGGACCCGCAGCCTGCCCAACTCGTGGTAGGGTGTACTTGACACCTGATTTTGGGGTCGCCGCGGACTATGCCTCGAATAGTGACGAGCGGTATGGATACGTGTTTGGGGTGTCCGGCTCCGCTCTCATGGATGTTGAGCCTGATGACTCCGAGGTGTCCTATATTCTTTCGTGGGATGGGCAGTACGGGCAGACATGCCCTGACTGGTTGTGGCAGATGGCTGAGCAGGATAACCCGGAGAACCCCTTGGCAGCGAACACGAAGTGTCTGCTTACCCTGATGACACCGGAGCAGAAGCAGGAGCTTATTGCCCTGAGCCCTATTGTCATTGCTCACCACGGGGTGTTGAGGCCGGATAGGATGTGGCGGAAGGACCTGATCCAGGGCCCGGAGCAGAACCTTTACCCACAAGACGGCTGGGAACGAGTCCCCATGTCCTCCTTGCTCGTGGGTAGGGCTGAGGAGTCCTTGGCCGAGGACACGGTTGCACATCAGCAGCACAGGGGAAGCTATTACTACCGCTATCATCCCAAAGGTGATATGCGAGCGTTGTTGCGGCAGGGCCTCTACACCGCCCATCCCGGTGATATGCCCGGCTCTTTTGTGGACATCCCCCGGGAGGAGAACAGGTGGGCGGATCAGGACCCCGATGAGGAGGGAACCTACAGGTTCTATGTTACTACCGAGGCTAATTGGCTCGATGATGCGTCCCTCGCGCGGAGTAGGGTCGCCGTCCGTATCCCCGCTCATTTCTTGGACGATAGGCTGCAACAGTGTGGGGCATTCCCAAATGATAGATATGTGGACACTGGCGACTATGAGGAACGAGTGCTTGAGCCCAGCCAGTACGATATTCTCATCGGCGGTCGGTGGCAACGGGCCGACACAGTACCAGAGGACATGCTGGACTACTGGACCCACCAGTATTACGAGAAGCCTGGCTACTATGGGGCAAAGCTGAATGATGAGGAATATGACGTGGGTGTTGAGGAGTCCATCGGCAGCTTGGCCCACCTCGTTGAATCCCTCATGGAGGCCCCAACCCCCGATGAGCCGATGCGGGCCACGGCCTACTACCACGGGTGCCCCACTCAAGCCGCAGCGGATGCCATTGTCCGGGAGGGCCTCAAGCCGTTAGGGGGGAGCAGGGAACGGGGATGGCAACAGGCTCGGCGGGAAGCGGTCTACCTGACTCCGTCTTTTGGGGAGGCCGTTTCCTACGCTAACCACCCCGGCATACCTGTGGAGGAGGAGCCATGGGGTTATGTCTTCGAGGTGCCAGGGTCCGCCTTGACCGACGTGGACCCTGATGAGGATGATGTGGGGGGCCTTCTCCTGTGGATCGAGATGGTTCAAGAGAGGCCGGAGCATTATGCCGAGCTCGTGCGGGTACATCCCGACATGGGCTACACCCCTGCCGAGACTCTCAAGAGCCTTGATTGGCTCCTCGACTTTGCTAAGCGGCACGTTACCCCCAGGGTTCTCCGCCTCGCACTTGGTGGGGATTACCCCGCGGTGCCGATGGCCGGCAAGCAAATCCTCCGGGCCCTCACCCGTTATGACAGGGCAGAGCTCCTCCGGGTCCTCAAGGGCAAGCCCTTGGCGAGTTTGGCCTCTGCGACGCCGACGCGGGTGTGGCGCGTTAGGCGGACAGGCTCGTGGCACCCAGACAAGCAGCCCGGTAGGGCCGGCATTCAGGAGATCGCCCTGGACTCCGTCACCCCGGCAGGCGAGGCCCCTGTGATTGAGGATGCGATGTCCGCTGATGCCCACACCGTGGGCGAACTGGACTTGCTGGTCGAATCTTTGGTCCCAGCATTGATCTATCAGAAGGCCCGCAGATGGGCGCAGGAACTCAATGGGAAGATTCCGGTAGGTGTGGACTATACCGTTACTCTACGTGAGGTCATCGGCCAGCGGACCATCGACATCATAATCCAGGACTTGGAAGCATCGGGGCTTCCTACGCCCAAAGACCCGAAGGTGCTGGACAAGTTTCGCTGGGACCTGTTTGGGATGCGGGTCCACATCAAGACGCATGGGGGCGGACTCACGTATACGCCGGGGGCTGATTCCGGGGCTGGAAGTGGGGGCATGTACTCGCCCGGTGAGGGCGCAATTTATCTTTGGGTGTCCGATAGGAGATTCGTGGAAGAGTTTGCTGGCATCATGACGCACGAGACCTACCACGCCATCGAAGACAAGGCACGGACGGACTTAGGGGACTGGCCCACGACCTACGCCGGCTCCAGGAATGCCGGCTACTACTTCTCATGGCCGGGGGAGCAGCGGGCGTATGCCACGGAACTGGCGGCTGAGTACTGGGAACTGGTGCGGGAGAAGGGGCCGGAGGCCCGGTGGGAGGATACCCGGAAGTACCGGGTCCTGTACCAGTCCGTGGAGGGCGATCCGGAGGCGAAGGCTCTGGTAGACCAGATCATGGAACTGGCGAAGCAGGAGTTCCAGCGCTTGTCTACAGCGGGACCCGCCGCTTATGACCCAAGTCGGGCCAGGCCCGAGCCCCGAGGGGTGCCCGCTGAGGCCACAGTAGGGGGGCTAGACCGCATGCTGAGTGAGGCCAAGAGGCCGGTATCGTGGAAGCGGGAAGTTGCAAAAGCCACCGAGCGGGGATCTACTATTTACCCCAATTTTGATCCCTATGAGGATCAGGACCCTGCGGATCAAGCCGCTGAACTCTATTTTCAGATCGGGCACGATCAGGGGGGAGAGGACGAAGATGAAGAAAGTCTTATCCATACCATCTGGATGTGGACTGGGCCGGGGGGTTTGGTAATCAATGTTAGGGATCACGAGGGGATCAACCTTCCTGGATCACACGACATAGAGTTTGGTCCAGGAGTAGCAGGTAAACTCTACAAAGGCAGGTACGATGCGCGGACTGGTTGGGTCTCTGTAGTGCCCCCGGAGGCACAGCGCTATCGGCCCATTCCCGAGGCGTTGCTGCGCGACTTAAAGGACGCATTTAATCCCAAGAAGATCGTTACGTTTGAGGCTCGCACCATCGGTGCGTTGGACGCGGCTCTAAATGAGGAGACCCACGATTATGGTTGCCTGCAAGCCGACCTCATTGGTGGGGCTAAGGAGGGCATACTCGCGCAGGGTATGCGGGTCAAGGACGAAGACTTGATGGGGGATGGTCGGGAGACAGAGGCCCACATTACGATAAAGTACGGGCTGCACACCTCCGACCCGGAGGAAGTGAAGAAGCCCCTCAAGGGCGAGGAGCGGGTCACGATCAAGTTTGGCAAGCTTTCATCCTTCCCTCCTAGCGAATCCTCGGATAACGCCGCTGTGTTGAAGTACGACATCGAGAGTGCCGGCTTGGACCGGCTCAACAAGCTCGTCTCGGATAACCTCAAGTGTACCGACACGCACCCCGAGTACCACGCCCACGCAACGGTTGCCTACCTGAAGCCAGAAGCTATCACACGATACGTGGGTGACGGCTCCTTGACAGGCAAAGAGTTCACCATTGGCACCGTGACGTTCAGTGGGAAAGATGGCAAGAAGACTGAGATCAAATTGGGGGAGCAGTGGCAGGACCTCTCCTACTTCCAGGGCAGGAGCATGCCGGGTTACTCCGCAATCGAGCGGACTGACCGGGACTTTCTCACCCATTGGCAGGATCGGCAGCGGGCTGACTGGAAGGCTCAGTATGAACTGGCGGTGCAGTTCTTGATGGGCAAAGGGCGGTTCGTGGTGGATGCCCGCACCGTGGGCTCGCTGGACATGGCGCTGAGTGAGGGGGCTTACAGGATTCCGTCCTACTCTCTTGCGACGCACTACTACTTGATGGCGATCAAGGAACAGGATGAGGTGGAGGAGTGGAAGCGGCTGGGCTACCCAAAGGATGCTGAGGAGTGTGAGCGCAAGGCCGCTAAGCTCCTGGCGCTGGCCAAGAGGCATGCGAAGCGGGCGGGGTTGCCCGATGACTTCTACATGGACTTCCCCCGCATAGCGCCCGCGGCTGGTATCCCATTTCAACCCGGTTGGACGGCAGAAGCCCTGACGGAGGCTACCGACCCCAGGCTCGCCACGGACACCCCGGAGTTCCGTGCCTGGTTCAAGCAGAGCAAAGTCGTGGATGACGTGGGGCAGTTGGACAGGGTGGTGTGTGAGGTTATAGGGGATGACTGGCCGGATGAGCTAAGGCAGTACTTACCCGATCTCCTGGATGCCTTCCCAAGGCGAGACTACGATTCGGACGAGGCGTGGGAGGCAAGTCTCTATGATGCTGCATTACGTGATAGCGAGCAAGACGAAGAGGATGCTGCAAAGAAGCAGGAGGCGGAGGAGACTTACCAAGCGGCTCTTGCATATAGAGATGCCCTGCTTCTGGCAGCAGATGAGGTGATTCAGCGGTGTGAGTCTGTGGGTTTGATTCACTTAGGCGGGCAAGATAACTGTCATGATTTCGCAGACTCATGGTATCTACAATTTGAGTTGTTTGATGGAGAGGATGGGCTAGAGATTAGACTATCTAATCATCGCCAACCTGCCGGTGGTGGTGCAAAGCTAAATCAGGAGACAGGCCAGTTTGAGAGGCCATATGGGGAGTCTGACGTGGATATACGGGTGATCGCTGGTCAGGCGGTAGATTGGACCCCCCTTGAGGACAGGCTCCGTGAGCTACGGATAAAGGCTAGTAGTGTGGTGGAATCTCTCTCCGAAGCCTACGCGAGCATTGAGGACGTGGCTGAGAATGGGACGTGGATATGGGGTGATGGGGAGATTGAGACCGGCTATTTCCATGCAAAGGCGGCTTATGACAAGTATGCGCCCGCTGTCCCGGATGATGATCGGGATGACGCCGCCGGCATCCGCTTGGGTATTGAGCATGGGGGCATCCTTGTCAATTTAGAGGACCTTACTTTGTTCGTGCGTTGTGCCCCCCCAATGGCGGGGCTTACGTCCAATGCTGCATACCTCACCCTCTTGAACCTTCTTGCCCACACCTCCGCACATTTTACGGTGGAGCTAACTACAGAGGTCGGTGTTGAGTCCGAGGTTCCCGGTGAGACGATGACTGTGTGGGAGATGAAGAACCTGGTGCGGCAGTGGATTCAGATCGCGGGGCAGGTGCAGGAGGAGAGTGTGCAGGAAGCCCGCCTCAGCCCCTACGAGATTGGTCCCTATGGTGCATGGGTATGGTCTGATGGTTCGTTTGACCACGGCACCAATGCCTGGGGTGGTGGGCTACACCATGTCGCTAGGGCTGAGCGTAAGTATGGCAAGGATGGCTTCCAGGCTGCCCTGGATGCGGGGAGCATCCGTATCCGTCCCGGAGACGATGGTTCAGGGTTCAAGGTACAGATAGGCAGCAGCAAAGCACCATTTGCCGTGGCCGCTCTCCAGACCCTCCGGGAGCTTGTGGCTGGCCAATCTCCTGATGACTGCCCAGAGGTGGAGTTTGAGTGGTGGGACTCTAACATAACCCACCACCATCGCTACCTGTCCCAGGAGGACGCGGTGGATTATCTGGACCGCTGTGTCAATGCCGGTGCCCTTATCGAAGCTCTTACCCCCCACGGCACCTACTACGCGAATACTGCTGGCCGCCATTTCTGGGGCGATCAAGGTGCAGGCATCCTCCCCCTCTGCACCTCCACGGGCCGGTTCCTGCTGGCCTACCGTAGCTCCGAGGTCAACGAGCCCCACACTTGGGGCATCTGGGGGGGTCGCATCGAGGACGAGGCACCGGAGACCGCGGCTCGACGCGAGTTCATTGAGGAGACGGGGTACACGGGCTCGATGGAGCTAGTGCCGAGTTATGTCTATACTACTGAGGGGTTCCAGTACTCCAATTTCCTCGGCATCGTCCCGGAGGAGTTCGAGCCTGGACATGGTTGGGAGACGGAGGGCCATAGGTGGGTGACGTGGGAGGAGATGTACCGGGTCAAGCCCCAACACTTCGGACTTGCCGCACTGTTGAAGAACGCACATGAGCAGATTCAGAAGCTGGTCGAGCGGGACGAGTCCGGGATACAGGAACAAGTAGGCATAGATCATCCTGATCTAGCTCCCTTCCCGTTCGAGCAAGTTACTGCCAAGACCCCAGACGGCAAGACCTTTCGTGTGATCCTCAAGAACCCCCAGGAACGTAGTGGTTTCCTTGTTGGGGATGAGGTGGACGTGGAAGGAGAGGAAGTTCGAAGGAGGGTGTTGGTAGGTAAGGACAAGGGGAAGCTCGCGGACGTAACCACACAGATGATTCAGTTGGGAGCGATCACGTCGCGTGAGCCGTTGCGGGCGTTGAAGCACACGGGCAAGCTGGTGAATGCCCGAAGGTACATTGACCAGCACCCGGTCGCTGAGGTTGTGGTCGAGAACGGGTATGACCAGATCCAGAAGTTGGTCGAGCAGGGGGAGCAAGTAACCGAGAGCCTGCTTGAAGCTGCGGTGCCCCCTCTTGGTCAGCCCGTGGATGACTACGAGGGAAAAGCGCCGGAGCATGATTGGGATGCTACGGACAATTACGGTAAGTGGACGCAGCAGACGGTGGCTCAATTCGTGGGTGTTAAGCCAGACCGTTTTGTCTATACCGCTATGGTTGACCTAGCTGACCTGAAGCCGCAGCGTGTGGAGAAGCAGGGTGCAGAAGCCCTACGTAAGGGCGAGGGAGAGCTTGACCCTGTTTTTATGGAGCAGGCTGAGGAGATGCTGGAGAGGTGGACCGCGGGGGAGACGCAATATCATCGCTCTGGGTTTGATAACTGGCGCGATTTCTTGCCGTGGGACCCCGATGATGGGTATGATGACAGCGACGTGGAACTACTCGCCCGTGAGCTGCAGGCTCGCTCTGAGGTTGAGTCCTACCCAGAGGATGAGCTTCAGCGGAGTTTTGGTAGGGGCTTCCCTCCTATCGTAGTTACTCGTGAGGTGGATGGTAGTGTCGTGATCAATGATGGGAACCACCGTGCGGATATTTGGCGAGAGCAGGATTATGACGTAGCTCCTGCATGGGTGAATGATGATATGGCAAGGCAAGCAAGTAAGCGACGACCCCCTACTGTACGTCGGGCTGGCGTTGTGAAACGGGTGGTTGACCAGGGGCAGCAGGTCGCGGAGTCATTCCAGCCCAGCACCTATAGCCTCGCCCCTGAACTGACCGACGAGGAGCGGGAGGAGATGGTTGCAGCGGTGCTGCACGACTCCGTGGACGAGATAAACAATTATGCTGACCTCGCCCGGGAGGATCTTGGGGACGACGCGACGGATGTGGAGGTGGATGCTCGTGCGGAGAAGATGGTTCGGGAAGAGATCGAGCGGGCTCTGGACGATGCTCTTGAGGGCATTGCTGGGATGTCCGACCCCCTGGTGCTGTACCGGGCCATCGACGTTGACCCGGTTGATCCCGCTACGGTGTGGCAGCACATCCGGACACGGGGGATTGGAGTCTACTGGGCTGACGAGGAGGACAAAGCGGAGTGCCATTGGGGGCATGGGGGCCCCTGCGTCGTCCTCCGGGCGTCGGTTCCATCAAAGAGTGTTGACTGGAAGGGGACGCTGTTCGCCCGCTGCCAACCATCCTTGGGTGAGGAGGAGCAGGAGATTCGATTGCTCAAAGGCCGTTCCGTCCATGTCACCGGCATTCAGCTTCCATCAGGGGAATGGCAGCCTGTGAATATCAGAGCGAGAGCATGAAAGTGGTAAGCGTGTTGGTTCCATGTTACAACACTGCCCCCTATATAGCTGAGGCGATCCGCTCTGTGTTCGCCCAGACCCATAAGCAGTGGGAGTTGATCATCGCCGATGACGGCTCGACGGATGATACTGCCGACGTTGTGGAAAGCCTCATAGCGGGCCAGCCTGTTACCCTGCTCAAGCTCCCCCACGGCGGTTGTGCCGCCGCCCTCAAAGCTGCCCTGGACGCTGCCACAGGCGACGTGGTGACGTTCTTGGGCAGTGATGATACCCTGATGTCTAATAGCTTGTCCGTGGGTGTACCCCCCTTTCAAGATACGTCTGTCGGTTATGTATGGACGGCCTGGAAGTTTATGGGAACCGATAGGCACGGGTGGAGCAAACCCCTCCCTCCTGGTACTACCCTATGGAGCGCGATTTGTAACTGTGGGTGGTGGGGAGCGGGGTGTCAGCAGTTCTGGTCCCTGGATTTTTACCGCAAAAGCCGGGGTCTCGATACCTCGATTTCCTCAGCGGTAGACTATCAGATAGCCGTCCTACTTGGGGAGACGGGCTGTGCGACTAAGCATGTACCCGTGGTGACCTACGTGTATCGGCACCCACGACCTGGTAGCATGTCAACGTCGGGTAGGGCGAAGCAAAAGGCGTGTGATAAGCTGATTCGGCAGAGGTCGCTAGAATACATGAGGGGCAAGGCGTGAGTAGGATCGGTCAGTGTAGGATGAGTGCGATCGTGAAGAAGTCATTTGGACCCTTCGTGGATCGGCATGGCTTGAGTCCTTACACCGATCCCTCCGCCCCCGTTGTTTTCTATGGGCTGTACACACCTGACGATGCCCAAGCCTTATCTAGGCACAAAGGGCTAGCCATAGTGCTATGGCGGGGTTCCGACATCATGAAGTTCCCACCCACGGCATTGAAAGTCATGACCAAGCCTAACGTGAGGCACCTTGCCATATCCTCATTTATACAGGACGATCTCGCAAAGGCTAACGTCCCCTGCAAGGTCGTTCCGATTGTGGGGTCGGACATGAATGGTTTCTCACCGACCCCGCTAGGTTCAGAAATCTACGCCTACGCACCTAAGACCAAGCCCAAGTTTTATCGCCAAGACCTTCTTGACCGCGTTGTGGAGCGGTGTGGCTTCGGCGTCAACGTCGTGGAGAGTCCGTACCAGTTTGACCGCGTTGCCCTTCGAGGTATCTACGAGCGGTGCTTCTTGGGGATACGCTTGACGCCCCATGATGGGATCGCCAATAGCGTGGTGGAGTTGGGGCTTATGGGTCGTAGGTCGATTTACAATGGAGGACAGCCGAGCGCGATCCCGTGGGGGGGACTGGATGACATTCTTACTGCTATACAGGTTGAGAGTAAGCGGGTGGGGCAGGTAGACCACGAGATGGCACGGGCGGTCTTCGACTATATCAACGTGGGTGAGTCTTGGCTCACAACGGAGTATTGGGATGCGTGAAGAAGAGATGCTCTTTGTATCCCACCACGGCGGGTTTGGCGGTGCAGTCAACCTGAACCAGGCGTTCAGCAATTACTCGGCTCGGTACAAGACGCACCTCATTACGGCGATACCATCCCCCTACCAGTTTGGCGACGGTCTCATGGTTGGCAAGGACTTTGCGGCAGTGGACCGGCTAATGTCCAGAGTGAAGAAGCTGTTTATCTGTGACTATCATGGGCTGATCACTGTTGCGGCGTACCTCAGTAAGAAGACGGGCATGAGGCTATCGCATGCTCCTGATGCAGGCAATAGCGTTGTAGCGAAGTGGCTCGCCGGTAAGAGCCTGATCTTTTTCTGGTCAGGTACGAGGTACAGGGCTGGGCACGACAAGATCAATAGTTACGTTGGCGGGCTGCCATGCCTTCGCAGGTTCGCCATGTGCGACCTTCTGTGGTGCGACCCCGATGCGGTGCCGTTGATGCAGCCCTTTGAGCTTGTCAATACTTCCACACCCTTCAGGAAGTTTACGGTCTGCCACACCCCAGGAGCCAAGTATCATGTTGTGGGGCAGGATAAAGGGACTGACCTTATTGAGAGTGTCTGCAAGCAACTGCATACCCCGATTGAGATACTACGGGGTGTCCCCTATGTCCAGGCTATCGAAACCAAGTCGAGGTGCCATGTCTTTGTGGACCAGATTATGCCGCTTGGTGGTGTGGGCAAGAGCGGGTTGGAGGCAATGAGGCTGGGTCTGCCCACGGTTTACGGTGGGGGCAAGTGCCAGTTCGTTGGTTACTATGGGGGCTGCCCTGTGGTCAAAGCCTGCACTGAACAGGAGTTGTACGTAGCTCTCCAGCGATTGAGGGATGATCCTGCGTATTATAGGGATGTGGCTGACGCAAGCCACCTGTGGGGTCAGCGTTTGGGATACAAGCAGACCGTGGACTACATCGAAAGTAATATGGTGTGGGCATGAGTACTTGTGTGGGTTTGGTAGTTGGTGGCGGCTATGAGCGATACCTCCCGCACTTCATGTGGTTCCTGTCACGGGTCTATCCAGATTACGGGTTGCGGGTGGTGACAACCCCTCGGGATAGAGTATCAGCGGAGATACGAGCATCTGTACCTGTAGATCATGACTATCGCTTTGTCGTAGACCCCATATCAGAGTTGCCTTTGAAAGGGCAGCCACTCAAGACACTGCGTTGGCTCCTGGATGAGTTGGTGTTTGAGCCGTATGAGAATGCTTACATCGGTGACGTAGACATTTTGCTCTGCCCAGAGGAGCGGGGTATTGAGGCTGTCCATATAAGCCACTGTGAAGCTAACGGGTTACCCTATAGTAACTGCTTGCGACCAAGGCAGGAGCGGTTGTCTGGCCTGCACTTCATTAGAAGGCGTCCTTACTATGAAGCTGTGGGCGGCTTGCTCAAGGATTATAGGCGAAGGCTCCTCGCAGGTGCTTTTGGGAAGCAGCGAAACGAGGAGGTTCTCTACCACCTTATGGTAGAGTCCGGGATTGGACTACCTAAAGAAGAAAACCGAATAGACTGGGAGGGGTCTGGTCCACACCACGGTGTTCATACCGGATTGTGGCGAGTCAGACGCCCCAATCCTGACCCGATGGATAGCTTCTTCTACGCTTACTACATGGGCTACTTTGACTATTTCTTGTCTTGTAGTCACACGACTGACTACCAAAGTGTTTGTACTCGGTTCCCTCTCTTGGAGATTCCGTCTATGGTAGCAACTGCCCAACGGCTGTTCAAGGAGTCCCGGCGTGGCTAATCCCATTGTCTACCGAAATTACCCTGACTACGAGTCATACATCAAGCACCAAGCCGCGAAACTCCAGACAGGAATAGCAGAGTTCAAGGCTGCATTCAACCAGAGGTTATCTCGGATTGTGGACAGGCTTGGGATACTTACTGGGGGCTTACCTAGAAGCCCTGGGGTGTTGTGCTTGGGGGCTAGGCTGGGGGAAGAAGTCGTTGCGTTGAGGCAGCTTGGGTTCGTGGGCGCTAAGGGCATTGATTTGTATCCTGGCGAGAGTAACCCCTACGTGACTGTGGGGGATTTCCATTCAATACCTGCGGCTGACTCTTCCTTGTGTATTGTCTACACCAATTGCTTGGACCACTCATTCGACCTAGATAAGGTGATTGGGCAGGTTGTTAGAGTTCTAATGCCTGGCGGCTATTTCCTCTTGGAGCTATCCACGAGTATGAAATTGACCACACGGTGGAAGGATAAGAGGGGGAGAAGCCACGTCGAACTGGGGAACTTCGAGTCGATGATATGGGCTAGTCCCTCGGTTGTCATAGACAAGATTAGTGAGAGCTTCACTTTGGAGAGGATGGTGCCGACCTCGCCTGACTTTATTGGTGCTGTGTTTCGGAGGGGGCAGTAATGGTACGTGTTCTTTTCCTGTACCCTAAAGCATCTCTAGCCAACTTCAATGCCGCCTCCCACAGCGATTGGATGTATGAGGTTGGACCCGATGTCGAGGTTGGTCTATGGGGACCCGGCTTTGTTCACGACCTCTCGCTGTCGGCTCTCTACCGCGCTATTGACACCTTCCAGCCCCACTACCTCTACGGGACGGTGCGCCGTCGTTATGCAAAATGGTTGCCAGACCTTCGGCAAGTTAGAGGAACTGTCAAAGTTTTCGTGGAGTGTGACTCATGGAACTATAGGAAGGATGACAAATGGTATCGGCAGTTTGATAAGCTCTATTGTAGGCAGCCTGTATGGAATCGTAGGTCTGCGGAGTATTGTCCTAAGATGGGTACGGAGCAGAAATACTATCAACGTCTTGAGAATGCAGCATCATGGGAGGGGGTGCCGTGCCTTCGATGGTCAGTGTCAGAGCAGCGTATTGTCAACGGCTACCCAGGCAGGTCGGGCGTTTGGTTTGTTGGTGGCTATAGGAGCAGAACAGGGGCTTATGAGAAGCGCCTTGACCTCTACCGCAAGATGGGGCATGTTATTGGGTTTACACCACCGATAAATGACGTGCTTGACCAAGATTCCTATTGGGATGCCTTGTACAAAGCTGCTGCACTGGTGTGCCCTACGGAGAGTGGTTATGGTGATTTCATTCCGGCGAAGCTGATGGAGTATCTTGCCAGTGGCGCGGCTGTTATCACGAACTGTAACCTTATTGGTAATGGCTTGAGCGACCTCGACCCGTATGTTATCCACTACGATAGCCTAACTGACCTCGAATCTCTCCTCTCCCACCCATTCGAGACCTATTGGGATAAGGCACTCCCGGCAATGGCTAACCATACACATAGAGTGAGGTATAGAGAAATCTTCCCTGACATTACTACTGTGTTGACTGCTGACGAGGCTGCATTCGTAAGGGACCGAAATAACGGCACGACCCGTCTTGACACAGTGTGGCAGCGGTGGTCGTCTCCGGGCGATAAGCACTATCCCCACTTGCGCGCACGGTTCGATTGGATGTCGAAGTACATCCACGGACCCGCCGTATTGGATGTGGGTTGCTCTAATGGGGTGGGGCTAGCTGTGGCGTCTCGTGTTACCGGCGTGGAACAGCTTGTAGGAGTAGATGTGTGTCGGGAGGCTCTCGTACAAGCCAAGCTCAATTTGATGAGCGTGGGTGTCCACGCCAAACTTCTTCCTGCCTTGGCGGAGTCTTTGCCACTCGATGACCACAGCTTTGATACAGTTCTAATGGGCGAGGTTTTGGAACATGTGATGGATGATGGTAAAGCCCTGGCTGAGGCAAAGAGAGTACTCCGACCCGGTGGTGTAGTTGTGGTCACAGTGCCGGAAGGTGGTGTGATGAGTGCCGATCACTTGAGGGTCTATGACCGAGGCTCGATTTTGGCTCTGTGCTGCAGGCATCAGTTTGAGCTTGTTACGAGCATTCGCTTGGTGTCTGGCAAGTCTAAACACTGGCTTGGGATTGTAGTAAGGAGACCGAAGTGAATGTGCAAATAAGAGCAGCAGCGTATGGCTCAAAAGAGGGCGGCTGGCGTACTTGGAGGGCTCCTGAAGTATTCGAGCGCGTTGTCGAGTACCCCTACGCCCTGTCTTGGCTAAAGGAGGCTAGGGGAAGACGAGTTCTCGATGTGGGTTGCGGGCCATACTGCGTTCTCTCTCAAATGCTTATGTGCATCAACTACGACGTTACGGTTACTGACTTTTCTCCGTCGACGGGGGTGGTGACCCAGGATGACATCTGTAAAAGTAAGTTGCCTGGTGCAGCCTATGACGCAGTGTTTTGCGTCAGTGCCCTTCCACATGTGTACGATAAAGACGCCGCTCTTGGTCACATCGCTCGGGTTGCCAAGCCAGGAGCCGTGATTGTCATAACCTGTGGCTATAGTCATGATCACAGGACGAAGACAGGGAGTGGCTACGTTCGGCAGAGCGTGGAAGCAGCGACCCCCGGCTGCCGAACTATCTGCGCAGAGGATGTGCAGAGGTGGTCTACCCTTTTCGACTCCATGATCGACCTCACTTATTGGAGGGCTTGGGAGGATGGTTGGTACGTAGGCCGTCGCCTAGTCTTCCCAGTACGGTGTGACGCAGTAGAAGGTCAACTCATTGGCATGGTGCTGAGGCGATGATTGTGTTAGACATCCACACCCACATAGGGCGTATACGAGAGAGATGGGGTTACTTCACCTCTACTTCGCTCCTGCGATGGATGGATGGGCATGGTATTGGTACCGCGTGCGTGATGTCTTACGATAGCCTCGATGCTCTCTACCCCGTTACGTCGGCTGAAGTTCTTGCTGCGACGGCGGGGGAGTCCAGGCTCATACCTTTTTGCTGCTTGGACACTAGGGTAGTGGATCGTGGTTTGTGGCGAAGCCTGATTGAGCAGTGGGTAGAGCAGGGTGCCAAGGGCTTTGGTGAGGTCATGATGGACTTAGGTGTGGATGACCCCAGGCTGATTGAGGTTTATCACATCTGTGCAGAGTTCAAGCTCCCTGTATTGATCCACTTGGCGGGGAATAGAGGGGTTGATACAGTAGGACTCCCTGGGCTTAGGAGAGTCCTTGCTCAGTGCAAGGAGACTGCATTCATCCTGCATGCCACGCATTGGTGGGCAGAAATTAGCCAGGATATTACTGAGGACGATCTCAACAGTAACAAGATCGACCGACCTGCCATACGTCCAGGGGCACTTGAGTCTGTCTTGGGTGGCTACCCCAATGCCTACGGCGACCTGTCTGCCATGTCGGGCTATGGTGCGTTACGGCGTTTGCAGGATGGGGGGCGTGCCTTCTTGGAAGCATGGAGTGACCGGCTTCTCTTTGGGTCCGACCTCGTGAGGGATGACCAGGACGTTCCGCAGATTAGTCATATCAACTCATTGGGGCTTCCCCCCAGGATACTTGAGCGCATCATGGGTGGCAACGCCCGGGCGCTGGTGGAGAGCTACCATGATTGACCCCGTGGGTGGTGTAGCTCTCATGGAGTGGCTTTTTGCTTGATCTTGCCGTGTGCATCCGCTGCCACCGCGACGTGGCTCTGGTTCGTGATGCCTGCGAGTCATGGTTGTGGTCCACCGAGTCGAAGGGTACCCTTGTCTTTTGTGCCGTAGACGGCAACCCCGCTCTTGCTGCTAAGTTAATCCAGAATGGCATCCCAACATACTGCTCACCGCGGCAGCATGGTTGGGGTACGGGGCTATTTGAGCTACAGATGGAGTCCGTTGCGTGGCTGCACCAACACTACGGCTGGGTCCACACGCTCTCCGTTGATTATGACACGCTCGCCATAGGGCGGGGCGCAGACGCCGCTCTGCTCGGACATGTCACCTCGGATGGCATTGGGCTGGTTGGCAAGTATAGGGTGAATGCGAACTGGGCTCGCCTGTTCGGTCAGGATAGGGCGAGGTTGAGCAGGGTTCTTGGGCCTACCCCTCCGACCTACGTACCTGGTGAGGGGCTGCATGGTAGCTGTACCCTACTCACCGTATCACTCTTGGAACGACTGAGTGAGAGTGGTTTGTTGCAATCGGGTAGACAGGCGAGACGGTGGACTGGTTTGCCCGACGACCACTTGCTGCCTTTGGTGTGTAAGTCTCTGGGGTTGAGTATGGTGTGCCTCGGTAAGCCCATCTGGTCTACGTGCAAGCCAAGGCGTAGCCCACGAGGGGCAGAGAACGAGGGTTACAAGGTTTTCCACCCCGTGCTGTCCGCTGACCGTGACTACTTCCAGCGGCAGCGAGTAGGGGGAGAGCGATGACGGCTCAGGACATTCTAGCCAAGTTGCAGCAGGGCTCCGGTACCCTGCCCTACTACAGGTTTCACCCCAGGATATGGGAGCACAAAGGCCCCGTGGTGGACCTCGGCTGTCTTGGCTGGGACTGGTCCCGCTGCTTCCTGGGCAAGCTCACCTGATTCTAGGGGTGAGGGGAGGGTAACCCGAGGAGCGAGCCATTGACCTCAGCCTGCATTGAGCTTCCGCTGCCCCTGGCCGATGAGGCACTGAGCCTCGCCGCCGCCACAGCGTTCGCTGTCCTCCAGGGCCGGGGCTGCGGCTGTGGGCGATGTGGTGCCAAGCCCATTGTCGGTGTGGTCAGCTACCTGCCAGGGGGTCTCGCGGGGGCCATCCTGCCCAACGGGCACGTCCTGGTGCCGTTCTATGTCCTTTGTCAGTCCTGCCGGAACGACGAGGCCATGGCGGCGGAGATCAAGGAGGACAGTGCCGCCGTGCGGCAGGCGTTCCAGCCTGACCTCAGCTTCACCTTGAATTGAGGACAGTGGCGGCGAAACACCCCTCCCAGGAGCCACTTTCAGGGCCCATACCCGCCCGGAGGTATCAGAAGCCCACCAGCCTCCCCCGGACGCAGCCACGGGGCTGCCAGGGCCTCTGGAGAGGCTTCCCAGAGAACCGTCGGGTGCTGCCTGCAAGGTTTCCTGAGCCCACTTGATTCTAGGGGTGAGAGGGAAGATCGAAGGCTCTTTGGAATCCCGCGGGGGTGTAGCTCATAGGGTTAGAGCGCGCAGCCCCTTGTAGAGGCACAGGAGGATTAGCTACCTGCCTGTCACCTTCATCCTGTTGTGGTGGGGCCGACTAGCTACCGGTTTCGCCACCATGGGTGTGGGGCTGCGAGGATGGGGTTCGAGTCCCCCCACCCCCTGCTTCTCCGACTAACGAGGCGTCAGCGCACGCCTACAAGCTGGGTTGACCGTTATTCAGGTACACCCAGTGGAGGGAGAAGGCACTATTTTGAGCTTCTTGGGCTTGTCTAAGGAGCGCGCGGGTGACAGGACTGTACTACCCTGCTGGCACATTCAGAAGCAGGCTGGGAACCGCGAGGGGTCCGTACCTCGAACTGCGGGTGACGGTCGAGATAAGCCATGCGGGGGATGGCCAGCGGTGGTCGCTGACGATGGAGCCTGATGGGCTCTGCACAATGGCCCACCACCCCAATGGGTTCAAGATGCGGGGTGGAGCCATCTCGGTCAATCTGTGGGATGAGGGGCTACCCACAGGGGAACGGAGAGGCCATTGGGCCTTTCCCGCCGAGGTGGACGAGATGAAGAGCGTTATCCTTTTTGAGGCTCCTTGGGCCGAGCGGCCACCCCGCACAATCACGTTCCTCCCTTCTAGGACGGTAGAGGAGAATGTGCAGCGGGTGAAGTGGGAACGCCGGCCGACGGCGAGAGCCAAGCCCCTGGAGCGGGCGAAGCCAATCGAGCCCGTTGTCCCCGTCATCCGTACCGTGAGCGACGCCCTCCACCCCGCCGTGATCGTTCAGTCGGACATTCTGCTGCCGGCCACAGGGCCAGCCATTCTGCCCCCACCACTGCCCGCGGTCCCACCGCCCCTGTCTCACCAATGGCGGCGATGGTTCATCTCCAAGGCCGCCCTGCTCGTCGTTGGGGTGGTCGGCGGCTGCCGCAACCTTGTGGCTACTCTTGGCCGGCTAGTTAGGCCCACTTGATTCTAGGGGTGGGGGGAGGAGAATGCCTGTCTGTAGGAGGAGCTACCGATGATCGACCAGACCGAGTTGAGCCAGTTCACGGGATCGGAGGGGTATACCCGCCTCGGCTTCCCGTTCCGCAACGTCGTGCTGACCGATGGGGCGCTCTACGTGGCCGAGCACGGGGGCGAGAGTGGGGCGTTCTGGCTGATGCAGGCAATCGCATCCCACCTCCCCGACGTGATCCGCAAGGGCGGCCCTGGCGCGGTGTTCCAGGTCTGGACCCTGACGGTCCGTCCCGACAAGACAGCGCGGCTCGCGTGCAGACTCGATACGGGAACCGCGGTCCTGGCCCAACAGGACTTCAACTACGTCGACTTCGAGGAGGGGGAGTGGACATTCTACGTCGCGGCCCAGGACCGCCCGAGCGGCAGGCTTTGGGTCGTCATGCTGCCGAGTGAGTACTGAGAGAGGAGACCCCAAGATGGCTCAGATGGACCCCATGATGGCCGGTGCTGTGATGTTCTACGCCGCCGACTGCTACGGCAGGTTCGCCACGCTCACCCCGGCTCAGGCCCAGGAGGCCGCGGATTTCGCCTCCGAACGGAGCGGTGAGTACCCGCTGTGGCAGCGCGACAAGAAGGGCCGGTTCCCGACCTACGATGTCCCCTACTTCGGCCCCCGGTCCAGCATCTATCTCATCGCCTTGATGAGTGCCTACCTCGTGTGGGCCCAGAAGCAGGCGGGAATCGACTCATTGCCGGGGAGCCCGCTGCTGCGGGCAGCCCTGGATGGCTACGCCCTCTATCAGAATGGGCCGCCGGCTTGATTCTGGGGGTGGGAGGGAAGGAGGAGTATGTTGTGAAGACGCTGCATCTGGAGATCATGGACAAGAATGACCAGCGGGTCGAACTGGACCGTCTCACGCGGCGGGAGCGTGTGGCGGTTCGGCTCCTCTGCCAGGACATGGTAGAGGCATTGAATGATTTGGAGGCGCAGGCCCTGGCCTCGGAGCGTGTGGCTCGGCGGCGGGAGGCGAATTGAGTGCTGGCCAACGCCCACGGTGAGAATCCGTGCGGGCTGGGGCTGGGGGAGGGGTTTGATAGGAGAGATACAGTGGATACTGAGTATCCAAAGATCGAGACCCTCTACGACCGCGACGAGCGTTTTAAGGTTGTGCCCAAGGCATTGCGCCTGCCCGAGTTCGCCCTGCCCCGTTCGTGGGCCGTCACGGAGAAGATTGACGGCACCAACGTCCGTGTTTGCCTGCGCGACGATGGTTCGGTTGCTTACACGGGCAGGACGGACACTGCCCAACTGCCTGCCAAGTTCTTTGAGTATCTGGCGAACACGCTCCCTGCCGACAGGGTTCGGGCCGCGTTTCCTGATTGTGCCTGCACCGCTGTCACGATCTACGGCGAGGGCTACGGGGCAGGTATCCAGAGGGGTGGCATCTACCGCCCCAACATGGCCCTCCGCATCTTCGACGCGCTGGTGGGGGAGTGGTGGCTTGAGCCCGCTAATGTCCAGGACGTGGCGAACAAGTTGGGCCTGATGGTCGTGCCGTATCTCGGGACTATTGGAGCGCTGCCTGCGAGCCGCGAAGAGCTTCTCGACATCCTGCATGGCGGCCAAACGGCCATTGGACCTGCTGAGGGTGGTTGCGGTGGCATGGCAGAGGGCATCGTGGCCCGCACCGTGCCGCTGCTCCTGACCCGTGGGGGCGAACGCTTGATGTGGAAGCTCAAGCTGCGCGACTTCGCAGCGTGACTTTGGAAGGATGTGGTGCAATGAACCCCAAAGAGATGTCCAACGCCGAGCTTACCCGCTACCTCCGCGATGCATCAATGGCTCCGGACCTTCGGGCCGTCCTGGAGGAGTGGAGGGCGCGGATGCAAGTGTGCGAGGTCTGCTTTACCTCCTCCTGGGCCCCGTGCCCCGAGGGCACCCCCGATGCCGTTCCTGATGGACAGGGTTGGATGGTGTGCCACTACCTCTGTGACATAGAGGCCCAGCGCGATGCCCTGCGGAAAGCGATTGGGATCGTGCTCCGAAACGTTGGCTCCGGAGCCGTGACAACGGCATGGATACAGGGGTTCTTGGAGGCTAGGCTTGAGCTTGCCGGTATCCTCCCACCCTGCCCGCAGTGTGGGGATGCCGCCGACCCGCAGACCCGACGCGATTGCCACGGGTGGAGATGGTGCAGGAAGTGCCAAGAGGCATTTGACGCCATGGAGCCGAAGGAGGAGTAGGACCGTGGTTACCCATGACAGGCTCGACGTAGAGCTAGGCTCTTGCCCGCGCTGCGGTGGCCCCACTGTCACCGTTGAGGTGCGGAGGCTCTACGATGGAGCGGCTTACTACCAGTGTGATCGCTGCGACCTCTATTGGTCACGGCGGGGGACACCGCTGACCATCGAGCAGGTCGCTGGTCTGACCTGTAGGAGCATCTTTGAGCTTTAAGCCCCATCTTGGTCAGGAGATATGGCAATGGCTAGCTTGGCCGATTCACTCCCCGCTGCCTATGCAGCGGAAGCAGGGGTCTACAGAGAGCTTCTGGCCATCACACGGGAGCAGGGCGCTATCCTCGAAAGTGGGGATGGCTTCGACCGCTGTGTCTCTCTCTTCGCCCGCAAGGGCGAGCTCTTGCGGTCGATCATGGATGTCGAGGCCGAGATCGAGCCCCTGAAGCACAGATGGTGGAGTGAGGCTGTGGACACCGAGAGTCACGCTCGGTTCAATGGCCTCCTCGACTCGATCCTGGCCACGATTGACTCTACCATCGAGCAGGAGCGGCGCAACGAGGAGCTTCTGCTGGGCCTTGCAGCGTTACAGCAGGAAGACATAGAGGCCCTCAAGAGGCGATGTGGGGCCTTAGAGGCACCAGAGGCCCAATGATCCCTCCCGGATGCAGCCAAGGGGCTGCCATGTGCGTCCTTGGGGCTTGTAGAGGCCGCTCCCGGGTTGATTCTAGGTGTGGGAGGAGAGAGAGAGGAGCAGTGATGCTGTGCCTGTTGCTCTACTGCCTCATGTTCAACTCGCCCCTGGCCCCTGCGGACTCATACACCGTGACGGCATTCTGCTCCTGCGAGCGGTGCTGCGGTAAGCCCCCTGCTCATAAACTCTACGGCATCACGGCCTCGGGCCAGCGTGCGAGGTGGGGTGTCGTTGCAGCGGACTGGGGGGTGCTGCCACGGGGGACTCGGATCGCACTATCCTGCTTCCCGGGCCAGACCTTCGTGGTCCTCGATAAGGGAGGGGCAATCAAGGGACGGCGGCTTGATGTGTGGTTTCCCACACATGCCGAAGCTCTGAGGTTTGGGGTCAAGAAGAGGGTTATCGTGACCCAACTTGATTCTAGGGGTGGGGATGGATAGTGAGGAGAATGGGATGCCGGCGAAGCCGTGCTTCATTTGCGGGAAACCGAACCACGGTTGGCGTTGGCACGACTGCTGCGTCGCGTGCCGGAGGCCCCAGTACTCTAATGGGTTCGCTCCGGAGATCGAGGCGGTAATAGAGGGGGAGGAGCGAGCCCTGCATACTCTCCGCCATGCCTCGGATGACGGTATCCACGCGAGGCGTTTGGGCCGTGATGGCGGACGGCGGAAACAATACCTGGACACTTGATGGAGTTGTGACATGTCTAAGCGGAGTGTGTACGACGACTATCTCATTGCCGCTCTTGCCTTGGCCAAGCACGCCTCAGCTACCTTGAATGAGATGTGCCCTGGGGCGACCCGGTTCCGTGAGGTGCCCCATGATGCCCGTGAAGCATGGCTGGCAACGCTCCGCAAGCTCGGCAGGAGGTTCAAGGCCGAGGAGGCTCGGTTGGCAAAGGAGGTGGGACGTTGAACGAAGTCTGTCGGGAGTTTGAGAAGATCAGGTTGAGGGCGGCGCAGCAGCGTGAGGCTCTGCGGGCCCTCCTGGTAAAGACGTACAGAGGTGGCCAGAAGACTGCGTGGCAGAAGAAGGCGGCATGTGCCTTCAGTGGGCTGGACCACGTGCTCAGTTTTGACCCACATAATGCCAAAGTGGCCGCGCAGGCCGCTGAACAGGAGGAGAGAGGGGGTTGAGCGAACCGCGTAGGGTTGGTGCTATTCTCTCCGCCAGCGACGAGGAGGTGCGGCTTCTGGGCTACGGCGCCTATCTTGGCGAGCAGCACCCTCCCTTCGGTCCTTTCGGATTTTCCTATGACGAGATTGTGAGGGACTGGGCTCTTGGCTTCGATTCCGCGGAGTTGGCCCAGGCGTTCTGTGACGCCTACGTTAATCCCTGCATCAGGCTCGACAGCGGCGTTGTGGTTTGGGGGATGCAATGCTGGTGGGGGGATGAGGAGCGTGTCAAGAAAATGATTGGCTCACGCCGGGTCGTCATTGTGGATGTTGACGATAAGCCTCTTGAGCGAGGAATAGATGATGGCCAAGTTCGCCGTGCATTGTGAGCCCCTAGCGTTGACCCCATGCGGGTGCAACCACTGTCAGTGTTATGTCCGTGCTGCCACGGGGGAGTGGGTGCCATGTGACAAGCCCGGCAAGCCCAGGAGCGGCTACGGCCTCACCGCAGGACGATACTGTGATGATTGCTGGGGGCGCATGCTTCTTGAAGTGAGGAGATAGCGATGCTGATTTGTCATTGTGGAGCGACCCACCCATACGAGACCGGCCCCAGTTGCGCCGTGGGGGCGGTAATGGATGCCACGGGCTGGTTCTGGGTCCCCATAGATGACGGGGACTCCATCTGGGTCTGTCCCCGGTGCTGGGCCCGGGTCGGCCCGCTCGTGGAGGAACTCGTGGCGATTCTCGGGACTCCATCCACGAGTCTCTACGGCCTGTTCCTCCTGCATCGTCGCCGCTCGACTCCTAAGAAAGGGAGAGCAGTCATTGAGGCATGATGGCTTGGGCCGAGACGGCAGGAAGAGTTTGGGCGAGCCCCTTGTGTGGGTCTGCCATATCTGCGGCAGGTCCATCCATACCCACTCTACCACGGCCCACATTCCTATTGGGGCCCACAAGCGGGCCGAGATACGGAGGGGCATTAGGGTGGATGGTCATGACTACGGCGAGGAGATCAGGGGACGTTACCGTAACGTCTAGTAAGGAGGCCAGATGTGGCTAGATCCAAACGCGCAACCCATGTCAACCTCCCCCTTGTGCTCAACCAGGGCCGACAGTCTGCCTATGTGTGGCTCGTCTTTCGTGGTACGATTGGTGGCAGAGGGTTCGATGCCCTATGTGTTTGCTCCGTGTGTAGCACAGAGGCTCTGGCAGATACCCACAGAGATACCCTGCACCGCCAGTTTCGAGAGCAGGAGGCTAGCATGGAGCGCGTGTGGGTGGAAAGAGCCGAGGTGGATCACTTGTATGCTTCCCAGTTTCGTGTTATGTAGGAGTGAGCCTTTTGTTCCACACAAGGAAAGGAGCGTCTGAGATGTCGAATGGAAGTGGTGTCGGACAGCCCCCATCGGGCACAGGTTCGGTCAGCCCCCCTGTGGTGCAGCGGGGTCACCTCGACAACGCCCTCAAGATCGCGGCGGTCGCCGAGGCGCTGGACCGAGTGAATAACCTCCGTGGTGATCCTGATAACGAGGAGAAATATACGGCCCACTTCGCCTTGATCGAGCAACTCTACTACAAGGCGGCCCAGGAGATCAGGGACGGCTTGGGGCTCTGAGCCGGTCCGGAGCGCGACGTGGACTTGGACTGGCGCGATACCAGTGGGCGTGGAACCAACGTCGTGGTTGAGGAGGAGCCCCGAGGCCCCGGCAGTCTTGTGGCCATCACGTGGTGGTCTGGGGACCACCAATGCTGGGGCTGGCTGGTGGAGCGGCGGAACAAGACGGGCCGCACCGTCCTCATTAGGGGCTATGCCCTGTCTCGGGAGTGGGCCCAGAGGCGGGCCGAGGCGGCTTGGCGTAACTGCTCGCGCTGGCGGATGGAGCCGGGATGGCTTCACCGGAAGGGTGTGAAATGAGCCACTTTGCCAATTCAACCCATGTTTCGGTCGAGCGCTCCCGCATTGAGATCGAGGGGACGCTGCGCCGGTACGGCTGCGATGACATCGTGGTGGGCCAGAGCGTGCGGTCGCGGCGGGCCTTCGTCCAGTTCTGCTACCGCAGTCTCCACTTGGAGGTGAGCCTGACCCTGCCCGATGCGGCTGCCGAGCGGTTCCGCCTCACCCCCGGCAAGCGGCGACGCCGCTCCGAGGTTGACGCTTTGATTGAATGGGAGCGCGAGTGCCGCCAGCAATGGCGGGTCCTGCTCCTGCTTCTCAAGGCCCAACTTGAGGCTGTTGAGAATGGGATATGGGAGGCTTGGGAAGCATTCCTTCCGTGGCTGCTCCTGCCCACTGGCGGGACCGTGGGCAAGCGGATGGCCAGTGGAATCTCCGAATTGCTTGCGAGCGGCAGCACCCCGCCGCTGCTGCCGTTCTCCGGGCCACAAAGCGGGAAAAATGGAGGGGCTGTGTGATGCCCTACCAACTCGTGATCCCAGTCATTGACTCCTCGGTCCGCGGCCTTTGCTACAGGCCATACCCCGGCCATAAGTACGGTTGCCCTAACCACGGCAAGCGTCCCTCATGCCCCCCACAGGCCCCACTGTTGGGGGATGTGCTGGATCTCGACAAGCCCATCTGGGCCGTCTGGACCATGTTTGATCTTGCCTCCCATGTCGAGAAGATGCGAGCCAAGCATCCCAACTGGACAGAGAGACAGTGTAGGAACTGCCTCTACTGGCAGAGTGGCTCTCGGAAGAAACTCAAGGAGGAGGTTCGTGTCAGGCAGTACCTAACCTACCTGGAAGATGCTATCCGGTTGGCCCCCAAGCACCTGGTACATCAGCCCCCGCCTCCTGGTCCCTATCCTCAAACCCCTCGTACCATAGTTATCTACTGCCCCGAGGCCATGGGCGTCAACGTCACGGCGACTATGGCATCAGTGAGGGTCATTTTGGAGTGGCCACCCGTGAACGTGACGTACCAGGTGGCCTTGGTGGGCTACCCGAAGGAGAGACCGCATTGAACAGCAAGGCTGAACTTGTGCCGAGCCACCTTGAAACCTTCAAGAAATTGAAGTGGGAACTGGATGCCTTGTTGGATTTCGAGCGATACTTGGAGGGACGGGGCTCGTGGGATACCGTCGCCGATATTAACAAGAGAATGGGGGCGGCCCTCGATGCAAAGGCACTAGGGTAATTGACCATCCCCAGGGTGGGCAGATTCGATGCCCTGGTTGCGAAGCGACTACTACAGAGAAAGTAGGAGAGAAGCCATGAACTTACCTGACGCAATCTTAGAGGGCAAGCGTAGAGATATGGCGGTTCGTAGAGGCCAATGGACAAACGTCTTATGCCACGGGCTGGACAACGTGTTGCGCTGGTGCTTGCCGGTTGATCCAGCGAAGCCAGAGCAGGTCGGCAGGCACGGTGCAGTTTATTGCCTCAGCATGGCTGACCTTGAGGCGAAGGACTGGGGCGTATTCGAGACGCACAGATTCCACGGGGAAAAAGTCGATGTGGGCCGGTGTCACCGTTGTGGGGTAGAGTTCTGCTACACCGCTGGGCATGTATGCTCTATGGCTGCTCTTGAGACTGCAGAACAAAGTATTGAAGCACCCAGCAGGTGTGTCTTGACCGGGGTTCACCTATCCGCGGCGGAGTGTGCTGCTCTTACAGATGAGCTTGCACGGCTGCGCCGTGCCTGCAAGGAGAGCCGCTGATGACAAATGACAATAATCTTGAGGAGCTACTGCACGGTGTGGAGGCGAGCGGGCTGTGGGTTCAATTACAACATGACCCGGGGGAGGAGTAAGTGACCTTCGCCGGTTTTGATGCTCTATGCGATCTCCGGGCCGAGGTCTTCGCCCGGTACTGGGTTCGACGCTTCGTCGGCCAGGCCGCCCTCACCTATGCGTGTGAGGAACTTATGCGCCTCCTCCGCGCCGCTCATCCGTCGCCGAGGCAATGGGCGTACTGGCACCCGGAGTCCCGCCGCCGCGCGCGACTACGCTATGAGAGAATGACGGGGCGGGAGTGGCCGTATGCAAAATGGTAAGGGGAAGTGAGGATGATGCCGCCCGGTGTCGTCGTGGAGACACGACAAGAAATGGCCGAGATCAATAGAAGGGGCCCCGACCTCATACCCGATCCGGAGTGGCGGGGCACTTGTGGATGCGGTAGGGTACATACCCACAAGGGACTCAAGCGGTCGTGTCATGAGCGGCGCTACACCCACCGGTGCGAGGACTGCTTGGACGAACATGAGGAAGTGGAGTTGGTGTGCCTGCGTTGTGGGGACGTGGTGGAGCCGCGCTACGTCCCTGACCCTGGGTGGATACCCTACCCTCATTACGTTCAGGGGCGCAGGTCCCTTACGGTCAGCGCACCCCCAGCCCTGCTCCTGTATTCCATTCCCGTTGGAGCGGAAGTCCTTTTAGAGGACGTGGGGCTCGCACCACTGAAGGGGCGGGCCTTGTATACGGGTATCTGGGACGGCAAGGCTAGGTTCTTGTACTCGGGTGCTATTGAAGTGGATTGTCCCGTTGGGGGCTCAAGATGAATGCGGGCACATCTTTCTTGGCCGGTGGGGCCATAGGGGGTCTGTTCGGGGCCTTGCTGGGCCAAGTCAAGGCCCTCTTTGCGTGGCTCCGGAACCTCGTCCTCATCCGAGTTGAACTTGAGGATCAATTGGGTGTAGCCTTGGTGGGGCATCTGGTCCGGACGTGCAGGGCCACCCGTGGCACCACTAGATGCTACAGTGCCTACTGGCCCCATGTCAGGCCCAGGGGGAGGAGGCAGATGGTTGCGTATGAGGCTCGGGGGCGAACCACCCAAGTATTCTGGCGGGGTATCGTTCCGCTTCACGTTAGCTACAACGGCGAGAAGGGGAAGGGGTTGGGGGCACTAGTTCTGCTGGTGCCGCGGGGCTTCATGCGGATTGAGCCTCTTTTGATCGCTGCTGTCGAAGACTACAATCGCCACAAGGACTCAGGCTCCACGGACCGGCGGTACACCGTGTCCAGGCTTTATGGGTCCATCGGGGATGGAAATGGGCAGGAGCGCGCGGCATCCTTCGGTCCTCCTCAGCCCGAGACCCCCGCGGCTGATGGAGCTTGGTTCTGGGACAAGCACCTCGTGGGATGGGCCGCGGGAGATGTGGGGGAGGCTCTTTCGGTTGACGCCGACCCACTGGCCCGTTTGGCTTTTCCGTCTGAGGTCTGGGCCGCCGTGGCTGAACTGAGGCGGTGGCTCGCCGCCGCGGACTGGCACAGGAGCCGCGGCATCCCGTGGCATCGAGGCTGGCTCATTAAGGGCGCTCCCGGCACGGGCAAGACATCGCTGGTCCGTGGGATCGGCCAAGCCCTTGACCTCCCCATCATCGTGTTGCACCTGCCGAGCCATTCCAGCCGCGACCTTCAACGCAACTGGGATTGGCTCAAGAACAGGACCCCCTGCATTGCCTTGATCGAGGACATCGATGCCACGTTTGAGCACAGGAAGAACGTGACGAGGGGCGGGGAGCTTGGCAGTCCCGTGAGCTTCGATACGCTGCTCAATGTCATCGACGGCGTCGAGAACTCCGATGGGGTCGTGACGATCATCACGACGAACAGGCCCGATCTGCTCGATCCAGCTTTAGGAGGCAATGGGGCAACCAGGCCGGGTCGAATTGACCGGATCATAGCTCTGGGCCCTTTGGGGGCCGAGGAGCGGATGCAGGTGGCTCAGCGCATCCTCGCTGATTGCCCCGAACGGATCAAGGAGCATGTGGGAAGGGGGGAGGGCATGACAGGAGCGCAGTTCCAGGAATTGTGTACCCAAGTTGCCTTGGATCATTTCTGGGGAGAGAAGGAGAGGGCCCGTGCTTGAGATCACGGTGAGCGTCGATGTCGTCTGCCGATGTGGAGCGAACTTGCAGGCCACGGTCCTGCGGGATGGGACGACTATTGAGGTGGAGGCATGCGAGGTATGCTTGGAGGCTGCAAGGGAGGAGGTGCAGGACCCAGGTGATGATGAGTGAGAAAGAACGGTGTTGTGAGCGGGTACACGACCGCGGCGATGGCCTCGCCTCAGTGGCGAGTTTCCACCCCTGCCCCCGCAGCGCCGCGGTCGAGCGTGGTGGCAAGCCCTATTGCAGGCAGCACGACCCCGAGGCGGTGAAGGTCCGCGAAGCCCATAGAGGGAGCAAGGCATGAGTCTGCGCCATTGGTTCTTGGAGCATCGTCTCAACCACACCAGGGAGCGGATCGCCGCCCTTGAGACCGAACTTGAAACCCTCTCCAGCCTTCGGGTCACTGCCACGCAGGATTTCGAGATGGGTGTTACTATTGTTCATGACAAGCCCCTTGGCTTATCCATGAGAGTGTGGCGGCGCATCGCCGACAGGCGCGGCAAGCTCGCGGCGCTGCGGGTTCGTGAGGTGTGGCTGAAGCATGCGATGACCGGTAGTTACCCCGAGAGCCCTGAAAGCAAGGCCCGCCGGGGCTACAACCCCCCGCCAACCGAACGGATCGAGCCCCCCGATCCCGCATTACCTCCGCCGTCAACTCTCTCCGAGGGGCTGGTGTGTAAAGGCGGGGTGAACGGGCCTCCGATAGGACCGAAGCCAGCCGGCCGTCCAGGTTCTCAGGGATCGCCGCCTCCTCTCTCCATTCCGCAGGCTGCTACCCTGCTGCCCGAAGCCGCGGAGGATCGTGCACATGAGCTCCGCAGGCTTGGGGAGTACATCGCCGAGGAGGTCAAGTGGCACATAGGCGACATTCTAACCCCCCACCCTGCCCCTCCTCCGGGGACATACATCTGCCCTATCTGCCACGTGGACTACAAGCACAAGTACGGAAGCTGCAAGTGTGGCGCTAGAGGACCGTCTGGGCATCCTGGCAACCCAGGAGCACCGACGCCGAGCCAAAACCACCCCGCTGATACTCCCAAGGGTTACCGGGACATGATGTTCCTATCAAATCTAACTGATAGGGCATGCCATAATGTTCTACCAATGGGCATGGGGTTGATCGCATTTGAGAATTGGCTACGTGGGCTCTACCCCGAGTACTACGTACCACTGGATAAGCTCCGTAAACTGGCGAAGACAGATCATGAGTGAGTTCCACGTCCAAGTCGTCCGTGTTGGCCCCATAATGAAGCACCCCAACGCGGATACCCTCTCGATCACCCACGTCTGGGACTACCCCCTCGTTGTCCGTACAGGTGACTTCCAGGAAGGGGGGCTTGCCGTCTACGTCCCTGTGGACTCGCTTGTCCCCGTTGCTGACCCCAGGTGGGCGTTCCTTGACGGACACAACAGGATCAAGGCCAAGCGGCTTCGCGGTATCTTCTCAATGGGCTTGCTGACCCCTGCTGAACCCACATGGATTGAGGGGCAAGATGTAGCGGACATACTTGGCATTACTAAGTATGAGCCACCTGATCCTGCCACGATGGGGGGTGAGAATGAGAAGGACCCAGGCTTCCTGCCGGTCTACACCGACATTGAGGGGCTGCGCAGGTGGGGTGAGGTGCTGGTGCCTGGGGAGGAGGTAGTGATCACCGAGAAAGTCCATGGGGCATGTAGCAGATTCCTACACCGCGATGGTAGGTTGTGGGTTGGCTCACACACCTGTATCAAGAAGCAAGATGCCGCCAACATGTGGTGGAGAGTTGCGGAACGATACGCCTTGGCCAACTGCCTGCAAGCTACCCCCAACATTGCCATCTACGGCGAGGTCTATGGCCAGGTGCAGGACCTCAAGTATGGAGCGGGTCGTGACGAGTACCTGCTCACCGTGTTCGATGCATTGGACACAATGACCCGCACCTACCTTGATTATGACTCAATGGTGGAGTTGGTGCAGCGGCTCGGGCTACCCCTGGTGCCCTTGCTCTACCGCGGCCCCTGGTCGCCGGACCTAACTGCCTTGGCTAACGGCAAGACCACAATGCCTGGTGCCGATCATGTGCGCGAGGGCATCGTGATCAAACCTGTTCACGAGCGGTTTGATGAGCGTGTGGGTAGGGTCATCCTCAAGCTGCATGGGGAGGATTATCTCCTGCGGAAAGAGACAAAGCATGCCACCTGAACTCCCCCCCAGTTACGTCCTCAAGACCAAGGTAAACGGACGCCGCTTCGTTCACGTCATCATTGACCACTTTAATGGAGCGATGGGGATCAACATCATCGTGGACCGGCGCAAAGGTGTCCTTAATGTATCGGGGTGGTTCGACCGCCATGCCGGCATCCCCGAGGCTGAGGTATCCCTGGAGACGCTGGGGCTCGCCCCCTGCCCCAGCAGGTCCGTGGCTCGCAGGATCGCGGCCCAGACCGAAGCACGGGCACCGAATGAGGCAGATGTTGTGCTGCAAGAACTCAAGGATGTCATCGAGCGGCGGAGGCCAGAGGGGGGCAAGAAGGCATTGCTGAACGCAACTATCCCCGGCAATGCCTGTATCGTTGACGTGAGTCAGAAGGAGAGATAGAAGTGGTGGATCAACCCAAGCACGGCATCGTTGCGCTGAGCCATAGCTTTCAGATCCTGCACCTCTGCGGCCTCGATCACCCCCCGACCCAAGCCGATTACGACATACTCCAAGCCGAGCTTGACGCTGAGCCCGCCTTCGGGCTTGTCGGGCGGCGGAGCGACTACATCCTCGTAAGCCCTCCACCTGCTCATCTTGCGGTGTTGACCAATGATGGGATCGCGTGGACACACTGCGAGGAGCACTACCATAGGGGCGAAAAGCTAGAGAAGGTGCCCCGCGATGAGGGTTTGTGCAGATGTGGGGAGGCGACGGATCAGACCCGGCCCCTTTGAGGGTGAGCCACAATGGACATCCCCGTTAATTGGGAGGACATGTTGGATGACCTCTTGGAGGTGGAGTCGGGGCTCTCGAAATGGGAACTCGATTTCATTGAATCCCTCGATGACCGACGAGGGGATGATCTGACGGACAGGCAGCAGGACAAGCTGGAGGAACTCTGGCTCGATCATTGTTGAGGAGAGAAACCCAATGCAGAGGAAACTACTGACATTTTCGGAGATCACGGGGCAAACTCTCGTGGGTTATTTGGAGATGGGGTTCCCCTCAAAGCACGGGAACTGCTTCTCCGTGGCCGCATCAGATGGCAGGCCCTATAGGATCGTCAACTTCTTCGCGGAGAATCTGGAGCACCTCTTGGAGACAGGTATCCTCACCTACCCCATGGGGCTCGCTGTCCTGGCTCCTGGAGTTGCCGTGGTCCGCGATCACCGTATCCCGGACGACTACTATCGAGATGAGTTCTGCACCATCTGCTGCCCTTACCGGCTTCTCCCTGAGCCGCAGAAACTCCGGTGGGACAGGGCGGTCAAGTCGGGCCGGATCAAACTCATCAAGCTCATCAAGGACGAGAAGGGCAGGGTTGTGGCGATTTCGGAGCAGATCGAGGCAAAGGCATGAAGCTCAACTGTAAGTGGACCATTGAAGTGTCACCCGATTATGCACCCTTCCACAACACGCACCTGCCGGAGGACATGGTGAAGTTTGTGGCATCTCCTGTCAAGGAAGTTAAGGCAGAGGAGTGACTGCCCATGCGCGTCGTCCTAGTTCACGGTGCCTACTTCAACTCCTGGGAGGCCCTGGGGCTCGGCTACATTGGGGCCTACCTCCGCAAGCATGTACCCAATGTTGACCTCCGATTCTTCCAAGGCTGCTTCGATGACCGCTCACTGATCGTCTACGCTTCTTGTGGGGCTGATGTCGTGGCGTTCTCTGCAACGTCTCCTACTTATGCGTGGTGCCGCGACGTTGCGAAGCAGATCAAGGAAGCTTCGCCCCATACCCTGACTGTCATTGGGGGCTACCATGCTTCAGCGGTGCCACAGGACTGCACGGACTTTGATTACGTAGTTTGTGGGGAGGGTGAGCAGGCCATGTCGAGTATTTTGGGGCAAGGCCCCATTGAACCGGGGGCTAAGTTGCGGATCACCTATGGCCCCCGCAGCATCTTATCATGGCCTGATCTCCCCTGGCCCGACCGCAAGCTCATCAAGTGCGAGCGGAACATCGCCGTAGCCCAGAAGGATACGGGTAAGCGGATCACCTCGTTCCAGGCCCACAGGGGTTGCCCCTACCACTGCATCTTCTGTGCCGATGGCCAGAGAGTCTTGGGCCGCCACGACATGATCCATCGCCCAGTAGGTGATCTACTCGATGAGATGCAGAGCGTGGCGGAGGAGTACAGGCTCGACTTTGCCAGGTTCTGTGATGCCACTTGGAACGTGGACAAGCGATGGGTCAAAGAGTTCTGCCACGGGAAGATCAAGCGGGACTTCCGCCTCCCCTTCTTCGCCGACCTCCATGCGGGCCCCGTCGATGCCGAGATGATGAGCCTCATGCGGGAGGCTGGCTGTGAAGCGGTAGGGATTGGTGTGGAGAGCGGGGCCTCCGAGATCCTGCGGTCCTGTGGGAAGGGCACGACCCGCAAGATGATCTATAAGGCTCGTCTGCTAGCTCACCGCGCCGGCATCAAAGTCCGTGGCTACTTCCTCATTGGGTTGCCCGGAGAGACCAACGAGACCCTGCTGGACACCGAGGAGTTCGCGGCTGGCCTCGACCTCGATGAGTACAGCTTCACGCTCTTCTGCCCCTACCCCGGCACCGCGGTCTACAAGGCCGACCCTGCCCGGTTCAAGGATGTGGCGTGGGGGACGACTGATGAGTGCTCAAACGACTTTTGGCTCACGGAGGCACTGACCAATGCCGAACTCAAGGCGTGGCAGACCCGCCTCGTCGCCAAGTTCCGGGATAAGGCGACGTGGCATCACCGTGTTTTAGGAAGGAACGCAAGTAATGTCCCGAATCCCGATTGAACTGGTGTGTGGCAATGTAAGGGTGCCTTTCGGGGTCAATCTCAATGATGAGTGCGCTCAGGAGATGTGGGACACCCTCCAAATTGACGCGACCTCGGAGGTTGTCTCGTTCTTGATCCATGAGTTACAGCGGCATCTCCCCGCAACGGTGCTTGAGTTATGCTCTAACAAGAAGCTGGTCAAGAAGCCCAGCAGGAAACCGAAAGAGCCCTACGTCTACCCCTCCGGCTTCGCCGTGGGTGATCGGGTGGAGTTCATTGAGGGTGAGCGAAAGTACAGCGCCCACATCAAGATTCCCGTGGGGACCAAAGGCACCGTGCTGGAGCCCGCGTCTCCTGCTACGTTCCCACCCGATGCCGTGGACATCCACGTTGATCCCCACTGGCTTGTGGCACCCTGTGGTGAGGGGTGCCCTGATGGCGTCCGCTCCGCAGGGGGTCGTGGGGCAATCGATGTAGGGTGTCTGAGGCGGCTGTGCTCCTGCTGCGGCACCCCGATCCTGCACACGGGTAGTACAGGCCCAACAGGGACCGTAGGATGCTCAGGTGGCCCCACAGGGCCAACGGGCATCCCAAGCCCGGACCCCGTTGTCGTTGTGGAGTTGGAGGCGGATGATTCGGGGGCCACTGCCCAACGCTCAAGGGCCGGCCTCTGTACCCTTGAGCATTATGATTCTAATCTTAGGGGTCGGAACATCGTTGCTGTCGTGGATGGTACGCTCTGTCCCGTGTCCATTTGCGCATGGTGCGACCGTCTGCGGTCACTTTGCCAGTCACGACGGCTCGCGTGAAGAGAACCTGATGAGGAAGGCCAAACGGATGCCCACTGCTCGCTTCCAGGAGATGCAGGGATCGGTCTGGGGCGGGACATGGCGGCCTTATGGGGGCGTGAAGACCGTCCATACCCTGAAGCAGGCACGGGACGTAGAACATGCGGCGTGGGGACGCGGCCATGTCCCTATGCTGCTCCTGCGGCCCGATACTGGGATTGAAGGCGATTCCCTTGAACGTAGGTTCATCAAGGACATGAATGATGCGTGGAGGAAAGCAACGAGCCCCCGAGCCGTGAGCAAGTGTCCCGTGGAGTAGCATATGAGTACCCCAATTTCAGAGTGTCTAGTCTACAGAGCCGTATCGGACGAGGCAGCGTATACGGAGCTACTCGCTGCTGTGAGGTACAACAAATGGTGCGGTCACTATCTTGAGAGCAACCAAGCCTGGGTATCTCTCGTATCCTCCCCATAGGGGAGGATACGAAAACACTCTTTGAGGAGAATGGTGATGCAGTTTCACAAATACACCGTCGAGGAAGTCTACCGCGCCCCCCGACCGATCTGTCTCTGGTTGGCTCGATGGGTTGGTAGTGAGGGCCAGCAATGGTTGCCGATGCAGCCTGGCATCTATACCGTCAGGCGTTGGGGCTGCTTCCACAAGCGCGTTACTGTATGGGGCGATGCCAACAACAGGCTGTTGATCTGTACCCTTTCCTGGACCGGGAAACCCAAGCCCAAAGTAGCTAGGGTGATGCCACCGGAGAGCGTGGAACTTGGGAACATGGTGGGTGAGGCCGAGGCTCTTGTTCAGATGCCCCCCGAAACAGGCTGGCGCTGGGTCCGCGATCTCCTGCCCACTGATCCTCTCCCTGGGGCCTATGGCCCAGACGTTGCAGCCTTCGTGGCCCGCGAGGTCGCGCCCCAAGTAGAGGGGACGACTGTACCTGATAGCACGCTGTCGTGATACGGTCTCTGGTGGAACTGAACATCCATTGGGGATGGGCAGTGTCTGTGACTACGATAGAGAGCAAGGATATTTGGTCCCCGCAAGTTTGGTGGCCCCCCTGCCCTAAGTGTGGAGGCCGCGCACTTAGCCTTGAATTGCTGACCTTTTGGTCCGCCTTTACGGGACATGGATTTGCCTGCCTCATCTGCGACCACAGGTGGGTTCATAAACGGTGGCTACGCATTAGGAAACCACAGTGAAACGAGCCAGATCCAAGCTCCTGTACCTCTCTGGGCCAATTCGGGGCCAGCGGCAGTGGGGCTACCCCGCATTCGACGCCGCGGCCCGCGAGCTCCGTAAAGCAGGCTATCGGGTAATCAGTCCTCCCGAGATGGATAGGGTCTTCCTCCACCTCCATGAGTTCACGCCCGGCCTTCCTAGAGGATTGTTCCGCCGGATCATGCGCCGAGACGTGGCCGCGATCTGCCGGTGCGACGGTATGGCACTGCTCAAAGGCTGGCGGAAGTCACATGGGGCCGCCGTAGAGGTCAGGGTGGGCCGCCTCCTCCGAGACGCTGGTGAGGGCGTTGAAATCAAGACCGTGGAGGAGTGGCTTCGGGGGGCAAGGAGGAGGAAGCGGTGAGCAAGTGGCGCGAGTTGCGGAAATACAGCCCCTCCCGGTTTGATGCTCGTGGCCAGTGGGTGGGGCACAGCCTCCGCCGGCGACTCTCGTTGTGGCTGGGCCTGTATCGTCTGACCCGCCGCATCGCCAGGCGGATGTGGCACCACCAGATCGGGGTGTGCCGCTTTTGTGGTGTGGACGTAGGGTTGGATGGCGTGGCGTGGCGCGCCGGGCTCACCTGCTGGTTCTGCCACGAGAACTACAAGAGCCGCTGTGCCGTCGTCGCCCCCGAAGTCAGGGCGGCGGCTATCGCTAGGTTGAAGGTTGAGCGAGAGGAGCAGAGGCTTGGCTGAGATGTCATGGGAGCGCGGCGGCCTCAAGCTCTACTGCTCTGACTGCGTTCCGTTGCTGGAACGGATGGCGAGCGACAGTATTGACATGTTCCTGACCGACCCACCCTACCGCGTAGATGACCTGCCGGTATGGGCACCGTTCGCAGCCCAAGCCTACAGGCTCCTCAAGCCAGGCCGCTCGTTGGTTGCCCTCACGGGGCACGTCATTCTACCTGATATTCTCGATGTGCTGCGGGCATCAGGTCTACGATACTGGTGGGTTGGGGGGATGCGCCATACGGCCTATAAGAGGCTGCCCGGCAAGTGGGTTACGGTCATGTGGAAGCCTGCGGTGTGGTTTGTCAAGACCGAACGCAAAGGCACCCGGACGCCGTTTGACCTCATCCTGGGTGGGGGCAAAGACAAGCGCTACCACAAGTGGGGGCAACCGGTCTACTGGTTCGCTCATTGGATCACCAACCTCACCGAGCCCGGCGAGTTAGTGTGTGATCCGTTTTTGGGTGGTGGAACGACTGCCATGGCGTGCTTGGAGACGGGGCGACAGTGTATTGGGATGGAGGTGGACCCCACAGTATTCGCTGGGTCTGTGGCACGCCTGAAAGGAGCGGCAAGTGTTGACAGAGAACCCCAAGACCGCAGGCAGTGAGATCGTGACATGCAGACCCCAGATCGGGCCATGCCCCGGTGGGGGTACGCCGATGCAGGCTGCACCTTGCCCCTGCTGTTACTTCAACGCTCCAGGCTACTACGAGTCGGTCCGCTACAGCCGATTCCCCTCACCCGAGGAGGCCGAGGGAAAAATCTGCAGGATCAATGATGGCCATGACAGTAACCAAGACGGCAAGATCAGGCTGCCACAGGGCCACTGGTTGCTGCCTGACCTCGGCCTACCCGCTGACAAAGCCATCATGTTCACGCGCGGGACCCTGATTGAGATGGCCAGGTACTACTACAGGCAGCCTTACTGGAACACCTCGATACCGCGCTTTGATTTCCCCGGCCCCGTGGTGTTCACCTGCAACGGGCGCATCCCCCTGTTCGTAGACTGCCCGCCCAACGTCATGGCGGTGAGGATCAGGTTCAACTCATGGGAGATGAATACCTTGGTTGCGTTAGCCGACCACTACGTCGCCCAAGGCGTCCCTGTGCTGCTCACGGCGATGCGGTACACCGATGCCCGGATGATCCCCCCGGTGTTACTGTGGGTAGAGTATGGGCATAAGGCCCACATCCTCAACTCCTACTGGTCCCTGTTGGGACAGCGGCAATTGCAGGTCACATCTGATATTCAGTATCGTGTGGGCCGCTCGGGGCTCATCCATCTCTGCGGCTCCCCCAAGTCGCCGCTGTGCCGGGACTGTGGGAACTGCGTGAGGCTCTATCGTGAGTGCATCGGTCGGATAGGAGGGGCGGCATGACCGGGATGGAGTTCGAGGCTCTCATCACGCAGTTAGAGCAGGAGGCGTTGGTACTCTCGCGGCGTAAGAGCGCCGACTATGCCACCGCCGATAAGCTCAGCAACTTCAAGCGGATGGCCGCGATGATCTCGCCGCTGCTCCGCACCACTGTTCGGCCCTCGCAGATGGCAGCGATCCTCTTGTGCCTCAAGATCGACCGCCTCCAGAACTTGGATGATCGCAAGCCTCAAAATGAGGGTGTGTGGGACACGTATCTGGACGCGATCAACTACGTCCGTCTCACGATCGCGTGTGATCATGAAGAACGATGCAGCAGACCCGAGGCTTCTTAAGGACGTGGCTGATGGGTATGGATGCTCAACTCGTTGCCTTCGGCCCCTATAGCCCCGCCGTGAAGAACTACCTTGAGTACGCCAATAACTACTACGCCGAAACCAAACCCGGTACGCTCGTTTTTGCCTGCTGTGTCTTCTGCGTCACCACGGCACAGTCCAAGGACTTGGCGAGGGCCCTCGGTGTTGGCCCCTGGGACTTCAATCAGCACCATTTCCCTGTGCTGTCTCAGCAGCAGATCCAAGCCGTCGCAGCGCTCACTGCGGATTGGTATGATGATGAAGGCCCCCTCGTGATCGAGCGGCTCACGGCGTTGAGTGACGGGGGGTTCCAGTTCTTCTACCTGCCACAGGGCTAGGAGAATGGCTTGTGGGCCATTTGAGGCTTGAGAAGCAGGAGCATCAAGGCGTGGAGGTCTGGACCAATGTGCCGATGGAGATGCTGCGCCGGCACCAATGCTTGTGCCTCAACTGCTCACGATGCCCCCAGGAGTGTAGGATCGCCGCTAATCTTCTGGAGGTCTGCAAGAACAATGAGCTTGCGTTGATGGTGACCCGCTGCCCCTGGTTCTCGGAGCAGCCTCCTCTAGTAGAAGCCCTTTGATGTGTGAGGCCGCCAATGAATCTTCCCAGCCTCCTGGTACTAATCAGCCTGCCCGCGGTTGGCTTCGTCGGCTGGTGGCTCTCTATGCACCGCATACAGGCTCTCATGCGGGGCCAGCGGAACCTCTGTGGCCTCATCGTCTTCGTGGAGGATATACTGGCACTCCTGGTGTTTGCCTACGCCGCAGCGGCGCTCGCACATGGACACTGGTTGCCTGTGGTCCTTTTTTCGGTTGGTGGGGGATTGGGAGCGCGGGCGGGAACGCCCAGGAGAAGAATTGATGCCCAAGAATAATGAAGCCCGCCGTATCGCCGCGGTTGCGGATGCCTCGGGGCAGGCGGCCCTGGCTGCCGAGGTGCGCCGGCTTCGGCGTGAGAACGCAACGCTCTCGGGGCAGTCAGGGGACTGGAAGAGACTGGCCCAGGAGTTTGCTGCGGCGGCCCCGACCCTACCGATGCCGCGGAAGTTGCGTGCCTCTGGGACGCCGAAGCTGGAGCGGATGGATGCGGTGCTGCTCCTGGGGGACTGCCACGCCAATGAGCGGTGGACCCAGGCTCAGACCGATGGACTGACCCAGTATGATTTCGGCCGGTTCTGCTCGTCCCTTTGGGTCCTCTGCCGCGACGTGATCCGCAAGATCGAGGAACTGCGCCCCCTCTACGGCCTCTCTACCCTGCACCTCGATTTGATGGGTGACATTACCCACGGTAAGTTGCGTCTCGATGATGAGGTCACCAATGAGTTCGCCACGGTTCCCGCGGTGGCCCAGACCTCATGGGTCCTTTACCAAGCAGTGTTGTTGCTGCTCGAACACTTCGAGCACATCGAGATCAAGTGCGTCGCAGGGAACCACGGGCGGCTCCACGACAAGCCGCAATCGAAGCGCCACGTCGAGGAGAACCTCGACACGCTGATCTACTGCTGGCTCGCTTCGCTTCTGGGCGTGCGTGGCCTCTCCCCCGGGCGCGTTGGCATCACGATTCCGGGCAGCAGGCTCTACACGTTCAGGCGGCTGGGCCACAAGGTCTTGCTGGCACATGGCGACCATGTGAGGGGCGGCAACTCCATTGCGGGCCTCCCCATCTACGGGCTCTCGCGCGACATCCTGCGGAATCTCAGCAGGCAGGTGAAGGCAGCCCGTGAGAAGGAGGGGTTGGCGATTATTGAGTTCGGCCATTTCCACCAATCCAACCTGCTCGAAGACCTGATGTTTATCAACGGCGCGATGTGCCCCACGGGGCCGTGGGCGATGGACGAGATGGGGGCCTTCGCGGAACCGAAGCAGTGGCTCTATCTCACATCGGAGCGTCGGGCCTACTCGTGGACGCTGCCGCTGAGCCTCAAGGGCGCGACTGAGGTGCCGCACGGTTTTGGGGCCGTGCCTGATGACATCGTGCCGGCGACTATGGGATAGGGGAGGATAGAACCGAGGAGATAGCGAAATGGCAATGGATGTGTTGACGCTGCTGCGGACCTTGGAGAAGGCTCGGAAGCCGCAGGCTGATTCCGGGGGGTTTACCGTCGTGGAACTTTCGCGAGCAGCAGATACAGCCCATGAGGCGATGAGGCAGCGGGTCCGCGCCGCTGTCGGGGCGGGGGTTCTGGAGTGTGTCTGGGCACCGCGCCGCAATATGGCGGACCGCGAGTGTAAGGTTCCGACCTACAGGGAGAAGCGGAGCAAATCTCAGAAGGGGAAGGTGGGGGCCAAGTAGAATCGGATTGGAAGGAGGCTCCCAATGCCTAGTTCCGATCTCGCTATTTTAGGTGGCCCCCGAGCCATCCCCGAGGGAGCGGTTCAGTCTTGGCCCACTATCACCCAAGAAGACCGTGACGCCGTGATGGCCGTATTCGACAGCGGCATCCTGCACGGCACCCACGCCCCCAATGCCCTCGCGCTCCAGAAGGAATGGGCAGAGTACTGTGGCGTGAAGCATGCCCTCGTCGTCAATTCAGGCACCGCCGCGATCCACATCGCCCTCTCCGCTACTGGCATAGGCCCAGGGGATGAGGTCATCGTACCCGCCCTGACGTACTGGGCCACTGCCGCGGCGGTCCTCCATCAGAACGCCATACCCGTGTTCGTGGACATCGACCCCGTGGATGGGACGATGGACCCCGCCCGCATTGAGGCGGCCATCACGGACCACACCCGCGCCATCGTCCCCGTGGACATCCACGGGATGCCGTGTGACTACGACGCGATCCTGCCCATCGCCCGTATCCATGGGCTTGTCGTCGTTGCCGATGCGTGCCAGGCCCATGGTGCCTCCTACAAGGGCCGTAGGGTGGGCTCTGTGGCACGCGCCACTGCCTTCTCGACCAACCGCTCCAAGAACCTCTCAAGTGCCGAGGGAGGGCTTGTTACGACCGACGACGACGAAATCGCCGACAGGGCCCGGAGGATGCGGGAGTTCGGGGAAGACCACCGGCCTAGTAGTGAACGGCTTTACAACGCTCTGGGAATTGGGTGGATGTACCGCTCCACGGAGTGGGCCAATGCATTCTGTAGGTCCCAACTCCGGCACCTGGAGGAGAGGAATCTGCTGAGACGTGAACTCGCATCGGGCCTCACGGTGGGACTCACCGGCATCCGAGGCGTCGCTACCCCTATGCCCCGGTACGGCAGGCATGAGGTCTTCTACAACTACGTCGTGGCGTGGAGGCCCGAGGACATCGGTATCCCCGCCAACTACACCGGCACCTTCAAGGCCGCCGTGGTCAAGGCCCTGCGAGCCGAGGGGGTGCCACTGGGCCAGTGGCAGACCCGTCCCGTCCCGGCTCAGGACGTGTTTCAGCAACGGGCTGGGTATGGCCGGGGCTGCCCGTGGACCTGCCCCTGGGGCCGCCGGATCGACTATCGCGGTGAGGATTATCCAGTGGCGACGGAGTTCATTGCCCGACACAGCTACATTGGCGGCGTGCATCCTCCCAACACGACTGATCTCATTGGGTGCTACGTCGAGGCGTTCCGCAAGGTCTTGGGCTGGGTCGCTTCCCACGGCCTCGCGGAGGTAGAGAAGCTGAAAGACATCCAAACGTAGAGGAGATGTGTGATGTGTGTCTTAGACCTCTGGCCTCCTGTTTTTGGCTGTGTGAAGCAGCGTACCCCCGCCGCGGTCCTTCAGTTAGTGGCGGCTGAACTGGGCCGGCGCATGCGCAACGTCGTGCTGGCACGGGTGCATCGGGGAGAGCCTGATCCACCACGGCTTAGCGATGCAGAGCCCGACTTTATTTACACGCTCGACCTCGTAGCTCCCTGCTTGGACCACCTTGGGATACCGTTGCTATCCATCAGGCACGGGGTTATGATGTACCCGCTGATCCTCACCCCGCGCTACCCCAGGAAGGCTGCGCAAATTAACATCAGCACCGAGGGGGAGTTCATTGAGGCCCTGCGGCCACTCCTCGGCTCGGATGAGATGCGGAGGCTCATCAACTCGGTCCTAACGCAGAGTCAGGTCTTCATCAGCAACGGGACAGTAGATGATGGCTGAAGATGATGTTGACGCACGGGAGCCCGATCTCAGGGGGCGGCAGGGCCCCTTCTATCTCCCCAATGGGGAGGGGCCTTGGAAAGGCCATCGGCTGCCCCAGCAACCTACATTTCGGGTCTGCCAAGTCAAGACGTGCCGCAGGCACACCCACCACTGGCGGCTCCTCCCCGGGCCTTTGGGCCTTGTGGCTTGCGAGTCTTGCTGGCACTGTATCCAGGACATGAAGGCGGCGGTCCTCAAGGCTCTGCGGCGGAAGCGAGAGGCCCTGAATGCTCAGTCCTGACTGGACTTCACCCAATGGTTCCGTAGCGCTGTATAAAAGGGATTGCTGCGAGGTCCTCCCCCAGCTGCCTGCCCGCAGCGTCCATCTCGCCTTCGTGGACCCCCCATTCAATCTCGGCAAGGATTACGAGGATGAGATGGCCCCGGAGGCTTACGTGGCGTGGATTGGGCATTGTCTCAGCCACATCTGTAGCCGAGTCACGTTCAACGGGTCGATCTACGTGATGACGCGGCAGGAGCGGGTTGGGGACATGATGGCGATCCTCGGCACCTACGCGGCGTTCCGGAACCTGATCGTTTGGTTCAACTCCTCGATGCCGGCCAGGACTCGATATTGCCTCGGCTACCAACCTATCCTTTACTACGTCATGGACCCCCACAGCTACATTTTCAACCATGGGGTGCAGCGCCGCGTCTCTAAGGCGGCGCTGCCATGGGGGCGGACTAACAAAGGGTGCAGCATCAAGGACATCTGGGACGACATCCCGTTCGTGAGCGGCGGCTGCATGGCCTCGAAGGAGGCGGTCCTGGCACCGGGCACGAAGCGGAAGGCTCACCCCGCGCAGATGCCAATGGCCTTGGCGACCCGGGCGATCCTGCATAGCTCCAACCCAGGCGACACGGTACTTGATCCGATGATGGGCTCCGGGACGGCTATGGAGGCGGCAATACGGGTGGGCCGCAAAGCTATTGGCATCGAGATCAGACAGGACTATTTCGCGCTCGCATGTGAGCGGGTAACGCGGACCCTACTGGACCTACAGAATGGCCCTCAGCCTCCAAGACCGAGTTGATGCCTATGCCGCAGCGTTCCCCAAGTGGCCCCCACCTGTGGTGCAGCAGGGCCGCATCTACGGCATCTGGCTGCTTGGCAACGACTACAGGGGCAGCGGACTCTACGGCTCGTTTCCCCCCGGCTTCGTGAAGCGTGTCATGGCCCTATTCCCCGATGCCAAAGACGTGATGCACCTCTTTAGTGGCTCCTTGGCCCCCGGGGACTACGTGAGGGTGGACATTCGTGAGGACGCGGACTGTGACGTGAGGTGCGATGCCCACCACCTCTCGTTGTGTCCTCAGTGGGCTGGTTACTCCTTTGACCTCATCATTGCTGACCCACCATACTCCGTTGAGGATGCGGATCACTATGGGACGCGGGTGGTGAACCGCAATCATGTTTTACAAGAATGTTGGAAAGTTGTAAAGCTCGGGGGCTGCGTTGCGTGGTTCGATCAGGTCCTGCCCATGTACTCGAAGAAGCAGTGGGCTCTCGACGGCGTGATTGGCGTGGTCCGCAGCACCAACCATAGGTTCCGGTGCCTGGTGCTCTTTCGGAGACTGGCGGGTGCCTAACGCGCCGGAGGAGAAGTTGGCTGCTGCCGTCTCCGCATGGCTCGTTGCGGATGGATGGGAGGTGTACCCCGAGGTCCAACTGGCCCGCTCGTGTCCACGGGCTGATCTCGTGGCGCTGCGCCGCAGCATCGGCGTGGCGTGGGTCATTGCCTGCAAAACCACCTTCGGCTTCGCGGTGCTGGAGCAGGCGATGTACTGGGCATACGAGGCCAACTGGATCAGCATCGCCATACCCGAGGTGCGCCGCAGGGGCTTCAAGAAGATGGGGAGCCGAATCGGGCCGGTGGCGCACCGGTGCTTGCAGAATGAGGGCATCGGGGTGCTGCGGGTAGGCAAGGCCGGCGACGTGGAGATTGACTATAAGGCCCGTTTCATGAGGAAGAAGCCAACGAGACTCTTGGAGTGCTGTGGCCTCGATCACCAGCGCATGGGCGTGGCGGGCTCGAAGTACCGGTTCTATACCGACTTCCGGGCCACATGCGAGGCCGCGGAGGCGTTCGTGGCGGCCCACCCCCTCTGTACCATCAAGGAGCTTCTCGCCGGGATCGACTATCATTGGAGGAGCGGGGCCACGGCTAGGGTATGCGTTGCTAAGTACTTGGGCAGAGGGGTCTTGGGGCGCATCGCCGTGGAGCCGGGGAGCCGGCCGTTTCGACTGTTGCTGAGGGAGACTGAGAAGGAGTGAAGCGTGTTGGACGAAAATGACGTGGAGAACGCGGCTTACGCGATCATCTGCCCCCTCACCGAGACCGTGATTGAATGTGGGGCGGGCGTGATGTGCAACGGCCACCACTGGGCCCAAAATGCGGTCCGAGCCCTCATGGCGAGCCTGCGTGGGGACCCTGAGCCGCTTGAAGCACACATCCGCCGCTGCCTCGAAGTCACGGAGGAGTTGCGGGATGGGCGGAGAAAGGTAGGCCCGCCATCTGAACGCCGTTGCGGCAAAGGCAACCGTGCCCGGCGGCCCCTGAACGAGGCCGCAAGGAAGGAGAAAGCATGATGAGAAAACCCCGAGGTTGGCGTCGCGGCTGTTGTTTGCTAGATAAGGCGATGGAAGCTGCCGGTGGAGCACTGTACTCTTCCAACAGGGAAACGTTACTGGCGGCCCGCCGAGCCTGCAAGGCCCTGAGCCGTACCAATTGCTGGTCCGCGGTATACGATACTCGGGAGTACCTGGCTACCCAACTCGACATCCTACTGAGATATGGTCCCACCGCGAAGCGCAAGAAGGCGGGAGGCCCATTAAAGGAAGAGAAATGAACCTTACCACTAAACTCGACGTGGCAAAAATGGCCGAGATGCGTCTCAAGCAGATCGTCCTGGATCGCTATGCCATAGAGGCCCAAGCTGTGGTTGCGGAGGACCTATTACGCAACGGCAGTTGGTCTGTGAATTGTGACTACGTGACTAGCCATTTTGCCCTCCATTTCCGTAGTTTCATCCTGGGCCACGTCGTGGATGAGATCAGTGAGGAGATGCGGGTGGAGTACCCCAAGGATTGGTGGCAGGCCCTCAAGGCCCGGTGGTTCGCGGCGTGGGCGCTACGCCGCTGGCCCGTGAGGATGGAGGTGGTGGCGAAGCGGCTGACCCTCACGGCCAAGGAGTGCTATCCCGGATTGACGATCCCTAATCGTCAAAGGGCAGTGTTGATGTATGTCAAAGAGGAAACGGAATGAGCCCTGATTGGTCCTCCTCTGATGGGGCCGTGTCGCTCTACTGCGGTGATGCTTTGACGGTGCTGCCGCAGTTAGTGGAGGGAAGCGTTGACCTCATTGTCACGTCTCCCCCCTATAACTGCCGAATGGACTACGGCACCGTCAACGACGAGATGCCGTGGCCCCGCTACTACGTATTCACGGAGCAGTGGTTGCGCCAAGCGTACCGGCTCCTCCGCACCGGCGGGACGCTCGCCGTGAACGTCCCGCCCGTCATCAGGTGGCAGCGTGACCATAAGTTCAACCACACTTGGTTTGGGTGGGACCCCGCGTACCGGAGCCATAGGGGCAGTGAGAAGACCGTGGGTAAGGCCCGCATCGAGCCCCTGGGCTTCCGCGTCTTCGACATGATGGCCGCCATTGATCCCCACGTCCGAGAACCCATTGTGTGGGTCAAGAGCAGCAACGGGGCCGACAGCTTCGCCAATGAGACCCGTGCCGGTTGTGATAGCGATCCGTACATGAGACCATGCCACGAGTGGATTCTGCTCGGCTCGAAGGGGCAATGGTTCCATCGTGGTGGCACGGGCCAGAGAGGCAAGAACGCTATCCCCGACCTTTCGATCTACAAGGATGCGTGGTTGCTGCCAGCGGGCAGATACAAAGGCCACCCAGCTTCATTCCCTCTTGAACTCCCCGAGCGGCTGATCCAAATCTTCACACACGGACCCGATACCGTTGTGTGTGACCCCTTCATGGGATCGGGGACGACTATTGAAGCAGCGGCCCGTGCGGGCCGCAGAGTGATAGGTGTGGAGGCCGATTCCCATTTCTTCTGGGACATCGCGGTGCCGCGAGTCGAGAAGGCCGTCGCGGAGACAAGGAGCCGAGAATGAGTGCCGTGGAACTGGGAATGCCGATCATTGAGTTGGATGCGAAAAATCTCTACCGAGAGGAGACGCTTACCGACATGGGATCTGCCCGACTGCGCGTGCTGGTGCCTCTGCGGGAAGATGGCTCGCCCGATCCGGATCGGGAGGTCGTGTACTTCGGCCACGCAACACTGCTGACCCCCGTGGGGCAGGTGCCCGTCGACGCTCCAATCGAGGCCAAGACTCTACAGGAGGCGGTGGCGAAACTCCCCAATGCCCTCCAAGTCGCTACTGCCGCCGTCATTGCTCAGCTTCGGGAGTTGCGGCGGCAGGCCGCGAGCCAGATCGTCGTACCCGATACGCCGCTCGGACCTATGAGACCCAAGGGTCGGGGATAGGAGGAGAGCCATTCATCTGGTGGTCGCTGTGGATTTTGACGGGACCGTGGTGGAGCACTCGTACCCTGAGATCGGGAAGCCTCTGCCCGGTGCCGTGGAGACGTTGCAGCGGCTAGCTGCGGTGGGGCATCACCTCATCCTCTGGACTTGTAGGGAGGGCAAGGATCTCTCTGCTGCTCTGCTCTGGCTCTCCGAGCATGGTATTATGATCGCAGGAGCGAACGAACTACCCGCGGGACTTTTTGACCCCTTCACCTACCTTGGGGAGAGCCGCAAGGTCTATGCCGATGTCTACATCGATGACCGTAACTTCGGCGGGTTCCCGGGGTGGGATGCCGTCGCCGCTGCGCTGTTAGGTGAGCGACAGGAGCAGGCTGTCGCCAAGGCCCTGTGGAGATTGTTGAGTGAGTACCGTTGATCTCGTGGCTTGTATTCGGTGCCACGACTACCCCAACCTCGTCGCCGATACCTATGACGCGCTCCAGTGGGCCTGCGGCCCCACTACGTCGATCATGCTCGCAGTGGATGGCCGGCCCGGTTTTGCGGAGCAGATGCGCAAGTGGTTGGGGTGCGAAGTTTACTGCTCCACACGCCGTTGGGGATGGGGCACCGGGCTCTATGGCCTCCTGGTCGATGCGATCCATCATGCCCAAGCGAAGTGGGGCGTATCCCACTTCCTTAGTACCGACTACGACACCCTGGCGCTCCAGAAGGGAGCGGATGCGTACCTGCTCAGCCTCATCGATGCCGAGGACATCGGGCTCGTCGGCCACCCCGACTACAAGAACCAGCACTGGGCCCTTGTATATGAGAAAGACAAGGCTAAGATCGCGCGGGCGTGGGGCCCACCGCCGCCGGCCTATATACCGGGGGAAGGGGTTCAGGGTGGATGCTTCGTTGCCACGGCAGCCCTTTTGGAGGTCATGGCTCGGAAAGGCATGCTCGCGGAGCCCTACAAGACCGCGAGTACCGTGACGAGCATCCCCGACGACCACTTGGTCCCGATGCTGTGCAGGATGTGCGGGTTGAGGATCGTGGAAGGGGGCAGAGGGATGTGCGTGCATTGGCGGGCATCGACTGATCCACGGGGCCTAGAGGACAAGGGAATCTTTTGGTTTCACCCCACGAAGCTGCGGCCCGAGGCACCGCAGCGGGAAGGCGAGTTGGCGATCCGCAGCTACTTCCGGGGCAAGAGGGGGAGGAAGGGGGACCTCAAGTGAGTGGCAAACTGGTCCAGATAATCGCGGCAGACGGCTGGTTCGTGATGCACGAAGGGGGTGATGAGATGGAGGTCCAGCCCCTCATTGCCTGGGGCCTCACTGATGCGGGTGTGGTCGTACCCCTGGTGGTAGACCCCAAGGGCGGGGTCACGGACCCCCGCGACGACCCCACGTTCGGGTGTATCACTCCATGCTCCGCGGCTGGAGCGGCATGGTGTGAGGACGAAGAGGGCAATGAGGGTGACGGGGACACTCAGGATAAGGGGCAACGGCCCTGGGAGTCGAACTAGAGGGAGCTTGGGGAAGTGGCTATAGCCCCGTCACAAGCCGTTGTACCGCTCCCGAGGAGATACCCGACTGCTGCTAGAGCAGTTGCCAGTTCGCATGCCAATTGCCGAGCCAGTTCGGGTACGAGCCCCAGCGGCCTCAAATTACTCCACTGCCTCGCTACTGTGGTGGCTCAATCAACAGCAGGAAGGAACTAAAAGATGCCGGTCTCCCCCGTTCATTTTAGCTCCCATCACCAGGAGTGGGGAACTCCTTGGTGGCTGGTCCGCAGGTGCGAGCACCACATCGGCAAACCGTTCATCCTGGACGTGTGCGCCACCGCGGACAATGCGAAGGCCCCTAAGTTCTTCAGCCCGGAACAGGACGGGTTGAAGCAGGTGTGGGATCGTAGGGGACTACCTAGCATAGACCTCAAGACTATGCTCGTGACAGAATATGTTGGGGCAAACTGGTTGAACCCACCTTATGGAAAAGACATAGGCAAATGGGTCGATAAGGCTCGCATCGAAGCAGAAGCAGGGGCAACCGTGGTATGCCTGTTGCCGGCAAGGACAGACACTCGATGGTTCCAAGAAAATGCCCCCGCAGCCAAGGAAATCCTCTTTCTCCGCGGACGCATTCACTTTGAGGGGGTAGCAGGATCAGTGGGGGCACCATTCCCCTCAGTCCTCGTCATCTTTGAGGGTGATGCAAGGGAAGACCCATTCGCCCCGCGGGTCCGGTTCGTGGACTGGCGGGAGGGGGCCAAAGGAGATGACGATGCAGTGGCGTGACTTGGTTGGGCTCAAAGTCGTCAACACCCATGAGGACAGGCCCGCGGAGGCGGGCGTCCTGATCAGCTTCGAGTCCGGGATCGAGGTGGTTGTGTTCCGTGGTATCCTCCGGGACAACGGGACCGATGATGAGGCTACCGTGATAGGACAGGAACGGTACGGAGGGGGTCGAGAATGGAAGGGGACTGACGGAGTTACTGCGTGAGAGATGAGTTGCACAGCATGCTGGTACCCCACAGCGTGTATAGGGGAGCGTGATAGAGGTAAGCCAAGGTGTGGGAAGCACTTGGGCATACCGTACCTGTCTCGCGTGTGGCAGCGGAGCCGCGGTCTCGCCAGGCAGGAGTGCCCGGCGCAACGCGGAGGCTGAGGATGCTGAAGGAACCGTGGGTTGAGGCCGGAGTGGCCCTGTACCTCGGGGACTGTTTGGAGGTCCTGCCTGGTTTGGAGGCCAACAGGTTCCATGCCATCGTCACGGACCCACCCTATGGCCTTGAGTTCATGGGCCAGGAGTGGGATGCACCGTGGAAGTACGGGATGCAGGCGTTCGGCTTCAAGGATGGCAAGTCCAGGAACCCCGGACCATCTTTCACGTCCACACGCAATCCCATGTGCAAGGTCTGCCACAAGCACAAGCGGGGTAGCAAGTCCCATACCCCTTGCACTTGTGAGATGCCGCAGTTTGACGAGCTTGACCATCGCTTGGCCGATATGGCGAAGTTCCAGGCATGGTGTACCACATGGGCTACTGAGTGTCTCCGCGTCGCCAAGCCCGGTGCCTATATGCTGGTCTTCGGTGGCACCCGTACCTGGCATCGGCTCGTCTGTGCCATAGAGGATGCGGGATGGGAGATCAGGGACACGTTGATGTGGGTGTACTCCTCCGGCTTCCCGAAGTCATTGTCTGTGGACAAAGCCATTGACAAGGCCGCTGGGGCTGAGCGAAAGGTTGTAGGTAAGTACCATCCCCCGGAGCAGCCGGAATGGAACCTCAAGCAGGCCAAGGACCCAGATGCCGAGGCTGCTCCCGGCAGCTTCACCGCGAGTGGCAGGCGGACGCTGGATGTAACGGCTCCTGCTACAGATGCAGCGAAGCAGTGGGAGGGTTGGGGTACGGCCCTAAAACCGGCTTGGGAGCCGATCCTGCTCTGCCGCAAGCCCCTCGACGGCACCGTGGCCGCCAATACCCTCAAGCAACGCTGTGGGGGGTTGAACATCGATGCCTGCCGCGTCGGCTATGAATCCGAGGCCGATAAGGCATCCGCGACGCCCCAGGGACGCTGCACCTCCAAGGACTCAGGGGCCATCGGGGCCGAGCCCGACGCGGGGCGGGACATGGAGAGGGTGGAGTTCCAGCGGCCCCCGCTCAGGGGGAGGTGGCCTGCCAATCTCATTTTGGATGGCTCAGAGGCCGTGCTGTCCTGCTTCCCCCAATCCAAAGGCCAGCAAGGGGGTGTCAAAGGCACGGAGCCGAGCCATACCGGCGATGAGAACGGCGCTACCTACGGTGAGTACGGGCGCATCCCCTCTCTTAAGAGAGGGGATGCGGGCTCCGCCGCGAGATTCTTCAAGTCCTGTCCTTACGGGCCCGAGGACGAGGAGGCCCTGCGCCTCATCTACTGCTCCAAGGCATCCAGGAGCGAACGGCGGAAGGGGCTCCCCCAGGACGTGAGGGCAGATCATCCTACAGTTAAGCCACAGGCGTTGCTCCGGTATCTCTGCCGTCTCATCTGCCCCCCCGATGGCGAGATCCTCGATCCTTTCGTCGGCAGCGGCTCGACTATCGTGGCGGCTATAGCCGATGGATTCAGGGCCTGTGGGATCGATAGCGACCGCCACTACCTCCTCGACCTCGCTATTCCACGGGCCAAGCATGCGCTCAAGTGACTTGATTCTAGGGGTGAGGGATGGATGTCCTGGTGCCCCAGTTCGAGGCCGAGTTCGGCCAGGACGGGCCGATCAAGCTCGCGGCGTGGTTCGCCAGGATCACTCAGGGAATGTCGCCCGCTGGGGCGGCCTTTGTGTCGTTCAGTATGGGCTGGATCATGCACGACATGGAGCAGGCCAAGCGCAGGGCCCCCACTATCCCCCCGGGCATGCAGGCGACCCGATGCGGCAGGGGGGAAGCATAAAGGAGTGAGGACATGGAACCAAAAGGGAGAAAGGCACGGGATGAGTTGGTGCGGCGTTACGTCGAGGCTACAGGGGCGGCCCGGAACCTGCACTTGGTGTTGGATCAGTTCGTGGCGTCCATTCTCCGGAACACTAACCCAGAGGATGTGTGCAACGTCGCCGTCGCAATTAAGAGATGCAGACTGAAGTGGGAGCAGCAGCTACTGGAGAGTACCTTGGCCTTGTGCCTCAACTACTACGACACCACTACCCTTGAGGCAGTGACGGCGTTCCTCGAGTCTGAGGTGGGCCAGCGCTTTGCCGCGGCCCAACCCGCCCTGATCGCTTCTGGTGCCGACATGGGGCAGAGCTTAGGCCAGGAGTGGTACGAGGATGTGAGGGAGGCCCTGGATGACATGGGGCATCGTGTTGGGGGCGGGAGATCGCAATGACTTGATTAGGGGTGGAGGGACATGAGGAGACTAAGGGGTGGAGACCGAGCAGAAGGCGTGCGGCTATCGGTGTGCATGCGGAGCCGAGTTCGAGATCGGCCCGCCACCCCATGGTATCGTGGCCGCGGTAGACGCCTATGTGGCACACGCTAAGCACTGCCCCGTGGTGACGTGGGGCAGCCACTGCGGCTTCTGCGGCATCCGAGTTCCCGGCCCCGTCGACGGCCCGTTGATGCAGGACCACATCGAGCACTGCGAGAAGCACCCGATGGCTGCCCTGCGGGGGCGGCTTGAGACCGTGGAGGCTGAACTGGAGAAGTGGCACCACAGTCCCATGGGATTCCGTTGCCCTTGTGGCGCTCTGTTCGCGGTAGCCGATCTGAATGAAATCGGGAGCGCTCTGCAGGATTACCTGGCTCACAGCAGGCAATGCCCCAAGGCCACGACCATCTGTGTTTGGTGCGGGATGATGATCAAAGGACACCCGACAAGTGCAGCACCGCAGGAACACTACACCCAGTGTCAGTGTGCGAAGCACCCGATGCGAGCGCTTGAGGGGCGGGTCAAGGAACTGGAGGCCGAGTGCCAGAGGCTGACGGCGGCCCTTCAAGACATTGCGGCAGAGAAATGGGTTGTCCCCGGCTTGCGCCCTGGCCTCTATGGGCACGCCAAGACGATTGCGGATGCCGCGCTGTCGGCGCTTCCGGATAGTGGCTCCCACGCGCGCATGATGCTCGCCGCGTCGGCGCTGGCGAAGTTCACACTGGACTCCGATTGGGAGTCAAGTTCCCATCGGTGCGTCTTGAATGGATTCATCGCAGCTTACCGCGCTGCCGAGAAGGAGGCTGCCGATGGACGCTGATCTGCTCAAGCGGCTTGAAGAAGGTGATGATTTCATTGAGGAGTACGCGAAGGAGTTGTTCGCGGAGGCCCACGCCGCAGACGCGCTCCGGGCGCGGGTCGCACACCTGGAGGCCGTCCGCAACGGGTTGGCGGCGGAGAATGCCATCTGTTGGGAGCGGATCACCAGCTACGCAGTGGCGACTGGGGCTGGCCCTGTCACGCGCGAGGGAATGTCTGCGGCGGTCGAGGCCCTGCTCGCCGCGTCGGCGCTGGCGCGGGGTTACTGCGCTGCGGTCGACGGGTGCCTCTCCGTGCAGATTTTGGCTCTGCGGGACGCTGAGACGGCTTACCGAGCCGCGAAGAAGGAGACCGAGCATGGCAAGTGACAGTGGCACCTTTTGGCCACGCGCTCGTTGGTGACGAGAGTCGACCGGGAGAGCGAGGCCAAGGGAGTCTCGCTCTCCGAGAATCTGTTCGGACCTTCTGCGACATCAACATCACCGACATCGCCGGCATCCTGACGTTGGAGGATGGCTCGTGAACCGTCGCTGCGCATACGAGAAGGGCCGAGCCGCTCGCGCCGGGGACAAACCCAAGAGCTCCCGTCCCTCCTACCACAACATCCATTGCGGCCCTCACCCCAACGTCGTCACCTCTTCTCGAACCCCTCGCCGCCGCTAGCACGAGGGTTGGGAGGACGAGGACTTGGTGATCCGCATCGCAACGTTGGAGCCACAATGATCGTCCAGGACTTCCTGCGCTCGTTCCCCACTCCACGAGTCGCGCTTGAGGCGATCCGCCAGCCCCCCCACGGCGTCGTCGTGGTGACTGATGGCAGACGGGCTCTGCTCAACTACGGTCTCGATACCCCGAAGGGCGGCATGTACGGCGAGTGCAGGGCCCTGATGCTGGCCCTGCCGTCCTTCGATGTGTTGAGCATGAGCTTCAAGCGGTTCTACAACGCCCATGAGGGCCAAGCCGCCAAGATCGACTGGGCGACCGCCGCGGTCGAGGAGAAGGTAGACGGCTCGCTCATCGTCTTCTACCGTGACGGCGAGCACTGGACGTTCCATACCCGAGGGACGCTGGATGCGGAGGGAGGTTTCAGCGATGCACCGGGCACCTTCAGGGCGTGTGTTTTGGCTCTCATAGAGCGCGAGACTGGCGGTTCGCCTGACGGCCTCTTTGCCGACGAGAATGAGGACCACTGCTTCATCTGCGAGTACGTGGGGCCCTACAATCGCATCGTCACAAGGTACGACTGCGAGGACCTGTACTTGTTGGCTTTAATGGACCGGCGGCGGCAGGTAGAACTGCTAGGGGCTGAGCACGCAGTGGAGTGGCCCTTCAGCCGCCCGTGCCGCTACGATCTGCCCCGGACCTTGGAGGCGCTACAAGCATCATTCTCTACCCTGCCTCCTCTATCTGAGGGTTACGTGGTACGTGATGGGGCCTGCAACAGGATCAAGGTGAAGGACCCAAGCTATCTCGCTATCTTCCACGCCGTCAATGCCGGCAGCGGCGAGAAGGAGAAGCACTTCGCCCGCCTCGCGCTGCTCGGAGACACCGCGGAGATCAAGGGCTACTTCCCGGAGTTCGCGGCGAGGATCGCCGGCTATGAGTTGAGGGTCGAGCGCATGGCCGCCGGCGCGGAGGCACTGTGGACCCTGCACCACGACGCCCCGAGCCAGAAGGACTTTGCCGCGGCAGTGAAGGATACCCCACTCTCTCCGTGGTTGTTTCTGCGGCGGGCCGGCAAGACTACCCTGGGGGCTCGGGCGTGGATGCGGGAGACCTACAGGCCCGAGCGACTTACAGGGAAGGAGAACTGACGCGCTGCGGAGGGCCTGCTGAAGGAGGGACGTGATGCTTGAGTTCCACAGGGCCAACGGTGATACGCTAAGCCTCATTTTTTCCCCCGAGGGTTCCTTGTCCTCTGCGAGGTTGCACACAGGGGACAAGCAGCACGACGTTGTGGCGGCGCTGCCGGGCCTCACCGAGGCCGAGGCGGACAACTATCTTGATGGGTACGGGTGGTCCCCAGGCCCCGCAACGGAGCGCGAGCGAGCCATTGCGCAAGCAATCGAGACAGCATGCCCCGGCCTGCTTGTGGACGAAGTCGATGCCCCCCTCGCGGGGAGCGATGGGGTGGTGCGTATCGGGATGGAGTGCATCCGAGTCTCCGACAGGGAGCGGGTGGTATGCTCACCCGCTGCCAGCTTCAGCATCAACCCCGATGGGATAGTTCAGCTATGGGCCGCTGAGCCGGAGTTGCGGTTCCGCCTCTCCCCTTCCTGCCTTGCCGCTATCCAATCCATCCTCAGCTAACGCATCTCGTCTCCTCGCAGTATGATCTATGCGAGGAGAACGTGCATGTCCAAACAGGTACGCCTGACGCCCGGTATGTACCGGGCCTACGACCGTAGGCTCGACCCCGAGCGGCTTCACCACACCTGCCGATCCTGTGGGCTCCGTGTCCCCCGATACCCCGGCCGCTACCCCCGCCGATGCCCCTCATGCGGACTCGACCTCATGGCTCCCGTGGATGTTGAGGCCGTTGTGGAGGCCCTCGTGGAGGGCCGCATGACCGCGGCCACTGCGGTGGGGGTCCTCTTGAGGACCGAGGCGATGCTGGGGGATGAGGACAAGCGGGAGACGCCGCTGGGCCGCGACCTCGATGACTTCATGCTGCATATCAACGGCCTCCGCGTCCTGCCCCAATATGCGGGGGCTGACCTCAGCGTCGATAACTCCGTCATCGTCCTCTACTTCTACCCCGATGTGTCACAAAGCGTCCTTGACACCCTCTCCCAGTATGCTAAGACCAGAGGCTTCGATGTCCAGGCGGCCCAGACCGGTGGGGAGGAAAAGACGGGGTGGGCCCTGACCCTGACCAAGACATCCAATGTTCCCCAGGCCGTGGAGCCTATGGGGCTCGTGGACATCGAGGTGCCGATGGCCGGCGACGCCGAGCCAGGAGTGATCTGATGCGAGACCTCATCGAGGAAGCCGTGGATCATCTGCTCAGTGAAGCGGATGTACCCGATGAGGACTTGGCATGCGTCCGCCGTACCCTCTCATTCTTGATCGACCGCACCTACGTCTACGAGACCGCGGCGGGTGACAGCACGATGTCAATGGCAATGCGAGAGTTCCGCTCCAACCTCATTCATGCCCGTGAGGCCCTGCCCTACGGCCCATCGAGTCAGTGGGAAAGCTAGGAGTTTGCTGATGAGTCCAGCCGTGGCCTGCCCGCACTGCAACGTCGCGTCCCCATTCGACGCCTTCGACCTCACGGAGGCGGCGACTCTGGTGTGCCCCAAGTGCGGGACCAAGTTCAACCTCACCGCCATACTCGCACCGCCAGAGGCGGGTGCCGAGGAGCCCGAGGGTGCAGGCAGGCCCCCTCGGCCCCGCGTCCCAGGCCGTCCACCGACGGGGCCCGTGGCCCCGGCCCCACCGGCAGCCGGGGGTCTCCCCTCCTCGCCCCCGGCTCCGGTCGGGGCGAAGCCCCCGTTGGCTGCAGGCTGCCAGAAGTGTGGGGCCAAGTGGTTGGGTGAAGCCGGGAAGTGCGCGCGGTGCAGCAGCACCGATGTCGTACCCCTCGATGAGAGCGCCGAGGGCATTGTGGCCGAGGCCATCGCCGCCGTGGAGCGGGGCGAGGACTTGGAGCAGGCCGTGGGCAGGCTCCTTGGAGAGTCCCAGGCCGCCCACCTCTGCCCCAACTGCAAGTCCCCGATGGTCGCCAACCGCTGCATCCTCTGCAAGGAAGACGTCCCGGACAACAGGCTCACTGAAGACGGCCCTATGGAGGACAAGATCGGCCCCATCGTCCATGCCGTGGCCGAGGGCCGCATGGACCCCAAGGCGGCGACCATTGCGATCCTGCGCCTCATCACCACACAGATTGGTCCCGATCGGTTGGGCCCCCCACGGCCACTGCGCCGCGAATCCAAAGCGGCACGGCTCTGCCCCACGTGCAGCGGCCCCCTCGATCCCACGAACTACTGCTACTTCTGCAACGTCACGGTGCCGGAGGGAAGGCTGACTGAGCGCAAGCGGGGCTGCCCCGGTTGTGGCAGTACTTGTGGGGTGCCGGGTTGCCTCGTATGCGCTGGCAAAGGGCTCTGCAACCAATGCCGTAACAAACAGGCACAAGGAATCCCGCTGAAACATACGGGTGAGGCGGTGGTGTCCCATGCTGCTGATAACCCCCTCACCGAATCTCTCCTCTCCGTTGCTGAGGCTGTTGCTGCGGCGCACGGCCACAAGCTCGGCAGGTGGGTCGAGCGGCAGGGGATTACGGAATCCCAATGCTCCATCTGCAACGCCGCGGCTGCCTGCAATGCCGATGACCTCTGGGGTCCCGCCATCACTGAGTCCTGCAACGAGGCACTCCCGGTTTCAGCGGGGCAGGTGGATTCGCTCAAGTCCGCTCGGTACTTGTTCCAGGGAATGGGAGTTGAAATCCACGAGGGCGGCAGTGACTACTTCAAGGTCCACTTGGACGTGGAGGATGCGATTGACGCCCTTCGGGATAAGGGGTTTCAAACCAAATCTGCGGGGGGTGCATGGGGCACTACGGTCGTATCCCGAGGAGAGACGGTTGTTGGTCTAATACGTGGCCCCCTCCGTTGGTGCATCGTCACCGTCCGTCACCTGGGCGAGGGGCTAGTAGAAGCCGAGACCAAGACATGGTGCGGCTCCTTTGCTGACTTCAACACCAAACTCCAGTCTGCCCATGAGGAGCTTGGGCTCAAGGGCGATCTTGGCAAACTCGTGGGCGGCCTCCAGGATGCAGGGGCATTGAAGATCACGACCAAGAAGGGCGAGGAGATCGTGCTGAAGCTCGACGCCTTGTCCAAGGCGCTTCAGGCCGCCGCGGACGAGGGATTCGAGTCCGACCTCTCCGATTCACTCCCCGCTGCTCTAGCCGCGGGCTCTCCTCCCCCGAAGGGGGAGGAGGAGATTGAGGACGAGGCGATGCCGCCTATGCCCCCGATGCCGCCCAGCCCGGTGGCCCCACCCCCCCATAGGGAACCGGCCCCCGAGCCGATGCCTCCAATGCCGACCCCTGAGCCCACGGACGTGGCGAAGATCGGGACCGTCATCGCCAAGTACTTCCGGTAACCGAAGAGAGAGAGAGCAATGTCAAAGCGTGACTGGATTGAGGAAGCCGTTGACCGTGTGCTGGGTATCCGAAGCCCCCACATGCTCCGTGTCCGTGAGGGGGATCAGGAGACGGGACTTGGGCCACTTGACGAGGCGGTGAGGCCCGCATGGGTTACCGTCGTCGCCGATGGGGTCCAAAGATGCGCCACGGGTCCCGGAGGGCGCGAGGGCGAAATGGGCATCAGTCTTCAGGTCCGCAACCGCGGCCAGATCGAGCAGTGCCTCAACGTCTTCGTCAACGCCGACAGGGAGACGACCGAGGTCCAAGTCGTCGGGCCCGACAACAATGTCATTTGGTCGGAGACTTACGAGCAATGAACCAGCCAACCCTTCGTGATCAAGTCCACGTCCACGGCAGCCACATCTGGCCTTATGATTATCCATTCGATGCCAGTGGGGTTGCCTTGTTCATTCAGAACAAGGATGCTACTCCCGTCACCTTCGCTCTTGGCAATGTGGTTAGTAAGTACTTTGATTAGGGAGTCTTTCGGATGCCTCGTGACCCAATTGAAGAAATGGACCCCAGCTATCCCAGGATGCCCGGCGATTACGAGTATCGCAGGGTTGACCTCCGAACGTCACAGGGCTTCGATGAAGCGGAGCGGCTCCAAGCAGCGGGGTGGAAAATAGAGCAGTCGTCGCCGGACTTACTCGTGTTCTCCCGCCCCAGTAAGGCAGGGAGACGCCGTGGTGTCGGGGAGTCTAGTCCAATGCAAAGCCGTAAAGACCCCATCGAAGAAGCCATGGAGCGCCGGAGCGCTGACGGGGAATGGATCAAGTGCCCGGAGTGCGGGCAGACGATCCACCTCAATAAGTGGGGCATGGCACCCCCGCACGCCAAGTACCATGCAAGTGACATCCCCTGCCCCGCCAGTAGGGACTTCATTCACCCGTTCGGTAGAAAACCCAAAGAGGGAATGTCAATGCGTCATGACCCTATCGAAGAAGCCGTTGATCATGTCCTCTGTATCAAACGCCCCCCTATGCTCAGGGTGACAGATAAGGATCAAGAGACGGGGCTTGATGAACAAGAGCCTCTCACAGAAATCCAGTTTGTCCGCCCAGCTTGGGTCACTGTAGACGTAGATGGGCAGCGTAAGGCTGCTACAGGACCTAGAAGCAGGTCGGGACAGATGACTATTCGGGTGAAAGCCCGTGATAGGGGTGGTGTGGCGGACTGCCTTGAGATTGATGTCATCGGCTCAGAGGATGGGTCCAGTGCGCTCATTCGAGTCTCCGGTCCTGATGGACAGGAGCTTTGGTCTAATACTTACGAACAGTGAGGTAACCGATGAATCTGCCAACTTCTCGTGAACTCATCCACGTCCATGGTGACTACATCTGGCCTTATGACTACCCATTCGATGTCAGTGGGGTCGCCCTGTTCATTCAGAACAAAGACGCTACGCCTGTCACATTCGCCCTTGGCGATAGTGACACGGGAGCAACGGGGACATGGGATGACCTACCATTCTCCACAACTGCCGCATCAGGTCTGCTCCAAATGACGCTTGTGGGGCATGCCCGCGTAGCCATTCTCACCACCTCGGCCCGGAAGTACGTAGGCATTGAGGTGGCAACGGGAACCGCCATGCCCGGCACCCCCGCGGAGGCAACGGGGAACGTATGGATCACCCGTGTCCAGTACCCCGAACACCCCCGCGAAGGTATTGTGGGGTCGTGAGGAACGAATGAGTAAGTTCAGAGTCGGAGATCGCGTTCGGCTGCGAATAGATCGTGTACCCTACTACTCTGGGTACGCGGGGCGGCCATCCGTGATTCTCCCTGCGGGTATGGCAGGTATCATAGGAGCGGTCGATGTACCCCCAGTCAGAGGACGTGGGGGCAATTTCAACTGTGTCGATGTGGTACTCAATGGGGTGGATTGGCGCTGCTCCGCCCTCGATAGGGAACTAGAGCCTGCTGGGCCCAGTGAAGCCAAGAAGAAGCGCAAGGGCCTCAGCCCCCCCGCCAACGTCCGCAGCCTCGCCAAGGATGCGGGTAAGTCCCTGCCCGTGGTGAAGCGGTATTGGGATGAGACGGCGAAACGGTACGATGGCCTGCCTGCACAGAAGAAGGCCAAGGTTGGGGATAAGTGGGCCTACATCATGGGCGTCGTCAAGAAGCGGCTTGGCCTCGAATCGTTCGATCTGCTCCTCGCAGGCATGCCCCCGGAGGCTCTCTGTGAGGCCGCTGTGGCCGAGGTCGCACCCATACCCAACGCCAATGCGGTATCGAATCAGAAGCGGTGGGTCTGCCCCAACTGCGGCACCACCGTCCTCGCTCCAATCGGCCAGACCCCGGTGTGCCCCAAGTGCAGGGAGCCGAAGATGGGAAGGGTGGATGAAGCCGCGGCTCTCACAGCCTTGTACGAGGAGGCGGTCTTTGGCACCGATCCCGATCATGCCGCCCCGAGACGTGGCGCTGTCGGGGACGCTGTACCTCACCCGTAGGCACGGCGGCAGGGCCATCACGGTCTGGCTCCCCGACGGGTCGAGCTACGACCTTGTGCCCGACGATCTCGTGGCTTGGCTGTGGAGTCTTGGAAACGTCGATCCCGGTTTCACAGTAGACTATGTTTGGAACTTCTACACCGTGGCGTATGATCCCCAGGAGCATACGCACGAGTGGATCTCACCGGAGGACCTGCCGAATGCCACGCGGAATAATTACCGAGCGTACTGCCCCATTCTTCGCTAAGCCGGTCCAGATGGAGTGGGATCGCTCCGCCTTCGGCGACGGCGTTCCCAGGCTCCGGCTCAAGAACCAGATCCTCCAAGCCGTGGGCAAGCCCAACGCCAATAAGCGGCGCTATGGCCGCAGCGTATGGGAGAACAACTTCAAGGCCGATAGCCCCTTTATGCGTCGGCTCGCGGAGCGCCGCGTCATTGGCCAGTTGGAGCATCCCGCGAGCGGGACCTCTGACCTCTCCAAGGGCAGCCACCTCATCGAGGCCGTGCATATCGAGGCAGTTGGTCCCGGCCACAAATCCGGGGTCGAGCCCGGTGACTATGTCGTGGGCGACATCCTGGTATTCCGTACCCATGAGGGCTTGACGCTGGAGGAGTTTCTCAGGTGCGGATGCGCTGTAGGATGCTCTTCACGGGGTGACGGCGAAACGATGCCCGGCGGCGACGGTTGCGAGGACGTGAAGGACGACTTCCAACTCACCACTTGGGATTACGTGACGGACCAGTCGGTCATGGCAGCGCTCCATAGGCTCCGCGAGCAGGCCGGTGAGATCCCCGCCGCGGGCGGTATCGAGATCGCGGGTGAGCCCCCAACCCCTGAAGAGCGATCCCTGCCTCCAGGCGGCAACGGTGTCGACCCCGAGACCGTGACCGCCGCTGAGGCCCTGGTGCGCGAGCTTGAGGACGTGATCAACACCGGCAAGGCCGCTGGGCCTCTCGCCGATCTTCTGAGCCGCGTCATGACCATTCTCGACAGATTGGGCGCGGACAATAGCCCCAATGGCTCGAAGCTGCGGGGGGGTTTGCTGGCCCTCGGCAAGGTCGTCGCCGGCAAAGTCTCGGACCTCGTGGGCGGCGGCAAGAAAGAACCGGAGGAGGATAAGGCCGCTAAGACCCACAAAGAGAAGGAGGCTGCGGAAGCAGAGCCGACGAAGGAGTCGAAACAGCCCCCCGCCCCCAAGCTTGTAGAAGCGAAAGCCCCGGAACCGAGCTCCAAGGCTCGCGCGTATAGTGTAGGTGACGGTCACAAATCTGAGACAAGGAGATCGGCAATGGCAGGGACGGCAACAGGCGCGGAGGTCGCCGTGCATCTTGCGGAGCGCGTCGCGGCCCTCAAGGCCGAGAACGATGAGCTCAAGGCCAGAGCGGGCGGGAAGCGTTATGACACTCTGAAGCGCGTCGCGGAGGATTTCCGCACCGACGCTGTGAAGTGGCAGCGGAGGGCTCGGCTCGCCGAGGCGAAGTACGCGGAGTCGCTGCGCCTCCTGCGGGCGCTGCGGGCCAGGCTCATGGAAGACGAGGCACCGGCCCCCACCGAGACACCCGAGCCCGCCCCCGTAGCGGACCCGAAGCCGGCCCCCAAGCCGATCAAGGAGGCCGTTGATCCCAAGGAGGCCCCCAAAGAGGGGCCGAAGACCGTCGTGGAAGAGGTGAAGCCCGCCAGGGTGCCGACCCTCATGGAGGCCATGTCTAGCCTCGAAGGCAAGTGAGTGAGATTCCGTAGGCGTCAGTCCTGTGGAGCTTCCCCCCATTGGGGGAGGACCTTCGGCGGATGGACGTAGCGGATCGGATACGATCTGTCAAACGTAGCTGCCCCGGAGCAGCACCACTGGAGGTTCTTTCATGGACGCTCTGGACAACCCGATTCTCGATATTCAAGCGGGTTGGGAGGCTCGGCGGGCCGCCGATTTCCAACTCGTGGAGTCGTGGAAGAAACGGCCCGGCAGGGACATCAAGGCCCGAGACGAGATCCTCGACTGCTTGGCGGGCATCGCGGACGAGGACAAGCGCTGCAATCTCGCACGCTTGTACGAGAACACGCTGCGTCACATCCGCAAGCTCAAGGAGGCGACTTCGAGCGTCAGCGTCGGCAGCTTCGAGAAGTTCGTCTTCCCGATCATCAGGGCTTACATGGCCAACCTCGTCGCCGCCGAGTTGGTGACGGTCCAAGCCCTCGACGCCCCGACCGGCCTCGTGTTCTTCTTCGAGCCCATCTACGGCACGACCAAGGGCCGCATTCAGCGCGGCACGAAGATGTCCGACGTGCGGCGCGGCCCCTCGACCGAGTATACCTACACCGGCGAGCGCGTGAAGGATGAGCCGCGGGGGGTCGGGACCGGTGCCGCAACGCACTTCACCGGCAACCTCGCCCTGGTTCCGGTGAGGGGCACCACCGTCGTCATCGGGGACGGCACCCGGAGAGTCGTGGATGACGGCAATGGCCACCTCATCGGCTCCGTCGATCCCCTCGGGGTCAACACCGTTGACTATGCGACCGGTGCCTACGACCTCCTGTTCGCCACCGCCCCTGACGCGGGCACCGCGGTCGTGGCCAACTACGAGTTCAATTCCGAGGGCCAAGCCAATACCCCCGAGATCGATCTCCAGATGACCACGGCGGCCCTGACCGCCAGGAAATGGGCTCTGCGTTGCAGGTACAGCATCGAAGCGGCCCAGGATTTCGAGGCGTACCACGGCCTCAAGTTGGAGATGGAGGCGGTCAGTTTCATGAGAAATGAGATCGCCAAGGAAGTCAACTACGAGATCATCCGCCACCTCCGGACCATCGCGGCCAGCGGCCTCATCTCGTGGGACCGCACTCCCCCGCTTGGCGTGCCGTGGATTTGGCACAAGGAAAGCCTCTACGACGCACTGGTTCAGGGCCAGATCGCCGTCAATGAGCGGACGCAGCGCGTCACGCCCAACTGGGTCGTCGGCGGGCCTGGGTTCTGCGAGATCCTCCAGACCCTCAACAGGTTCAAGTCGAGCGGTGCCGGTGCCTCCAACGAGGCCGGTGTCCGCAAGATCGGCACCGTCGAGGACCTGACGATCTACCGCGATCCCAGCTTCGGCAACGACGGCGGCGAGACGAGCCGCAACGAGTTCTTGATGGGCTACAAGGGCAGCGGCTTCAATGATACCGGCTACATTTGGGCCCCCTATCTGCCCCTGTACATCACGAACACCGTGATCCTCGATGACCTTCTGGCCCGCAAGGGCATGGCGTACAGGGCCGCGAGGAAGCCCGTCAACGCCAACATGTACATCCGCGGCATCGTGATCCAAACCGGTGGGGCCTTCATACCATGAGCAGGGGCTTGACGAGAATCGCCGCTCAGGTACATAGACCCGCGTTCGTGGCATAGCACCGCTACTTTGGAGTAGCACCACTACTTTGGAGTAGCACCGCTACTTTGGAGTAGCACCCAGGCGGGACGCTCAGGCCGAGTCCTGGGCGTCCCGCTTGCACATGAGTGCCGGAGGTATCTCGACAACGAGGAGGACGCAATGGCCGTCATTTACCAGAACCTTCATCCCCACCCCTTATTCCTGAGCAGGGCGGGGGCACAAGTGGCGTTCCCACCCGGGGGCTATTCTCCCGATCCGTGGTGGAGCCGCCACGTCGGGCCCGATTTCTTGAGCCGAGTCGTGGTGCCGGATCGACCCGGAACTCCACCGGTCCCCGCGCAGCCGATGTTGCCGCCTCATTACCTCGCGCCCCGCAGCACCACTCACCCCGCACCCTCACCACCCCGCCCCACGGCCCCGGTACAACCAAGAGCGAGCCCCCCAGTAGCTCGCCCTCCACCCTCCCAGCCCCTCGCTCCCATCGAGGAAGAAACCGACACCTACGAACGAAGGCGCGGGATCTACATTTGCCGGGTCTGCCAGATCCACCGAACAGGCCAATTGGCCCTCCATGACGCTCATGTCGCCCGGGCCCACCCCAACCACGTCTCGGTGCCGCCGCGCGTTGTGGCGGCTGCACCACCCACACCTCCTGCCCCCAGCGCTCCTCCGCAAGCCCCTGCCTTCGAGCAGGTGCCGACACCAAGCATGGGGGCGGTCATCCCAGCCACAATGCCCGCGAATCTCCCCCTATGTAAAGTCTGCGCCCAGCAGGGCGTGGAGAAGCGGTTCAAGAACACCAACGGCCTCATCGGCCACCTCTACGCCAAGCATGGCTTGACCGAGGAGCAGCATGAGGCGCTGCCGGAGCCACCTAAGTAGTGGAACATGGACTTCACCCAGTGGTGAAACGAATAGGGGTGGGGAATGCGCGGTTGGCACACTGCCAAAGGCCCGGCCCACAAAGGGATGCTCCGCGGGCCATCCTCTGCCCCGGCCCATTACGCCGCACCGCACGCGGCTTGAAAGGAGACTGCAATGGCCCGTGACGCATTTGTGGAAGTAACCAGAAGGAAAATGGCCGAGGAAATCATGGGGCGCCTCAGCCAGATTTCGAGTAGCGCCGTTGTCATCGCCAACAAGGCGCTCGAACTGAATCAGGCGCGCTTGATCATGATCGCCGGTGTCGCAACGGGCGAGTATGACCAGGCAGACGTGGACAAGCTCGACTCGCTCAAGGCGAAGGTCACGGCGCTCTACAACGCCTGTGCCGCCTATCTTGCCTGAATGGGATTGAGGCATGGCCTACCCAAGTGGCTACGCGCACTACATGGAAGTCACCATTGACTACCCGGCAGCCGGATTGACGGACTTCCCCGCGCTGTTTCCAATCGATAGTGCGCACACAAACGGCGACGCCACGACGCTCGATGTCGTGTTCAAGAACTGCCTGGCGACAGGCGCGGACGTGCACTTCTACGAGACGGCAACGCAAACGGAAATACCGAGCGAGATCGAGGCGTGGAGCGGTGGTGCAGGGTCCAACGTCACAGCCTCCATCTGGGTGAAAATCCCAAGCATCGCGGCCAGTGGAACCAAGACCGTCGTGCGCGTCTACTATGAGAAGGCCGGCGACACGGCCTATTCACCGGCATCAGGCGTGTGGGATGCCAACTTCAAGGGCGTCTGGCATTGTTCTGATGCCTCAACGCCACTCGCGGATTCCACCGCCAACGGGAACACAGCGGCGGAGGTGAACACCCCCGCCTATGGATTGACTGGCAAGATCGGAAGCGCCGTAGATATCGACAGCAACACGGACGCCTTCACTGCGCCGAACGTGATCGATGGCGCGTCAGAAATCACATTCTCGGCATGGGCATATGCTGACAGCACCCCAAGTTCCACATCCCATCTTATGAGTTATAGCAGTAATGATTACTGGGCATTTTCACTTACTCAAACAGCCTTCTACACGCGCGACACATCGACTGGTAATAATGGCACGCGGAATAACGATGTTGCTTACACGATGGGCACGGGCGCGTGGCACCACGTTGCAGCTCGATATAGCGTCTCCGATGGCCGAAAATCCGTTTATAAAGACGGAATTGAGGTAGCATACAGCACAACGTCGGTTGACGCCCTGAACTCATCTAATACCTACCGACTGTTCGGTAATCACTATGCGGGTGGAGCGAACAATTGGCTGGACGGCCGGTTGGACGAGATGCACCTGAGCGTGGGTATCGCCCGCTCCGCCGCCTGGCTCGCCTTCGAGTATGCGAACGTCACCCAGGCCGACAACGAGTTGACCTGGGGCACCGAGCAAAGCGGTGGCGTGGCTGGCCCGTCTCTCTCCCAACTGATGCGCCACAGGAAGTACTGGGACGGCTCCAAGTTCGTTATTCCTCCCCCAGGCCCCCTTACTCTCTCCTAGTCTGGGTGTAGAATAGAGGTGAGGAGCCTGCGATGTCCGCCGAAACTTTCACGACGACGCTCAAGGACTGGATCAAGGCCAGGTTAGGTGCCCCAGAGGTTGAGGTCGAGCTTACCGAGACCCACCTCACCACATCGGTCCAGGACGCCCTCGACCTCTTCAACCACTACACCTCTGGCCGCGAACTTCGGGTCTTGCGCAGCCAAGTTGGATCGGTGGTGATCCAACTCAACCCCACCGACAGGGGCATCCTCACCATGAAGTTCCTGATGCCCCAGGAGCTTCGTGAATACTCGGAAATGAACATCTTCGAGCTCATGTTCAGGATGGTTTGGCCGAGGATGCCGGTGGGCGATTGGTACTTCTACCGCAGCCAGTATAAGCTGTACCAGCGCGTGAGGGGCAGGGAGCCCGGCTGGACCTACGACGGGACGAGCAGGAAGGTCTTCGTGGACTGCTGGGGCGGGCCTTTCGACATCGCCTACATCGTCGCCGTTCCCCTCGATGCCGGCGACTTCGAGAAAGGCAAGGTGCAGTACGTCGATGTCCTGAAGAAGGCCGTCCTTGGCTATGCCAAGGGCATCCTGTCCGAGATCAGGGGCAAGTTCCCGATGGTGCCTGCCCCCGGGGGCCAGTTGGCCACGAATGCGGCACAACTTGCAACGGATTCGGCTAAACTGATCGCGGAAGCCGAGGCGACGATCAAGCGGTTGAGCCGCATCCAAGGGCCGCTGGTGATGTAACTTTTTTTTGGCATAGGAGGCGTGCCGATGCGCAACGTGTCGTGGGCGAAGAAGGCCGTCGTCGCGTTGACCGTGGCCCTGGTATCGTGCGGGCCGGGCATGGTTCGCAGGCCGAGGACCGTCATCGACGGCTTCGAGGTTCCGATTAACGTGGGCGGGTGCTCCAGCGTTGGAGTGCCGAACCAGACCCAAGCCGACATCGACTTCTGCAAGCCGTTCCTCGCCGGCCCCGATTGGCGGACGCTCGACATCCTCCACCGCTACTACACCGAGGTCACTTGGGACGGCGTTCATAACGGCTCGACCTGACCATTTATCATCCTCGCCCCTTTGGTCAAAGGGCACGCCGCCGGCACGATCTCGGACGTGGAGTATTCACAAAAGCTCCTCAAGTTCTACGTGGCGAAGTTCCGCCAAGACCTGAATGGGAAGGCGAGCGACGCCAAGGCCGCTCTCACTGCGGCAGGGCTTCCAATCCCATGAGGGAGGTGCTGCGGCTCTTGTGGGGCAGGTGAGAAGATGAACTGGCTGCTCTACGCACTACTCGCCGGCGCTGGCCTCTGGCTCCTCTATGGGATAGTGCGTGGTTTGCTGTGCCTGATCGTCGTGCGGGTAATCATCCGCTACGCCCGCTGGAACTCGAACCTGACGATCAGCGATTCGGTATCGAACATGTGGGACGAAACGGGAGATTAGCATGCGCGTCGCCGCTATCCTCGTCACCTGCATCCTTGCGGGTTGCTCGTGGCCGACCGAGACAACTGTAGACCGCGTGGCAAAGGTCGCGGAGTTGCTCATCATAGCGAAGTTCCCACCCGCGGTCGTGGCGTGGGCGGCGCGCGAGGGCATCAGTCTCAACGAGTTGGCCCGGGAGCGGCGGCGGCAGATGGAAAAGAGGGACGCCGGGGTGTCGGCCAGCAGTGCCCCGGAGGCCCAGCATATGGGGAGGTGAGGAGGTTTACCATGCGTCATCTGTGTCTCCCCTTGGTGTTGTGGGCCGCGGCGGCATCCGTAGCGGCAGGAGCCCTGGCTTCCAAATCAGGTTATACCACCCCCGCCAAGCCCCAGGAAGCCGTAAAGCCACTTGGAGCCAAGTGATGCAGACCCAGTGGCCAACCCTCCGCGATCTCGCCAATATCCAACGCCGCATGAGGGACTACTGCAACCGCCACTACCCACTCATCACGTACTGGCGGCAGGTCACGTCGGCGGAGGCCGTGGACGACGTGTTCGCGGAGGCCCGCGAGGCCGAGAAGGTCTTCACCGACGGTGTGGATGGCAGGCCCGCGCCCCATCAGGTTCGGGCAGCCCCCGCACCCGATGCCGAAGCCAGGCCCCTCACCAAGTACGGGGTGGAGGAGACCCGTGATGTGACGCTGAAGGTCAGCGTCCTCAGCCTCGTCCAAGCGGGCCTAGCGACCCAAAACCCCAACACCTTAGCGGCCACGATCATCGCGGCGGCGGGGGACCGCTTCCGTTTCTCCGAGTGTGTCTACGACGTGTTGAGCGTCATTTGCGCCACCCGCTTCGCCAACACCGACGTGCCGCTGTGGTACGACATTCGCGGCACCCGCTACCGCGAGCCACTGGAAGCGTACCAACAGCCCTAATGGCCTCCTCTCCCCCCACAGTAGAATATCCATAGAACCGTCCGCATAGTACCGTGTCGGGACCCAAGGCGCGAGCCGCCGGTTTACCCCGGTCAGGGCCCCGTGGAGCCTGCCAGTGCTGTCTATTTCGGTGCCAAGCATTGACGCCGGTGCGATTCTCCACGACCTCATGGGTGAGGTGGAGGCGGCCCGCGGGGCCCTGCCCCGCGATACCTGCCTCACCATCGCCGAGGCCCTCCGCGAGGAGGTTCGGTTCGCCCTCATGGGCTGGCTGCCCAGCCCCGACGCCATTCTGGCGTGGCCCGCCTTGGCCCATCTGCCCCAGACCGCGGCCGCGATCACGAGTTCCATACGAGTCGAGCCCGGTGATGAGGACGGCAGTTATGCCGTGATTCTGGATGCCGATAGGATGGGTCGGCTCGGCGTTCCGCCCGAGATCATCGAGGCCCTGGAGTACGGCACCTCTACGGTCCCCGCTAGGGGTCCCCTAAGCAGGGTTGGAGCGGCCATTGATGGCTTGGCTAGGGCCGTGGCGGAATCCGTGGCGCAACGGATCGAGCGGAGGGCACACGCATGAGCGCCGCAGCCACAAGTGTGCTTGCCGCTTACGCCCGATGGGTCCGGAATCTGTCAGGTGGGACCTGCCGAGAAGCTCTGGGTCTCGCGGCTCCCGCAACGGTCCTAGAGGCCCGCGCACACGCCAAGGCGTTGAGCCGGCTCCTCATGAGGCCCGGAGGCCGCGTGAAGAGCCGGAAGCGTGCCTGCGAGCGTCTAGGCCGCTTCCGTGCCATATTTGAGGCCCTCACCCTCCGCGAGCCTTGGACCCGAGGGGAGGCCGTGGGGGCCTGCGAGCGCGGCTTGCTGGACCTAGATGAGGCCGTGGCCTCCTTGGAGCGTAACAGTGTCGCTTGACACCGGCGTCCAACTCTACCGCAACTATGGCAAAGCCTTCGTGGACTGGGTCCGGGCCCACACCCTGCACGACGGCAAGCCCATCGAGTACGTCTTTGCGACGCCGGAGCGGGCCTTTGCAGCGTTGGAGAAAAAGCTGGCGGGCAGGACCCGGAAACCCCTCCCCGATCATCAGGCCCATCCGATACAGGGCCTCGTCTATCCCTTGCCTTGGGGCTCGATTTCCAGAACGGGCTTGGCCCTCGACCATACCCGATACGCGATCTGCGGCCACTCCCGGCTCTATCGCAACGTCGACACCAACCGTTACATCGGAGCCCCGTGGCCCCAAGCCGTGAACCTGACGTACCAAGTCGATCTCTGGGGCCGAAACCTGGAGGAGCTACAAGCCCTAGCAAACCAGCTTCTGCTGGCCATGACCGAGGGCTGGAGCACCTTCATTCGGGTAGAGCATCCCTTCCCCTACGGGACGCTGCGCGTCTTCACGCAACTGATGGAGAATCGTGACCTTTCGGTGTTGGAACACCCCACGGACCAGCGGCAGTTGCGATGGATGCTGTCGTTCCAGATGGAAGGGTGGATCGCGCGTCCGCAGGTCGAGGTGCCGATTGTCGAGAAGATCACGATACCGGTCCACGAACTTACCGCCGCTGGTGAGGAGGGCGGCCTGTTCGAGACCGTTGAAGTGACTGAAACCACTACCGTCGTTACTCCAGGACCGTAGCTTAGGAGCTTCACATGATCGTTCTCTCCCCTGGTGCGTACTGGCGCGAGCTGGACTACAGCAACTACGTCCGCATGCTCTCTACGTCCAGCTTTGGCATCGTCACTACGGCTGCGAAGGGTCCGGTGAACGCGATGACGCTGATCACCGATGAGCCCAGCTACGTCCGGACCTTCGGCAAGCCCTCGCTGGCCCATCTCGGCGGCCTCTCCGCGATCCGCTACCTCCGAAAGGGCACGCAACTGAAGGTCGTCAGGGTTGCCCACTACGACGCCGCCGCTTCGGTCGTGGTGCAGGATGCCGGCCTCACCGGCACCGCCTTGGCCTTTACCGCGGACACTTCGGGGTCGTGGGCCAACACGGTGCAGATCGTCATCTCGGCATCCGTGGTATCGGGGGCCTACCGCATCGTGATCACGGACCAAGGGGCCGTGGCCGAGGTCTACGATCAGATCAGGGTTGGTGCCGCTTACGTGAGTGACCGCAACTACGTCGGCAAGTGGATCAACGGGGACACCACGTACAAGTACCCGGGTAGCTCTTACGTCTCGGTCGCGCCCGACACCACGAAAACGACGCTCCGGACCGGCACCTACGCACTCGTGGGCGGAGATGATGGGGCCGGTGTCAGCGCCTCGGAGATCATCGGGGCCGGCGGCAGCCCCCCACTCATTCCACCCACGGGCCTCCAAATCTTCCGGCAGTCCGAGACCATCGACATCAATCTCCTCGCCGCACCGGGCCAGAGCGATCCCAGTGTGGTCACGGAACTCATTGACATTGCGGCTACCCGTGCCGATTGCATGTCCCTGATCGATCCGCCAGACTACCTCACGGTCCAGGAGGTGGTGGACTGGCACAACGGCGTGTACGCTGGCGGTCCAGCCGTAGCCCTCAACAGCAGCTACGCCGCGACCTATCACCCCTGGGTTCAAGTCCACGACGGCTACGCCGATGCCGACGTGTGGATTCCGCCGAGCGGGCACGTAGCGGGCGTGTATGCTTATACCGACTATATCGCTGATCCCTGGTTCAATCCAGCGGGCCTCAATCGCGGCATGCTCACCGACGTGCTGGACGTGCGGTACTCACCGAACCAAGGCGACCGGGATTACATGCTCGGCGGGGGCAACTGCGTCAATCCCATCGTCAACTTCACAGGGATTGGTCCCGCGGTGTGGGGCCAGCAGACACTCGCCAGGGCCTCGACTGCCCTGGATCGCGTGAACGTCCGCCGCATGCTCCTGTACCTCGAAAAGTCCATCGCCACCTCGGTCAGGTATCTCGTTCATGAACCAGATGACAGGTTCACCTGGCTGCGGTTCATCCGCATGGTAGAGCCTGTCTGTGAGATGATCTTGCGCCGGCGTGGCATCGAGGACTACCGGGTCATCTGCGACGAGACCACCAACACCCCCGATGCCAGGGACCGCTCCGAGATGATCGGCAACGTCCTGATCAAGCCTCAGAAGGGGGCCGAGAAGATCATCGTCAACTACGTGCTGCTCAGTGCCGCGGCCCAGTTCGAGGAGTTCGCGGGTATCCAGTAAAGTCCTACTTCTCAAGGAGAGCCGCAATGCCTGTCGTAAGCAACACCTCTGCCAGCTTCATCGCAGCCGCTGATGGGAGATATGAGCCCCAGCGCACCAACCAATTCATGCTTCGCCTCAACCCCAAGGGCGTGGGGGAACGAATATCAGAGGAAATCCTCTGCCGCGCCGTTCGGGTGCTGGCATTCCCCGCCCTCAACGTCGAGGCAATCCCCATCGAGTTCGTCAATGAGGTCGTGTTCGTTGCAGGCCGGCACAAGACGGAGCCCATCGAGATCACCCTCTATGACTTCCTTGACGAGGAAAGTGCTGAGCAGATCATCTGGGATTGGGTCAAGAAGGTCTACGATCCAACCACGGGCAACATGGGACTGGCCAAGGACTACAAGGTTGACTCGGCAACCCTGCTCAAGATGGGGCCGGCGGGGGCCAACTGGCGTCCGTGGACCCTCCGGGGGGTGTGGCCCATGAAGTTCTCTCCCGGTAAGGGTGACATGACCACCGCGGCGGCGATGACCATGGAGTTGACGATTCAGTGTGACCGGTTCTATAGGGCCGAGAGTAATTGGGTATCGGCCTACCCAGCCTGATGGATAGAGTAGTAGGAACTACAGGGAGGCAACTGAGGAGGTAGCAGATGTCGGACGAAACCAGGGTTGAGGCACCCCCGGCTGGGAGCGAGGAAATCACACTCCCCAGCGGCGGGCGGTTCTACGCCGGGGCCATCCCCGAGGGCAAGGTCTGGGTCAGGCCGTGGTCCACGGACGAGGAGAAACTGCTCCTCACCACCCGTAGGAACCGGGAGGAGGTCGTCGACCGCGTCCTCAATGCGTGCCTGCTCACCCACACCCTGCCCCTCGATCAGTATCTGGTCGGGGACAAGGCGTTCATGCTGCTGGCCCTGCGCTGCATCACCTTATGGCCCGAGTACCAATTCCCGCTCCAGTGCCGGCAATGCGGCAAGACATCGACGCATCGGGCCGATCTCAAACGCGATCTCGAAGTCAGGGAACTCACCGATGAGGACGCCGAGACCTTCAAGGTCAAGCTCCCCGTATGCGGCAGGGAGTTGGAGCTTCGGCACCTGCGCGGGACCGATGAGATCGCGGTCCGCCGCTTCATGAGGCAGCGCGGCAGCATCAATGCCAATGAGGCCGACAATGGCGATCCGTCGTACCTCTACTCCCTCTCCCTCACTATCGCCAGTATCGACGGTGAGAAAGTCGACGGGGTCAAAGCCCAGAGATTCCTGGAGCGCCCACCCCTACATGGCAGGGATTCCCGGGTGCTCCAGCAGACCATTGATGCCAACCACTGCGGCGTCGACTTGGCTCTCCAAGCGGTGTGTCCCACATGCGGATTCGAGTGGCGAGCGGAGGTGCCCCTGACGGACGAGTTCTTTTGTCCACGATCTCACCCCGGGGGATAGCGCCGAGGACCAGCAAGCCGCCCGCGAGCGCCTGGATAACGTGACCAAAGAACAGCTAATCCTTTCCAGGCACGGCGGCGTCGGGCTCGACGCATCGGGCCGGATGAGTCCCACGGAGAGGCAGCGCCACGTGCGGTGCCTCAATGAGAACGTGGAGATGGAACAGCGGGGCCAAGGCGATGAGGGCGGTGCGCTGCCCCAAGGTCTGCTGGGCCGGGCCCGTATCAGTTGAGGCACTCCAATGGCCGCTCCAGGGACAACTACCCGCGTCTTCCAATGGATCGCGGCGCTCCGGGACAACGTCTCCGCTCCCATCAGGACCATGTCCCGCGGTTTCGAGGCCGGCATGTGGGCGATGCAGCAGGCCGCCCTCAGTCTCCCTCCTGCAACGGGCCATATCACAACGACCTTCAAGACCCTCACAGCGGCAGCCCAGAACTTCGGGCAAGGTTTCTGGCAGGGACTTACGCGCAGGGGGCCTGCCTATGTGGGAGCCATGACCTCGGAGTTAGATCGGGTCGTAGACACAATGGGGCGGGTCAAGATAGAAGCATTCGCCGCCGGGTCATCCCCCAAGGAGTTGGCCCGCGATCTCATGCTGGCTCAAGAGGCCATACTTGCCACGGGACATACGGCCCGTGACTTGACCCGGCACCTCGCCGACATGGGGGTCAGGGATTTCATGGCGAAGGTGGGTGACATGGTGTATGAGGTTGGCCCCGAAAACCTCAGCGCCAGCATGCGGGCCGTACTTATCGAAAGCGCGGTTCAGGCGGGACCTGATTACGCAATGGCCCTCCTCGGCATAATGAACCGGGCAATGCTTCCTGCCGTGCAGCAGGCATTCGATACCTCGATGGCGGGACTGAGCAAGAAAGAGAAACAGGTAAAGATCAGGGGACTACTGGAGGCAGAGATGCCCCGCGAGCCCATAGTGGCGGGTCCCGGTGCTGGCGCACCAGTAGTGGCGGGTCCCGGTGCTGGCGCACCAGTAGTGGCGGGTCCCGGTGCTGGCGCACCAGTAGTGGCGGGTCCCGGTGCTGGCGCACCAAAGGAACTTGGTTGGCTAACTGCTCTCAAAACAGGTCTCATGCCGCTGCTCCAAACAATAGCTCCGATGCGCTTGCTCGCAGAGGCCCTGATGCCTGTGTTCACCGTTCTCAAGAATGCCATCATGCCTTTATTCATACCCCTTCAAGATGCGCTGCTGACTCTCGTCAATGCGTTGCGTCCATTGATCTATACTTTGATCCCGGCGCTTCACGATGCTCTCCTGCCCGTGGTGAACGCTCTCAGGCCCATGGTGACGTGGCTTAGTGGGGTGATTGATTGGCTCATCCGAGGCAAGGGTGTCATCCCTGCCGTTGCTACGGGACTCCTCTTTCTAGCAACGGCGCAGTGGGCCCTTAATACGGCGACGGCAGCAAGCCCGTGGTGGCGCGCCGCCGTGGTCGGGCTGGCTTTCCTGATGTTTCTGAGCAAGTTGCCGTTGGCCCTGAAACTTGTCGTAGGTGGATTCATCGTATTGGTGGCGGCACAGTGGCTGCTCAACACAGCGATGTGGGCCAACCCGATATGGGCCAGTCTCGGAATCTTAGCAGCGTTCGTCGCAATCCTGAAGTATATGCCGCCTATCCTAACGCTAATCGCAGCAGGAATCCTTATATGGACAGCGGTTCAATGGCTGCTCAATGTGGCGATGTGGGCCAACCCGATCTTCGCCTTCATTGGGGCGATCGGACTGCTTATCACGGCACTAGTGGGACTCGTAGCGGCATTCGGCGGCTTGCTGCGCCTCATCAACCCAAAGCTGCAGCGCCTTCTCACTCCACTGGTCCCATTGGTTCAAGCACTTGCCGCCGCATGGGAAAACTTGGCTGGGGCAATTCGTGCGGCTGGGGAAGCAATGTCCTGGCTTGCTGCACCAGGTAGGACCGTTGCGGCGGGGTTAAGGGGCCTCTTTAGTCCTGTCCTTCTGCCCGGGCCCCCCAGAGAAGCAGGTGCTGCGCGAGGTAGCACCCCTGTCTCCTCTGCTCCAGGACGGGAGGCAGGCCATTCCCTAACCCCAGTCTCTCCCGCCCCCCCGCCCGTGATTTCCTTTCCAAAGGGAGGCGGTGCGCATGGAGAGGCAGGGCCCGCGGGGCCTGCTGGGAAACCCAGCATCCTCGCTGTGCCTAGAGCAGCGGCTATGCCCACCATGGCCAAACCAACGCTTGTTGCCCAGGCTATGGGGGATGCCATCGATCCCGTGACGCGCGTACTCAGCGGGATCGGCAGCAAGATCGACAAGTACGCTACCCGTATCACTCAGCAGGATGAGGAGGAGGCGGACGTGTCCAGCCACCTCATCCATTTGGGGACTTTCGCTTAATGGAGAAGCCATCCGCCCCCGCCACGATCCGCCTCTCCGCGATTGGAGGCCCAATTGGGGAACCGTACCTGGTCTTCGCCCTCCAGGATGGGTTCGAGGATGGATATGAGAATAAGCTCGAGTCGGTGGAAGGTATCCGCTCGACCCACTATGTGCAGGTTCTGTACCAAGGTGGTCATGTCGATGACATCACCCTGGAGCTTAAACTCGCCGTTGGGGCGTCGGAGTCGATCTCCGAACCCCAACACCTGATCCAGATCATCGAGTGCCTGTACGATTTGGCTCTCCCTGTGAGGGGGATGAAGCAGGTGGGGATCGTAAACATGCGCGTGGAGGGTAGCGGTGGTGTATGTTGGTTCTCCAGAGACAACATCGTCAAGACCATCAAAGTCAAGTTCGAGTACCCATGGGACATCATTACCGGCATGCCGCTGCGGGCCACGGTTACCCTCGTGCTAACCCCGCATTACGGACGGGACGCGGATGCTGCCGCGGATGCTTCCAGGCTGCCGTGCAGGCCCTGGAAGTTCGGAGAGCACCCCGGATTCACAAGTAGCCCATCCAGCACCGCGCGTGCTGCTGGCGGGTGAGGAGAATGGTATGGCAGAACTCAACGATCCCACACTGGAGTCGGTTAGGGCCAATGCGGGCCGCTACGCCTTGACCAAGCTCCACACCGATACCCGCATCGCCCCGGGGCGGCAATGCCTCGGGCTCTGGAAGATCCCCCAGATCAGGCTCACGGGGGCGAAGCGCCATGTCGTGCGCCAAAGCGACATCGGCTGCATCGACCTCATCGCGTGGGACCACTACCGGGACTGCACGATGTGGTGGGTCATTGCGAGAATCAACGGGATCAAGAACCCCCTCACCGACCTCGCGGTGGGGCAAACGCTCTTAATCCCCGATCCCAAGGAGGTGGCTGCGGCCTTCGTCCGCGGCCTGCCCGAGCGATGATCATTAGTCCCCGCGTCACACTCATGGCCGGCGGCGAAGACCTCGAAGTGGAAAAGGGCTTCCACAGTTTCACCTACTTCGAGAGCGTCTACGGCTGCGCCGCTTGGGCCCTCTCGACCACGACGGACCGGTGGGAAGGCTGGGACGGCGTGATCCAAGATGGGGCGAAGACCCCATGCAAACTGCGGTGGGGCTACACCGCCGGCAACCAAGACCATTGGGGGCAGTGGCGGACCGTACTCGTGAATGGTGGCAGGTTCCACTACCGCTACGGCTCATTACGGGCCAGTGTCCAAGCCACGGACACCGGAATCAGGCTCCGAGAAACCTGCTCCGAGCGCGCCTTCGTGGACACGACCATCGCTGAGATGGTCCGCAAGATTGCCAAGAATGCTAATCTCAAGCCCGACGTGGAGGAAACGGAGGGGAAGTGGACGCTCTACACCTGTACCCTGGATGATGGAGCATTCCTGCGGCACGAACTCCTTCCGCGAGCCGTGTCGGCCACAGGCCGCGCCGATTTCTACCTCTACGTCTCCAATGGGGATACCCTCGTATTCAAGCCCCCGGAACTAGGTGAGGCTGCTTATACGTTCCGGCTCGCCCCTACAACGGGCCAGCAGAATCCCACGGATGTCGCCGCGCTTCGCATCGATTACCGCCGGCTCTATCTCCCCTTGGACGGGTCGCTGTCCACCGCCGCCCGAGGATTCGATCCCCTCAAGAAGGTGCCAGTATTCTGGAAGGCCGATGACAACTCCGTGACCTACACCCACTTGGCCAGCAGGACCCTGCCCGCCCCGGACAAACCGTCAACGGTTCTCTCCGTGGTCGAGCCACACCCCGATGCGTTCCGCAACCAAGACGTGGGGAACCGAGCGAAATCGACGTGGAGCCGCGAACTCCACGGCCTCTTCAGAGTGGCCCTGCGGGTCCTGCCCCTTCCCGAGGCGGAAGTCGCATCCATAGTGTCGCTGGAGGTCAAGGATTCGCAGGGCCGTGATCACTTCTTGGGGGGCCGCTATTTCGTCTACGCAATCCGCCACCTCATTAGGCCCACGAGCTACAAGACCGTACTGTACCTGGAGCGGAGGACCATGTCATGACCGAGAGCCCCGGGCGCTACTACGGCCCTTATCGTGGCATCGTCGTCAAGAACAACGACAGCGAAACGAAGCACCCCCACATGGGCCGCATCAGGGCCCGTGTCGATCAGGTCTACGGCAAGGACGTGAAGGATGATGAGCTTCCCTGGGCTTGGCCTTGCTTTGCCGTTGGGGGCGGCAGATCTGATGGTACTGCCTACGGTTTCTTCGCCGTCCCTGCCGTGGGCACAGAAGTCTGGGTCGAGTTCGAGCAGGGCGATCCCAACAGCCCCATCTGGATCGGGCAGTGTTTCGGCGAGAAGGACGGGACACCGGAACTAGGCCAGGAGTGCATCAGCGACATGGGCGAGCCCTACCCCAAGATTTGGTGCCTCCGCTTCCCCGTGCCCGGCGTCGAGGGGGTGTGGCTGCGCCTCCACGAGAAGAAGCTGGAACTGGTATGGGAGAAGGACAAATACTACTTGGAGTTCAACAAAGACCAGAAGCATGTGAAGCTGTGGGGCAAAGACTGGGAAGTCATCGTCGGGAGCGAAGACAAGACCCTGACCCTGAAAGGCAAGGACATCGTGATCGAGGCCCAGGAGTCGCTGACCCTCACGGGCACGGACATCGTTCTGGACGCGGCAGCGACACTGACGGGCAAGGGGGCCACACTCGCCAAGTTGGAGAGTGACACCAAGATCGAGGGCTACGCCCCCGAGGCCCACGGGTTCGACACGCATCCTACAGGAGCTTAGTTATGCCTCGAATATGGTGCGGCATGTCGTTGCCGTGGGGCCCCGCGGTCCAGACCCTCGTCTCATCCAAAGACGACAAAGAGGTACTGCGCAGCAGCGTCTTCTGGATCTTGCTGACCCGGAAGCGCGAGCGCCGCATGAGGCCGGACTTCGGCACGTCGCTTCCGGACATGGTCCATGAGCCCAACGACGCCCGGCTCGTTGCGGCGGCGCGCACGGAGGTCCAGCAGGCCATAATGACCTACGAGACCAACGAGTACGACGTGCCCGATCCCCGGATCGCCTTTGTCGACCTGAAGGCCGTCAGGGATGGGGACCAACTCAACATCCAAGTCATCACGAAGAACGTGAAGGACCCAATGGCAGACGCGGTGGATGTCGTGGACATCGCGTTGAGCCCCAGCTACTACGCGCAAGGAGGAACACCCTGATGGCACAATTGCCAGCGATCAACTACACGGGTAGGGACTATTCAACGATTCGGGCCCTGCTCATCTCCCACATCAAGGCGCGGTTCCCGAGTGATTGGCAGGATCTGTACGCCTCCAGCATCGGCATGGCGTTGCTAGAGCTCACTGCCTATTGCGTAGTAGGGGAGACAAAGATTCCTCTGCTTGATGGGGCAGAGGCAGAGATCAAGGACCTAGTAGGTCGAGAGCCATTCTGGGTCTATGCCGCAGATGAGCAAAGCCAGAATATCGTCCCTGCTTTGGCGGAGGCCAAACTAACGCGGCAGGACGCAGAACTTGTCGAGGTCACTCTTGACAATGGGAAGTCTGTCCGCTGCACACCTAACCACCTGTGGCTCATGCGTGACAGCACCTATAAACCAGCCTGCGAACTTCAGCAGGGGGACAGCCTGATGCCCCTGTACCGGCGGCAGTCTGGTCGTGGTTATGAACAGACCAAGAACCCTGCAACAGGGCGGTGGGTCGGAACCCATAACCTCTGCGCTCCTGGGGAGAGGTCTGAAATTGTCCACCACCTGCCAGCAGACGTGATCAGGCTTCGCCAGGAGGGACTGTCGGTTCCAGAGATCAGCCGGCAGTTGTCTTGCTCGAAGGACACTGTGAAGGCCCGACTCGCCCAAGCTAACCACAAAATCGTTTCTGTGCGGGCACTCCAAGAGCGTGAGGATGTATATGACATCAGCATCCTTGAGGGGCCCCATAACTTTGGCCTCTCGGTGGGGTGTTTCCTGCACAACTGCACAGATCAGTTAAGCTATTTCCTCGACTACACCGCCAACGAAGGCTTCCTCCCCACATTGCAGCACCGCGAGAGCATCGTCAATCTCGGCAAGCTCGTCGGGTATAAGCTCCGGCCCGCCTCAGCGGCGGCAGTGCGCGTGAAGGCCACGATCGGGTCGGTCCAGACCAACGACACGATTTTGCCCAGCGGCACCACGGTATCAGCCACGGGGGACGTGACGTTCCGTACCGTCGTGGACCAGCGGATACCCGCAGGTGACCTCACGGCCTTACTGACCTTTGTGGAGGGTCTCGATCAGGCCGATGCTTTCACCTCCGATGGAGCGGCGTGGCAGAAGTTCAAGCTCACCGTGCCCGAGGTCGTAGACGGCTCGCTGGTCGTAAGGGTTGCGGGGGTGGACTGGACCGAAGTGGAGTCGCTGATCTATAGCGACGGGACCGCTAAGGTCTACGCCATTGACTATGACGACGACGACTACGGCTACATCCAATTCGGGGACGGCGATTGTGGTGCTCTGCCTCCCAACGGGGCCGCGATCACCGTGTCCTACCGTGTAGGCGGCGGTCTCGTCGGCAACGTCCCCATCGGGGCCATCGACACCGCGGTCACGGGCTGGCTCGACGGCGTCGCGCCGCCCCAGGCGATCCCAATGGATCTCCTGAACGAGGAGCCGGGCAGCGGCGGGCTCGACCGGGAGACCCTAGAGCATGCCCGCCGCTGGATTCCGCCGTGGGTCAGTGCCAACGGCAGGGCCGTGACCCGGGCGGACTTCAATGCCCTGGCCAATGCGTTCCGCGACCCCGTGTACGGGGCCCCTGCATTCGTGTCGTGCTGGTTGAAGCAGGAGGTCCCGGAGTACAATATGGTTTGCGCCGCGATTTGGGCCCGTGATTACGCCGGAGCCATCGTGGCTCCGTCCGCGGGCCTCAAGGCCGCGCTGTACAACTACTTCATGAACAACGGACAGGGCGCGATCCGGGTCATTTGTACCGACGTAGAGGTGGTCGACGGCATCATCGTCTACCTCGATCTCAGCATCGAGGTCCAGTTGATGAGCGACTTCGCCGCCACCGAGGTTTCCACTAACGTCGCTGTGGCAGTCAGGAACCTGCTCGATGACTACGAGCCCGGCGATGACTTCCACCTGTCCAGGGCCTACAACGCGATTCAGGACAGCGCCGGCGTCGCTCATGGATTGATCAACGTCATGACCGCCTCGGTCAAAACTGAGTCCACCGTGGCCACGGGTGACGGCGTGGCCACTAATTTCCCATTCACCCCCCCCATCACCCGTTACCTCACGATCATCCCCGGAACCGTGAGGATCGACGCTGGGACCTTGGTAGTCATTGATGACGGCGACGGCCTCCTGGTCGGGAGCGTCGATCCCGCTGGGGCCAACACCATCGATTACGAGACGGGTGCCGTGGATGTGACGTTCTCGGGTGCCCCAGCGCTGGGCGAAACGGTCAACGCGGAGTTCCGCCACCTCATCGATTACCAGCGGGGCGGGCAGGAGGCAGTCATGGATGGGACCACGGGTGAGGTCGAGGGCTCCGTCAAGTTCCCACCCATCGTCCCCCACGATGACATCCTGGCCATTGGTGGCATCGCCTTCACGACGGGCTCGCAAACCGTCGTGGACGACGGCTACGGCGTCTTGATCGGGGACGTAGCCCCGGGTACGAATTACATCAACTACGATACAGGGGCCTATAAGTTCACCTTCGCCGTCGTGCCCGCCGCGGGAACGAAAATCTACAGCACCTACAGGCAGTTGCTCCGCACCCCATCGGAGGACGTGCCACTGGGCCCCGATCAGCTTCTGGTCCCCGGCACCATCGCCGTTACCACCATCGCCGCTGCAACGTAGGAGCCGCTCGTGTTAGGTCTCTACCGGCTCCTGCCCGAGGTCGTGAGGACCTACGACGCCGCGGCGCGGGGTGGGGAGAGCATCGGTACACTCCAGAAGATCGTGGAGTCGCTGGAGCAGGAACTAGAAGCCACAACCACCGAGATCACGGATCTTAAGACCTTACGCGACCCTGATACCGTTGACCCCACCTACATTGCCTTGATGGGCCAGCTGCTCGGGCTCGGCACGAGCAAGACTTGGTCCACGGCGAAGCGCCGAGTCTTCCTCAAGACTATCGGGTTGTTGTGGCACATCAAGGCCACTCGCCCGTCCTGGGAGGCGATGCTCAGGTGCCACGGCTTCATCAACCACTTCCCCTGGGAACTCTGGAAGACCAAGCTGCATGAGGAGAGCGACTACTCGCTCTACACCGATTACGCCCACACCATAAAGGCGGCCAGGGTCGATGTCCGTACCCCCAGCATGACCACTGGGGACCAGGGCGTGGACGTTGGAGGCGTGGCCGAGCCCTTCAGGCCCATCCACGTCCTCATCCGGAAGCCTGGTGGAACCACGGAGGTCCCTACGACTACGGTGCCCGTCCCCTCGGACACGGATTACGCCGGCGATCCCCTGGATATACAGAGCGTGAGCGGCTCGTTCGTGGACACGGCCACCAGCCCCAACGACGCCGGTATCTGGTTCGATCCCGTGTTCCCCGATGCTTGTGGGGCCCGTGGCTTGGAGATCACGACGACCTGCGTGGGGTTCTGTCAGTGTTCATGTCAGGGGAATTGCACGAATTATTGCATGATCTCCTGCACCACGGGTGCTTGCACCGTATCGTGCCAAATCGCATGCACCGGAGCCCCCGGGGGGTGTATGACTGGGTGCGAAGCGTCCTGCACTTCTACGTGTAACCAATCGTGTCAACTCACATGTCAAAAAATGACCCAAACCACGCCCGTATTTCCGTAACTGTAGGGGTACAGAGTCGTGGTTAGTCTATATCGCCTTTTGCCTGAAGTGATCCGTGCCAGAGACAAATTTGCGGCTGGCGGCTTTGGGGAAACCGGCAACCTGGAGCGCGTCCTCGACGCGATCCAGACCGAGTTTGAGACTACAAACACAGAGATCGGCCAACTCCTGCTCAAGTGTTTCGACCCCGACTACTGCGATGCCAAGTACATCCTCTACCTCTCCTACCTCATCGGAGCCCTCACAGGTAGTGAGAAGGCGGAGGATTTCCGCCGCTGGTTCCTCAAGAACGTGACCTACTTCTACAAGATCAAGGGGACGCACCCCTCCTGGGACAAGACGTTCTTGTGGAGCCTCAACGACCGCATCAAGGCATGGGAACTCTACAAGACTACGCTCCACGAGGATGGGGACTACTCCCGCACTCTGGACTACGCCCATACACTGCGCGCCGCCCGTTTCGATCTTTACAGGATGGTCGCGGGCCTCCCCGCGTACCTGCCCGTCGCCGATGCCAGGGAAAAAGTCACGGCCATCGAATCGGTCCGGCCCATCCACGTCATTCTGCGGTGCTGGCAGTGGCTTAGCGAGTTGCCGACGACGATCCCGGTCCCGACCGAGACGCTGTTGGGCAGTTCTGTCTCGGGCAGCTTCACCGACACACATGGGCCAATCCTCACTACCCTAGCCGTGACCATCGATTGTATTACTGCATGCCAAGCCAACTGCCAGGGATACTGTCAGTTGGGTTGCGAGGGTGCATTCTGCCAGTTGGTCTGTCAGACCATAGTGGAGCAGACGTGCCAGACCCAGTGCATCATCCGATGCCAAGCCGTGTGCGAAGCCGCATGCCAAGCCGCATCATGCACTTTTGCCTGTGAGAACGCATGCCAAGTATGGGCCTGCCAAGCGCAGACATGCCAAATAAGCTGCGAGGCGGTAGGGAAGCAGGTTGGGCCACCCGGCCCATCCGGCCCAGCCGGGCCGGAGGGTCCTAGCGGACCCTCCGGTTTGTCAGGACCCGAGGGTCCATCCGGGCCTTCGGGTCCTAGCGGACCCTCCGGTTTGTCAGGACCCTCGGGTCCTAGCGGACCCTCCGGTTTGTCAGGACCCTCGGGTCCTAGCGGACCCTCCGGTCCATCCGGCCCATCGGGTCCCAGCGGACCCTCCGGTTTGTCAGGACCCTCGGGTCCTAGCGGACCCTCCGGTCCATCCGGCCCATCCGGGCCTAGTGGTCCAAAGGGTGATAAGGGTCCTTATGTAATGCGGCTCGGTGGGCGGTTGCGCGCTTTGACCCCTATGGAGATGCCGGAGTCGCGGTTCATGGAGGTCATGACGGTCCCGAGCGGTTCGGTGCGGGCAGCCATTGACCCTCTCTTCGTAGAAGCATGTGTGCCTGGGACGATCCGAGTCGTGAGTGTCCAGCCTACGGAGTGGTGTGACGGAATCCCAGGGTGTGAAGTCCGTGGAGGCGAGATCACTCTCGCGTGGGGCGCAGCCGCAAGCCGGCCAGCCCTACTTGTTCTTCTCTGCGGCGTCCGTTTGGGAGCAGAGGGCAGGTTTGTAGAATACACACCCAAAGAGGCCCAGCGTTACTTGGACTTTTGGGCTTCGTTCCGAGAACATGGTGCCAAGTGAGGCAACGACTGTTAGAGGGAATGTAGAGGAGACATGTCGTGGCAGATGACGTGATGTGGAGCTTGGCCCCCGATGAGATCGAGCAACTTCTCCAACTCGTGGAGGGGGTAAAGGACATCCCAGGGTGCATCGTGGAGTTGGGTTGCTTCCTTGGGCGAACCACGGTCATGCTGGCCCAGACCGCCCCTGAGCGCATCATCATCGCAGTGGACACATTTGATAATATAGAGAGACCCAACCAACTCATGGAGTTCCAAGACACCACGGCCCCCTACCACAATATCCAAGCACTTTGCGGCAAGACTCAGGAAGTTCCGCTTCCCACAGGGCCGATTGCCCTCCTTCTCATCGATGCCGACCACCACTATGCTGCCTGCAAAGCCGACTACGAGAGGTGGACGGCGCTTGTGGCCCCCGGTGGCGTTGCTGTATTCCATGATTACATCTTAGGGTTCGTGGGGGTTATAAAGACCGTCACCGAGACTGGCCTGCAGTTTGAGCGCCGCAATTCGCTCATCTGGCTTTATCCTCATGGGAAGCTGCCGAAGTGTGGGGTCCGATGTCCCCTACCAGCGTTCTACATCAATCTTGCTCGCAGCCCCGACCGTAAAGATTCCTTCCTAGCCAGGGTTCGAGATACCGTAGGGCCGCTCCTCACCTTGGAGCGCTTCCCAGGCATCATCATCGAGGATGCCGATGTACCCTCTGGCTTCGATCCACCCCGGCAGGGTGGAGCAACCAGGGCTGGGATGTACGGTTGTTTGCTCTCCCACATCGGGGTCGTCCGTGAAGCTCAGCGCCGAGGATACCCCGCGGTCCTGGTGTTGGAGGACGACGCGGCTTTCACCCCAGAGGCCGTGGCCGTAATCCCCCAGGCCCTCGCAGAGGCCCCAGCAACGGCTGGTCTGCTTTACCTCGGTGGTTTCAATCGCGGCAATCAGCAGCAGTATTCCACCCATCTCATCAAGGGGCAGGGCTTTATGGGTGGTATTGCCTACATCGTGTTCCAGGGAGCATACGAGGCCGTGCTGCGGGAATGGGAGGAGGCCCAGCCCAGAGCCATCAACGATGCTTGTTTGTGCAGGCTTGTGGGAGTAGAGAAATATGCAACCCAACCCCCCATTGCGTACCAGCAAGGAGGCAGAAGTGAAATCTCGGGTAGCATATCCGTAACTACACATCTAACCGCAACCCCTCCACTATCCGTCCATGTTTTTGGGCACCCTACGCTTCCACTGGACATCCTGGCGGCCCCCAGTGACGCCCAACTTGCTTGCGCCGCCCTGTTCTGCCGCCTCCTCTCCCGCGCCCACGTTCCCTACTCCTACTACGGCATTGAGGGATCTAAAGTGCCGGAGGGGGGGCAATTCGTGAGCCTCGGATTGCCAACAGCAAGCACATGGGCATGGAACAATGAATGGCATGAGGAGTACACCAAGCGGCTTTCCGCGGCGTTCGCAATGGGTGTAAGCCACGCCCAAAACTGGCGGCAGATCGCGGCGTCCACTTACGGTTGGGCCCATGCAGGGGTCCACTCCTATGCCATGCCACCTATCATCGAGGTGCTGGCCGGTTACCCCTCGGTCTGGGCCACGTACAAGGTCTTTCCAAGCTATGCCCAGCAGACCATCCTTTATGCCACAGACCCCGGACGAACGGAGCGCTACAAGTGGTTCGACACCGTGATTCCCCACTTCCTCGATCCCAGTGACTACCCACCAGCGGAACACAAAACCGGGGATTACGCCCTGTTCATTGGGCGCAACAACGTCGATAAAGGCGAGTACATTGCCCAACAGGTCTGTGACAAGCACAAAGTTAAGCTTAGGGCATACCATGATGGGCTCGTAGGGGCAGAAAAAGCTAAGGTGATCGCAAATGCCATCGCTGTTTTCACCCCATCAATCTACCAGGAACCGTTCTGTCTCGTGGCTGCGGAGAGCCAAATGGCAGGGGTGCCGGTAATATCCACAGACTGGGGGAGCTTCAGTGAGGTAGTCGAGCCCGGCAAGACCGGTTTCCGGTGCCGTACCATGTCGGAGTTCAGTTACGCCCTCCTCCATGTCCCCGAGCTTGACCCCATCTACATACGAGAGCGGGCCATCAGGCTCTACTCCATCGACGCCGTGATCCCACAGTACCTCAAGTATTTCGATTTTGTCTTGGATGTGGAAATGGGGAGTTGGTATGCCGAGACTGCGAGGAGATGGTAGGTGAATGCCCCCTGGCCCCAATGGGATGAATCGTGGCGGGAGCGCTCCACTCAACGGGGAACCGGTGGTATCTGCCTCCATTACCTTCAATTCCTAGTCATCGGTGGAGCCGAGAGTTACGTCGCCCACATGGTAAGGGCACTCTATGAGTGGGACCACCATATCATCATCGACAGCAACTGGACCGATGAGACCATGCGCCAAGCCCTGCTTCAAGCAGGAGCTAAGGTGTACCAAGCCAGGGACCACTGTGTCTGTGCTCATGTGGCGAGTCTTCGGCCCGATGCCGTAGTCAACCATGCGTGGAACGACTTGAGCCGTATCCCATCAAGGCTTTCTACTCCTGGGCCCAAGTACACAGCGGTTTACCACAACCCCAGGCCGGGTTGGGTAGCTGGCATGCACAACCATGTTTGTGTCTGTGCTGCGGGACTGCAGACCCTCCCGCCCCCCCTTCGGGACAAAGCAACGCTCATACATGGCTGTGTCGATGTGGGCTCAATCACAGCCACTAAGCTTGCCCAGGATGATCCTGCACGGCTCGGGTCATGCGTCATTGGACGTTACGGCAGTGATCTGCCCGAGAAGTACCCCAGTGACCTCGCAGAGATATTCGAGTCTGTCATATCAACGGCCACTCGGGGGATCATTGTGGGAGATACCCCCAAAGAACAGTTCAGGGCCAGGGGGCTTCTAGGCAAGGTCTCCTTCGTACCCCCATCGATCACGGCCAGGTTTGGCTATTTACAGCAGATGGACTGCGCGATTTACAGGAATGCAGAGCATTTCGTGGAGGGTTATTCCCTGGCGATAGCTGAGATGATGGCCGCGGCCATCCCCGTGGTCTCTGAGGCCCGCGGAGGCAACGTGGAGCAAGTCGAGGACGGGATAACGGGCTTCCTCGTACCATATGGTGACCGACAGCAATTCATAGATAGGCTCAAGTGGCTGCGGGATAACCCAAAGGAGCGTGTAGCCATGGGGCAGGCTGCCAGAGCTAAAGCGATGCGGGAGATGGGATTGGATGTGTTTCGGACCGCGTGGTTGGGAGTCTTACAATGATTCCATACTCTACGCAGGCTTGGCTTAACCCCCACCGCCTTGAGATCGATATTACCTATGTGTGTGGACATAACTGCGTCGACTGCAACCGCATCACAGGACTTGCGCGGGCTGGCCATGAGGCCGATATGGATGTGGAGCAGCTAAAGTATGCTCTGCACGAGTCCGAGCAGTCCGGACACTTGTGGCAGCGAATAGCTCTCATGGGAGGGGAACCGACGCTCCACCCACAACTCCATGCCATCGTTGCAGAAACAGTAGCCTACCAAGCCCGGTCACCCGATCATGTTGACATACTGGTCGTGACGCGCGGGGTGGGCCAGAAGGTGGAACAGGAGATTGAGTGGCTAAGGGAACAGTGCCCCAGTGTAGGTGTTCGGAATACGCAAAAGATCAACGGCCCCACCGAACAGCACTTTGCGGTTACATTGGCCCCGTGTGACAGACCATCATGGCCAACTAAACATCATTGTCGCGGCTGCTATGCCTCCGGGAAGTGCGGTTTCGGGCTCAACTACGCAGGCTTCTATCCCTGTGCCCCAGCCGCCGCAATTGATAGGGTATTCGGCGGAGACTGGGGGGTCAAAGTGCTGCGGCAAGTGACCCCAGAGCATCTGGAAGCTATCCTACAGGAGGCTTGCCCACTCTGCGGGGTATACAATGGGATTGAGCCTGCGATACAGAGCCTGGCACATCCACAAGTCTCTCCCTCATGGGAGCGAGCCTTGGCTAAGTTTGAGGCCACCGGCCCACCGGCCCTAACCAGATACGGCCCGACTTGATTCTAGGGGTGGGAGGAGAGAATACTATGGCGAAGGGGAATGAGATGCGTAAACTGCTGTGCCTCACTATCCTACTGGGACTCATTTCTGCCCTGCGGGCCCAGCCAGCAGGAGTACCCGCGGAACTCCCTCTCCCGGGCCAACTCCGGGAGTTGGACCGGGACTATGCCAACGGGCTGGAGTCGCTCCTGACCAAGGCGAAGGTCCAGGACGACAAGGCTCTCATCGCGGACATCGAGTCCCGCCTCGCCGTGACGAAGCAGTACCGCACCATAGCCCCCAAGAGGGAAGCCAAGAGCTTGTTGATCGTGGCGACCCTGCGCGGAGATCACGTCGAATTGCACTTGTCCCGTTCAGGGATGGAATGGCGTAGGTCGGGACATCCCATCGTGGACATCACGCTCAACGGCATACCAGACGAGCCCGCATGGAAGGATGATGGCGACTTTCGCTCAAAGACCCTCCCCCAGCCTCCCGCCATGGCGGGCGTGGTGAGCTACGAGGTGAGAGGCCAAGTCACCGTGACCAAGATTGACAGAGGCCCCGGCAAGTACTGCCTCTGTATTACCAAACCGTCACGAGTCAAGGCTGACGAGCCTGTGACCTTCAAGCTGCTCATCAAGTACCTGCCTCCCCTCACGGCTGCCGGGAGGGATGGGGTCAAGGAGTCTGAGAAACAGGACAAGTAGCTTGACCCCCACAGGCTGGTGTGCTATACTAAGGCCGTACACGGGCCTCGCGGCCCCCGTGAGGTAGCAGAGGTCCACTTGAGGCCCACGGACGCCCCTGCGGGCCACCGTTGCTCGCTGTGGGGGCTTTCTAGGAGCAGGCGATGGACGATTTGACCAAAAAGGCAGTGGGCAGGCTCCTCGAACGCCGCATGCAGGCAAAGTACGCCAGTCGCTGCCCCGAGTGTGGCGACTACATCGAGGTTGGAGACGCTATTGTCTGGGAACCTGGACAGAAGGCCAGGCACGCTGCATGCTGCGACCCACCGGACGAGCCGGACGTGGACGACTCGGCTGAGCCCGGCGAGGCTGAGGAGCCTCGGACCTCAACCGCCTCGCGGCCCGTTTTCCCGCAACCCACGGTGCGGAAGCAGGTTGACCTGGATAACCCACAGGATGTCCTGGCGACCATGCTCGCAAGCGGGGGGTGGGAGGAGTTGACCATCCTGCGCTCGGGTGAGGCCATTGTAGGTGGCCACCACCAGGACGAGGATTGGGCCCAGTGTGACTCCTGGGTCTACCTGGGGGCCGCCATCGAGGACATCGCCCGGATCGCGCGCCCTTTGCCGAGTGATCGATTCACGGTCCGCTGTGTCCGCTGCCGGAAGCGCTGGGAGGCGCGAGGCTGGATGGGTGGGAACCCGGGTTGGTTTGTGGACGATGAAGCGGAGCCACTCTGCGCCCATGTCGCCGGTGCGAAACCAGGAACGCTTCCCCTGACGATCAGGCAGGGGTGGGGGGCCTACGATGAATCAGGCTCGCGTATCCTGTGCGGGAACAGGGCAATCTCGCGGCTGATCGCATTCTAATACCCCCCGTGGCAAAAAAAAGGAGAGTACCCGTGACGAAGAAGGACAAGATCAAGGACGAGGTCCACTTGAGGCCCACGGACGCCCCTGCGGGCCACCGTTGCTCGCTGTGGGGGCTTTCTAGGAGCAGGCGATGGACGATTTGACCAAAAAGGCAGTGGACAGGCTGCTGGAGCGGGAGATGTCCGCACGATACCCTGGGCGATGCCCCCGCTGTGGTGGCGACATCAACATCGGCGACAAGATCAACTGGGAGCCGGGCAAGCGGGCCAGCCATATCCGCTGCCCCGAACCCCAAGTCGAACCCGCGCCCTCCTCAGTGGCCCCCCGAGCTCAGCCCCAATCTGCCACAGTAGAGGGCCCGTATAGGTTGAGTGGGGGCAGCGGCTATGGGGACGCAGGTTGGGATGTCGGCCAAACCGTGCGCAACCCCGATCGACGCCCATGCAAGAAGGGCGAACATGAGTGGGGGATGACTGAACCAAGCGAAATGGGCAAACGGCCCGGCATCCAACCTAAGCCGTACTGCAAGAAGTGTTTCTTACTACGTAGTGCCTACGATGATACTGGGCCGGAGTATGTCACCGTCGTCACTACCGGCCAGCGTTACTACAGGGAGGACGGGATGAGTTTTGGGGTTGGGGACCAAAGTGGCTACGCCTACTGGGCCACCGCGAGGGCTGCAACTGAGGACGAGATGACTCCCCTAAGAGCACAGGAGGACGCTCAGCGGCAGCGTAGGGATGCCGCCACGGTACGATCCACGACGCTTCGAGCCCTGGAGCAAGAAGTTAGGGAGCGTGGCGAGAGGCCAGAGGGTAGTAACTCCCCAGAAGGGGAGAGGTGGTTTGACACGCAGACCATCTATGGTGGAGGTTCCTGGTGGGTTGTTGGCCCCGACTACATCTGGTTCGTACTCAATAATGGCGCGGATGGTGACGACTGGTCTCTGAACAATGTGCGGACAGGGGGTGCAGGGGCCATTGGCTGGCGCGCCCCGCGATCCGAGGATTTGCTGTCACGGCTCAGTGCGCTCCGAACCGCAGCAGGCAAAGGAGAATGATAGATGACCCCAAAGGACAAGATCAAGGACATCGAGTTGAGCCCCTGCCAGTTCCTCCAACTCCTCGATGATAAGGAGGTGGTGGTCAGCGGGGTTCGGATCACAGTCCCCAGTGCCATCGACATCGGGGATGAGATCGACAATGATGGCAAGGTCGACGTCGACCTTCGGGATGATTTCGAGCGGGTCTTCTCGGCGTGGTGGCAGGAGATTGAGAATCATCTCGACTTTCTTCAGGAAGACAACGACCAAGACGAAGAGGCTGATGAGGAGTAGTTTGTGCTCTGGTGCTTGCTCCAAACGACTATGGTAATGGCGTGGGTGCTCGTGACGCCCCCCACCAGTGTCAGGCAAACCGGTTAGCAGGAGCGAAGTGATGGGTCAGTTGCACGAGGTGTTGGCAGTGATTCCCGAGAGGAAGCGTGCGGCACAAACCGCGGCCGAGGTAGTCAAGCGGCGCTTCGGAGAAGATCACCGTTACAGAGGCGTCGAGAAAACGTACAGGCCCATGCGAGAGGATGGGGAGAAGCTCCCCGACCAGCGTGAGGAAATGGCCGCAACGGTGGGCAGCGACATCGCTGAGTTCATCGCAGCCGCAGGCCCACTGATCGATGCGGGCTATCAAGTCGATGTGACGAACACGACGGCGAAAGCCGGCATCCACTGCGACGGTCTCAGCATCGAGAATATACCCGGAACGGCACTCCTGCAACTCGACAAGAGGCTCGCTGAACTGCGTGAGATCATCGCCGCCGCGCCCGTTATCGAGAGCAAGGTAGCATGGACCGCCAGCGACATCGGCCCAGGTGTGCGGGTCTCCCTGCCCGTGGAGCAATACCGCACGGCGAAGGTGCCCAAGAGCCAAGTCGTGGTGCCCGCGACCGATCACCACCCCGCCCAAGTGAACACTTGGGCAGAGGACGTGCAGGTCGGGACGTTCACCACGCGCATCTGGTCGGGTGCCATCTCCAACGCCGAGAAGTCAGGCATGCTCGGTCGCCTGGACAAACTCCGCGAGGCCGTCAAGACCGCGCTTGCCGCCGCCAATGCGGCCACCCATGCCACCGAGAAGATCGCCGCAGGCATCTTCAAGTATGTGCTCGGTGATCTTCCGCTGGGGAACTGAACTAGGCTAGCTTCAGACTCAGGTGTAGGTTGAAGCTGGATGTCAGGGGCCTGCCTAGAAGGCTCAGAGGACGCAGATGCTGGCACTTGCGAATGCTCACAATGCAGGTTCGACTCCTGCTGCCCGCTCCAGAACTAAGCCCCAGCGGGCGTCGTCCAACGGCAAGACTGTGGGTGCCACAAGCTCAACCTTACAAGCCCAGCGAGAATCAGCGCGTCCCCCTGCGTACTGTGGGAGCATCGCTCCCCTTATGCACCTCGTGGCCGGGTCGAGGGTATCGGCCCGGCCACACTATCTTTCCGTAACCCATCCCCACGGGTAGGGAACCCGATGCTCTGGCGGTGTTGGCCTGACGGCAGATACAAGCCCGTGGACCTCTACGATACCCAGTCAGGGGCCGGGTTCCTCGTCTGTCCCGGTCCAAGTCTCAAGCGCGAGCCCCTCGACGCTCTCCGGGTATCCCGCCTCCCCGTCATAGCCGTGAACTCCGCCATTGCCACCTACGACTGGCCGCAGTGGTGGGTCACCTTGGATAGCCCCGCAGGGTTCCCCCCTGGCATCCTGGCCAACCCCCGTGTCGTGAAGTGCCTCCCGATCAAGTGCTACCGGGACGTGATCATGGGCAAGTGCTCGTGCGAGCACCCCAGCACCCTCTTTTACGACACCTCACCCGCGTTCGACATACCGGGCCTGCTGGCCCCCCGGTCCGAGTACGTCCACTGGAAGAATACATTCTTCGTCGCGCTGCAACTGGCGTACCGCCTCGGCTTCCGCAGGCTCTACCTCGTCGGAGTCGATCTTGAGATCAGCGCGGAGCGGCAGTATGCCCACGGCAATCCAATGAAAGCCGAGGATGTCGAGCGGAACCAGAGGCTCTACACGGATACCGGGGTACGAATGGCCGAGTTGGCCCCCCACCTCCGGGCCGCTGGGCTCACGATTTACAGGTGCAATGCTGCGTGTCCCCTACCCTGCTACGACTATAGATCACTGGGGGAGGCCATCGGGCGCGAAGCGGCGGAGATTCCGCCAGTTCATGCTGCGGACTTTCAGTACTGCACTCGGGTAAACCCGATTCAGATGACTACCCCAGAGGTTGTTTATCGAGCGATGCGAGGGGGATTGGATGAGAAACAGGAACAGAAAACCCCGTAGGGGCGTCGCCCCACAGGAACTTGTTCTCTTGGGCTACAACACCACCGCACTGGTGGATACAGGCTACTACGCCAGACTGGTAGACGGGACCGAGTTGGTCGTGGGGCCTCTGGGCCGACTCATCCAGAATGGGATGCAGAAGCAGAACGAGGGGGACGACAAATGAACGGGACCGACTACGAAGTCCTTTACATCAGCCAAGGCAGCACATCCAAGCACACCTTTGAGGCGTCCGCGAGCGGCAATCCGAGCATGGCCGCCACAGTTTCCGGGCAGATCATCATTCACGGCGAATGCACGACCCCTGAAGAGGCGAGCCGTTGCGCCCAAATCGCCGGAAACCTCATCTCAAAGATTGCCCGCAGCCTCGATGGGCTGGCCCTTGGAATTGGACGGGAAAGTCAGGAGACCCCTGTTGCGTAAGCTCAACGCCGAGATCAAGCTTAACAGGACTAAGTGGTACGACGCCAAGCCCGAGGCGGCCCGCATCCAAGTCCGGGACCGGCACTTCGCCCTCGACACCAACTCGCTGGCGGTGTTCCAAACCGATACACCCGAGGAGGCGGTGCCCCTACTGGACAAACGGCCCCAGTTCGATCCCTACACGGCCCGACAGCCCGGTATGGTCGTGCTGGAACTAACGCACGCTTGCTGCCTTTCTTGCCTTTACTGCTTCACCCATGACTATCCTGACTCTCCGGTCAAGGTCATGTCCATCACCACGGCCAAGGCCGCGATCACACGCCTCCTTGCCAGGCCCTGTGGGCATATGCCCCAGGGCATGGGTGTCCATGTCAGCTTCTTCGGCGGCGAGCCTCTGATGGCATGGGAGACGCTCAAGGAAGCGGCGATATTCGTGGAGGGCTATGCCGCTCCGCTCAAGCCCTCTCTGCACGTCACCACCAATGCGGTCCTCCTTAGTGAAGCAAAGGCAAGGTGGCTTGTTGAGCATGGTTTCAGCCTCATTGTCTCGCTGGACGGCCCCCAGCCTCTCCACGATGCGGCTCGCCCCATGATCAACGGGAGCGGCAGCTACGGGCTCGTGAGGGCCGCATTGGACGGGCTCAAGGCCGCACGGGCCGGTGCCATAACGCTCCGCTCCACCTTCTATAACGGCTCCACTCATGTCCTGGAGCGGGTGGCTCATCTCAACGATCTCTGCGACCAGGGCTATGCCCAGGGGGTCTCCGTGGAGCCGATCTGCCTCTCTGAGACCCGGTGCGTCGACCGCAAGCGGGCTGCTCTCAACCTCACTGCTGCAGACATCGAGGGCTTGGACGAGGAGTACATGTCCGTGGCGGACTGGGCCGTGGAGCGTCTGCGAGCGGGCAAGAGGCCCCGACTGCACGGCATGGAGGTATTCCTGACCCGTCTATTGTGGACACAGCACAGTCCAACTGAGTGCGGCGCAGGCAGTGGGGTAGTTAGTGTGGCCCCTGACGGCGAGATTTTTGCCTGCTTCGCGGGGGACACTAAGGTGTCCCTGCTCAACGGAATGGATCAGCCAATTGCTGACCTAGTGGCGCACCCAAAGCCCCTTTGGGTGTACTCTTATGATGGGGACAAAGTGGTTCCAGGAAGAGCCACGGCCCACCTGGTAGCCAAAGACCAAGAACTTCTTGCTGTGACACTGGACAACCGAGAGGTGGTCCGTTGTACCCCTGACCATCCTTTCATGCTCCGAGATGGGACGTATTGCAGGGCTGACCAACTAGCTTCGGGTGCGTCCCTGATGCCCCTCTACAAAGGTCTCACAGCTAGGCATAAAAGCCACGGCGGTCATGTAGCATTCTATGAGAGCCTGTACCACCCAGGTGGGGCGCGGTTATCAACCCACCAGATGGTCTGGGAGGCCATCCACGGCCCACTCCCTAAAAGGAAGGTTGTCCACCACAAAGATGGGAATAGTAGAAACAACGACCCCGACAACTTGGATGCACTAACTCACTCGGAACACAGAAAACGACACCTAGATGAGGGTGGGTACAGCATAGCAGACCAATGGCAAAGCCAAGATTTCCGTAAGAAGATGGAACCCATCAACCGTGAGAACATCAATTACGCCCTCGCCGGGATTCAGAAGAACAAGACCCGATGGAGGGGTAGGTTAGCAGTAGCAACAAGCAGGGCATCGCATGATCCCACCAATGGTCGGTACATCCATCTCCACAGTGGCGAGCATCTAGCCCGACTTAGGTGGTACGCGGTCAAAAGTACTGCCTGTCCCGTTTGTAGTAGGGCGTTTACCAATGCGGGCTGCTGCGGGAACCACCAGCGCCAGACGGACCACTATGTTACTGCCCCGACCAACCACCGGGTTGTTTCAGTCGCCCCCGCCGGTAGGGCGGATGTGTACTGTCTTGAAGTAGAGAAGTACCATAATTTCGCTCTGGCAGCAGGTGTCTTCGTACATAACTGCCATCGTGAGACCCCCTCAGAGATCGGCCATCTCGACCGCGGTGGGATCGATGAGGTAGCTCGTCTGCCGTGGTGCGAGAATCGATCCTATCGATCTGAGATATGCATGAAGTGCGCGGCCAGGTGGGCCTGTGGCGGCGGGTGCCGTCATGCCTCTCTCGCGGAGTACGGCTCGATGACCCAGCCCTATGACGCCGGTTGCGCCCTGATGTGGCGGTACGTCCGCATGGCCCTATGGATCATGTCCGAGGTGGGCCCGGAGTTACTGGCTCGAATCTACCCCGATCCCACGGCCCAGAAACAACCGTATGGTTGGCAGACGGGGGACCCAAGCCATTGTGCGCCGCTGATCGTGGACGCTTCCACCGTCTCCTCAGAGACGGAGGGGCAATAGGCGATTCGTTGTGCGTTGGGGCCGCGGCCCGGCAACTCCGCCACGAGGACCCCGCGTGCGTCGTGACGGTCTTCGCCCCATTGGACTACGCCGAAGTCTATCGCCACCTCTACGGCGTCGAGAACTTCATCGGGCTCGGTACAGTAAAAGAAATCAAGGCACAGGGCCGGCGAGAGCGCGGCGGGCCCATTGATTCCACGCGCTACCCCTACCTCGCGCCGTTGCGGGGTTGCGAGCCCAAGACCATAGTGGACCTATGGTGCCCAGGCGAAGCCTACGAGTTGGCTTGTACCCTGCCCGCGGTCGATCGGGGCAGAGCCGGTTTGTTCTGCGCCGCCGCTAAGACCAAGGGCTTGAGCCACGCCTGCCCCTCATGGGGATTCAGGTTCGGGGAGGACAGTGGGCCCGTCTCAACCCACTTGGGCTGCTCAAGAGGGCGTGAGCCGTGGGTCGCCGTGGCGCTGAGAGCCTCAGCCTTGGAACGGACGTACCCACGGCCCTACGCGGAGTACTTGGTCCAGGGTCTCCTCGCGCGTGGCCTCCGGCCCCTAGTTCTCGACCTCGTGGAGCCCCACTTTATCGTGCCTGATGGAGCCGTGCCTGTCATCGGGCTCGCCCTGCCCGCTCTGGCATGGGTCCTAGCGAACTGCTGGGGCGCGATATGCGTCGACAGCGCCATCCTCCATCTCGCAGCGGCGACGCGGACCCGCTGCATCGGATTGTTCGGGCCCACGTCGGTGGCGACGATCCACACCTACCCCCTCTGTACCGCCCTGGAGGGAATGGACGTGGTATGCGAGGGCCCGTGTTCGCGCCGTCCCGCGTGGGGCTATACCGTGAAATGCACGGAGCGTGGATGCGCTCGACTCATGAATCTGAACCCCTGCACTATCCTAGCCGAGGTGGACCGTTTGTGGGGCGAGCCACCGAAATCGTAACACACAGGAGCGCTGTCAATGGCTCATACTTGTCTCATGTGTGGTAACGCCTGCTGGAACGAGGGAGACTGGCAGGCCAGTACCCTCTCTGGTTACGTCGATTTTATAGTGGCGCGCGCCAGGAACACCCTTAAGAACAATGCGCTAGGCGGCTTGTGCGGGCACTGTGCCGCCAGAATACTGCGCGAGGCGGCCCGGCGGGTAGAAACAGGGCGCTTGGACTGCCGTGAGCCCATTAGCTAGGAACAAAACAAAATGAGCGCGCACCTCTCTGTTGATCTAGTCCAACTTGGCCAACCCGTGAGCACGGACGTAGTTGCGCGGCTGGCGGAAGCGGTCATTTGCAACAAACGCTACATGGGTGGCAAATGCTACACCCCTATAGTGTATGCCACACTTAGCGACGCGGATACCTTGGTGTACGGGGCCTGTATACTTCTGGACAACAAAGCAAAAGCAAATCGTGACCCTGTTGATGCAATCAACGACCCGCGGTGGCTAGGGGATGGTTGGACCGAGGATGAGGCGGCAGCGATCCGGGCAGTACTCAGAGACGTAATAGCGGAAGTAAGCCGTAGAGGGTCGGATGAGGAGGGCAGGGGGTGACTTGTCTGATCTATGTCCTCAGCCACAACCGTATCGGCCACCTCAAGTTGTGCCTCCCCAGGCTCCTCCGCAGCAACCTCACGGGCTGCTCCGTGACGGTGCTGGATGACGGCAGCACCGACCCCAAAATCGCGGACTTCCTGCATAGGCGAACCGACATCATAGCTGAGTTTGCCCCCGCAGCTACGGGCACGCCCCAGGAGCGGATCGGTATCCGCAGGCACGACGCTGTCGAGGCCCTGATAGCTAGTGGTGCCGATTGCCTCCTCTTGCTCGATGACGACATTCTCGTCGGGCCCCGCATGATCCAAGACGGACTCGCGGCTCTCAATATCCTGACCGAGAACCTCCGGCACCCCGTGACGCTGAGTTTCCACGGCGTCTTGGAGCCCCGGTCCTACGTGGTTGTGGGGCCGTGGTGCTTCGGCTCACTTAAGATTGGGGGAGAGGCCAACGTACTGATCCCCAGGGCCGCGGTAGAGCGAGTCGGCAACCATTTTGGACCGGAGCCCCGCGGCTTTGGGGACCTCTTCTTCGAGGCTGTCTGGGCCGCTGGGTTGGGCCACTACGAAATCTGCAAGCCCGACCCACAGGTCCAGCACCTCGGGTTCGGGCAGGGTGCCTCCGTTGCGTATCCCGAGGGTGGGACGCAGCAATGGACTCATAGGCCGTACCAACGGCACGGCCCCCCAGAAACTGGCATCCACCACGACTTGCCTCTACAAGTCGAAGGCTTCGATCTCGCGTACTACTGTGGTTGTGTCAGGGTCTGTGGGGGCCTCAAGGCCCCCCTGGCGTATCTCGAAAGGAGCAACTCGTGAGACCCGTGATGAATCGCCTCCCCAACCTCTGCGTCGGGCGTCCCACCGGTAGGGTCAAGCTCACGGCCACCAGCGTCGAAACGGGAGAAGCCACGGTCCTCCTGGACATCCCCAACATCGTCGTGGACAATCTCCGGGAGCAGGAGGCCCACCTGATTGTGGGCGACGGCGTGGCCGACCGTTGGATCGATAGGGTGTCCTGTGGAACCGACGGGACCGTGGAGACCGCTGCCGACATCGCCCTCGGAGCACCGGCCTACACCAAGCTCATCGCATCGGTGTCGTATCCCACGGCCCGGTCCGTCAAGTTCACCGTGCCCCTGCTCGCGGCAGAGGCGAATGGCATAGCGGTACGGGAGGCGGGCTTGATCCTTTACAACGCCGCACCGGCATTGGTGGCCCGCGTCACCTTCCCCGTGATGACCAAGAGCGCCCGCTTTGCCTGGACATGGGAGTGGACCATTGACTACCCCGTCTCGACCTCCCCCAGCACATTGAATACGATGCTGACCCAGGTGTGCCATCTGATTGCCGGTGACTCCACGAATCGCTTCATCACCACCATGATCTTCGGGACCGGCTCGTTCCCCGAAGACCAGGCCCAGACCAATCTCCAGATGCCGATCACGCCGACCAAGCTCATTGGGGCCGGCATCGTATGGCCCTCGGCTTACCTCGTCCAAGTCACAGCGTATCTGCTCAACACCGAAGCGAACCAGTTCCCCATCGCCGAAATTGGGCTCGCTACGGGTGACGGGACCCTTGTGGCCCGCAAGACCCAAGCGGCGGTGGTGAAGGACGCCGACCATAACTGGACTTTCAGGTGGGGCATTGAAACCTAATAAGGAGCATCCCATGCCCAAGCACAGGCTCGCGTTCTGGCTAACGCGAGACAAGGAGGATGGTTTCGAGCCGGAGAATATCGTGCGATGGGATGGGCCAGCAAAGCCTGTCTATGAAAATCTTCATCCCTTGGGGGATAACACTTGGGGGTGGTCGCGCGGTCCGGATGTTGACGCGGGCGACAAGATGTTGGCCAAAGACGCCGCCGCGTCCTTCTGCGTCCCCATCCTTCCCAGTTATGGTGAGGCAATTCCCTACTATATCACTCCAGGCAACGCCATACGGGCGAACTGAGTAACTATGCCCGCCCCGCGTACCGCAGCTAGCGTGACCACGGTAGAGGTCTACAAGATCGCGCGCTGGCTCGCCCGCCGCATGCACTTCGGTCCGGAGACCGACAGGGACGATCTCATTCATGAGGGCGTCGTGGCGGTGCTGCGAAGCCTCAATGATTTCCGGCCCGGAGCGGGCTGCAATGTGATCTCATGGGCCGTGAAGTACGCCCACAACGCGATGCTGACCTATCTTGCCAAGACCCAACGGCCCCATCCCGATCCCCACCAACTCCCCCCAGGCCCAATCCAAGACCCCAGCGACGTCTTCGATGATACGGTCCTGTGGAAGCGACTGAGCCCCCTAGCCCAGTTGGCCATGACCGAAACGCTCCGCTCCAGCCGCAAACTTAACTACGACGAGATGGGGGAGCATCTCGGTATCCCCTCCAAGGCCGTCAAAGGCATTTACGCAGAACTCCGAAGTGAAATGTCTCGCGTTTTACTCTAGCACGTCTTCCCCACCTGATTCTAGGGGTGGGGGGAGAGGAGCGATGAAAGGAGCAGTAAATGAAAGAGGCATGGAATAAGTTGGGACGCGCGAGGAATCGCGGGGTCCCAATCATTATCCTGGCGTCCCCGGACATCCCTGCAACGCTTCAGGGGCTCCGGGAGCGGCTCAACGGTGAGGCTCCGATGCTGCACTGGAGCCTTGCCAGCGGATTCGCTGGTCTCAACACATCTGGGACCAAGGCCCTGCGTGACCTGACCAACCAGCCCGAGGTCGTGACCAATCCCGTCGAGGCGTTGCTGCTGGCGGCAAAGACCCCGGCCAAGACCATCGTGGTGGCCGAGGGTCTCGGATCATGCCTCTCGGAGTCGGGATCGAGCGGCGCAGCAGTTACGGCGGCCCTGCTGGCACTACGCGACGCCTACAAGCAGAACAACAGGATCATGATCCTGCTTGAGAGCCAAGTGCCGCAACTCCCTGCCCTGGCTAACGATACGCTGCTAATTGAAGAGGCGCTGCCGGACCGGGAGGGCTTGGCTGTGATGCTCGATGCCCTGCTCGATGCGGCCCGCCTCAAGCTCGATGCGAAATTACGCGAAGCCGCTCTCGATGCCGTCACGGGCCTGAGCCTCTTTGCGGCGGAGCAGGCCGTGGCGCTCAGCCTCAATAAGTCCGCGCTCGACCTCGCCGCCCTTTGGGAGCGGAAGCGGGGCCTAATCTCCCAGACCCCTGGCCTCTCCGTAAGAGCCGACAAGGAAACGTTCGGGGACGTGGGCGGCGTATCGAACATCAAGGAGTTCCTGCGGAAGCTCGTGGCGGGCAAGTACCCGCCCCGCTGCATCCTGTTCATTGACGAGATCGAGAAGGCCCTCGCAGGGGCTCAGGGCGATACCTCGGGGGTATCCCAGGACTACCTCGGCGTCCTCCTCACTTGGTTGCAGGACAAGGGGGTGTCAGGGATGATCTTCGTTGGTCCGCCAGGGTCTGCGAAATCCCTCGTCGCCAAGTGCGCAGGCAACGAGGCCGGTTGCCCCACTGTGACCCTTGACCTCGGAGGAATGAAGGCCCAGTTCGTGGGCCAGAGCGAGGGGCGCATCCGGCAAGCCCTCAAGGTCGTGGATGCCGTCGGCGGTGACCGCGTGCTGGCGATAGCAACCTGTCTTACGGGGGATACGCTTGTGGAGCGTAACGACGGGGCGCTTGTTCCAATCGCCAACTTGACCGTGGGTGAAGAGGTCATCACCATTGCTCCTAGTGGTGAGAAGGACTCGGCTAGAATCTCAGCCCGACGAGCCTCCCACTCCGTCAATGTGATCGAGATCGAGACATTGGGACTCCCAATTCGGTGTACGACCGATCATCTGCTGTATCGGTGGTGCCCAGAAGGCATTGAAACCACCCCCGCTGGGGCAGTGGGGGTTGGCGACTGGCTCGCTGCCCCACGGGGGGGCAGCCGGGTCGAACGGCCATTGCCTGAAGCCGTGGACGACCCGAGGGCGAGAACCTGGCTCGGATTCGACTGGCTGCGTGTGAAGCGGGTGACGCCGCTCCCGCCGAGCCAAGTCTACGACATCAGTATCGCCCATGAGAACCACACGTTCGTCGCCGCTGGGCTCGTCGTTCACAACTGCAACAATCTTACGATTCTGCCGCCCGAACTTCGGAGGCGGTTCTGCTTCGGCACCTTCTTCTTCGACCTCCCGGATGCAGAGGAGCGAAAGGTGATCTGGGACATCTACAAGCCGAAGTACGGGGTCAAGAGCGCGGTGCCGAACGACGAGGGCTGGACAGGTGCCGAGATCAAGCAATGCTGCGTCCTCGCCGACGCCCTCGGGATCACGCTCAAGGACGCCGCCAATTACATCGTGCCCGTGGCGCGGGTGGCCCGCGAGCAGATCGAGCGGCTCCGCAAGATGGCCGATGGCACCTTTATCAGCGCCAGTTACAGTGGGCCCTACAGGGCGGACCAGGGCTCCCAGACTGCTGCCGTGGGCAAGCGAGCGATCCTGGCCGATGCCTAGCCCGCTGCGGTGGGCCAAGCATGCCGTAGAAATCCCTCCACCCCCCACCTGATTCTAGGGGTGGGGGAAGGGGATTGGAGAACCAACGATGCCGTGTGATCAAGTGCGAACCCAACAGGTTGACTGGCAGAAGGCAGACGCGGTCACCCTCGTCGCGGCCCTGGGGGCTGATGGGTGGACCATCACCCTCGGCAATGGAGTCATGACGGCCCGAAAAAGCGGTGCCAAGGCCGAGTTTGGCGCGGGTAAGCTCACAACCGAGAACATCGAGCCCAATGCGGTCCGCAGGCTCTATGCGGAGCAGACGATCCGGACCGTCACTCAGCGGTATGGGTGGCGTCAGGAAGCGAGGGGGAGCAAGCGAGTACTCACAAAAGCGTGGTGAGCTTCGCCTAATTCTAGGGGTGGGAGGGATGGTGAGAAGGAACAAACATGGCAGCGACACCGAGACCGTGGGCGGTAGACGAGACAAATCCCAGGCTTATCGCCAAGATGGTTGACGGTGTACACGAGTACATCGCTAACTTCGCGCCCGATGACTTCTCCACAACGGAGAGATCGGACGCAGAAATCCGAGACAACGCGGCCCTCGCCGTCCGCGCCGTCAACGCGCACGACGAGTTGGTGGAGGCCGCGCGGCTCAAGCGGAACACACTCATCGATGACGACCGTGGCTTCAAGGGGCGGTGGGTCGCCGTCCCGGAAGAGGACTTCGACCGGCTCCACGCCGCCCTCGCCAAGGCCAAGAAGTAGCCGAGGCAGAAGGGATGGTGTGTGATGCGTGTACAGGTACAGGGTGGAGTTCGCTTGAGCAGCAACGTCAAGCAGGCTAAGCCCGTGGAGCATGAGGTGCCCATCAAGGTTGTCTACTTGGGGAACGCTCTGATCCTCAGACAACGTCTCGGAGAGGGGACACTGGGCGACAAGAAAGTATCGCTGTCCCTGGCCGTGAGCCAGCCCGTTGGCTCCCTGCTCGCCGAGTGTGATGGCAAGATCGTTGCCATCGACGTCGAATCATTCATCACGGCAGCGTGCAAGATCATCGAGGATGAAAGCGTAGTAACCACCCCCTAGTTCACTTGATTCTAGGGGTGGGAGGGGAGAACACAAGGAAGGAGAAGAACGTGAGGATTGATGTGGTGGAAGTCGAGATTTTGGAGGATGGACAAGTGAAGTGGACCACATCCAAAATCTCCGCGCCCAACCACTCCTCCGCCGACCGCCTGCTGGCCGAAGTGGGCCGCCTGCTCGGAGGCGAGGAGAAGATCGAGCACCGACATGGCCGCGCGGCCCACAGCCACAGCCACAGCCAACAAGTAAGGAGTTAGCCGTGTCCACCGAGCAGCAGATCCGGGACAAGGTTGTCTGCCTCAGCGTCGAGATCCACAGGCTCGGGATCAACCGCAAGGCCGACAGCAAAGTGCTCAAACCCGAGGCCGACAGGGAGATGGTTCGCGCCAACAAGTCGATCCTCGAAGCCGAGAGCTTCGGGGCCATCATGAAGCTCGACGCCGCGGTCGGCAACTACCTGCGGCTGCGGACCCTGCCCTCGCCCCTCCGCAAGGGCGTCTACATGCTGCCCATCGCGCTCCAGAGCGAAGTAGAAGGCAGGCTCTGCGAGCTCGCGGCGGAGCGCGGAACCAAGGTCGAGGCGTTCATCGCCGAGTACCCCTCATTGATCCAGGAGGCGGAACGCCGTCTCGCCCCCTCCGGGCTCTTCGAGGCCGGCAACTACCCCACCCCCGAGGCGGCGAAGTCGAAGTTCGCCATCGAGTGGTACTACCTCGACTTCAGAGTGCCGGGCTCGATGGAAAAGCTGGACAAGGGCCTCTTCGAGGCCGAGCAGCAGAAGCACAAGAACCTGTGGGACGAGGCCACCGAGGTCGCCCGCCAGGTCCTCCGCACCTACCTCTCAGAACTCGTGGACCACGCCGTGGAGAAGCTCGGCTCCTCGGAGACGGGCAAGAAAAAGGTATTCAGGGACTCGATGATCCCGAAGTGGCAAGAGTTCCTGGGCACCTTCGATGCCCGCAACATCACCGACGACACCGAGCTCAAGGCCCTGGTCGAGAAGGCGCGCGGGCTGCTCGCAGGGGTGGACAATGGCATCCTGCGGAGCGATGACTCCGTGCGGACCAAGGTGAGGTCTGGCCTCGGTGAGGTCAAGGCAACCCTGGACGCGATGATCGTGGCGGCCCCCGTGCGGTCGCTGAACCTGGATGAGGAGTAAGCCCCCAGGGAGGAAGACAACGGGGGCAACAAGGCATGATCTCCTGCCCCCACCAGGACCGCTAACTGGTGGGGGCTCGACTATGGTGTAGAGGATGCATTGCAACATAGGGGATCTTGGGAACCGCCACTTCAATAGTGGCCAAAAGGAGATCGGTATGGGTAGCTCGATGTGGAGCGACGACAGTTACAAGGGCAGGGACGCCTTCAGGGCCGTCAGCGGCGTCAAAGGCTTCACCACGGACTACACGAAGCGGGTGAAGGAGAGCGGGGCGCTCCCCCAAGTTCATGAGAAGATGAACCCGAAGGGCGTCAAAATCCGCGAAAGCCGCGACAGCGCGGCCCACCCAACGTCGCTGCCGATTGCCGTGTTCTTCGACGTGACGGGGAGCATGGGCGACATTCCGATCACGCTCCAAGCGAAGCTCGGCAAGCTGATGAAGGTGATCCTGGGCTCGAAGTACGTCGAGCACCCCCAGGTCTTCTTCGGGGCGGTGGGGGACGCGACGTGCGACTACGTGCCCCTCCAAGTCGGGCAGTTCGAGAGCGGCGTCGAAATGGACGAGGACATCAGCCGCATCTTCATCGAACGGATGGGGGGAGGGCAGAACACGGAATCCTACGAACTCGCGGCCTACTTCGCCCAGACCCGGTTCGCTACGGATGCGTGGGAGAAGCGGCAGAAGAAGGGCTACATCTTCTTCATCGGGGACGAGCGGCCCTACGAATCGGTGTACGCGCGGCTGGTGCGCTCCGTCATCGGGGACGACCTCCAGGCCGACATCCCGACCACCAAGGTGTTCGAGCAGCTTCGGGAGCGGTGGAACGTGTTCTTCCTGATGCCGAGATCGGGAGCCCAGCACAGCGGAGACCTCAGCATCCAGACGGACTGGGCGCGGTACGTCGGCCAGAACATCATCCCACTCGATGACCCCGACCTCATTTGCGAGGCCATCGCCCTGATCGTGGGCCTGTCCGAGGGGACCGCCAAGCCAGGGACAAGCGCCCTGGATCTCGTGGGCAGCGGCCTCAACGCCGCCTCAGCAGCGACGGTCAGCAGGGCTGTCATCAGGGCTCTGAACCTGGAAGCTGACTGAGAGGGCCACATGGTAAGGGCTCACGTCATTGCGGACTTGGGATACGGCGATGCCGGCAAGGGTACTCTGTCCGAGTACCTCACCCGACGGGATGGGGCCCGCCTTATCATCAGGCACAACGGCGGGGGGCAAGCTGGCCATAACATCGTGCTGCCAGACGGCAGGCAGCATACGTTCTCCCAGTTCGGGAGCGGGACATTCGTGGAGGGTGTGGAGACCTACCTGTCCCGCTTCTGCCAGGTCGATCCGCCGGCGATCCTTCGTGAGGCCGATCACCTCATTAAGTTAGGTGTGAGCGATCCTTGCAGCCGCTTGGCCATTCACCCCCAGGCCCCTCTCGTCACACCCTACCATAAAGCTCAGAACCGGCTGCGGGAGTTAGCCAGGGGGCCCAACAGGCACGGCTCCTGCGGCACGGGTGCGGGAGAGGCCGTCCGGGACTCCATCGAGCGCCCGACGGAATGCCTGCGGGTAGGGGACATGTCTACGCCGGGCTTCCAGGATAGGGCCACCGAAGTGCGGGAACAAAAGATGGCTTGGCTTCGTATGCAGCCACTCATCCCTATGTCCCCCGATCCCGATGTTGAGGACGCACTGAGCCTCTTAGTGGACCCAAGCATTACAAAGAGCTTCCTGGGAGCATGCAGGGAAATTGTACGATGCTGTAGTAACGGCGCACTGGACATCCCCAACGGCTCCTGCGTGATCTTCGAGGGCTCGCAGGGCATCCTGATCGATCAGGACTACGGGTTCCACCCCCACACCACTTGGAGCAGAACCACGGCGGCGAATGCCCTTACCCTGCTCGCCGAAATCCCCCACCCCATCGAGATGGTGAAGTGGGGCGTCATCCGAGGCTACATGGTGCGGCACGGCCCAGGGCCCTTCCCGACCGAGGACCCCGCATTCCACCCCAAAGAGACCCACAACACGACCGGGCGCTGGCAGGGACCGATGCGGTTTGGCTGGCTCGACATCCCACTACTCCGGTACGCTATTGAGGCAAATGGGGGCCTGGATGCCGTCGCCCTCACCTGCCTCGACTGCCTGGCCGGCCGTGACGCCAAGCTCTGCGAGAGCTACGAGCCCCCCCACGACCAGCCTCTCCCGCTGCCTGTATCCAGGGGGGAGCAGGCAGCCCTGGGCGCGAAGTTGCAGGGGGTCCGGCCCGTTTACACACCCATTGAGCTTGGGTCCCTGCCGGAAGTCCTTGGCAGGCTGCTCGGCACCCGTATCAGTATCACATCCCATGGGCCTACCCACTTGGATAAGAGAGAGGAGACGGCGCATGACATCCACTGAGATCATGGCGAGGTTGAGGCACATGGCTCGGAACTGGGATGGTTCACCCGAATTCATGGGCTTACATGGCGCGGGGAAACATCTGCGCCGACTCGCCGACCGCATCGAGGCGGAGGCTAAGGCCAGCGGAACTCTCCTATCGGAAGAGTTGCGGTTTGCTGGCGTCCGGGAAGAGTTGGACAAGGCCCTGCGGCGCGCGGAGAATGCCGAGCGCGACGACGCCGAATGGCGGAAGGCCAACATGACGCGGCGGGAGGCCATTACCGAATGGCAGCAACGCGCGGACAAGGTAGAGCGCGAACGCAACGAGGCGCGGAAGGAAAGGGGCAGCTACAAGTCAGTCGCGGAACACAATTTCGCCGCGGCGAAGAAGGCGGAGGGCGAGCGCGACGAGGCGCGGGACGAGATCAAGAAGCTGGCGGAACGGGTCAGCAGCCTGCAAGCAGCGAACAACGATATGTGCCGCGAGCGAAGCGACGCATTCCACACCCAGCAAGCGAATCTGGAATCGGTCTACCGCATTTCCTTGAACCTGTCATATGCCGATATAACGAAACTGCAAGAGCGCGTGAAGGAGTTGGAGGGGCTGCTGGGGGGCGTCGTAGACGCCAAGGACTATCCAGAGTGGATGCGGAACTTTCGGGTCACGGACCCCAACGACATCAAGCGCACTTACTTCCTCACTGGGGCCGCGGAGGAACGCATGAGGCTCCGCCGCCGCTTCGCTGACCCGCGACCCCAAGCCGCGAAGCAGGAGCCACCCGATACGGGTGGTTGTTACCCCCGCCTCTGCTTCGCCTGCGACTGCGGGCGCACCTACAGGATCAAGAGGGCCAAGTCCGGGGACGGGCCAAGCCAATGGGTTGTATGCCTCGCAGGTCCGGAGGAGCGGTACGAATGAGACGCCCCGCATGGCCCGAGTTCGTCAGAGCCGTGACCCGCGCGGGCCTGCTGCCCCAGCGGAGCGGCGGCGGCCACTGGCAGATCGGGGGCGGGGCTCTGCTGGTCAAATACTACCCCGATGCGAAGCGGGGGCCCACAGCTTATGTGGCCGGCACCACGGCAGGCTTCCTGGCCAGCGTGAAGAAGGCCGTCGCGGCGACCCACAGGGTCCCCCATTGCAGGGGCCGGCAGGACATCAGGAGCGCCAGCTACAGACGGGTCCGGGAGAACTTGCTGAGCCTCGACCCCCGGTGCCACTGGTGCGGAGCGCCTCTAACTCTAGCTACCTCGACCCTCGACCACATCGTACCCCTGGTCCGTGGGGGCCTGAATAATGGCAATAACTTCACCCTGGCATGCCGCCGCTGCAACCTAGAGCGTGGGCCCGACATGCCGGAACTGAGGGGCTAACCATGTCATGGATAGCTGACGAGAAGTGGAACAACGAGAAACTGGCTGCCCTACTATCACAAAAGAAGGCAATCGAGGCGAGGGTGAAGCTGGCCAGGACCACGATCAGGAAGGTAGAGAAGATACATGGATCTCCGGGCCGAGTTGGCCGGGGAGGCGGGTTGAAACGACTACAGGTACGAGCCCCGCGCCTCATGCGTAGAATCGGTACAGAGTAAGGCCCGGAGGTGAAGAGTTGAACGGAACCAATCCTACCCGCATCGCCCCCAGAGAAAAGACCTCCGGGCTCACTCTCGATGCGGGTAGCTTCTTTTTTGGTCCTCCTGCCACCCCACCCAAGGCCGTCCAGGGAATCGAGGAACCTTCACCATTCCGGGTGGGGTGGCACTTCCCTCACCATGTTCTGGCCCACCCTCGTTTCAGGCTCTGGGCTGGATTGAACCCCATGCGTCCGACAATGACGCATGGACATAGTGTGCAGGCAGGCTTCCTACGCTCGAAGCCTCACACCGTGGAGCGTGAGTCACCGGCGAGACGGGACTCAAAACCGTGCCCGGGGCTTACCGCCGCACCCCAGACGGACCGGGCAACCGACATCCGCAACTCCCTTCATCTCATTGGACCGCACTGCCAGGGCTCCTCACGGAGTCGCGTCGGTAGCAACCGTACCCCAAGCGGTTGGGTTCAGAGCGGTCCAAGCCTGCACGCAACTATCGCGTCTGAACCAACCTACGGCTATCCTCTCCCAGCCTTGTTATTAGGTGTAAGAGATGGACGCGAGTGGATTGGAACAGAACCCGTCTACCTCCACGGGAAGTGGTACTACCCAGAACCTGGGTCCTATAAGAGTGAAGCAATGAGAGTTCTCTCTCATGCTACACTTACATAGTACACAATAAGTACCCTCCTCCCCTCCTGTCGGTAGAAAAGGGGGTGGGTACGTACACGGTGCTAAATACGGTTCCCCCTGACTTGATTCTAGGGGTGGGAGGAGAGAGCGAGGAATGAGATGAGGTATAGAGTGAAGGCTGAGTTCGTGGTCCGGGTGGAAATGGATGTGGAGGGGGACTTTCCCACTCCGGGGGCGGCGGCTCGGAGAGCCTCTATGGAGTTCTTCCCAGATCCAGCGGACGTGAAGCTGTCCCAGTCCGACATCGCGCGCTGGATCGTGGTCGAACTGGCCGACGGCTGGGAGGTAGGGGAGAGGATGGTTTTTGACCCTTACTTCAGGGCAGTGGTGGAGTAGCGACGCTACTCCTGAGTAGCGACGCTACTCTGGACCGGTCCTCAAGAGGACCGTAGCGACGCTACTCTGGACCGGTCCTCAAGAGGACCGTAGCGACGCTACTCTGGAGTAGCGACGCTACTCTGGAGTAGCGACGAGAATGGTGAAGGCGTGGGCCCGCACCATGTGGGATTTTACCACAGAGAGGAGAATGGGATGAAGATCGAGGACGTTGCGAAGGCAGTGGCGGAGCGGGCGGTGTCGGCCATGGAGAAGCATTTCCATCTGCGGCTCGATGCCGCGCTCCACGGCCACTTCGTCGCGCATGCGTCCGAGCCCAAGGCCCTGAGCCAGATCCTCAAAGGCATGAAGGCCGCTGAGGCGGTTCCGGGGGGACCGGAGGTGTCGGAAGCCTAGTGGGTGGGCCCGGACGCAGCCATGGGGCTGCTACGGGCCTCCTTGGGGCTTGTAGAGAGGTGACGGGGTTGATTCTAGGGGTGGGAGGATAGCGGGAAGGAGATTGTGATGGCAGAGAAGCAGGAACTGTTTAGTCCCGAGCAGCTCACACCGACGAAGTGGATTACCGCGGCGGGCAAAGCCAAGTTCGCCACGCACTTCATGCGCTTCGTGCGGAAGGGCTGCCCCAAGAGCCTGTTCTATGAGTGGTTTTACCAAAGGCTCAGCGTCTGCTTCGGCCACGTTGCCCACTACAACAAGGGCGGCTTCTACGCCGAGTTCTTCGAGACCCCCGCGGACCGGGCCCGGTTCTTGAGCCAGACCCTTGACTACCAGCCCGTGGGCGACCCCTCGTGGGCCTACAGCGACGTGGAGCGGGCGATCCAGGATGCTCTCCGCGCGGAGCGAGTCTACGAGCGCTACGTTCATGAGGACGCTCAGGCTGTCGAGGCCGGGGAGAGAGCCGAATTGGCCCGTCTCGTTGCCAAATACGGCTCGCAGGAGCCCCACGCGCGGTGATGCCGAGGCTAGCGCCGCCCGGCTCCTGGCTGATCTCCGTGAGGAGAACATGAGAGCAGTTGTGTTCATTGAAGGGAGGCGCTACAGGAAAGGAGAAGGCTTGTGTCGAAACGGAAAGTGTTGACTCCCAGGGTGGCCGCCAAGCGGATGCGTGAAGCGGCGAAGGGACGTAATTCACACGAAGATGGCGACGACTTGTTGTGCGAGATCGGGCGCACGGCAGGTTTTCCTGGGGCTGTTAGGGAGTACGAGCGGATCGAGAAGTGGTTTGAGTGAAGGAGTTCTTCGCATGTGCCAATTCCGTTCCGGCGAAGCCATGAGGGTGGATGACTCGGAGGTCAAGGTCCTGTTCTCCGAACGGGAGGACTCCCATACGGCCAATCGCACCGCCCACAGGATTGGGGAGGATGGGGGTACAGGCGGCTTGAGCCGCTTCTACACCCCCGTCGAGTTCGTCCCCACCGGGGGACTCTACGAATGGGACAAATACGAGTTCCGATTCGATGCCGGCAGGCCCGATTGGTGGACGGACTCCCACACCGCGAGCGCGGCGAGGCAATGCCTCGCTGAGGTCAAGAGCGTCCTCTTGACCCGTGCGGGGAAGCCCCGCAAGACCCTCGCATGGAAAGGCGACCTCTACCTCGGCAGCCTCACCACTGTACCCGAGGGCTTCGCCCCCCAGGCAGGGGGCAACCTCAACCTCCGCAGCCTCGTGGCTGCACCCGAGGGCTTCGCCCCCCAGGCAGGGGGCGACCTCTACCTCGGCAGCCTCACCACTGTACCCGAAGGCTTCGCCCCCAAAGCAGGGGGCTACCTCAACCTCGGCAGCCTCACGGCTGTACATAAGGGCTTCGCCCCCCAAGCAGGGGGCGGCCTCAACCTCAGCAGCCTCACCACTGTACCCGAGGGCTTCGCCCCCCAAGCAGGGGGCAGCCTCAACCTCAGCAGCCTCGTGGCTGCCCCCGAAGGCTTCGCCCCCAAAGCAGGGGGCAGCCTCGACCTCCGCAGCCTCGTGGCTGCACCCGAGGGCTTTGCCCCTATCTGCCGTGAGTACCGCTTGGCGGATGGGGTGTGGAGGAAGGGGAGAGTAATTGAGGAGACCAGCTTGTGAGAGGTGGTGGACGCAAGCTCGCGTTGTGGCTCTGTGCAGGCTTCCCCGGCATCATCGCCCTCTACATCCTCGTCAAATTGTGTGGGGGGTGAATTGTTGGATGTCGTGGTGCCGTTCCTGACCCTGCTTGGGGGTCTCATCTTGGTGTTCCTGCTCTGTTGGGCACTTATGGAGTAAGTTCGGAGCCTCCGTCCTCTTGTAACCCCCTTAAGGGGGTTACAAGTTGGAGCTTATGATGGGGGTTAGGATGAGCCGCGTACCGAAGTCCATGACGCTTGATTTGCAGCGTCACAATGACCGGATGTCCTACACAGTGCCTCTGTCACCATTCGTCCGGCACATCACTGACCTATGGGGCTGCAAGTACCTTGCGGACCTGCACATCAGGGGCCTTTTCCCAATGTCAAGGAGTTGACGGAGAGCAACGCCGCGTACATGGCGGTGCGCCGATGCCTGCGCGAGCGTTTTACCCTGAGTGACCGCGGCGTGACCGTCGCGGTCGTGGGGGATGGGCATACCCCCCGCACCGCGGCTTTGTTCGCATTTCGCAGCGTGTGGCAGGCCGTCTCCATTGACCCTAATCTCAGGGACAAGCAGTGGAAGGTGGAGCGGCTTACTTGCTACCCCCGGAGGGTCGAGGACGTGGCGCTTCGCTTCGACAGGGCCGTTGTGGTGGGGGTTCATAGCCACGCATCCCTAGCGACGACGCTTCGCCGCATCACCGCGGCCGACCGAGCCGTGGTGTGGATACCCTGCTGCGTCCCCGTGGACATCGAGACCCCGCCGGACCAAGACTTCGTGGACCCAGGCATCTGGTCGCCCCAGAACCGTGTCATGATCTGGGAGAGCATCTGAGCCTCGACTAATAGTGGTGGAGGAGAATTACAGTGGCAAAGTTGACCGAGAAAGAGTTCCTGGCTCTGCCGGCTCGGAAGCAGGACGCACCCATCATTCAGGCCCTTGGGATCGGGGCAATAGGCTGCGGATTGCCCAGGTGCATGGGACACTACCAGTATCCCGATGGACGCAGACTGGCCGACACGAGGCAAACTTGTGAACGCATGCCAGCCATCCCCCGGTTCGTGGGTGGGGATGGGAATGCCTTCTTCGAGGTGTTCGACTCACTGCCGAGAGAGGACAACGAGCGTTGGGGCTTCCATGAGGGACCACTTGGCGTGACGGTGGAATCGAACATCCTTGGCCGCGCCGACGGGTTTGCCGAGGACAGACGTGTCGCCGTCTGCGTGGCGCTCCTCAAAGTCAAGGGGGTTGTCGAATGACACAGCATCAGAAGAATTGCGATCTCTGCGCCCAGTATGTGGCTGACATCAATTCGCAGGTCGGGAGCTGGTACTTCGAGACCGGGGTTTGGCCCGTTGATCTCATGCGGATCGGGGCCGATCCCCGCTACTTCCCAGACGGCGTCCCAATCTGTCCAGTGGGTAATGAGAGCTATGTATTGGATGCGGACACGCATCGCGTCGCGGGGCATTGAGGCTTGAATCCGGGGGGCCCTGTGATCTACTTGGTCAAAACACAGCCAGGCAGGTTGCTCGCTCGGGTGGGGGCTACTTCCCAAGAGGAGGCATTGGAGTCATTCATGCCGTGCCTGAGCAAGCCGGTTTGTTTGATCTAAAGCAGGTGGCTGAGGGGCAGACGCTCTACCTGTTGCTTAGGGTTGCACCGGAAACATCCTGTGGGACCGAGGTTGAGTAGTGCTGTTGTCTATAGGAGTGGGAGGTGACTCCCCTTCGCTACATCGCGCTTCCCGATTCCCAGCGGGTCCGGCGTTGGCTCGCCCGCTGGGTCCCGCTCCGGCTCCGTAACTCCTGGTGGCCTGGACCCCGGTGCCTCCGGTGTGGGGATAGCTATGCTTGGAAGCGAGCCGCACCTATCGTGCTTGCCACGCCGGTAAGCGAACACTGCGCTGTGACCCCATTATGTGTTGAGTGCGGCGAGGGCTTGGCGTGGGAGGAACGGCGGGTGTGGTTGGAGCATGACTTGATCAGGCTCATGGAGGCGAAGCAGACACCGTGGCTACTGAGCCTCTATGATCTCGATGTGGCGATGAGGCTTGCCGACATCTACTACGGCCCCCAGGGAGGGGCGGTTACTACCCGCCGGTCCCGTACCGATGCGGGGGTGTGAATGATCCTGCGCGAGAACGGACTCTGGGTCGAGGCTGTTGAAACGACCTCGGAGGAACGGGAGGCTCTCCGTAGGGCCCTGACCTTCTCGACCCGTGACGAGGACGTGTGCCTGCTGGTCTCGCGGGGCTCGGTGCCGGCGTTCCTGCGCGGCCTCTGGGAGCCGCTGTTCCGCCGCAATCCCCTTATCCCACCTCCACTCCCCGCTACCCCTGCCCCGCCCGTGGAGGCCCCACAGGGGCAGTTGACCGGCGTAACGCTCCGTTGGTACCAGCAAGAGGCCGTGGAGGCGTGCCTACAGTGGGGCCGGGGCATCATCTACCTCCCTACTGGCACGGGCAAGACTGAGATCATGCTGGAGTTATTTCGCAGGCTAGGCTGCCGCTGCCTCGTCGTCGTAGCTACCATCGGCCAGATGAAGCAGATGGCCCAGAGGGCGCGGGACCGCGGCTTCGAGTCTGTGGGGATGTGGGGCGGGGGCAAGCGCCGGGGCTTGGCCACGGCCCCTGTTGTCGTTGCCATTGCCGCCAGCCTCGTCAATGGCCTTGTGGGGGGTTCAGCAGCGGAGTTGCAGGATATTGGCTGCCTCGTCTTTGACGAGGTCCACCATCTCGGCACCGCCGAGACTTGGTACGCCATTGCGGATGGGATGGGGTGGATCGCGCGGCGCTACGGTTTCAGCGCTACCCCCCTCCGCAATCGGGATGCGTGGAGCAACCCCTGGGACGTGGTGACGCAGGGCTACACAGGCGAGGTCATCTACTCCAGGACCCGCGAGGAACTCGCTGAGTTCTGCCCCGACTGCCAAGCCTATATGCTGCGGCCCCACTTGCTTCAGAGGGATGTGCCTGGGTGGGATTGGACCCGGCTCTATCGTGAGTGCGTCGTGGATGCCGATGACCGCAACGCCTTTTTGGCCCTGTTGATCGAGGCCATCTGTGCCTGGGGCGGCCGGCCCCTGGTGCTGGTCCAGCAGGTCCGGCACGGCAAGGAGATGCTGCGCCGCCTCATGGGCAGGGTCTCGGCGTGGATGATCATGGGCAGCGAGACCTTGCTGGCCCTGACCCCCCGTGGCGTCGTTGAGATCGCGGGGGGCTGCCGCCGGGCCGCCCAAGCCTTGGCGGACGGGGATTGCAAATGCCTCATTGGCACCACGGCGATTCACGAAGCGATCGATGTTCCCGGCGCGACTGACATAGTGATCGCCGGAGCCGGCAGGGCCCCTCTCTCGGTGCCCCAGAGGATCGGCCGGGGGATGAGGGGGGAGAAGTTGCAGTTGCGTATCTGGGACATCTGGGACGCCGCTCATCCCGTGCTGGCCAACCAAGCTCAGGAGCGGCGCGATCTTTACGAGCGGTACGGGGTGCCCGTTTCCTCCGCGCCTCTGGGCCCGTCTGCATTGGCGACTGTTGCTGCGGTGCAGCGCTGGGTTGGGTCCGGCGGGTTTGGACTAGGAGATTAGCATGCAGGCAAAGGGTTTTGATGGTGGTGGCCCCAAAGGCGTTACGGGTGCCACGGATTCAGAGGGTACAGGGGGGGTCACCGGTTCGCTGGTTCCTCCCGCGGACATGGGCAGCATCCCAACCAGCGGTGCGAGTGTGGTGCCGGAGCCGATCCCCGGTGACCGATGCCTACGGTGGTTGACCCCATGGTCGGCCTTCATGCGGCTCATACTGCTACCGGCGCTCGTCGGTTTCACCGTAGCGGCGTTCGCTGCTTCCCTTGTTGTGTTCGGGTTTGTCCTCCCATTCGTGGCAGCGGTTGGGGGAGGGGATGGGCTGGCCATAGCCTATCTGGTTTGTTGGGGTGTGGTCGGGCTCTGGGCTTTGGGCCGGTGGCTCCTGTGGTAGAAGGAGAGGACGAAGGTGCCGATACAGGTCACGAAGATCGTGGTGTCGTGCCGCCAAACCATCAACATGGGCTCCTACGAGACCGTCTCTCCGGGTGTCAGTGTGGAGGCCGCAGTAGGCCCCGATGATGACCCGCGTAAAGTCTATAAGCAGGCATCGTTCCTCGCCCGCGAGTTGTGGGTGATGGAGACGCTCGCGCAGGCCGCGACCATTGACTGGAGGCGGCAGGTTGGTCTGCTTGAGTTCGCCAAGCAGTTTATCGCGGCGGCCCATCCCGACCCTATCCCACGTCCAGAGTAGCACCCGCTAGGGGCATGGTGTGGTGGGCAACTATACCTATGATGCGGCCTACCAGTTGAGAATTATCTCGCTACTTGTCCAGGACCGTAGTTTCGTCCCCTCTCGGCATCTCGTCCTCGATCCCGCTTACTTTTCCAACCCTTGGCATCGTGAGATCGCGGATGCGATCCTGTGCCTCGCTCGGGCCAACGGATTCCGGGTTCCCGACAAGATTGAACTCATGGCCGAGCTTCAGGACAGGTGCCGCAGGGGCCGCATGGGCCCAGAGGCCCTGGCCGAGTTAGGCGTCGTCGTGGACGTGATTTATTTCCCGCAGCCCCTCGATCCGACGCTCAGGGAGCGAGTCATTGATTTTGGAGCCCGCCAGGGCCTGAAACGCGCTATTCTTGACGTGAGTGGCGGCGTTGAATCCGACAGGCCCGTGGAGGAGATGTACCGTGTCCTATCAGGCGCGATAGCGGCGAGGGCCGATCAGTCAGTGGGGCTCGATGCCGTAGAGGGCGCGAGGTCGTTGCAGCGCTGCTTGGCCGAGTCGAGTTACAATGCGGCCCGTAGGCACAGCACCGGGTTTCCCACGATTGACCGTGTGTCCTGGGGGGGTCTGGGAGTTGGAGAGATAACCGTGGTCTGTGGCGATCCCAGTGTGGGCAAGTCCACGGTATTGTGCAACATCGGCACATCCTGCGTCCTCACTGCCGCTACGGTTGCCCATGTCTCGCTGGAACTCGGCGAGATTGATCTGTTGCTCAAGTATCTGGCCAGGATCACGACTTGGACGATCCCTGAGATCGTGCAGATGGCGGCGCAGGGGCGGGACATCATGGAGCTACTACGCAATACCCCCATCGCGCCGGGCCGGCTGACGATCAAGCGTTTCGCCCCCGGCACCCTCGATGTGGGTGGCCTCGAAGCCTATTTGGTCCAGTTAGAGGCCGTGGTAGGTGTCAGGCCCTCCGTGGTCATACTGGACTACGCGGACCGGATGCGGACCGGTGGTGATGACCGCTACTCCGCCCTCGGCACCCTCTACGATCAGTTGATCACACTTTCCCAAGAGCGGCAGTTCGCGCTGCTCACGGCGTCCCAGTTGCGCCGCCAGGAGTATGCGACCGGGAGTGCCAATGCCAGCAGCATCGCGGAGTCGTGGCAGAAGATGTTCAATGCCGACAACGTGTACGTCCTGAACCAGACCCCCGAGGACAAAGCTGCGGGCATGCTGGACATCCTGCTCGCCAAGGTGCGGCGGGGGGAAAGTGGGATCAGGATCAAGTGCCGTGTTGACTATGCCCGCGCCAGGGTCAAGGAGGACATCTATGTACCATCCCCCACGGGTAACATCGGGACGACGCCGCGCATGGCGGGCCCTCCACCAATCTCTTGAGGCAGGACATTACCGGCCCGCCAGTGGTGGGCGCGAGATGCACTTGGACTGCCCCGCCTGTCCGGGTGGTGATAGGGATGGCCACCTCTACATTAACAGGGACACAGGCAAGTTCCTGTGCCAGAAGTGCGGCTTCAGGGGCTGTCTCCGCAAACCCGATGCGTCCCATAGTGTTGTTGCTGAGGCCCAGGTCCCGGAGCCTGTTGAGACCTACCCTCTGGACATGGAGTGCCAAGCATACCTTCGGGGCCGTGGCGTTCCCGAATCGGCATGGCGCTGGTACGATCTCAGGGCCATGTATGACCGCAGGGAACGCAAGCGTATCTGGCTACCCTGCTACTACGGGGGGGAGGTCATTTACTGGCAGGCCCGATCCCTCGACCCCACACACGTACCGAAGTACTGGGGGACCGGAGCCAAGGATCGTGCCCTCCTCAACTGGGATTACCTTGCCTCGATGGTTCCTGTACCAGAGGTGCATATCTGTGAGGGTCCGTTCTCGGCCATTGCGGTGGGCATCGACGCCACGGCGATCTATGGCAACGTCCCCACGGCCCACCAAGTCAGGGCGCTGGCCCGCTTGAGGCCACAACGCATCTACGTTGCCATCGAGGGCGACGTGCCGGTGAGTGTTGCCATTGTCACCCATGCCATGACCGGCATCTGTGAGGACGTGCGCGTGGTGCCAATGGTCGGGGCCGAGGACCCTGCCAATCTCCCCCCCGGAGAGTACGCCAGGAGGGCCGCGGACGCCGAGCCTGCGAGTTTTGCTAGTGTCGTGAAACGACTGTTGGGATAGAGGAGTAAGCAGGTGTCCAAGAAAACCCGCAGTCACATCCCATCCGATCCTGTGGAGGTTCGGATCAAACTCAAGGAGACGATGGAGAACTGCCGGGTCTGGCATGCACTGGCTGAGGCCCTACTTGCTAGGGATGAGGCCAAGGCAGCCGTGTCTGCTATTCAACGACATTTCACCTCACTACAAGCCACTATCAAGCACCTCACATCTCGCGTCATTCCCCTATCAGGTCAGGTTGAGCGGCAGCAACTGCGCCTGCAAAATGCGGGGAGGCATATTCGGTCTTTGCGACCACATCGGGACAAGCTCATTGCTATTCTTGTCGAGCATGGATTTGCTGACTTGTTGCCTCCTGCCCCGGCGCTCGACGGGGTGAGGGACGTGATGAACCGCAAGACTAACGAGCGTGCTCCGAGCCAAAAGGCTCCCCTGCCTTCCTCAGCCAGGCGTCCAGGAGCGCGCTCGTTCTATTTTCCGACGCGACGGGGCAGCGGAGAGGCAGCAGGCCACCGAGGCCAAGAGCGAGGAGGCCGTAAACAGCCCCTCGCCCTCTGATGAGCGGAGCAACGCTGATGGTCTTTCCACAGGTCGGCATCAATCTGGCATGGGTTGTCGCCCAGCGCGACAGGGAGGAGCAGTAACATGGCTGTCGGTGACAAGGGCAGGGTGACGTGGGATGCGACGCCTCCATTGGGCATTCCGCAGTTCCTTCATGACTACTCCTTACTGAACGCTCTGTGGGCCGCCGCTACGCTGGCCGGAATTGCGGATAGTAGGGGTGGCTGCATGCGGTTTGAGGTTCGCGTAGGTGCCGCTGTCTTGGCCCGTCTGCTATCTCTGCCTGAGCGAAGCCGTAGTTTCTGTACCGTTGTGTACGACCGCTGCCTCCCGCCCGATGAGTTCCATGTTGGTGAGGTGTTGGGCAGGATCGTTTACAGCCAAGCCTATGTGTTGTGAGTATTACAGGAGGTTTTGTCAATGTGCCGATTCCGTTCCGGCGAAGCCGTGAGGGTGGATGACTCGGAGGTCAAGGTCCTGTTCTCCGAACAGGAGGACTTCCACACCGCCATTCGTGCTGCCCACAGGATTGGGGAGGATGGGGGTACAGGCGGCTTGAGCCGCTTCTACACCCCCGTCGAGTTCGTCCCCACCGGGGGACTCTACGAATGGGACAAATACGAGTTCCGATTCGATGCCGGCAGGCCCGATTGGTGGACGGACTCCCACACCGCGAGCGCGACGAGGCAATGCCTCGCTGAGGTCAAGAGCGTCCTCTTGACCCGTGCGGGGAAGCCCCGCAAGACCCTCGCATGGAAAGGCGACCTCAACCTCAGCAGCCTCGTGGCTGCACCCGAGGGCTTCGCCCCCCAGGCAGGGGGCAACCTCAACCTCAGCAGCCTCGTGGCTGCACCCGAGGGCTTCGCCCCCCAGGCAGGGGGCAGCCTCGACCTCCGCAGCCTCGTGGCTGCACCCGAGGGCTTCGCCCCCCAGGCAGGGGGCTTCCTCTACCTCGGCAGCCTCGTGGCTGCACCCGAGGGCTTTGCCCCCAAAGCAGGGGACTACCTCTACCTCGGCAGCCTCACGGCTGTACATAAGGGCTTCGCCCCCCAGGCAGGGGGCGACCTCAACCTCAGCAGTCTCACCACTGTACCCGAGGGCTTCGCCCCCCAAGCAGGGGGCAACCTCGACCTCAGCAGCCTCGTGGCTGCACCCGAAGGCTTCGCCCCCCAAGCAGGGGGCTTCCTCTACCTCGGCAGCCTCGTGGCTGCACCCGAGGGCTTCGCCCCCAAAGCAGGGGGCTTCCTCTACCTCGGCAGCCTCGTGGCTGCACCCGAGGGCTTCGCCCCCAAAGCAGGGGGCTTCCTCGACCTCAGCAGCCTCACGGCTGTACATAAGGGCTTC
>Ga0315288_10000028_pt1 | contig 164446 bp, 187 predicted proteins | sample YL17G11_20_MG_FD_203454 | JGI IMG/M metagenome (GOLD analysis project Ga0315288, IMG submission 203454) | Sediment microbial communities from Yellowstone Lake, YNP, Wyoming, USA - YL17G11_20 | ecosystem: Environmental > Aquatic > Freshwater > Lake > Sediment | place: USA: Wyoming | collected... | reverse complement strand
ATATACCTTTAGTAGAAGGTAATAATAAGTGGAAAAATATTAAAACACCAGCATATTGTTGGTATAATAATGATATTGCCAATAAAGAAAAGTATGGTGCATTGTATAATTGGTATGCAGTAGATACTAAAAAACTAGCACCGATAGGCTGGCATATTCCAACCAATGATAAATGGGAAATTTTAAAAAACTTTTTGATTGCTAATGAGTATAATTATGATGGAACAATAAAAGATAATAAGATAGCAAAATCACTTTCATCGAAGACGGATTGGCGTTCATCAACAATTCCAGGTACAATCGGCAATGATTTGACAAAGAACAACAAAAGTGGTTTTTTGGCCCTTCCGGGCGGTTATCGTAGCGTCGGTGGTAATTTCAACTACCAGAGTAACAACGGTAACTGGTGGAGTGCTACGGAGTACGATGCAGCAATCGCATACTCCCGTTTCCTCAGCTACGACCTCGACTACCTTGGCAGGAGCTACGACTACAAGAGTTGTGGTTTTTCAGTGAGGTTGTTGAGGGATTGATTTTTTGACAATTTGTCTATTTGACTATTTGTTAATGAGCACTTAATTGTGCTCATTTTTTTTAGTTATTAATCCTTATTATCTGGTATAATTATAATGTTAATGGAATTCACCATTAACAATTCTTAAGGAAATTTTATGGAAGACATTGAAGGAAATGTTTATAATACAGTTAAAATTGGCACTCAGGAATGGATGGTGGAGAATCTAAAGGTAACGAAATATAATGATGGCTTAAATATACCTTTAGTAGAAGGTAATAATAAGTGGAAAAATATTAAAACACCAGCATATTGTTGGTATAATAATGATATTGCCAATAAAGAAAAGTATGGTGCATTGTATAATTGGTATGCAGTAGATACTAAAAAACTAGCACCAATAGGATGGCATGTTCCAACCGATGAGGAATGGAATACCTTGGCTAGTATATTAGTAGACCATGCCAATAGAATAAATAAGGTATGTTTATATAAAGGTGATTTTTCTGCCCTTCCGGGCGGTTATCGTAGCAACGATGGTAATTTCAACTACCAGAGTAACAACGGTTACTGGTGGAGTGCTACGGAGAACGGTGCGGCCTACGCATGGTACCGTCACCTCTACTGCTGGTACCGTTACCTCTACTGCGGCAACGACGGCAACGACTACCTTGGCAGGTACAACTACTACGAGAGTTGTGGTTTTTCAGTGAGGTTGGTTAGGGATTTAAATTGACTATTTGATTAATGAGCACTTAATTGTGCTCATTTTTTTTAGTTATTAATCCTTATTATCTGGTATAACTATGATGTTAATGGAATTCACCATTAACAATTTAGAGGAGTAGATTATGATAGAAAGAAATTTTTTAGGGTTTGATATTGGAGCCCAAACATGGATAATTGGGACGTTTAATGAAAATGATAGAACTGATATGGCAAGTAAAGTTAGGAAACTTCCTGAAGCAGAGATTCTTGCCAAAAAGGATTTTGGAATTGAACTAAATCAAAAAGTGGAATACGAAATTATATTAAATGATAAGGGCAATGAACCAATTAAATTAATTGAATACCCAAACGGAAGATTGGATCGTCCATGTGTAAAATATAATCGTATTTCATAAGTTTCTGGATACAATCTTAACAAAGGTTGTATCCACCTACCTACCATTTATTTTTTAGTTATTTAAAGATAAAATATGAAATAACTATTATAGATTAAAAATATTAACAACGATAACAACATTCATTTTAAAAAAAATACTCTTTTTTATATATGCACAACTTATAGTATGGAATATATAGATATAAAATTAAAAATAATACACTATATAGATTTTAATCGTTTAAATATTGTATTAATTAATAAAATAAATTTTAATTTTTTTATTTATATACTACATCTATGGATTGATTTATATATTTAAAGATGTTATCTTAATAGATGTTCTTTTCCATTAATCTTTTTTTTTTCAGAAGGAGCCTTTATGTCAAACGATCAGTCGTTAGCAAAAATTAACTTGACAAGCGGAATTCAGATTGAAATCAGGGAAAATCCCGGATTTGCAAAGACTTCTGAATTCGCATTGTTTACAAACGATCAACTTATAGCAAGTTATATGGTTGACAAAAGAAAAGAAAATATTATTTGCATAAAACCATCATTAACTAACAAAATGACAAAAATTATCACTAAAAATCCTCAAGAAAAATCTGCCCCCACCCTTGCAGATATTGTGCAATAAAAAAAATAACCAATTGTAAATATCCACGGATTAATCCGTGGATAATTAAAAAAAATTTTACAGATAGGATTTTTATGCATAAATATATACTGGGTAAACCTCAGTTAAAAATTCTTTTTTCATTGGCTGGAATGCAAATGGAAAATCGGTATCATGAAATATATAAAAATTTAGGTTGGAAACAATCTAAAGCTAACAAAAATTTCTTTTGTATAAATCCGGGAGGACATTCTGACGGTGCTGATTCAAACGCCTCCCTGACTGTAGACAATAAAACCGGAATGTTTTATTGTCACGCTTGTGGAATTAAAGGAAATTTTCAGTCTTACTGGAAAGAGTACTTAAAAAATAGATCTTTTGGCGAACATTATTCAGATTTTATAATCGATTTTCTTAAATTAAACGTTTCAAATTATGTTAATTTTTCTACTAACGCAGAAGATCCTAACATGGATAAGTACTGCGATCAATTAAAAGAACTTCATGCTACAGTTAAACGTTTAAATTCAGAAAATGGTAATGAAGAATATATATTGCCGCCAGATGTAGAGGCAATAGTAAATAATGAATCTCAAGAATTTATTATAAATGAATTAAATGTTTATGTTAAAAATCTTCTTAACTCTGATGAAATGATTAATTATTTATATGAAACCAGAAGAATTACTGTAGACATGATTAAAGAGCTTAGGATAGGGCTTAAAGGCAAGCAACAGTTTATCTTCCCTATGACTAATGAAAAAGACGATCTGGTAAATTTTAAGGTCTACAACCCTTTAAGTGGCAATCTGGCATATAAATGGTCAGTTCTTCATAAAGGAAAGGGAAGATGTTTTTCATTATACAAAAATTTTTATAATAATCCTTTGATGATATGTTCAGGTGAACCTGACATGTATTGTGCTATAGCACATGGGTTTAAGAATGCTGTTTCGTTAGGTTCTGAAAAAAATACTGATATCGATAAGATTTTTGGACCAAATGTTTCTAAAATTTTTAAAGATAAAACTATTGTTATTGTATCTGATTCAGATAAAACAGGATACGAAAGTTCAAAAGAACTTGCTTTTAATATTTATAAATATACAAAAGACATAAAGATAATAAACTTGGATAAATCAGATACCAATCCTTACGGTCTTGATCCGTCGTTAATTAAAGAATTTGAAGTTAATTTGGTAAGAAAGACCAAAAGATCAGAAAAAGATCTAACTGATTTTTTATTTAAAAATGGATTTAATGAAACTGCAGGAGAAAGATTTAAAAAATTAATAGATGATACCCCGGTATACGTTATTAAAAATTATGAAACTATAAAACAAGAATCTGAACAGAAAAAATTAGAACTATTTACTTATTCAGATTCTAACTTAGATCATAATTTAAAACCAAAATCAGGATTAGAGTTTCCATTTAATTGTTTGGGATTTAATAATGATGTGTATTTTTATTATTCTAAAATAAAAAAACAAGTCGTTGATCTAACTCCTGAGAAACATAAAGCATTACATCTTTTACAATTAGCCCCACTTGAATGGTTTCAGGAATATTGTGGAAACGAAGATGGCCCATGCTGGAAATTCATTGTAAATGAATTAATTAAAAGATGTCATAGTAAAGGATATTTTACACTTAACAGGATCCGTGGAGTTGGAACATATTTTGATAATAAAAGGATTGTAACATTTGATGGTGTAAAAAATATTATATGCCTTGAATTTGATGAAGAAGAAAAAATTTATAAAGAAGAAATATTTTTATCTGATGATTTTAAATCAGAATATATATACGAAGCATCAACAAATTATAATAAAAAATTGAATGAATTAACTAAAAGAATAGATCCTTTACCAATAGATGAATGTAAAAAATTAATAGAAATATTTGAGTTGTTGCCATGGGAAAGTTCTATAGATGCAATACTATGTTTTGGATGGACAATTACGGCAAACTTATGTGGAATACTTCCATGGAGAGCTCATATTCAAATTACAGGATCTTCTGGTGTAGGAAAAACCTGGATAATAGATAATATCATTAAAAAAATAGTAGGCAATACGTGCCTTCATGTTACTTCAAATAGTACTGAAGCTGGTATTCGTCAAACATTAAAACATGATGCTAGACCCGTTTTATTTGATGAAGCTGAAGGGGAAAGTTATAGTTCACAAAATAATATTCAAAGAATTATAGAGTTAGCTCGTCAGGCAAGTTCTGATGATGAATCTAGCATTGTTAAAGGAACAAAAGGAGGGATTGCTTCTTCTTTTTCTATAAAATCATCATTCTGCTTTGCGAGTATTGGGGTTATGCAATTACTTAAAGCTGATGTATCAAGATTCAGTATTTTAAGTTTGATTGAAGAAAAGAAAAGCAAATCCAATTTTGAAAAACTTATAAAAGAAGTTAAAGAAACTTTAACTGATGAATTTATTATTGGATTAGAAAAAACAATGAAACAGTTAATACCATTAATTTTAAAATATCAAAAGATTTTAAGCGATATCATTGCAGAATTATATGGAAGCAAAAGAGGTGGAGATCAATTAGGAACACTTCTTGTGAGTTATTATATTTTAAAATATTATGACTATATTTCGTATGATCATGCAAAATCATGGATTAAAAGTTTAAAATTTAATGAATATGAAAATGAAAATGAAAATGAAAATGAAAGCAAAGATGAATTTAAATTATTAAATCATATTTTGCATACCTTGTTACCAGTTCATGAATATTTAGATAATAAAAATCTTTCAATCGGAGAAATTATTATTAAAAATATTGATTTTTATAAATCTATAAATGAGAATAAATCAAAAGGTTCAAGTATAATGTTAGAATCTTTAAACTCTAAAGGAACCCATGAATGTGAATATGATAATATTTTACGTAGAAATGGAATAAGACTTTATGAAGGAATAATAAAATTGGCAATTTCTAATTCTAATATACAACTAGCTAAAATATTATCAAATACTCCATGGTCACGAAATTGGAAACATATTTTAAAAAGATTGCCTGGAGCAGAAGATAAATTAATAATATTTATAAAAAAATCTAATGCAGAAAAGGCAATAACAATTCCAATTGATACAATTGTTTCAAACAAAGAACAAAATGATGATGAGGATATTGATTAAAAAAAAATATGTATTATAATGTAACTTATTGATATTTATATAGTTATAATTTATTAATAATAAGTATAGAATAATTATAGAAAAAATAAATTCGTAACTCATTGATTTTCATAGATGACTTACATATTATATATATATATATATTATTTATTTATATATATATATATATATCTATCTCATCTTATTCATCTATTAAAAATCATTAATTCTTACTCTCTATAATAACATAAAAGTTTAAGATGAGATAGATGAGATGAAGTGTGTATATATATAGTGAAATTGAAAAAAAAGTATATTTTCAACATTTAAATTATAAATATAATTAAATTAATAACTTATAAGTAAAAAAAAAAATATATTGGGACGTATATATATACAGGTTACAAAATTTTATAACCTTAAAAAAAAAAAATAATTCATTTTTTATAACTAAAAGTAGTTATATACCTGTAATATTCTTGATATTACTATAATTTGTGATAAAAATAAAAAAAGATAACAATGTTTATAAACAATACTTTTTTATAAAATTTCTAGTATTTTTTAGAACAACATTTTGTAAAGTCAATATTGTTTATAAACATTGTTATCTTTTTAAATCAGGAAAATATTGAATAAATTAGTTATATAATAAGTTATATTATTGATAAATTATTCATATAATTAGTTATATTAAGTGATATTAGTAATATTTTTTTGTAGTTATATTTTTTAAAAAAAGATAACTTTGTTCACAAACAATATAAACAATTATTATCAGGACAATTTATGCGTGAAATTTTTTCAATTCTTATGAAAATTCAATCTTTAAATCTTATTGTTAAAGCTTTAAGGGATTTTAAAATGATATATTTAATATCAAATAAAATTAAAAAAGATGAAAAAATTGATTGGAATAATAGAATTACTAAAATTGTAGAAAATCATTTAAACGCTTTAATAAGTTTAAATGAATGTACAAAAATTAATAATTTAAAGGATCAATATTCTTTATTTTTAGAAAGATTTAAATCTATTGAAAATAATAAAATCGATTATCTCAATAATTTTTTTGATAATAATAAAGACATGTTAAAATTTTTGATTATACATTCGTTACCAATTAAAGAAATAAATATTATAAATGTTGATTGGTTTAAAATGTATATGATTAAAAAATTAAGACTATCAAAAGATGAACTTTTAAATTTGTATAATGTTAAAGCCATTCCTTTAGAACTTATGAATAAATTAAAAATATTTAATCCTAAACAATTAGGATTTGATAAATATCCAATCAAAGTATTATACGGATTTGATAATTATATTGATTCTGTTTTTATTAATGAATTTGGAGATGAAATTTCTTATCAAAGAAGATTAGATCCAATTGTAGTTGAATATGAGTTATGGAATTTTCCAGTTTTAAAAAAAATTAATGTATCTGAATATATTAATAAATTTGAAACTATTGAATGTTCAACTAATTTTGAAGATGATGAAGTTCCTTTTTAATTTTATTCTTGTTAGGAGATTTTAATGAAAATATGGAAATGTGGAATTGATTTTGTACCTAAACAATTAGAATTAACATATATCAATACAAAGAAAAAATTTGGTGATATAATCAAAAATACTATCACAGAATTGATTCGATTAATAATTAAAAGGAAGCCAATACTGCCTACTGTAGTGAAATATGAACCGGGGAAAATACATAAAATTGGCAAATTATATCCAAAGATACATGAGGTTTTTATAGAAGGTCAGTGTATTCAGGATATTTATACTAAGATTGAACAACTTGCTCCAAAATTGCATGGAATTAATATACCTATATATATATTTGAACTTGAGAAAAAAAAAGAATTTTTGTTTAATTTTTATACTATAGTTAGTATATCTTACAAAACAAATTGTTGTTCTTATATAAATATAAAGGAAGAGTTTGGTGATATAATTAAAAATCTTATCACAGATTCGATTAATAAAGAAAAGGAAGATGTTGAGTTTTTAAAAAAAATATTAGATTATCCAAAAAAAAGACAAATAAATTATATTGATAATTTTTGGTATTTATTATAAAAAATAATTCAAAAATAAAGGAAATAAAAAAAATGAATGAATTAAAATGTATTTATAATCATGAAAAAATTAATTATAGTTTTTGTTTAGTATGCGCTATGGATTTAAATATGGAAAATCTTTCTAATTTAGTAGATTTTAGTGTAGAAAAATTAATAAATTTTATTGAAGAAAGTGAAGAAAAAAGTAAAAATAATATAATAATTTCTAATTTTAACAATGATATTGAAAAAAATATATTCTTTATGAAAAAAACAATAATTTTAATTGAAAAAATACTTAAAATGGATAAAGATGAATTGGAAAATTCAAAAATTTGTTTAGGAAATATTTTTTGTTTTAAAATTTTTAAAGAAAAATTTAATAAAAAACTTAATGAATTGAATTTTAAAAAAATTTATAGTTAATTTAGAAAGGAAATTCATGGAAAAAATAAATATCTACAATCCAGAATTAAAATATTTTCTTATTGTTATTAAAGAAATATATGGAGAACAGGAAACATATATTGATGTTATTGTTCAAGCTGATGATATTAATGATGCTGAAAAAAAAGCAGATAAAATTTCTCATGAATGGTTTGAAGAGGATACGTATTATCAACAAACAGATAGTGATTATATTGAATATGAATCTGGTATTTTGATAAAAGTTGATAGTATAAAAGAGATAAATCCGATTGAATTTTTTGAAAGACACATTTATGTGTAATGTTATTGATTGAATTTTATTGGAATAATAATAGTGTGTAGTTTAATCATTTAATCAAAGAAGGGGTTTGTATGCAAGAGAATGATAGGTTAATTCAGGATTTCTACGGAAGGCAGACTAAAGAAGATGTTGAAAAAATAAGTACATCTTTTAGTATCGCCAGCTCGACACAAAATGTTCGTCTTACAATTTCAGGTAAGTACAGAATGAGGGTTAAAAACTTTATTGCTCTAAAAAATGAGCAATTGATTATTTATCCAAAGTTATACGTGTCACCCAAGAAAGGTTCACTTATTTTAACTATAATGTTAGAAACTGTTGATTCTACAGATACAGTTTCGCAGGGATCTACAATTTTACATAATCTTGCTTTAGTTCCAAGAGAAGGTTCGTCAAATGAATTGTATTTAAATACTGCAAAAATGGTAAAGCCTCAACTGTTTGCTTTAACTGGATGTAAGGATTTGGATTTATCTAATCCTCAAAAAACTATTAAAGAATTAACATTTTCATATATAAATGAAAATGGAAAATTTACCATTACTAAAGATCACATTATGAAAAATGAAGTAATGGTAGATATTATTGATGGATGGTATAACAATTCACCAAAGGTACAAGTTAATGGAGGTTCTATTAGAATGGCATTAGCGAATGATAAATCTCAGTCTAATACTGTTCCTATTAGTGTTGTTGATAAAGGTATGGATTTTCAGGAATCTGATATCGATCCAGTTATAGGGATTGGGCCTTCAGGGGTTGTTGATGATGATGTTATAGCAACAGAACCTTTTTAAATTTTTGAAAGTGTTTGACTTCCCCACTTTAACGGTGGGGAGTTTTTTAATTAAGAAAGGAAAATAATGATAATTGGATTAACTCATATGGATGAAAAAATTCCTAACATGATAATAAAATATGGTGGAAAAATTTCTACTGGGTTCATGCCTAACGAACCGCCAAATAATAATAATTATCCAAAACCTGCAGGATATTTTAGAATGCTAAAAGAAGTTACAAATACAAAAAGAGTTGGATCGAATACGATTGTAACAAGAGATTGGATTCTTAATAAAGAAGTGCAGGAAGCTTTGGAGAAAATTAATAATAATAGTAAGACTCCAAGGAGAATAGAAATTGTATGTCTATATAAGAGTATAGATGAAATGTGGGATAGTTCTTTATCTATGTTTTCTTCATCAGATGGTTTAATATGTAAGAGCCATGGAAAAGGAACTGAAGCTAAATACTTAACGTTTGATAGTGGTGGAAATAGAAAATGGATCAGTAGGGAGTTTGATGGTAAAAAGGGATGTTTATATAAAGAATGTCCTGATTTTAAATCAAAGGCATGTAAACAACAAGGAATGTTTAAGTGTTTTCCTACAATAGATTTTAGTCCAAATCCTTATAGATTTGAAACAAGATCTATAAATTCTATTATGGGGATAGAGTCAAGTCTTCTTCAATTGTTTGAATTATTAAAAGTAGCTTATATTGTAAAAAAAAGAGAAGCACAAAAAGAATTTCCATTTGAAGGATTTTTTGGAATAAAATTATTTATGGTACATAAAAAAATAAAATCAGGAGGTAAAGATGTTTTTATAACAGAAATTTCTCCTACTCCTGAGTGTATAACTATGATAATGGACCCTATTAAAAGGGGTATAGAATTCAATGCAAAAAATTCAAATGTAATAAATTCATCCGAATCTTTTTCTTTAATTGGTAATGTTGAAGAGGAATTGTTAGGTTTAACCAATATTACTGATATAGATGGAAGCGATGATGATATTGAAATGGGAAAAAATTCTGCAATAGAATTTGGTATTGATGCAGATAAAATAATTGGTGATGATGAGTTGCCGGTAAATAAAATAAAAAAAGAAAACAAATCATCGATTGATGAAGCTGTAAAATTACTATCAGGAGAATTGGAAAAGAAAAATATATAATTTATAAGAGATTGACTGTGTGGAGTTTCTCCACAATCTTTTTTAAAGATAAGTCAAAAATTTTCTCAGTCGCAAAAATTTTGTAGCCATTCTGGTTACATCACGAATGGCATCCAAAATTTTTGCACAACGAAAATTTTAAAATCGTTATATAAAAACGATTCTAATTAGTTATAAATAATTTTCTTTAAGCGAATATACTATGAGGAGTTTCTCCTCAACCTTTTATAGGTAAGTATAAACAATTCTTTTCGCAATAAACTTTTATGCCTTTGGGAAAGGCTACAAAGTTTATTGTACCAGAATTGTATTTATATCGTTGTTATCAACGATTCTAAATTTAGTTATAGAAAATATTTATTATCAGTTACTTAGACACTTATGATTTAGGAGTGGTATGATAAAGAAAAAATTACAATTTAATGAAGATTGTAAAAATAAGATATATACTTTGTCTACTCCAATGGAATCTTCTCAAACTATATGTCCTTGTGATGCCAGTATTTTATTGAGTTCGGATATTACTAGAGCCGAGCCAAAAGGTTCTTCTTCTCCTATATGTTTATCTAATGGGCCTATTTCTCACACACAGGGTTGGAATATTGAACTCAAAAATTTAAGAGAAGAAGAAAAAAGTGAGTGGAACAAAGAAAGATTTAAGGTGGATATGAATAAATTTAAAATTGACAAGAAAAGATTTAAAAAAAAAAAAAATTAATAGATTAAAAGTATTTATTATGTAAGTTATAATCAAGGAGTTTCTCCTTGAGCCTTTTAAAAAAAAGGTTTTTTTCCAAATGTTCATGCAATATTCTTCAGCTCGTTCTACGAAGCTGAAGAATATTGTAGTGAACTATTGGAAAAATCAATAGTTCATGTTTATGAACTATTTCTAATTTTAGTTACAAGAAATGTTATTGCGATTCGCAATAAATTTAAATTTAAATTTTTAATATGGGTATATTTTGTTTATTTAAAATATACCCAGTAGGGAGTAGTAGTTTCCTTAGTTTAAGCACTGTTCAATTTTAGTTGTGACTAATTTTAGGAGTTATAAGTGAAAACAAAAGAATGTATTAAAAGAAAAAATAAAATAAATATTGGAAAGAAAATCTCAAGAAAAGAAGCTATTATAATATCTTATAATATACTATATAATGCAGAACAAAAACGAATTAAAAATTCAGAAAATGAAGCTTCTCACTATTTGCAATTGGAGTGATAATGGTGAATAAAAATATTTGTGTAGTTTGCGGAAAAATTATTAATAAAAAAAAAAATTGGATAAAAATAAAAGAAATATATGAAGATATGCTTTGTCGAGTGGATAGACTTGGGGAGGATTCTTTGACTGAACATCAACAAGTACTTTATTATAACAAAGTTCATATTGGATGTTATTATTCATTGCAATAAACTTAATGTTTGGAGGATATTTTGAAACAGAACGTTGTTATGAAATCGGGAACATCAAAAATTAAGTGTGATTGTTTTTCTGATTTTCAAGATTTAACTTATGGAAAGGGTATAAGACTTCATAATTATACAAAGGCTGGAAAACTCAGATGTACAATTTGTAAAAAAGAAAAGGGATAAAAAAAATTATTATATTGAGAAAAAATACATTATAAGAGAAAAACTATGAGGAGTTTCTCCTCAACCCTTTATAGGTAGATATTAAATTTTCTTTTGCGGTAGAAATTTGTGTCCTGAGTACAAAATTTCTACCCCCCAGAAAATTTAATAAGTCGTTCTAATGAACGATTCTAAATTAAGTTATAATGTTATTATTTTTTAAAATACTCAAAAAGATTTCATATAATAAATAAATTATTTTTTTTAACTTATAATAAAATGGGAGGACCGTTATGATAACTATAATAACAATTAATTTTTTATTGTTATGTTTATTAATATTATTTACAATTAATAATAAAAAAAAATATAAGAAATTATATTTAAAAAATGAAAAAACAGTTAATGAATTAAACTGTATAGCTGGTGAAAATAAAAATTTATTGACCAGGATTGAAGAATTAGAAAATGGCATAGAGACTTCGTTTGGAGTCAAGGTAAGAGAAATTAATAATATTACAAATGTGAATTTTACAAAGTTGGAATTAATTTGTATACTTAGTGGTATTGAAAAATTAATTCCTAATACAAAAAATAATTTTGATATACAATTTTTTCTTGATTTAATAAAAAAAATTTCTAATACAATAGATTCTTTAGGAGAAGAAAATGGAATATAATTATGTATGCATTGATGTAGAGACAACCGGACTTAATCCTCAAAACGATGAAGTTGTTGAGGTAACAGCTATAGAATTCAATAGATTAGGAATAAAAGGAAATTCAATAAGTACTCTATGTAAACCTATGGCTGGCTTTATTCCTATCGAGGTCTCAAAAATAAATAAAATAACATACGATATGGTTAAAGACAAACCTATTTACCTGGAAAGTGTACGGGAATTAATTGCTAAATTTGTTGGAGATAGAGTGTTGGTAGGTCATAATATAGATGATTTTGATTTAGGTTTTTTAAAAATAACACCTAAGTCAACTTACGATACTTTAAAAATTTGTAGAAAAAGATATACCGGAGGAAATAGGCTTAAGTTAGCGTGTACGAGAATGGGAATTAAATGGGAAGAAAATTTAGGCCATAGATCTGGTTATGACGTTGAAAAAACAATTGAATTATTTGTCAAGTTAAAAGATCTTGACGATAAAGAAAATAAAAATTTAGAAATTACATTATTTGAGTCAAGTTCTGAAAAAAAACAAGTTGACAAAAAGATAGATAAAAAGATAGATAAAAATTTAATTGATATTATAGAAACTCAGTCGTACTCGTTTAGCCGAATAAATTTATTTAGACAATGTGGATTTAAATGGTTTATGACTTATATAAAGAATATAAAAGAGCCGCAAAGGGATTATTTAACTTGCGGTAATATTTGTCATAAGATTGCCGAATGGTCTGGGGAATGGGTATATAGAGAATTGTTTGCTAATAAGTTTATTAAATATTGTGAATTAAAAAATATAATAATAACTGATTTATATCGTGAAAAAATATCTAAAGAATTTAGGGTAGAACCTTTTAATGTTGATTATAAATTTTTTGCATATTATATATATAAGTATAATAATATAATCGATTCAATATTTGATAATATCAAAGATATGACTTCATTAATAAAATCAGTAAATGAAACTGTTGATAAAGATTCATATGAAAGACCTTCAATTCCTGATAATTTAACATTTTCTAATATTATAAAAAAAGCTATTATGTTTTATAAATGTACTGATTTTAATATTATAAAAGATGTTAATTATATTATGTGGAAATACTATGAACAAAAAAGTTTTAATTTATTAGATGATGAAATAATATTAACTGAATTAAAAATAGCATTAGATAAAAATTTATCAATATTAAGTGATTTTTATTCTAATAAAGTTTTTATTAGAGGTATTATTGATATTTTATCATATTTATGTCCATTTGTTATTATTACAGATTACAAAACTTCTCGAAAAATGATGACTGTTGATCAATTAAAGAATGATATGCAAATGAAAATGTATGTTTTGCTTGTATATTATTTTCTTCCAAAAGATTCTTATCAAAGTATTATTTTTAGAATAGAATATATACGTTTTAATAAATCAATTGAATATCAAATTGATAATGTAAAACAAATTGTCGATGAGGCACTTGAATGGGTTAACGATGCAATTAAAGATCTTAAATTAGAAGTAAATAAAGAAGAAAACAAATCTTTTGAACCTATTCGAAATGAATATTGTCATACATGTTATTTGGGAGAAGATGGAATATGTCCATTATTTAATAAACAAAATTCTGAAGATATTAATATTAATTCTATAACCAATATTGATACATGTATTAAGGCATGGAAAAAAATAGAATGCAATAAATCAGAAAATACTAAATTATTAAAAATGTGTAAATCATTTGTAAATCAATGTGATTCAACAATATTTATTGACGAAAAAGCAGTATTGGATTTTTATACTATAAATTCTCGATCTTACGATCCTCTTAAAACAGTTATTGCATTAAGAGAAAAAGATATAACTCTTAATGAGATAATACCATATTATAGTATAACAGAAGATTCATTTGAAAAGATATGTAATAATAAAAATATAAAATTTACTGAAGAAGAAATTAAAAATATTTCAGATGAAAAAACTGTTACTAAGTTTGATGCTCGTATCGATAAAAATGATAATATTGAAGAATAATTTAAAAAAAATATAAACGTTCAAATAATGTTAATTCTTTTATTAGTCCTACCCGAAACTTTTAAAAGAAAGGGTGACTTGTGGGAACGTTTATATTTATTTTTTTTTTATCAACTAATGTTTACTTACTTGCAAAAACAATTATAATTTCTCAAGTTGAAAGTGTTTTTGAGAAATTAATAGAAAAATTTAAAAATGAAATTAAAAATAATAAAAAAAAAGGCAATTAATTATTTATAAAAATTTGGAGGTTGTATATGATGGATGATTTTGATAAATGGTTTTTAAATAAATATGGTAAAAATAAAGTTTATGGTAAAAGTATAGCGAGAGAAGCATGGGATGCAAGAAATGAAATTTTAAAAAAGATTTATTATCCGTGGGTAAATATAAAAGATAGGCTTCCAGATAATGATAAATGGGTATTTGTTTCTACAAAGGAAACTGAAACATGTAGCGCTGGATCTTTTTATGGTATGAGACGTGGGGTGGTATGGTATGATGCAGGTGGAAAGCCCGCTCCTACAGATGGTATTGTGTATTGGATGTCATTACCAGAATCTCCAGAATTGTCAACAGAATAGAAGAAAAAAAATAAACAGAAAATAGTTTTCAAAATAAATGACACTCGGCATTATAGACCGGGCGTTTTACTTTATTTTATATGGTTTGTAGATGAAATATAATTTAAATTACTATAAAGAAAGGGTGTTATGTACAGAAAAGAAGTTTTAGTCACAAAATTTCCCAAAACTAAGTTGCCAATTTTAGAAGATGGAACGATTGAGAATTGTCAAAAGGAGAGAAGATTTAAAATTCTGTCCGATGATTTTGAAAGTGCAATTGTCCAGCTTGTAGAGGAAATTGCGAATTTGAACGTCATTTTTGCTCTTGTTCTTCGTGATGAAGATGTTAAATCTTGTGAAGAATGCGAACAGCTGCAACCAACGCGGGCTGCCCTTGAAGTGTGGGTTATTGAACAGATATCAGCTGTTAAATCATGTATTAAACGTATTCAAAGTTATAAAGATCGATGTGTACTCTAACGGAGGTTTTATGTTGTTAAAAAAACGGTGATATTGTCAACTACCCCGGCCATAAGGGTCGTGGTTTCCTTTAACAAGAATTATGAAATTGAAACAAAATTTGGTATTGAATTTTGTAGGAAAAATAAAACTTGATTTATACTATTCCTACAAAATTCATTACAAAATTCTATTTATGTAAATAATAATAAGGGATCAAAATGAAACGATTAATTGTTTGTAAAAATTGTGAAACTGAACAACGTAAACTTTTTCCGGTAGAATCACCTTATCCTGGAGAAAATATAAAGTTTGTTGTTGGCAATGCACTTTCAGATTTTAAATGTGATAATTGCTATTCTATTATTGGAATTGGTGATTATGCTTGTGCAATTTCTATATGGTCAAAACCAAAAAATATACAATACTTTCCTTGGGAAAATATGTACATTGTAATAAAGAATAAATAAAAGTTAGAGGTGTTATTGTGAATAAAATAAAAAAAATAAGAAAATTTAAAAAAGATACCTATGCTGTTGTGGATGGATGTTACGACAAAGATTGGAATTATAATTTTAGGTGGGCAGATTCCGTTTCAAGAACTTTTTATGGAAAATTTAAAACAGTAGATGATGCCGTTAATTCAATACCTAGATATATTAAAAAAATTATTATAAATTATGCTGATAATGATGGAAAAGAAATTAATTACGAAATAAATCGAAATTAACAAAAAGGAATATTTTATGAAAGTTTTTGATAATCCTGTAATAGTTAAATGTCTTGATATAAATATAGGACACATAACAGGTGAAGATATAAATTTACTTCAAAATGGAACTTGTTATAGTGGAGAATTTAGTGATGATGATTGTCCTATTATTGCCCATAAATTTCAGGAAGGTTATCTAATTTTTATTCCTGATATATATCAAGATCAGACTATTTTAGCGTACGGTTATTCTAATAATTTTTTAAATATTTTAGAAATAGGAAGAAAAAATAATTGTATTTATATTCTTCTTGATCGTGACGCTATTCAATATGAAGATTTAGAATTTTTTAATTGGTAATTTAAATAATTAATAATAATAGAAGAAAAAAAAGAAATAAATAGGAGACACAATGTTATATCATGAAGATGGAATGGTTTTTGAAGTTGAAGTATTAAAAAATAATAGTAACGAATATTTTGAAAGATATACATTGAAAGTTATTAAAAGTATTTCCAATGAATCATTGTGTAAAGTTGCAAAAGTTGGATATATTTTTGAATGTCAAAAGAGACGAAAATCTTTTGGTACTAATGTATGGTTTTTACAGAGATGTTAGGATTATTATAAAAAATGGAGGATAAAAATGTCTTTAATATGGTTGGGTGATCTTGTAAAGTGTGTGGTTGTAGCAAAGTCTGAAGAATAGCTTGATGGCATGGCAAAAGCTTGTGGTTACGAACGAAAGCCTGCTGTTGACATCCTCCCCGCCCTGAAGGACGAGGATTCCTGATACTTATGCAGCGAGTGCTACTTTTCGTACTTCAGGTTCCTGCTTCACAGGAGCCCCTAACGGAGCTTCTCCACAGGCGGACACTGCGAGTCCCGCAGCCAATATATTCTTTGCAGCATTTATATCAGCGTTTTCACTGTGACCACATTTAATACATTCAAAAAGTTCTTGAGTCTTTCTATTCTCTGAATCAGTATAGCCGCAAGCAAAACACTTCTGACTTGTGTACTGTGGGTTAACTAAAATTAATATGCTGCCATACCATTTAGATTTATACTCAAGCATGACTTTGAACATATGCCAGCCCTGGTCAAGAATTGCTCTGTTTAACCCGGATTTTGCCTTAACATTTTTTCCGGGATTCTCAGTAGTTCCCTTAGCTGAGCGTATCATATTTGATGTTTTCAAATCTTCCATCACAATTGTACCGTGGTTTTTGGCAATTGAAGTGGATGATTTATGCAAAACATCCTTTCGAATATTAGAAATGTGATTATGAAAACGTGAAATCTTTAAACGCTGCTTATTCCAGTTTTTTGAAAATTTCTTTTTCCGTGAAAGCTTTCTTTGAATCTTTTTAAGCTTTTTTATATTACTTTTTAAAGGATTTTTAGCTTCAATTTTATCACCATTTGAGATCATTGCAAATACAGATACACCCCGATCTATTCCAACAGGTTCACGACCTTTATTATCGTGCTGAATATCAACGGCATCACAATTAAAGCTTATATACCATTTACCTGCATTCCTGGATATTGTAGCATTCTTAACAGTGCCTTCAATAGCTCTGGTTTTAATGAACTGAACATTTCCGATTTTAGGAAGCTGGACAACACCAGTTTTATGATTTAAATCAGAAAGAATATTAATTCCCTGAGGTAGCCTGAAAGAATCATGCTTTCCTTTTTTCTTGAATTGAGGAAATCCTCCATGCCGAAAGAAATTTTTATATGCCTGGTCTAAATCTTTATTAACCTGTTGAAGAGCCTGAGATGGAGCATCATTAAGCCAGGGAAACTCTTTTTTCCATTGAACGAGTAGATTATTAAGTTCAAACTGAGAAATAGAAGATTTAGTATTTTCCCAAAGAGTTTTTTTAAGAGCAAGACTCTTATTCCAGACAAATCTGCAGCATCCTGCAAAACGGGAGCAGTGCTGAAGTTGTTCGTGATTGAGCTTTAATTGAAACTTAAATGACTTTTTAAATAGCATGTATTAAATATATAATATTGCAATTATTCTGTCAAGATATTTGACATAATAAAATTAATTAATTATATTTGGTCTATGAGTACAAGAAGAAATATTAGAACAGGCAGACATTGCGTTTTTGAACTTTATGTTCATTTAGTCTTTGTTCCCAAATACCGTAAAGATATATTTAATGAAAAGGCATTAAAACTACTAAAGGAATATTTCAAAAAAGTATGCTTAGACTTCGAATCTGAATTACTAGAGTTTAACGGAGAAAAAGAGCATATTCATTGCCTGGTAAAATATCCTCCCAAGGTAGCTGTAGCAAAATTAGTAAACAGTTTAAAAGGTGCATCATCTCGAAAACTTAGAAAACAATATCCTTCAATTGTAAAAAATTATTTTAAAGATGTATTATGGTCACCAAGTTATTGTGCAGTATCCTGTGGAGGAGCTGCGTTAGAGATCATTAAAGCATACATACAGAATCAGAATAAACCAGATTAGCCCTTATATCCCCGACCTGAAGGACGAGGTTTTACGGGCTATTGGATAAAAAGTTGTTGCAGGTATCTGACCAGTTTTGGGCTGATGAGCACGAGACATTTATGGATCAATCTGCGCTGGACACTAAGGAATCTATGGAATTTGTTAATAAAGTAAAAAATGAGGTTGGCGATGTCTAAGATTTTATATAATAAAGATGGAATAGTTTTTGAAGTTATTAATAATGAAAGGGTATTGGTTATGCTTTCTAAAGAGGGTATTAATGAATTTGAAGTTATTAGTTCGGATTCTAAAACGATGAAAAAAAGTAATTTTGAATTTTTACTTGATGAAATTAAATCTAATACTAATAGATTAAAAAGTGATATTGACAATTTGGATACAATTTTTAAACCAGTTCTTAGACAATTGGTAGTTGATAACAGTTATTGTGAAGTACAAAAACAAAATACAAAGATAGAAGTTGCAACTAATGGAGAATTGTCTATGATTGAATTATTTCTTAATAATCAAATAAAAGATATTAATTATTTAATTAATGCAATTACAATTCTTAAAAATAGATGTTGTTTATAATCTATTTAAATAGATATATTTTTTTGAATATTTAAGTTTACTAATTAAAGGAATTGGAATGGAAAATTTAGATGAAGATGTGAATACGTATATATGCTATTCAGAATTATTAAATGAAATTATAAATGAAGAAAAAGATTTATTTAAAAAAAAAAGAGATCTTGAGGAATTAAGATCTCAAATAGTTGAAGGGGATGGAGGATTTGGTATCGATATGTCCGATCATGCTTTCAAACAAATACTGGAACGATTGGAGGTGTTGGCTTTTGAAAGTGATATTATATTTAAAGATATATTTTCTCCAGATTCTCTTAACGATTCACTACTTCTAGCTTCGAATATTAAATCATTTATTATCACAACTATAGCAAAAGCTAGAAAGGATAATAAATTTATAAAGGCTCCTTCAAAAAGTGGAGGTAGTGAATTTAAATTTACTGTTGATGTTAAAAAGTGGAGTGATGATAAAAGAAGTTTACAATTTGTTTGTATAGTAGAAAATAATGTGATTAAGACTGGTTACTTTAACTGGATATAGAAAGGCGGATCAATTGAAAGTTGAAATATATAATAAGAACCAGTTAATTGTAGGATGCAATGATAAAGTTCTTCTTGAGCAAATGCAGGCAACAATGGATGGACGTAAAGTTAGAAATGTAAATAAAATTATTATTCCTAATAAATCAAGTACTAAGTTAAATTATTTTACTGATTATAAAATAGAGTGTTCAGATGAGGTTAGATCAATTATTAGATTAGTTGAATTAAATATTCAAAAGCGTAAAGAAGTTATTAAAAAAATAAAATCTCAATATAATAGTGAAGATATCAAATTTGATTATGAATATAGGGGCTGTTATAGCGTCATGAAGCATCAAAAAATAATTTTTAATATGATAGTATATCCTGACGCTTCGGCCATTTTAGCGGACACGGGGACGTGTAAAACGGGTCCTTATTTATGGGCTATAGATAAAAAAATACAACTAAAAAAAATTAAAAGAGCTATTATAATTACTCTTTCAAATTTAAAGAAAAATGTTTTTGAAGAGATGAAAATTCAAGTTCCTCATTTAAAAGGGGTAATTCTTTCTAATAAAAGTAAATCTGATTCTATAATTAATAAAAAATATAAAGATAATAAAAAGAATGTGGATTATGATATTTATATAGCAAATTATGAATCAATGAATTCATTAATAGAAATAATTCCAAAAGAATTTTTTAATATGGTAATACTTGATGAAGCACATAGAATAGGAAGTCCTTCTTCACATCAAACCAGGGCTATCGTAGATTTTTTTGAATCATGTAAATATAAATATATTATTACCGCAACACTTACAGCTAATAATCTTATGTCATTTTTTATGCCATATAGATTTCTTGGCCCTGATACTGTTCCTTTTGCCAAGTATAGTGAATTTCGTGGAAATTTTATGCATCCGGTGGATATTAATCAATATATATTGGTTCCTAACAAAGGATCTGTTGATAAGGTATCAAAAATAATTGGTGATCTGGCTGTTAGATTTAAAAAAGAAGAATGCATAGATCTTCCTGAATTAATATATGAAACATATTCTTGCTCAATGGGAACTGAACAAGAAAGAATTTACAATGAGTTAAAAAAAGAATTAATAGTAACTATTAATAATATGTGCGAAAGTTGTACATGTAAAAATAATTGCAATAATTCTTGTGAAAATTCATTAATTGCAAAGAATGCATTAGTTTTATTAAGAAAATTGCAGCAGATATCATTTGGATTTTATATTAATACACGTATTGAAATAGATAGTAATGGAAAGAAAATAGAAAAAAGAAATATTATTAAAATTAAAGAGAATCCAAAATTGGAATTATTGGTTCAAATACTTAATAATATCAATAAAGATTGTAAAGTTATTATTTGGTGTAACTATACATATGGTATTGAAATTATTGTTGAAAAACTTTCACAAGCTTTTGGTGTAGAAAAATTATTAACATGTTATCAAGATCAAGATGTTTTTGATACTATTCAAAAGTTTAAAGATAATAAATATAGATTTTTGATAGCAAATCAGAAAAAAATGGGAGCCGGTCATAATATTCAATTTTCAAATTATTCTGTATTTGTAACTAACTCTTATTCATATATTGAAAGGGATCAAGCCGAAGGAAGGCAATATAGGCAAGGTCAAAAGAATAATGTTACAGTTATTGATTTGACTGTATCTGGAACAATAGATGAAATAATTTTAAAAGCTATAAAAAATAAAATTGATTTATCTTTTACTTTATCTAAATGGGCGAATGTTTTATAAGGAGAATTTAATGACAGATGAACAGAAAAAACAAATAGATGCCATGTCCCAATATGATATGGCATATAGATGGAGATTTTCGAAATGTGGTGATCCACTTTTACAAGGTGATACTGGTGATTATTTTGAAAAAGTATTTAAAGAAAAGGGCTGGTTTACTCCTGAAATTTCAAAAAGTTTAGGTTTTGATAGAAAAAAAATATTGTTAGTGAAACGTTGACAGAAATAAATCGTGTTGATATTTATAATTGGCATAAGGAGATGAAAATATGAGTAGTGATGGTAATTTTTTTGATTTATCAGCAGAAGATCTCGCTGCAGCTTATAAGATGGAAGAGGAATATGATTGGGTTGGTGCCGATATTTTTTTTGATCTTTCACCAGAGGAACGTGATGCATATTATGGTCAGGCATTTGATTGCGCTGAAGAATATTGATGCAAATGAAAGCAAATTATTTGACATCCTCCCCGCCCTGAAGGACGAGGTTTTACGGGCTATTGGATAAGAGATATACAGTTAAAGGGTGTTTTAATTTAGGTATGTGGGTATTATGTGTGGGAAAGAATTTTAATATTAAGAAGGTGGATAAAGTGTTTCACACAGGATCAATTTATTTAACATAATAATGGCTCGATTCATCCCCGACCACAAGGGTCGGGGTTTTCTCTCGCAAGGATTATAAAATGAAATATTATTTAATTTCTGAAGAAGAATTAGCCCTGATAGAAAGGGCTATTTCAATTTCTAAAAGCAAATATAGAGATAGTTTATTTTCTGAAATTAGAAGTCGCAATATTTTAAATGATACAAATATAGAAAAAGATATTAAAGAAAAATTTAATCAGTTTATTGAAAATCAAATAGATATACCTAAAAAATATATTAGCATTTTAAATGATAATTTTTGGGATTTATTATAATTATTAATAAGGAAAAATTTATGACAAATGAAGAATTGAATTGTGCTCTTATATATGCAGTAACGGATTTGGTTGATTTAGAAAATGAAAAAACTGGAAATTTACATGTAATAGATAGATCCAGCTTGATAGAAAATAAAATAAATAATTATATTGAAATTTCCAGAAAAAAAAATGAAAAATTTAATATGGATCCAATAGATATTGAAAAAAAAATTTCTAAAATGAAAATTGGAGAAACAATTCGTTTTAATAGATATTTTAATATAACCTGTGTTAATAAAGGTTATATAATATCCAGTAAAGGTAATAGTCATTCAATGGTTTTTGTTCCAAGTTAAAAAACTATGAAAGAAAAAAAAATTCAGGATATTATTTTAAAAGATTTACGATCTTATGGAAAATATTGTGAATGTTTTAAATTAATAAAGTCAAGTGATTCCGGTGAATTGGATATTTTCTTTACTACAAAAATTACCGGGGCGGTATTTATTGAAGTAAAAAAGCCAGGAAAGGTTCCAAGTAAATTACAGGAATATAAAATAAAAAAGTTAAATGATTGCGGATCTAAAGCTTTTTCATGTGATTCCATCGATAGGTGGAATAATATTAAAATCTCTCTTGGGCTTAATTTTTTAAATTCTCTAAAGTAAATTAATAAAAATTCATTATAACGTGTGATTTATTATAATTTTATGTAATAATAATGTAATGAAAATTTATTTTTTTTTAAATAAGGAGATAGTATTAGTATGGAATGTGATAATATGTTTGCTTTTTGTGAAAAATGGCTAGCTCAAAATATTGGTGTTGACTATGTTCCATATACACTTAATTCAAATGAAGAAATAGCGATAGTTAGTAGAACTGATACATTAAAAATTATAAATATTATTAAAGAAATTTTTAATTGTAATAAAATAAAGGATAAACTTTCATCATGTAAGGATTATGAAAAAGTATACGATATTAAAATACAAACAGTCAATTCAAATATAAGTGGTGTGAAAATAATATTACATCCATTTTGGATTAATGATAATATATTATTTGAATTAACTCCTTCAAATTTAAATGAAGAGTTATATAATTTTATATGCTTAAATAATAGTGGTAATAGATTTATATTTGATGATGTTGTACTGGAAATCAAGAGATTAATAACTCCAATAGAGCAAAGTTTACCAAATATAGCGTCTGAACAAGAACATCAAACTGAAGTTATACATAATGAACAGTTAGATCAAATTTTAGATGAATTAGATAGTGTTTTAGATAAAAGTAAATTAGTTAGCGCACAGCATTTTGATAGTATTGAGGCTTCATCTATAAATGAAAATATAATTGCTAAAGATGAAAATTCATCAATACTTCCAGTTGATGATGAAGAAATTAAAATAATAAATTTTAAATCTGAAGTATTAAAATATATAAATAACTATTTACTTATTCATTTATATAAAAAACAATACTCTGTTGATGAAAAAAATATTGGAAATTATGAAGATTCTTCATATTTAGTTACATATTTTTTAACTAAAGTAGATTCTGAATATTTAAAAGATTTTTTTTATGAAATAAAATCTATTGCTGAAAATATTAAAAAACATATTATTATTATTGAATTTAGATTTATACATGATATAGCAACATATTTAAATAATAATTTTGATATAAATATAGTTCAAGAAATAAAAAAAAATATTTTATTTTTTTTTATTGAAAGAATGAACTATCCTTTATATGCATTTAATTATAATACTATTGGATTTGACTGTGTTGAACGTAGAAATGTTAATATAAATTGTTTTGGTTACGAATTATATAGTATATTCGTATTAAAAAATAAATCAAAAGAAACTTCATCATTTAATAATTTTAATATGGTTTATAAGGATCATATTTCCAACCTAATATGGGGAATTCAAAAAGAAAATATGGTATTTTTTATGATACCAATTGTTAGTAATGTAGCTATTTTACAAAGTGATAAATTGTTAAAAGAAAATCATAATTTATGTATGAAATTAATTTTTAAAGAATTTTCAAATAGATATTTAAAAAAATATACATTAAAAGAAATTTTTGAAATTGATAAAAATTATATATTGTCTAAAAATATTATAGATAGAGAAAAATATGTTGAGTACGTTATAGATAATAGTACAAAATATATTTCAGATTTAAAAGAAATTTATAATGAATATAGATCAAAATATTTAAAAAGTTATAATGAAGTATTGGAATATTCAAAACTTATGGATAGAACTATGGAAAAAATAAGTCATTTTGATTTTAATGACTTTATAGTTAAACAAAAAGAAAAAGCTTTATCATCATACGATGAATGTTTAAATTTAAAAAAAGTTTTATCTATATCACTGAAAAACGATACTGTTAATGTTAATACTAAAAATTTATATGTTAATGTTGGTGATAAATGGTATGATATTGGAACTTTTCTAATAACAATAGGAATTAATTCGAATAAATATGATGAAAATAATACAATTAAGATTATCAATACTAAACATACTATTAATGGTTACGAGAATAACATGAATGCCCCTCATGTTTTTAGTGATGGTAGAATTTGCCATGGAAATCTTGGAAATCAATTGATAACTTCTTATAGAAATAGAGATCTTTATTCTCTAGTTTATCAAATTATTATATTTCTTGAATCTGTAAATACAAGTGATGCGGCTGGTAAGCATGTAGTGAATTGGCCAGAAGTTACTAAAGAAATTGCATTAAAGGATGATGATTTGCTAGATTATAATACTATGTACAAAATTTCTGAAAAGGAAAAAGTTTTTGATGATAAAATAAGAGATTTTATACCTATAAAAATTTAAATTTAAGAAAGGTTTTTTATGAAAATTATTGTTACTATATTAAATGAAATAGTGGATTTTTTTAAAGTATCTCAAGATATTTTTAAAATTTCTACTATTTTAAGTTATACAAGTGATGCAGCATTAGTATCTGTAGATAAAGAAAAAATGAAGGAATTTATAGATTTATTAATTAATTATAATCCTGAAATAAAAAAGATATTTGACAATCTTAATATTATTGATAATAATTATCCAGATGAAATTTGTATAAAAAATTTAATTCCAAATAATGCTAATTCTGTAGGAGATAAAGAAGATTGTGTTGATGAAATTATTTCTAATATTGAAGATGATTGTGTTGAAGAAATTACTTCTAATGAAGATCAGAAATTTTTAGAAATTTTAGAAGAAGATAAAGAAATTAATTATGAAGAAGGGTATAAAGAAAATACTGATAAATCTGATCTTTGGTTTAGATCTAATTCAGTATTCATTCTTTTTAATGATAAATTAAAAACTTATATTTCAAAAATATTTAAAGAAACAATTAATACTTCAAAACGTCTTGAAGATTTGGAAAATAAAAAGAAAAGATTAATTACTGAATTAATTATGTTAGAACAATCAATTCATGATTGTTTTGTATGTATTAATAATAATAAATTTATTGATAAATTTGTCAATGATATTGATAAATTAAAAATTAATGATAATATAGAAGAAATAGGTTTTACTAAGGATGAAATTGTAATCATTACTAAAGAGTTGATTACACAAGAAAAAGTATTTGATTATAAAGAAGAAAATGATGGAGAGTTATTTTTTAAAAAAATAGGTAGAATGAGAATAGGAGTCAACATTTTACTATTTTTTGGAGAATTAGGAACAGTTACTAATTTTATAACTATTCATAATATGAGTAGAGGATTTTATGATAGTTATTCAGGAAGAATTTTGGAGTGTGGTCATGTTTTTAGAAATGAAACAATGTGTTTAGGGGACGTAGTAACGGAATCATTAATTAAAGCATTTGCTTTAAAAAATATCTCTATGATATTTGATATTATAATAAGGTTTATTACTCAACCTAATATGAATGATGAATTAGGTGTATTTATTAAGTTTTTTCCTAATGTAATATAAGAGATTTTGCAAACTACCATGGCCACAAGGGGCATGGTATCCTTGTGTAAAAAACATGAAAGGTTAACTATGAGAAGTTTTAGCAAAAGAAATATAAATACCACTTATAGCCAGTTAATTCCTGAACATAAAATTTCTCCAATTATTATTTTCAGTAAAAAGTCTATGATGTGGATTGGTGCTATTATTGAAAATCATAATCATGAAGTTGGATTTTATGCAACTGTAGAAGAAATTGGTGATTATAAATTTTATATTAAAAATGTCTATTATCCAAAACACTCAGAGGCTAATACTGGAACATGTACTATTAGTTCCGATGGAGAAATTGAGTTAATTCAGTACATGATTAATAATAATAAAATGGAAGAAATAGGAAAAATAAAACTTTGGGGACACAAACACATGTCTGGTACTAGTCCAAGCAACCAGGATGAAAGTCAGACTATTGATCGAATTAAAAGTACAAATTCTTATTTAATAAGAGTAATATGTGATGATAAAGAAATGTCAGTGTCTTTTTTTGATCCATTTAAAAATATCAGATTTGATAATATTAAATGGGAAATTGAAAAAGAAGACGAAGAACTTAATTTGAAAAAAATAAATGAAATAAAAATTATAATAAATAAATATGATCAAGAAGAAATATCAGTTAACGAAGTTGTAGATAAAATTTCAAAAGCAATATCAGATTCATCTATTTATAATAAAATAGTAAATAAGGTTTTGAAATTAAAAGAAATTAATATTAAAACTGATATAAATTTTAATAAGCAACAGTCTTTGTTTGATAATAGAAATGGTTATATAAATAATAATAATGATTTTCATGAATATGATAATTTTGATATGAGACATAAATATAACAATAATAAAAAAAAAAATTTAAGTAGCAAAATTGAATTTGTTGATGGAAAAAGACAAGTGGTATTTTATGAAGATAATAAAATAATTCAATTAAATGAATATATAGAATTATTAGATAAATTAAAATCTAATAATAATAATAATAATGAATTTAAGGAATTATTATGAATTATAGTAGACAATCAAAATTAATTAATCCAAAAATGATTAGAAATAAAAGTATTTCTTTGGTAGGGGTCGGAGCTACTGGAAGTGCCATTGCTTTAATGCTTGCCCAATTAGGGTGGGGAGATAGTAATAATGAACAAGGAGTTCTTAAATTATTTGATGGTGATATTGTTGAAGAGCATAATTTGGCAAATCAATCTTTTTATCCACAAGATGTTGGTAAGCCAAAAGTAGAAGCTATGAACGATATTATAAAACGTAAGTGTAATTTTTCAGTACAAACATTCAATCGAATGATAGTTACTGAAGACAAAGATGTTCAATCAACTTACGTTTTCTTATTGACAGATACGATGAAGAGTCGTAAAGAAATATTTGAGAACTGCATAAAATATAGCTTCAATACCGATATGGTAATAGAAACAAGAATGGGATTGCGTGGAGGTCGAATCTATGCGTTTAATCCTCATATCGGTGAAGAAGTAGATGCGTGGAAAAAAACATTATGTACAGATGAGGAAGCTGATGTGTCCTTGTGCGGAACCAGCCAATCAATTATAATAACAGCTACATATATTGCCAGTGTTGCATGTTCTAAAATGATTCAACATTTTGTTCAAAAGTATTGTGATCAACCAGAAGTAAAAATGTGGAATGAATATATTTTTACTTTATATCCTGAATCTTTTTTTATGAGAAGATTTAATGACAGTGAAACATTATTAAAAGTATAGGAGTTTTTTTATGAATGGTAGTCCAATAATCGTTACTTTAGTTTCTTTAGGTGCTGATGTTAAATCGTATGAGGTTTCGTCTAATCCTAAAGTAGAATTCTTGCTTGAAGTGGCAAATAAAAAAATTAAAAGTAGTGAAACGATAACAAGGAGCGGAGAAAGAATTAATAATAATACCCAATTGAAAGATGGCGATACAGTTATCATTGGTGAGAATGTAAAGGGTAATGGAAATGATTTTCAAGTTCAGTTAATCAGATTGGGAGTTCCAAATTTTGATACTGTAAATGCTAATGTTGGCATGTCAATCAAACAAATTATTGATCTATTACCAGAAGAAAAAAAAGGTCAATATTTTAAAGCCGATGGAAAAGATGCGTATGAATATAGAAAATCAACGGGTGGAAATCCTATGAACAGTAATGAGATAATCTATCCAAATGAAGGTGAAGGTATGGTTCGGTTAATACTTTCTCAGTCAATGAAAGGTAATAGAAATAAAAAATAATAGTTTATAATTTGATAACAAAAGAGTCAATCAATACGATTGACTCTTTTTTTTGTTTAAGCCCGCATTAAAATATTTTAAATATTTTTAATGCTGGAAAGCTAACATATTTTTTTACTTTTAAAAAAAATGAAAGGAGTAAAAAGTGAAAAATACCATCATATTCAAGTTAGTTTTCCGTTTATTTAAAAAAAAAAAATAACTTATACAAATTAGTAGAAGCCCCTGTTGGGGCTGTTTTTTACCTAATAGATTTTTTTTAGTTATAAGATTTGATAGGTAAAAAAAAAGCGTATTTGTTAATACGCTTTTGGTTTATGCAACTGATATAAAGTTGCACAAACCAGTGGCAATGTAAATCCATTGCCCATCACTGTCCACAACGACAGCGTGCCGGCACCGACTAAAGAGAATGCTACCACCTGCTCCCTCAAATGTACTATTAGGCACTACAGGCCACCACTCCCCCATGTGAGGTATATCCTGGTATAACTTTTCTCCCCGTGATGGGGAGAATTTGAACGTGTATGGGATTCGTTCAATTTTGAATTTCTCAAAACCGTTCTTTTCTTCCACTTTTTCATAATCCCACGCCGCGGTGGAAACGCCATCAAAATACTCTACCATTTTCTCTTTAGAATCAAATATTATTGACTCAGACTCTTGACTTCCATTCAATATGCGATATGCCCTATATCTCATAATCTACTCCTTGAATTGTTAATGGTAAATTCCATTAACATTATAGTTATACCAGATAATAACGGTTAATAACTAAAAAAAAGAGAGATTTTATTAAATAGGAGCGTTTGGTGAAACTGGAGGTCTAGCTTCAGGAAGTGGCTTATTGTATTTAATGCTTGTATTAGCTTCACCAGGAGACAATCCCATTTCAACAGGGTTTGGTTCACTTGATGCATAAGTATCGCCCTGTATATACGTAGGAATCTCTCCAGGAGTATATTTTTGAGCTACACCTAAATCTGGAATTAAATCTGCAGTTATAAGATTCATTTCTTTTAAATTATTATAAATTATTTCATACAATGCAGGCATTGAATTTTTCATAGTTAACATACGTAATTTAAATTCATTTATATCTGCTTTAATAAGATTAACAAAACGTTGCGTAATTAACATTATTAATTGAGGCAACTCTATTATTCCTGGCGGATAACCTTTTTCATAACCTATAGTATCTATTTCTTGAGCAACAACATCGGCACTCTCAGCATTTCTTATTTGGTCTTCTTTATTACGTTTGGTCTGCATTTCTCTTTCTTTTGATTCAAGTCGTTCTTTTTCAGCTATTTGAGCATTTGCATTATACATAGCTCCAATAACAGTCGCTGCTCCCTGAGATTCAGCATTTCCTTCACTTTCACGAATAAGTAATTCAATATTTTGAACGAGTTCTTTTAATTTTAATTCATATTCTTTTTGAGGTTCATACCCTAACTCTTTTGTCATTGTTGATTTTGATATTAATGTAGTCGATGGTGATCCCATAGCTGATTGTAATAACATTTGTTTTTTTTGTAAATCATCTGCCATTTTAAAATCAGACATTTTTACTTTACATGGAACTTTATTAATATATGTTGATATTTTTTTTATAACCCATTGTAATAAATCGTCTTCACCTTTTCTATGATTAATAAATGTATTTTCAACTATTCTAAGAGAAACATTACTTCCTGACCATGAAGCCCCTCCTTTTATTATTTCAGGAATAACTCCAATTCCTGTAATAATTGTATCTTCAGTAGCTTTAATTTCAGGAGTAACCATCAATGCTTTAGCATCTCCACTAAAATTAACCATACCAATTGGTAAAGGAACTATTGATATATAATTATTATCACTTTTCCATTTAACAATTTCTTGCTCTATTTTATTTTTCCATGTAGAGAGATTTATTATTGCATGAGGACTTATATCTCCAGTACCTAATGGAAATAAAATTCTTAAAGGTAATATATGATCGAAGGCTATCATTTCATTTGCTTTTTTTAATATTTTATTATGAAATGCGTCTTTAATAACAGGCATAACAACAGGAATTCCCCATCCTCGTTCTGATGGATACATATATTGAGGGCCAAGTCTTTTCATATGAAAGACATTGTCATTCATTAATTTTAAAGGTTTGTTTGTTTCTACTGATTTAATTATTTCGAGTCTTGTTGTTTTAACAATGTCCATATCTCCACTTTTAATAGCATTGGATAAATATTGAGGAATTGTATAATAATAAAAATGATCTCCTGATATACAATTAAATTTAATATCGATATATAATAAATCCCAATGTATTAAATTAAATTTTTCAATTTCTGAAGTGTTTTTATCATAAGCTTTAAATTTAACTTCTTTATCGCATTTTACGCATTTTCCTTCAAATTGATAATTTGCAAATTTATATTTTACACTATCTGATGGAAAATCTTCTTTACAATTAGGACATTCAAAAAATCTTTTGAATGGATAGTGTATTGATATAATTGAATTTCCATAACCCCAAAAATCCATTCCAGACTGTTTCATTGAGTTAATAATTTTTAATTTATTTTCAAGAAAGTCTTTCCAAAATTCAATAGTTTTATCATTTTTAAGTATTAGTTCATTATCGTCATTATAAATTAATGATGTAATAGGATATTCTGATAATTTTATTACGCATTGAGATATTATACTATCTCCAAAAAGAAATGCAGCAATAAATTTTAATATTCCTTTAATTGTTTTTGGAATATATGTACTTGTCATATCGAGAAATGGAGTATCGTATTGAACAGATCCGCGATTAAATGTAGATGCTGCCGGACTTGTGCCTCCTTGAGGTTTTATTCCAGGTCCAACTAATCCTTCATTCGCCATAAATTTTATTCCTTATATTAAATGCCATATTCTCGTGCTGATAATTCAGCTTTTAAAATTCTTTGAGCTTGAATTGTAATAATATCTTCATTAATATTTTCATAATCTTTATCAATAAATTTATTGTACTGTTCGAGAATATTTATCCATAAATTTGATACTTCATTTGATACCATATTTTTCATTATATCTTTTATTAATTTAAAAATAGATGGTGGAGGGGTATATATACCATCATTTATTAATATAATACATATATATTTTTTTACATCTATTCCAAAATCTCCATTTCTATCAGGACGAATACCATTCATACAAAATATGGTATTAATTATCATGCCTGGTGATGGATATCTTAAAAAATCAAAATCAGCAATACAACTTGAAAAAGCTAAAGCCAATTGATTAAATTCATACCAATCAAAAAATGCTGCATCATTCCTGCATAAATGTCTAATTGCGAGAACTTTATCCCTGTTAATATCTTCAAGGACTGTCGCATAATTGATAAATAATATTCTATCTATAGTTTCTATTTCCCATTCCCACCAATCATTACCTAATGATTTATTTAAAAAATCATAAACTTTTAAAGCTGAAGATTTATCGTTATTTAATACAGTATTTATTTTCCATGAGGAAATATCGGATGATTCTTTTTTTAAGCATTCTATTGAATTAATTTCTTCATGTATACGATCAATTGTTTTTTGATCGTTAAGTAGGGTAGCAGTATGAAGTTGTTCTGATAGTTTACATGTCATAATGCGCTATATCACTTTTAACTTATTAATAATCGATTTATTTTGCTGCTGGAGGAGTTCGTCTCCCAAAATGCTGTGCTCCAAATACTCGTAGCCAAAAGTAATCTCTGCTTGCTTCGCTAGATTTTTCAGGAGCAGTTTCTTGGTACACATACTTATATATTTGATCACAAGCTTTACGATTAAAAGTTATAATCTCTCCTTCGCATGTACAACTTCCTCCAATATCAAGATTTTTTGTCATTCCTTTTGTTCGATATAATAAATCATGTATTAATGCAGCAACTTCCGATCTTCCATCACGTGGACGAGTAAACCATAATAATTTAGGAGTTGAACGTTTATCATGTAAAAATTTATCAGGTATGGTAAGAATAACTATATAACTTTTATCTTGTAAAATTAATTTAATCTGATATTCGTGTATTTTATCCAAAATAAATAAATTATTTACAAGTGGCTGTGAATCCGGCCAACTCCAACTTATCAACTTTAGACCTGTAATTTCAGAAATTTTAATCATAAAAATCTCGAAATATTATTAACAAAATGTTCTTTTTCAATATCATTTAAGTTAATAATAGTTTCAATTGGATTGTTTTTAAATTCATTAATAAACTTATCTCCAAATGCACTTGCTAATTTTTGTATAGCTTCTGAATTTTTTGATAGTTTAAATATTTTATAATCTGTAATATCTCCTGCAATTTTAACTGCATCATATTCTGAATTAATAAGGCTTCCGCACACTGTCATAACAGGATCGAGAATGGTTTTATCATATTCATATTGCAATCCTGCTTTTTTATCGAATTCTTCAATAGTTTTAATTAAAGCTATTGGAGAAACTTTATTTCCAATTTCAGCTATCTTATCAAGGATTTCACATGCATCAATTTTTCCTGAAGCTGTTTTTATATGCTTTCCACTACTTTTACAAATTGTTTTTCTTTTATTAATATTATTTTTAAAATCTGGAGATAGGGCTGCATTTTTATTTAATATACGAGTATAATTATTAATCCAATCTTTATCAACTGGAATATTTAATTCATTTGCTCTTTTTTCTATATTACAAGAAAATTCAACTCTATCATTGTGATCAAATCTTGACATGTATTTGCTAAAATAATCCATAGCAGTTTTAACATGTTCTTTTGTTTCAATTGGATATTTGTCGTGTAATGCAAAATGCATAAGTATCTCCTGTAAAAATTATTCTATAGACATTAATATACCATTTACAAATGTTAATGTTTTTTCATTTTCTTCAATATCTAAGACTTTTAATTCACATGATGTAGCGTCTAAAATTGATATGCCTCCATAAAATGAAGCGTTCCCATTAAAGAACGCTTCCTGATTACAATTAAATTTTTTAACTTGAAAAAGATCTCCATAAATATTATTTGGTTCAAATCCCCTAAGTTCTGAATTATAAACTGTTGTAATTACATTATCTGTAAATGTTAAACTTCCAAGATATACTACATCATAGTTTGTATTAGTGCTACTGTCTGTTATTTCTACTATGCTATTAGCTACACTATTTACATCACTTTTTTTAGAAGCTGCCAAATCATCATAAACAATATCTTCTAATCCTGGTTTGTTATAAAAACCAGTTTTTTTACCATCATTATATACATCTCCATCAATAAAAGACATAATATGTTTTAAGTAAACATGTTTTGTATTAACACTTTCATCAATAGTAAAATTTATTGGAGTTTCCAAAACAATAATATTTCCATTTTGAGTAAATCCATAACCGGAACTTATTAATATTGAATTTGATGTTGTTTTAGTCATAAATAATCCATACATTGCTCTCCCAGGAATACTTCCAACAATAGCAGAAACTATTCTACGCATATTGGAAATCATTGCGGCCTGTATAGACCATGGAGTTATATTAGGAATATTTTGACTATTTTCTATAGTTTCATAATCAGTTCCAAGAATCTCATGCATTCTTTGATTAAGCCCATTACGTATGTTAACACGTTTCATAATTAATCCAGTTCTTAAATTATTTTGATTTTAAAGTACTGCCTGCAATGTCCAGAACTTCGTTTTTATTATTTACTTCTGGTTGAATGGAATCGTTATTTAATTTCTTTTCTTCAATATATTTTTTTGATAATTCAGTTAATAAATTTTTATCAATTGTGTCACCAATTATTCCAACGATTGCTTGTATTGATCCTTTAACAGTTAAAAGTTGATTTCCAAGTTCAGTTATTGTTTTTTCAGCATTTTCGTATGCTTGATTAATATTTGAAGCAACTTTGTCGCATTGCTCAAGACGTTCAAATAATTTTTTAGTTGCATCAGGCCGTAACTCACTATGTTTTAATAAATAGGAAATAGCCATATTTTTACTAATCTGCTCTTGTATCATTAGATCCACCCTTCATTATTTATGAGATTAAATTAATGGTACTGCATTATAATTATATAATTCAGTATTATTATTTTGTGCGTAAGTATTTTCTACAACACAAAATTTTTCGTTTACACCATCGTTAATTTCTGTAATTCCTTGAAATATTCCATCAAATACTTCTATAGATTTAATTCTAACTTCATTCATTTCAGGAGTATATGTACTTGTAAATCGAGATGATTTTAATTTTTCCAATATAACAGATTGTTCACTTTCTCCTTTGAAAACATCATCTACAATACAATATACATATGTATTATCAATGTCATCATTTATTACTTTAATTATATCTCCGATAAATATATTTTGAACATCGACTGAAAATTGAGTTATCTCTCCTGAAGGTTCTAAAATTAATCCTAAACCTTCATAATCTATATTTATAATTTCATCCTCATAGTTAAAAAAATATTTTGGTAAGCTTGGAACTATTGATAAGTAATCAATAGGAACAACAATTTTTGAATCATTAAAAAATCTTATTCCAGGAACTCCTGCCCATCGTATTCTTTTATATGATTTAGAAGACGCAGTTATTGGTGAAAAATATTCAATATCAAATCGTGTAGTTGTAATTCTACTTTCAGATGTAAATTGAAAAAATTTTGATAAAGAATATAAATCTTCAGTTACTTCATCAACAATATCATGGTTATATATTGGATAAGTATTTCCTAGAGTTTCTACATCAGTTTCTTCAGGTTCTATTTGAATAAAATATTTAAATTCATATAATTTTTGTTCTGAAGCAAGTAATGTGAAATTTTTTATTAATGTTTGAATATAATTATAAATATTAGGTTTAAAACAGGGTATAGATCCTGGGCATGCTATATGTATTAATTTTGATATATTAATTCCAGATTCGTATATATCATATACACCATTTTGAAGTGGGGTTGATTTAAAATAACCATCTTCATCAGAAATTATAGTGTCAACAACTATTGAACCGGTAACAGGAGTTGCAAGTTTTATTACTATTGAAGCGTTTCTTAAAACATTACCTGCACTATCTGTAATATGGCCTTCTATTGATTTTGCTCTAATATTTGACACAATACTTTGTTTAGATAAGTTATAAAAACTTATCAAGGAGTCCTTTTGGCTCCTAATAAGTATAAATTAATCCACAAAACCTTTGTAATACACTGCTCTTGTTATAAGAAACAGAAAAATTATCATTAAATCTGGTTCTTACTGTAAGACATTTTGCTTTCAAACTTCTTACAGATCCTATAACAACACCTCTTGTTATGTGGATAGTTTTAACAAGATCGTAATGTCTGAATCCATTCTTTTCCATACAAATTTTAGTAGGATTTAATTCCCAAATCTTAGTTCTTCTGGGTTTAATAAAATACTCTATACAATTTATTTTATTACTTTTTAAAATAGCACATGCATCATTGCTGTGTTTTTTGCTTAATCCCAAAACAATACGGGATTCTTTAGTGATAAAACCTTTAGTGTATTCATAAACTAAACCCATGGACTCAATTTGTTTTCTTAAATATTTTTTACCTATTTCTACCAAAGAAAAGAACTTTCCATAATTATGTTTAGCATGATTAAAAAAAATTTCTTCAACAGTAATCTTAACAATATTCAATCTTTTACGCATATCCTTAATAACTCGAATAACAGTTTCTTTCTTCTGCCTTATACTTGGTGCCAACTTGTCTTTTGCCGTCCGATTATCAAATCTTGGTTTTCTGCACCTCAGTCTGAATCTTCGAGCCTTGCGATAATTCTTCTTTTGTTCAATTTTTCTACTTACATCTTGCCTATGGTCAAGTTGTGCTCTGAAAACAATTTCATCAGTTTTTGTATTCTTGATGGCAATTCCCACATGTTTAGATCCATCGTCTACACCCATTTCAAAAGATCCAATAGGATTATCAATCTTTCGAGTGAGTTGAATAACAAATGGTACTACCTGCTTAACTCTCGCCTTTCCCTGATCAAGTAACTGCCTTGCTCTTCGAGGCTTGGTTGGAAGGCATGGACTTCCTTCGTGATCGATTACAAATACTTTCATAAAACTCCCATTTAAGGTTTAAACAGGTTTCCCTGTCATTGGTGTCCTCGGAAATGTCGCCAACGAATTATTCAGGACTGAACACATCCTGACGTTCTTTGTGTTGGCTAACGTAGTTGGACTTCACCCGAAGCAGACGGGCTTACTCGCCAACTGATCCTCGAAGCCTTGAACTTATAAAGATTTTATAAATTCTTATAGCTTGTCAACTATCTGATATAGGCTCCATTAACAAATATACAATATTTATTTCATTTTAACAATTCTATTTTGATGCACATTTAAAATAAGACATTCCAAATTTATTAATATATTCACTAAATTTTAATTTACTCCATGTAAAAACATTATCGAAATCACCATCTTTATACCATGGACTATATCTTGTATTTGGAGGATTGGGATTACCAATATATTGTATTTCACTATAATCTTCATCAATATAACTTGCTGGGTAATCGTTAGTTCTACGGATTCTAGTTCTAAAAAATATAAAATCATCCTGAACATATCTATCAAAATCTGAAAATCCATTTAATCCTATTAATGATCTCATATCAAGATATCGAATAACATTTTCAGCATTAAACATTTTATTTGATTTTATAATAAAGTCAGGATTTTTACTAATATTTGTTAATGGTTTATAAATAGAAAGACTTCCATAGCTTGGAATATTTTCTATTGAATAAATTACATCAGCCCAATCTGTTATTAAATCTCCATCGTATCGTACATATAAAGTAATTGTATTAACATCTGAAACAATGCTACTTTCAACATAAGCTATATGAAAATTAGTTTCATTTACATTAGAAATTGGATTATATAGTACTAAATTATTTTTTCCATTTATATAGTTATTAATATCCGATGGTATAAACCATATAGGATTGTTACAATATGTTGCATAAACCTTCCATACATCTAAAGCCCCTTCAACTAATGCAGGAGTAATATTATTTAGTATTATTAAATTGTCAATAATTAATTCTCCAAATTTTTTCTTATTATCGGTAATAACAATAGATAATGGTCTCCAATTTCCTTTTTTATCATTGCCTATATTTGATTTTGAATCCCATATTTCAATAACTATATTTGAATTTGAATCATATGTTGCTAATAAATTTTCATTATTAATATTGGTATAATTTTGATTTGATTGAGGGTTATCAACAATAGAGGCCATGTAAGCAAATCCTTTGAAATAGGAATATAGCCACCTTTTGGCATCAGGGATTGCTCCATGGTCCTTTTGGTATGTAGTGAAATCTTTAAAAATAGTTGAAACATTAATTTTAAAAATATTAGCTGGATATTCATTTCCAATATAAGAAATATAATTATTATTAAATTTCCATACAGCATTACTTACTTGTAATAATATTTTTATATCACTTGAAAAGAATGGAAGAGTAAATTTTTCATTATTTCCATTCTCAGAAAGAATTAATGTATACATTCCATGATGTTTATAATTTTCATAATCAGGTTTTACTATTGTCATTAATTCTTCATCAATAGATTTTAATATAGCATGTTCGGGATATAATACCTTTTCGTTGATATATACAATAGAATCATTTGTATATGATGGTTCGGGCTTTCCATATGGAAATACATAAGAAGCATCTTCGTCATGATGTATGAATGTTTCAATATCGCTTAAATCTGGGAAATAAGAATTGCTTATTATATTACTATCCAAATCAATATCTTTTCCGTATATTGAAAATTGATGGTTTCTAAAAATTTGATGAGGAACAAAACAATCATCAGCAATTGGAGCATATCGTTCATTTGTTGAATCGTATGTGCTTCCCTCTTCTACCGTTGATTTGCATGATCCTGCATTAATATAATTTGCTTTATATAATACTTGTAATGGTATATATGGATGATCATCATTGAAACGCATAGTAAGGCGTTCAATATACGATCCTGGACAAAATGGAAATTCTACATTATAAATTATTTCATAGTCCCCGTCCGACGCTCTTGATATTTTAAAATGATTATTTTGTTCTAATATTTTAATATAACCGTTGATTCCAGGAAGTTTAATCATTGGTTTAAATTTTTCATTTTCAGAAATTTTTGAAATTATTGATGTTTCAGAATCTGTAAATAATTTAATTAATGTATTTGGAATAGGAGTTTGAGTATTATCATTTTTATGAGGAGAACTTGTTGGAGAATAATTGGAACAATACAAAACAAGATATTCGTTATGTTCAGGCAATATTTTTTTATCACCATCAATAATTGTATTGCAATAGAATCCTGCTCCATTTACTTTTATTTTAGAATTGCTATAATTATATATTTGATTTCCAACGGGATCAATCCAAAATTCAATATGTATTCCTTTATCATTATCTTCAGATTCTGTTCCTATATATCCATAAACAAAATCATCAAGACAATATTCTTGACGCATAAGGAGTGAATAAGGATCAGATCCGAAGTCTTCATAAGAATGATGTTCATCTGCAGAGTTAAAATTTGAACTATGTGCTCGTGGATTTTTTATAAAAATAGTATTTATAATATCTGTATTATAATCATTGAGAGATAAATAATAATTTAAATCTTTAAAAAATGATGAAGATGCTTTTATTTTTAAGTAAATAGCTGGATCTCTTAAAAATTCCATATCCTCAGTTCTACAAATAGGAGTTCCGTTATAATTTATAAATGATATATTTACAAATTGCCCATCTGCTATTGGCTTTGCTATCATATAAGGTTCGGTAGTAACAACTGCAGAATTTCTTCTATTTCTTTCAGTTTCAGTGTCAATGCCATAAAGTATTATATCGGTTGTATATTCTCCATTCTTTTTAAGTTCAAATAATGATTTTAATGTTACAGGATCTTCTGGGCCAATCCTTCTTAACATATGTTTACATACATTATATACCATACGAGATTGATCATTAAATAATCCCATATGTATGCATGGATTATATGCCAGAGATCCTTTTTGTTCGTTATTCCAATTTATTATAATTTTAGAAGGTTCAATGGCTCCATTTTTACAAACTTCTGGAAAGAATAAATCTAAAGATGGTGATTCATAAGGATCAATTATATATTCCATATTTTCATTAAACTTTTGTACAAATCCAAAATATGGATAATATTTTTCCGTTCCAGCCATTATATTATTATTGTTAATTGACCAATGCATTAAAGATTCGTTAAAATAAAAAAATTCAGAATCAAGTGATCCATTATAGTTAAATATTCTTTCAGGATCTTGATCTTCAAATATTGCTTGCATTGTTTCATTAATCATACCATTATAAATTTTATAAATATCTTCTTCAGATTCAAGTAATGTAATAATGAAATTATTAACGTTTACGGTGTAATTAGTTATAAAAGATTTATTTGTAAATACATAACGATAATAGTAAGTCCAATCTTTAAAATCATTTCCTTCAATAGCTTGATCGAGATCTAATTTATATCCTTGAGCATAAAAAGCCGGAACTCTGTAATAGTTATGCGATATGTTATAAGTTGGTAAATAGTCAACAATTAAATCATCAGGAATTGGATCATCTATATTTGAAAAATTTATAAATTCAATAGTATCATATTCTGATAGTTTTTGACCTATTTTAAAATATTGTTTTGTAGATAATTCAAAATAATTTTTAGGAAAAATGGAATAATTATAATCACTTAAAAAAGGATATCGATTATATAAATCAAATACATTTCCATATTCGTTTTGTAAGATATCACGTTCACTAAAAAATCCCGTATAACAGGTATGAGGTTTTATAGAAACATTGCCTTTATGTTTGAACAAATAATCGGCAATCCATGAAAATTTATTTGATGAGTATCCTTTGACAAATCCAGAAGTAATTACATGAGTATTTTTAGTAAAGTCAGTAATTGCTTTATTATGTATAGTTTGACGCTTTGGATTAATAAATCTTTTCATTTTTTCACCAATTAATAATTGAAGATCCACCAATTCTTACTTCATTTACAATATTGTTTTTTCCTGACTTACCTTTGTTATATGTATAATTTATATAAACATACAATTTATGTATTGATTCATCAAACTTAAAAATATAACGACCGTCATCAAATATTGTACTAAGAAAATAACCTAAATTTTGTTGTGTTTTAGTAAATATAATAGATAAATTCTTTGCATCTAAATATGCTTCAAATTCAGTTAAATAAATATCTTCTTTATCATTAAATAATTTTATAGGAGGATCTATAATTTTGAATTTTAATATTATTTTAGCTCCACGAATAAATTCTTTTCTATCTGTTAAATTGTCGAATTGATTCCATAAATCTTTATAAATAATAATAGGATTTTGTGAAATAAATAATTCATTAGTTTCATCTAAAGTTAAAATATTTTGATGTACTGATTGTAATTTATCTGAAGTTAATGTAAAAATATGTAATGGAACTTCATAAGGACCTATATCTACAGTTTCTCCCATAAATATACGTGGATTACCAACTATATCCAAATCAATATTTTCAACAAAACTATTATCTCCATTATTTACTAATGGTGAAGTTAGTTTAGGAAGAAATGATTTTTCCATAGTAACTTCATTAAAACATAGGCATGAAATATTATATTCTCCATAAGTAATCAATCCTTGAGTATAATAAGCAGGGTCATAAGCTGGATAACCGTATTCTGATAAAAATACATAATTAGAATTCCCGCAAATAGAAGTTCCCCATTGAGAAGTGGCTTCTGTATATTCATCAAGAAGTGTTAGTACACCATCAACTATATGAAAAGAGTTCATTCCAGCTGACATAATTTATTACCAATAATTAAGTAAAAGATGCAGCGCCATCAAGAGCTGTATAAATTACACCTTCATCATCAATAGACATATCGTTAACAACGAATCCAGTTTCAACATAGTCAAGTAATGTTAATACTCCTTCTACTGATATACTATATCTATACAATCTACCTTCTCTATAAGTAGGATGTTGTAGATAGTTAGATGTATAAAGAAAATCTCCCAATCGAAAAACTTTATAACAAATATTCCACATACTTGACAATTCATATACTTGAGTCGGCAATCCATTTTCATCTACAGATAAAACGCGAAGAGTTCCTTCATTATGATAAAAATCAGGATCGTCTATGAAATATACAAAATTTTCATCACAAGCTATATTACTTTGTGTTCCTATCTCATTCCCTCCAATTGTAAAACTATCTTTATAAGTTGGAGTACCATTGACGTCTACTTCATATGAAAATAATGACATAAAAATCCTATATTAAGTTTCCCATGGAGTTCCATAAGTAGTACTTATATAAATAAACCTTCCATCGCTTTTAATTCCTGTAACATAACCATCAGTTATTAAAATAGTATCTTTAAGAGTTAATGAGCCATCTACTTCTAATTTATAAATTTTAACTTCATTGAATGTAGAATAATTTGGATCTATAATACCTACATAAAGAAATCTTCCATCATGGCATAAAGCTGTTACCTTAAGTAAAGAAGTGTCTTGATATTTAAGAGTTAATGAGCCATTTGAATTTATAGCAAAAACTGATATACCTAAATCATAATTTTCAGTAGCAATATTCCAACCACAACCTATTACTAAAAAATCATTATTACACCACATGCATGACTCAGCAGCACCATCCCATACACCTAAAGTAAGATGATCTTTTGTTGTATATAATTTTGTTAATTTTGCCATAATTTAGTTTACTATTCTAAAAGATTTCTTCCAATTGATTCATCTTTAAATTCTGGATTAGTATTTTCTTTACAATTAACTTGAGTAATTTCTGTTTCATGAAAATTTAAATTACCAGTTCCATAATTATATGTTAATGTATTATAAACAGTTTTACCAGAAATTATTGGTATAATTTCAATTTCTATTGAATCTTCACTTAAATCTGAGTTTATTAATTTAAGAGAACCAACTCCATGTTTAGCTTCTAATGGAATGGTAATTTGTGCATAAGTTTCAATATATCCAGACTTTATACTACATGGATATTCATCATTGTTTGAATCTGTAAATAGTGCTACCAGATCGTGAGTTCCAAACCATTCACCTTCAATATCATAAGTTCTACCGGAAACAACATCTGCAGATTCTATATGTAAAAATTTAGGAAGTTCTAATGGTTCACTATCGCTTGAGTTTTCTGAATTTGTTAATGTTAAAGTTCCAATTCCAATATATGCTTCAGGAGGAATAGTTATTTGAGCATAAGAATCATAATAATCTGGAGTTATTTGACATGAATGTAAAATTGAATTTGAATCTAAATAAGTTGCTACTAATCCTGAAGTTCCAAATTTAGATCCATAAATGTCATAAATTCTATCATAATATAAAAATACGAAATCAATAATAAGTGGGGAAAGTGTTAATTCAATGTTATCACTTGAACTAAATCTATTTGTTAATGTTAAAGTTCCAATTCCAAATGAAGCTTCAGGAGGAATTGTTATTGTTGCTAGAACATTTGAATATCCTGTTTCAATTGAACAGGAATGTAAAATAGTATCAGAATCTAAATATGTTGCAGTTAAATCTATAGTACTAAATTCTGTACCATAAACATTAAAAATTCTTCCAGAATAATTTTCTATATAATCAATACCTAAAGATAAAAATAATTCAGAAATTACTGCTCTATTTTTAGGATTTGTAGGAAATTGCCATATTGAATATATTTCAACAGGCCCAATATCAGTTGGTAAAAAAGTAATATTTTCAGTCTTAACATACCAATTTGAATCATCTATTTTCATAAGTAATATAATACCATCTTCATAAATTTCAGGATTAATTCCTTCAGGTACAAATACTAATGAATTTGGTTCTAAAATTGGTTGAGGTATACTAAATGTTAAAATAGAATAATATGGATGATTATATAAAATTGAAAATGTTGGACTTCCAACCATTGCATTTTCAGGATCTGATTCAACATTAGGAAATATTACTCTTTCTTCAGGTATAAATTTATAAGTTAATAGATCTGGTATATAAAAAGTTCCATTGCCTGTAAAAATACAATTTCCATCACCTGCTACTGAATAATAAGTTACTGGATTTGAAATTCTTTCAATAGGAGTGATTAAGTTGGGGCCTACAAAATCCAATTCAAATACTCTTAAAGAATTTCCTTCAGCAACAAAAACATTAGTTCCATCTGAATATATTTTATAAGCATTGCCTCCAATTTCATTTGCCTGATATCCAACTTGAATAAAAGTAGTTCCATTAAAAGTATACACTCTTGTTCCATCAGCACCGTTAGCAACAAAAATATAAGGATGTGATATAAATATATCTAAAGATTCTCCACCAGGATCAATACTTCCTAATGGAGTAAAGACTCCAGCACTGTACGAATAAGCATATAATCCGGTATAGCAACAAGCGATAATATAAGATCCATAAGGTCTTATATTATTTGCACCGCCTCCTGTTAATATATTGATACTTCCAGCTACACTGAAAAATGTAGAAGGTGGGTTAAGAGGATTTATTGACCAAGCTCTTATTCCAGAAAATCCACCTGATATAGTATCTGCTGTAAATACATTTACACCATCACTCCATACTCCTGTGCATCTATTAGTATGAAAAACTGTATAAATTTTAGGATAACCAGCATTTACGTATCCAACCATTACACCTGTAATGGCATCAAATGCATACAACCCTTGATAACCAGCAGCTACATAAACATAAGTTCCATCACTCCAGGAATTCCAATTTTCATTAGTAATAAAACGGGAATAAAGTGTAACATTAGAGGAACTTATAGCAAAAGTTGTTCCAGGTGCATAAATAGTAGATGCTGTGGGAGTTTTACTCCATCCAATAAATATTGATGAATTTGATATAACTAAATTTCCAACATTTTTCATTACCGTTACAGTAGATCCAGAAGTGTATTTTACTTTGTCAACTGGTACTGATCCTGTAATAGGTCCGGTTGGAACATAAGCTACATAGGTTACTGTATAAGTTGTACTGGATGTCCATTTAGCGTAAAGTAATAAATTTGCTGAAATAGTAAACGTTGATCTGGGAGCATAATTTGTTCCACTTCCATTTGCCGCAGTATTCCATCCAACAAAACTTCTACCGGTTCTGATTAAATCATTAACATTATCTAAAACAGTTGCCGTGGCCCCTGATATATAATTATTTGAATCTACTGGTATAGATCCACCTGTATTAAGATTTCCGTTGTAAGTTATAGTATATGTAGCATTGAGAGTCCATTGAGCATAAAGTATTATACTTGCTGAACTAATTATAAAAAAAGTTCCTCCAGTATAACTTGTACCACTTCCATTCGCTGCTGTGTTCCAACCTATAAAAGTATATCCAACTTTAACAAGACTTCCTGTATTTCCTAAAACAGTTACAGTTTCTATATCTTTTTCTTTATAAATGGTTGAATCAACTGGAACAGTTCCTCCAGTATTGCCATTACCATCATAAGTTATAGTATAGGTTGGTTTAGTTGAATTGTATAATAATGTAAATGGAGTTACAGCACCTTCAGTAAAACTATATGCCATTAGTCCTGAATATAAATTAACAATGTAAATAGTATTATTAAGACATTGAATATTTTTAATTGCATCACTTGGAGAAGATATTATTTTATATAAAAATTCAAGTTTGTTTATTCTTATAAATGGAAAACAATCTCTACATTCATCATTAGGATCAAATACATTTCCATATTTATATTTATTAAAATCACAAGAAAAATCTATTCCAGTTTCTAAATTATTAACTTTATAAATAATACCAGGAACTGGATATGTTCCTACTTGCCCTGTTCCTGCTAATAATAATTCATTTCTATATAAAACACTTGATATAAATCCTTCTTTATAAGAACTTGTTAGTGGATATATTCCAACAATATCAAAAGAATCTTTAGCAAGATTTAATTTTACAATTGATCCCCAAAAATATAATGGATTTTCTTCATCTTGTATATTTCCTCCGGCATACAATCTTGAATTATTAATTGATAAAGTTGTTCTAGGATAATGTAAGATATTAAAATAAGATATAGTTGAGTCGTCAAATGGAGTAAATGACGGTGCGTTTGCTACAAAAATAAAAGCATCAACTCCATTCCATTTATATAAATTAGCGCTATCAATTACATATAATTCATCTTCAAATACAATTATATCTTCAGGCCAGCAAATAGAATCTGGCCAAGTTGCTACAACATTCCATATAAATCCATCAAGTTTATATAATCTTCCTGGGGCTGGAATCATTCCAGGCAAATTTCTCCAAACATCAATTGAATAAAGATTTCCATCAAAAACTATTAATTTTCTTTCTCCTACTTCATGAGGAGTATCTGTAACTTCTGTTATTCCATCTTTAGTTGAATTTAGTATATATAATCTTGTGCCAAGAATTTTTGATTCTTGAGGATCGTTACCATAAATTGCACTTCCAGACATTAAATATAATCTGTTATTAAAAACCACTAATGATGTTATTAAATATTGACCAACCCCATCTCCTGGACTTAATTCTACAATTGGTAAAGTACAAACTGCAGATATAATTTCTGTACCAATATTAAATTTATATAATGTTCCATAATCTCCAGTAGCAAAATTATTATTCCAAAAATATGATCCAAAATAAATTTCACCTTCAAATTCACAATAACATGTAAAATAAAAATTTGATATATCTGAAGCGTATGGAACAGAATTTAATAAATCCCATCGTGCAGTCATTTAAAGTATCCTAATTTTAAGATAGTTTGTTTATTACAAACGTTACATCGAAATCAGTACAACCTGTTAATATAATTGAATTTGCTATTAAATTTTCAACATCGACTGGTATTACAGGTCCATCTTTTACTAAACAAAATATATTTTCTTGTGAATCATTTCTAAATATTAAAATACTATTTATTGATTGTATTGTTGAATGAGGCGCCTGAGATATACAATCATTATTTACCTGAATTATACAGTTTTCAAATCTAATTCCTGTGACTGGACAAAACGGACTAAATAAACTATAAGTATCACCACTATCATTGCTGTATATTTTTAAATTTTTAAATGTTAATAAAGAATGAGAACTTTCATCATCAATTATATTATTAATATAAACAAATGATGCTGGTCCGTGTGGTATTAATTCTGGTTCATATGTTTTAACAACAATAGTATTTTCCGGCCTTACATTAAACGAAAACATTCCTGGAAATTTTTCACCGCCTTGGGCATGAATAACTAAACTATAAATCGATTCAAGCCTATCAATAAAAGCATTTAAATCGTATACAGGGTCTGACCCTTCAATGTTTATAAATTGATATTTTGGATCAATATAAGGTATATAATCTGGTTCATCAAATTCATCTAATCCTCTTAAGTATAAATCAATAACAGGAAATCCTTCTCCAATGATTCCTATTCCACTAATAATAGTTGGACCTACTATTAGTTCTCCATAACCAAAAATTAAAACCACTTCAAACGCGCCTATATCATATTCTCCAACATCTCTAATAGTTCCGGTAATATCGTCTGTGAATGGAAAAACATTATCGCCGCTTAAATCCAGAGCATTATTAACAGCTATACCATCAAGTAAATTATTAAGATTAAAATTTTTTCCATCTCGATCAATAAAATTAATAAATCTATTTCTTATATTCATTGTTCCGGCAAAATTTGAAGCTGTTTCATCTCCGCTTATGCATTTACTAAGAGAGAAATGTCCAAAATGATTTTCATATTCAGCGACATAATCTTTATATTCTGAATCTTGACATAAGTTATTTTTTAGACGAACTGACAATCCGGTAATATAAGGATCATTTATTTTATTTAAGTAAACTCCTCGCCTGCAATTAACTATTGTATTGTTATTAATATCAATGTCTAAGCCATTACCTGTATTAAGAAATTCTATTCCTATTCCATCATCATTACAATCATATATTAAATTGTTGACGATAATATTTTTTTTATCGCTATCTTGGCATAATATTCCATTTCCATAAATTCCTTGTATTATATTGTATCCAATATAAAATGGTTTACATTGAGTAATATGTATTCCATGAGAAAGTTGATGAAGTCCTTTTATTTGTAAACCTTCAATTTCTAAATATTTAATTCCGAACGCTTGTATAACAGAATCTGACGATCCATCAATTATAGTTAATTCAGTTTTAAATCCTTTGTTGCCATACCCGTATACCCCATCATGTCTTTGTGTTTTATTACATTGAGTTATTATATTATTAGGAACAATTATTCTAAGGTTATTGTGCGCTTCAGTAATTATATCGTATATATATGCACCAGGGTATGAAAAGAAATCACCTTCATCATTGTAACATGCGAGAGTAACGTTAACATTCAAATCATATAAACTTAACGAATTTAAAAATTCGTTTGAAGGAAATCCAGTTTCATTATTACATGCATCACGTATTGTTGGAAAGACTCTATTGATTTTTTCAATTATCCCTGATGATTCTGATAATGAATTTCCAAAAATATCATACACTATCCATTTTGATTCAGTTATTTTTTCTATCAGGAAACATCCATTTTCAAAAGTTCCATGATCGTCAAAAACTCTATCTCCTATACCTAAATGAATATTTATTTGTGGATTAGAAAACTCTATAAAACTTATTTCATTTTTTACTGTAATAGTGTAATGGGTATTATTTCCTAAATATTTAGTTTGTAAATCTTCTGTTGATATTCCAATCGAATAAACAATACGTTTAGATTGAAATTCAAGAGATCCTATGTCCCACCATGTTGATCTTGAATTATAAGATCCATCTATATTAAATTTATAATAAGAATTGCCATCAAGTCTTTTTCCGGCACATTTTACTAAATAATTATCTTGAGTTAAATGATAATCTTCTTCATTAGGATCACTTTCTCCATATCGTCCAATAAATAATACTTCAAGTTCATTTATGTTATTGTTAAAATTAACTAAAGATAAATCTGAAGCTATACAATTTTCAGTATATCCATAATTAAAACATACATCTCCCGCCCTTTGTCCTATATTATTAATTAATAAATCTCTTGGATAATTATTAAAACATTTAGATCCACATGAATCTACTGTGTTATTAAATATAATATCATTTACTCCACTTTTAATTCCATCAAAAACAATATTATATATAGTGTTATTAATAATAATATTTTGAATACAACTTTCATCAGATGTTATGCCATTATTACTATTGAATAATATATTATTTATAATAACACATCCGGTTACACCTATTAAAGATATCGCATCATATCCTATAGCTGAACAAATTATTCCATCAATAATAGTATAATTGCATTCAATGGATATTCCATTAGAATCTTCTGAATGTATTCTGGCAGGATTTTCGTATTTTATTGACCCTCGATGGGATTGACTTGCATTACAATGCTTTCTTAAATCAACTGGAGTAAATAATTTTATATAATGATTAATATCAGTTATAAATCCAGAAATTACAATTGAACTATTAATTATGTCATATTTATATAAAGCTATATTTATACAATACATTGCTTTTGTTAAATAAATAAAAGGATTATCACTTGTTCCAAGTAATTGCTGCACACTTTCATTTGATGACGCTAAAAATAAATTTGACCATGATGATACAAATGCTCTTGTTATACTATTAAGATTTGCATTACTGGAATTTGTAACTTCTAATCCAAATAAATCTTTTACTATCCATTGTAAATCTGAAATTTTTTCATATAAATAGCAAATATGCTCACCGTCATCGTCAGTATATATTAATTTATCTCCAACTCCAATACGATCATCAATTTGTGATGTTGAAAATGTTGCTATGCTTTGATCTATTGATACATATCCATTTGTTCCATGATCCAATGTTATAAAATTAGAAGTATCGTTATTTGCAGAAAAATATAAATTAATAGTTTCTATGTCTTCAATTGTATCGGCCCCTCTGCACCACGTATTATCACTAATTAATTCACCATCAATATTATAATAAAATGGTTGTTCATATAAGTATCCATCTTTTACAATAAGTGAACATAGAGATCCAAAATTAACTCCATTGTTTATTGCGTACCAATCTTTTCTTTTAATATGAAAATCTTTTAAATTTTTATCATTAAACTCAATAGTTACATTGGACATATTATTATTAGAAGTTCCTGCAGTATCATCATTACTTAAGCATGATTCTACACCATCAAGTTTTCCGCTATAACAAACCCCGTCATCTTCATGTGATATATTATTTATAGCTTTGCAGGCAACATCATTTAATCTTACTCCAATACCACAGTTAACTATTGTATTATTAATAGATTTTGTATATATTAAATCAATGCCAACAGATTCGGAATCATACACTATATTTCCAAAAGCAATATTTAAATTATCAACATCACTTCCATTTAAAAGAATTCCACGATCTCCGTTTCTAATAATATTATTTTCTAAAATAATACCATTCCCAACTGCATTAATAACGTCTCCGGTATTATCGTATCGTTCTAAAGATAATCTTTTAATGACAATGAAGTTGTTATCAATTGTAAGACACTTGGGAGACCCTCCAGCATCAGATGAGGATATTCGATATCCTCCCCATACTCCTGAATGAGATTGAATTGTAGAGCACTGGGTTTTGATATTATCGGGTGATTGAATATAAAATTTATACAAAGGATGGGTTAGCCATCCATTTATAATAATATCCCCAGTATCTACTGTATCGTTATCATTATAACACCAACCATATAGATTTAATTCTTTAGAATTAATATCTTTATCACTTATATATGGAAATTCTACTATTATACCACTATCTGAAATTGCAAAGGCTAACGAGTTAAACACTCTTTTAATACTTGTTACTTCAGATTCTAATGTATCGGATATTTCATTTCCATCAACATCTAAAACATGCCAATTATAATTATTTCCTCGTTCAGCTAGGTAACAATATTTTGTTCCTCCGTTTTCGTAAGTTATCTTATCTCCAATTCCTATATTATCACTAATCCCATCTCCGGTAAAAGTAAGAATTCCATTAGTAATAGTTAATTTTCTATCATCAGGATTTTCATCAAGATTTTCAGTATTAGCTCCAATTGAAAAATTTATTTCTTTATTTCTTGATTTCCATGTATTTGATCCAAATACTAAATTGTTTATAGATTCATATTCAGTAAATACATTATCATATTCAACTTGATAACATTCGTCTGATAATGTATGGTATCCATACATATCAATAGTATCATTTAAAGTTAATCGATAATCATGATTTGATATATTTACAAATTGAATATTTATATCGTTAATATTATTCATTCCGACAAAATTATCAAGAGATGAATCGTCGGACGCGCAATGATTTATTAAAACTGAAGATGGATTTACAAAAGAAGTGTAGTAACATTCTTTAATACATTGAGTTATTAAATTATTTTTTAGCAAAGCTATAACATTAGTATTGCTATCGTCAACTGTTTCTATATAAATTCCATGATTGCATTTAATAATTGTGTTATGATAAATTTTAATTTGATTTTTTCTAAAATCTCCAGAAGTATTTGTTACATAAGAATCAGCTTCATCCATTTTAGTTGTTTCTAGTTCACTTAAAACTCCAGATCCTGCAGTTATAACTCCCCATGGTTCTCCATAAATTTTATCAGATAATAATACATCACTCATTGTATTTCCATCTTGAAAATTAATTGTTAATTTTCCTGGAGACCATATTATAGTGTCATAACTTGATTGTTTAAGTTCAACTGTATATTTATTAAATAATTCATGAATGTCAATATCAAAATTTTCTATATTGTTAATAGAAAAAGTAATAAAATCTGCTGTTATATCATATGAAATAAATCTTCCATAATTTAATCTAATTCCATTTTCTCCACAATTATAAATTAAATTTTTAGTAATTATGGATTCGTAATAATCTATTCCATCTAAACATTTATCGACAAAATGAACAGCATCAACAATACAATCTTTAATAATATTATTTTTAATAACTGGATTATTTGAATTTATAACATATATTCCATACTGTCCACCGCTTATTTGTAATCCATTAATTACACACCAATCAACTGCTATATTAATACAATTAGACTCATCAAATTCTCCTCCATATACTACATATGGTGTATAATTAACATTTCCTCCAACTGTTTGATTTGGATAATTGTCTTTATCTGGAACATGATCAAGTAAATCCCAAACACCATTATGCTTTCTATTTGAATTTGATTCAATATAATCATCATCAGACATATCAGGAACAAATATTTCAATATTTCTATATCTATCACATGTAAAATCTCTTATATAAAATCCATCAGGAGAACTTCCATTCGCACAAGCTATTTTAATTTTAATATCCATGGAAGTTAAATTGTCTGAATCTAAATATTGAGTGATATGATCTGAATGTGCAACATTATATACTAAATTATTTACATCATTAGTAAAAAAGTTTATTGTATTAATAGTAACAGGACCTGAATTATTTGCAACTATTGTTCCATCTGAATTGACAACTTCCCAATTACTATTGTCAATCTTTCTTTTAAGTAAAACATATGGATCAGGACCAACTCTGTTTATAATGCATCCAGCACATAAAAATTCATTAGTTTGTGGCACACTAAATGTTAAAATTGAATTAGTAATTGAATATGTAGGACTTCCTGTTTTTAAATCTGTACTAACATCGTCTCCAACACTAAATGTAATTTCAGGAGTTTTATGAAATGGACCTATGCACCATGAGTTATCAATGATATCTCCATTTATATCATAATTATATAATTCTGATTTGTCAATACCTGCATTATTTCTATATGCAACTATATCACTTATATGCAAACGATAATCTTCATTAACTTTATCTTCAAAAATTAATTCTGTATTTTGATGACAATTTATTCCACCAGGAATCGTTGCATCATCAGTAATACAATTATGAAAACAATTAGTTTCTGAACTACTACTATTTACACATCCTGACCCACAATCCTGAATAATATTATTATCATACTCAAAACCAATCGGACTTCCGTAATAAATTCCGACAGTTGAGCAGTTAATTATTAGATTATTAAAAATGTTATTCATAATTTTTTAAGTAAGGTTTTCAACAACTATTCCAAAAACGCATCTTTTTATAATATTATTATAGATATTGCTATTTATAGGTTGTGTTCTTAAATCTATTGCATTGTATACGTTTACTATAACATTATCAAATATTTCCATAGTAAGTTCTGCCTCTGTATAAATTGAATCATATAAAAAGCCATATCTAGCCATATTTCCAACAATACCATCGTCATCTCCTATTATTAATCCGCTTACTGAAATATAAGGGGACATATGTATTGTAGGAACAGAGCCTGATCCATCTGATGAATATAATACAAATCCATCTGTTGATGATCCTCTTATTTTACTTCTTTGTATTGAATTGCATTCATGACTTATATCTATAGGAGAAAATATTTTAATATTACATTCTTCATCAAGAATCCAACTTTCACTAAATGTAATGCTATTTCCCGCCATATCCTCAGTCATTTTATAACATGCTATACATAACTGAGCTCTTTTTGATATAAGATCGAAATTGTTTCCAAGTTTTGAATATATTTCAGGAGTATTTCCTGATATTGCATCATATAAACTATTAAATGTTTTATCTATTTTTACAACAGTAGCATTTGTAAAACTAAGAGGAAGATTTCCATACGCATCAAGTACTCTCCATTGATATAAAGATATTTTTTCATTTAAATATACTGTTATGTCATTACTTAAAGACACCTCATCTCCAATTCCAACATAAGGATGATATTGTTGTGTAGAAAATGTTAATAATCCATTATTAATTGAAGCGGATGGCATTGATCCATCTTTATTTTTAATAACATATTGATCGTCTGATAAAGCTTTAGTTCCTACAGAAAATACAATTTTTGAAATATATGGTTTGGATCCATAACTTGAAAATGCAGAATTAAGATTAGGATTCGCAAAAAGACTTGAAGTAAATGGATGCATTGCTTAACACAATCCTTATAGTTAAACTAAGTATTCAGTTATTTCACCACGGTGAGTTACTCTACTTGGATCCGTAGCATAATTAGTTCCTGATCCTCCTTCATATGCAGAAGCTACATATCTTATATATGATGGCTCCCCTTGATGTCCAATATCATACCAATAAAAATATGCACTTCCTTCTGCAATAATTATTTCATAAGGCATTCTCATAAGGACATTTTCAAACGAATCATTATCAACGGCAAATTCTGGAATATAAAATGTTCTTAGATCTACGGTTTCATCAGAATTTTTAGAAATTTTTCCAACATATTTATTACGATCACTTAATATGCTAATAATATCGTTAATATTAATAGTCCAAAAGCCCACATCTTGAAACGACATAGTAATTTTTTCTATAACATCATTTGAACCAGTTATTAAGTTATACAATCTTATATCAACAAATAAAGATATTACAGACTCTTCACTAATAGGAATTTGTGTAGTATTATTAATAACATCATATCCAATGAAAGCCATAACGCTATCTCTATTCATATTTATTACTTGAGGACTAATCATAAAACACCTTTAGGTTAAATTTTTAATTAAGACTCTCCTGGGGCCGGAGCTGAAAATTCAATATTATTAAAATAACTTACATTAAAATATAATTTTATATTTGTATTTGGCCATGCTGGAAGAGAATTTATACCATTTGCATAAAACTCAATAGTTTCAGTATTATAAGCTAATAATGCTATTCCTGTATATTTATTTCCTGAACCTTCAAAAAATACAGTTCCACATCCAATTTCTCCAGCAACGTTTCCATCAGGACATAATCTTTTATCATTTCCAGGATCTGTAACTTCCATTGTTACTTTTAAAGTAGGAGTATCTCCAGCTTTAAGTATTATATCTAAATGTCCAAATAAAGTTGTTCTAATACCACTATATTCAGCTCTACAATATAATGAATAATCTGTGGTGTATACCAATGTTCTGGAAGATATTAAACTTTTCCATAATTTAATTGTAAATTTTAATTTAACATCTTCTGGATATCCCATGTAAACACTATATTGATTTTCTTTATAATATCCAGATAAACATTCATTAGCTATTGATATACTATCTAATGATAAACTTCCATTAACAATTAAATCATTTACTATTGTAACATTATTAAATTCAACATTACTTGTTTTTCCAAGAGATTGATTTATTGAATTAAGATAACCCCACGCTGAAGATGATACATGAGAACTTCCAATATTCATTAATTCAGCAGCCATATGTTTAGTCATTATTGGATGGTCAAAAAATAAATCTGTTAAATTATCAACGGTATCTGTTATATCTATTAATCTTCTTGTATCTCCTAAACCATCTAAAAAAGAAATATTTTGTATAAATGCATCAACATAATTTAAACTATCTCCTGAACAGTTATCAATATACGATAAATTTGGAGAGTCTATTTCAAAAATGTATTTAGATGCTTTTTCATAACCACTACCAATAACTAGTTTTTTATTAATATAACTATATTGAGCAACATTATCATGAGCAGTTAATTTTATAACTAATTTATTTTCTAAATTAACTTTATTATATAATTCCAATTGTCCAGCATCATTTAATGTTGAAGTTCCTGTTAATATTACTGTTTCACTTAATGAATCTCCTAATAATCTGAATTTCTTTTTAGCAATAATTTCTTCAGATTTAACTAATTCTATAGCTTCAACTTGTCCAATTTTAAATGTTGATCCATCAATTGATCCTGTCCCATGAGGATCGTCACCAAATGGATTGTGAGGAACAATTAATTTATCGGTATATAAACCTAAAATATAATCTATTGTTCCAAGATAAATTTTTTCACCGACAATTGACTTATCTAAAATTTCACGATATACATACGTATTCATAAATATTACCTTTTGTAAATTAAGAATTAGGTAAAATCAATACAAGATTATTTAAAGTTAATATTCCTCCACTAATCCAATTTATTCTATTAAACTTTATATCTGATTTAGTATTAATAGATCCAACAGTTCCTGATAATACTATTAATGGATCGTCTTCACCTTCCGGTTTTCCTAAAATTTCAAATCTTACAGGAGTTCCTGATAATATAATTGATGTTCGCAGTACAGTTCCTCCTCCTATAGAATAAAATTTTAATTGAGTTTGACTTCCAAGATATACTAAATCATAAAATGGCATATTAGCTAAAACAAGCGATGAATTATCTAAAAATGTAATTTGTTTAATTATTATATCTTCATGAAGAATTGCATCTTTAGCAATAGTAAGCATTTTATTTCTAACTAATGGAATAATATTCATTGAAAATCCTTTTAAATTATTTTAACAAAACGCTTCCAGGAAAATATTCTCCAAATTTTGCCATTGGCATTGTACTTGTTAACTCAATATGATTAGATTCTATATTTAATCCATTATATCTTCTAAATTGATCAAATTCAACCCAACCTTTAAACATTTCATTATCAACAGCAGAAACGTTTCGAGTGATAACGTCATATTTTTTAACTTCATCTCCGGTATCATATATAGTATCAAGGGATGTATCTATATACACCTTATAGTATCTTTTTGATTTAAGATATAAATATAAAAATTTATGAGTTGGCCATGGAATATGAACAAATCCTCCATGTAATCGAGAGTCTCCTTTTACAATAAAATCATTATATATAGTACTATCATTATTTGATTTAAGATAAATTTTTAATCTAGTATCATAAAATACTTTTTCAGATTTAGTTATATGGTAGATACCATTATAATTATACTCTAATAATTCTGTTCCATATACTAAAATTTCAGGATATTGTTTATTATCTGTTAAATATTGAATAATATCAATAATATGTTGTATTTTATCTGCATCATACTCAGTTTGAATATCTATTGATCCTGGCAATTCACCAACTTCTTTTCTAAAACCATTAATACCATATTTATTATTAAGTTTTACATATACAAAATCCCCAACAGCTACATTATTACTTTCGTACAATCTTAATTCTCCAGTTAATCTGTTAATAACAGAATATACCATTATTTCAGATTTTCCTTCAACAAGTAAAACTGTTCCATTCTGGATAAATGGATGCATTGAAGATCCTGATTTAAGTTTAATAGTAATATAAGATTCTGATTTTGATAAAACTTCATACGCATACGATTCATACAATCCTATTACTGTAGCATCTTCAGGAGCAACAGGCATTCCATAATAGATATTTAAAGCCCTATTATAATATGAAAGAGTGTTAGAATTTTGGATAGATAATAATAGTGAATTTATTGACGCCTTGCCGGAAATAACATCATGTCCATAAGACTCCCAATCACTCAAATCAACAAGAGTTCCATATGTTTCATATAACATGTATTCAATTGATTTTGAATTAGGACAATATAAATAAGTATCGAATTCAAGATTTCCATTACTAAAAATATTATTAATAAATTCAACAGTATGATTATAAAATAAATAATCTACATTTTCATAAAATGAAGTTCCATATTGTTGACTTATAAAACTTTTCAATACAGGAAGATCTGTTATATAATTGTCAATTTGATAAGACAATCCAGTAGTTAAATATATAGTAAATGTGTTGTCTTTAATATATGATAAATCTCCATCTATTTTAATTATATATTTAAATGATGGTTTGGCATCAACCAATTCATCATTAACTATAATTTTACTTGATGCTGGATAGTAACGATTGTCAATTTCTTCTGATGAAAGTAAGTCTATAATTTTAAAATATTTATTATTAATATTTTCATCATTTAATTTAATAATAATATATTGCCCTATTCCAATATCTCTTATTTTATAATAATCGTTACGTTCTATTTCTATTAAATCATTATATATTGGATTTTCATTTGAATCATATTCAGGTTCAATAAGTATTTTATTAATAGGACGAATTATATAATTAGGATTTTTTGAAGTTGGATCGAGATTAGTAGGTATAGAATTAAGTGGTCCGATTAAAACATCATAATAATATTCACTAATGTTAATATTTGTATTTTCAGGATTTGTTAAATTAAAAAAACGTTTAGATTTATCATATAAACTATAACTAGCTTTTGTTAATCCATCCCAAAAATTTTCAAAAATATCACGATCTTTTTCTGTTAAATAATTCCAAAAAGTAGAAATATAATTCCAAAAAACAAGACCTGTCATTTCTTCAATATTAACATATTCAGAAGGAGATTCATCAATTCTTGCTGGTAAACTTGGAATAGGTCTTGCATCATCAATATCAAGATATCCATATGTTGCTAATAATATATTAGATCCTTGATATTTGAATCCATATACGGATATATTATCTACAGTTGTTAAAATTGTTTCCATTTCAATCTTTCGTATTACTCAGGAATATCAGTACGCTCACGTTCTGTTTCAGTTACTGCTACAGTAAATAATGGAGTCACATCGTCGCGTTTATAAAATGTAATTTGTCCAGGTTCAGGATCGTCTTTTACAAATCGACCATTCACCATAGCCATAACAAGTTCAAGAACTTCAGATATAGGAACAGTATCAATTTCACTATCTAAATGTGTAAGCCCTATTACTTCTTTAGCGTTAATATCATAGAATGAAGGCCCAACTGCCCCAACAATATCAATGCCATTTCCAGATGAACCACCCGCAATAGACACTCCAGGAGATTCACTATCTCCTGTAATTAACAATCCAGGAAGAGCAGTATTTGATACCATTGACATGCCTCCATGAATTTGAACAGCATATGTATTTGTATTTGATCCAATTAAATCTATAGCAGGTCCTCCAAGTTCAAGATCAGATCCTCCATACACTACAATACCACTCCCTTCAATTCCTGCAGCAATTTTAATACCATGCCCTATTCCGAATCCATCAATTTTAATACCATTGCCATCAGGAGATCCTTGAATTGATATTCCATCTTTTTCAGTACCACCAGCAATAATTTTAATCCCTAAACCTTCAATGGTAGATATATCAATTCCATTTCCAGATGTAGCCCCACCAACAATTTCTATGGCATTTCCTGTAATTCCTCCTGACACTTTAATTCCAGGCTTATCCAATCCACCTTGTACATTTATTCCAATTCCAACATCGCTTAAAATATTTATACCATTTCCTGTAGTAGGACCGGAATCAACATCTATACCATTTCCTTCAATTCCTCCTGCTATATACAAACCTGACCCTTCCCCGTCACCTTGTAAATACATGCCATTAGCTCCGTCCTGACTATACGCATATATTCCATCAGATTGTCCTTGTACGGCTAAACCGTTTCCATTGCCATTAGGACCAGCTTCTATGCGCATACCATCTCCAGTAAGACCACCAGTTACTTTAATTCCTGGCTGGTCAGAAGAGCCTATAACTTCAATCCCGCATCCATTATCAACAGTTTTTGCTAAGATTCCAGAAAATCCATCATCACCAATAACTTCAATACCAGGTCCGCCACCACCTTCTATTAATATTCCAGCCCCTTCAGTTGCTATTGTTTTTATTCCAGCAGTTTTACCAGAACAATCTAACCCTGCCCCATCAATAGCTTGTATTGAAACAGCAGGCCCACTATAATCATTACGAATTTTAACTGCATAGCCCCCGTTAGTACCTGCATTTATTTCTATACCATGAGCTGATTCACCTGCTGATATTGTTAAACCATTCCCATCATCGCCACCTTCTATTTTTACTCCTTCATACGTTTCTCCGCCCTTAATATCAATTCCTATATTATCTAAAGATTCAATATTAACCGCTTTTCCTGAATCGCATACAATATTTAATTGTTTTAAATTTAATATTGCATCATTTCCACTAATAGATTCATGATTAATTTTAAGAAGATCAACATTTAAAACTTGAGTCCATATTATAACAGTTTGATTGTCCCATTCGTTTATGGCGGTTTGATCTATAAACTGTACAATAATTGGATATTTTAAATCATCAGATGTTAATTCAGTATCAGTTAAAGACACTAAAACATTTGATGTCGCGCCAACAATTGCTGATGGCAATGATGCAATATTTGAAACATCCCATGCCCCACCGGTATGTCTTATTACTTTTACATCACCAGCTTCAAGAGTTGGATTTGCTTTATAACTAGGTCTTTTTGATGCATCAATTAATGGAACAGTAAATATTGATGCAACTTCAGATTCTCTAAAAATTTCCATATTTTCTCCTTAAATTATCCGATTCCAACCATAACACCTTCTCCAACGCCTCTACAAATAGCACGAGATAATAATATTTCTTCTTTTAAATCTGAAAGTAAAATATTAATTAATTGATCATTTTTAAATATAAAATACGGATCAATATTTAATATTTTAAATTCAGTATTATTAACACATCTATTCCATACATAAAAAAAAGTAATATTTCCATCAAATTGATTATCTACTAATCCAGGTTTTTTTCCAATTAATATATTTTCTATTAATGAACTTTTTAATGTTAAATTTATAGTATCTGAAAAATCTTCAATACCATTAATATAACCTTTAATTATATTAGATTCAGAATTCCATGCAATTCCTATATCAATCCATTCATTTGCATTAACAATTGTAGAAAATGTTTTATCAACAACCGATGCGCCGTCTCCTAAAGATATGTGAATAATTTCAAAATCGTCTTTATATAAATGGCTATGAATATCAGCGGCGCCATCATAAGCAGACCAAATTGTTTCTATATTTCCAATATTATTAAATTTAACTCTTGTTAATAATGAAAAAACTTCTTGAGGAAATACAAATTTAGAACTATCAATAATAACACTTGAGTTTCCCGAAAATTTTAAAACAGAACCGAATATATCTGAATCAAATAATGTATTTCCATCAAGAATTCCATCAACTGAATTTTTAGAATAATCAAATAAAATTTTACCAGAGTTTTCAATACATACCCAGGCGCCAATTATAAATTGTGTAATTGACTTAGCAAAATTAATTTCATTTGATCTATTAATTTTCATAATTATTCAGCATAAGAATGCATAATTGATATCCATACGGATATATTGTCATTAACATCTTCATTAACAATTTCAATTTTTAAACTATCTAATGTTGTTGTTTTAATATTTGGAATAGTAATTATTACTTCTGATGATAATTCTTTTTTAATAATTCTACTTAATATTGGCTCTGTATCAGGAGTATCCGACCCACCGCTTGATGTATTTATATTGTATACATTAATTATAGCATTTCCTTTAGGTGAACTTCCACCAAAAGTAATGCTTGCTCTAATAGTAATTTCGTTATATGTTGATACATCTTCTGAATCTGAACTTGATGGTCCTACTATAACTTTTAAAAGTTCAGTTCCTATTACATCAATCCATCCAGTTTTAATCCAACCCATTCATACTCCATTCTGTAAATTAATTAAGGATTATAATTTCTAGTTACAAGCCATGAAACTACTACACCTGATTCTATACTTCCATTAGTTTTTTTAGTCCAAATTCTAAAACCATTTGCAGTGATACTACCAAATGTAGTAATTGATGTTTTAGTTGTAGAATATTCACAAGTAAGATTAACTATATATTGATTATCAGAAAATGGAGTATTGAATATTACATCAAAGTATCCGCTTGAATTTGTTGTTATTTTTCCAGATTTAGTAGCCATAATAAAAGACAAACCTACACCCATTGATTCCCATATACCCAATCGTCTTATATAAGTTAATCCTTTATCTAATTCTTTAAATAAATGACCATCTCTTGCGCCTTGTACATAGGTTGGTTTTGTTTCAGCTGATAATCCTTCCCAAACAAAATTTGAATATAATGTTGACATAATTATTCTTTATTCAATTAATCCTAATTCCTGTAATTTATCTATAATAATATTTATTTTAATAGTAGCATCTGCCAATGTTCCATCTGCATCCACTATAGTGCTTAATTTACTTGTTGTTCTTATTAAACTTGTTTGTGCTCCTGTTGAAAAATCCAATTCCAATCTTGCACTTTCAAGATACCTATAATATTTATCTGTATCCGCTGTATTATTAACTACTGATGGATATATATACCATACAATACCAATATTAGAAACATCAGGTCTGGTTATTAATTTAGTTTTAGCTGATCCTGCACCATACCCTACATCTGATGTTCCAAACGACTCCAAAGAAAACATTAACAATGATATAAATCCAAATTTAAAAAGATTAACTTCAGAGGCATTGCCATCATTAATAATTCCACAGGCTGCGAAGTTCACGCCATAAGTATATCTTAAAGCTACAGCTTTATTTCCTCTAATAATCCAATCACCTTTAGATTCATATCCATTATTTCCTGAATAAGCTGTGGTATTTATTGGAAAACTTTCCAATAATATCCAATCGGTATTATTAAGTTTTGATTCAACTATAGGATTATTAAATGTTGAGTTTGGAAAACTAACATCATTAGCTATTCCTAGTATGTGATCAGTATTCCAAGAATTGGCAAAACATATTTTTGAATTTGTTTTACTATGAACATAATCTACCATTGTATTAAATTCTGCTCTTGTTTTACCATAATCATACCCTGCTTCATCAATAAAAATTCCATGAACTGCAAGAGTGTTCCATTGATCTACCTTTGCTTCAAAACTCACGAATGTTTGAGCTGCAGCAACATAACCAAAAATTAGCGTGGATGGATTTAGGACTTTTATTCTTGCGATTATTATTTGTGAATTTGCATAATCTCCGTGAGTAGGATTTTCTATACCATCACCCATAACAATAATTTGATATTTAGCCATTTCCTGAGCAACTAATTCGTTATTCCAACCATTTGTGGCTGAATTAAATGAATTCAACCATCCATAATAAATAAGTAAATCTTTAGGTTGTTTGTATAATGCTTGTTGCAGTTGTTGATTATGCCAACCTAATTTTCCATGTATTATTTCAACATTATTTATTCTATTGGCATGGTCTACTAAGTAACCATCGTCTCCAAGTATAGGAGTTACACTTGAGTGATATAAGGGATTTTCTGTATCATTGAATAATTCTCTTCTATTCATTAAAATTTGCATTAAATAAAAAGGCCCAATAATACCTGTTGGTGTATCTTCAACTATTGCATTGGAATCCAAGAATGAAGCTAAATCCATATCATCTGTAGTTTCAATAGTTTCTTTTAAGGTAACCCCTGGATCTGCTGCTATTAATGTTGAAGAATCAAGTATTATTGAATTTACATCATCAATTGTTGTTTGAGCATCAACAAGATCCTGTTTAGTTTTAACTTCCTGATTAATTAGTTCAATCCAGAGTGCCCAATCATTAATATACTTATATCTATTACTTTTAATTTGAGTACTATTTGCATATAGAGTATTTAATGTTAATTGTTTTTCAATTGTATAACCTTGATTAATAATTAAATTATCAGCTGAAGTTCGTAAAAAGTTTTTCCTGTCAATTTTTGTTTGTGGAAGCAACGCTGCATCGACAATATCTTTTTCAGATTGGTTCATTTCTGATACAACGTCTCCTGTGATTTTCCAATATTTTTTTGGAACACCTAAAACATATACTAAATCAGGATTAATTATCCAATCAACGTCTGAATAATCAGGAGTGTTTACACTATACAAAACTTCTTTATTAGTTCGATGCAATACTGTCGCCATTTTTAATTCCTTTTCTTATAAAAATTTTCTTGTTCTTATTCGACTACCTGTATATTCAGGAGAATTTGCCGGTGTCATATTAATTTGTGAAGGTCCACAATCTTTTATGAAACTTGCTCCACTTGCAGTTGCTCCTTGATGAGATTCATTTAATAAATATCTATTAAGTAAACCATAAACTATGTTATCCATTCCTGGGCATGCATACATAGTTTGTATTTCAGACAATGTTAATACTCTGTTGTAAATTCTAATATCTTCAAGAAATCCATCAAAATAAAGTGTTGAATCTTCTTTCATTCCAATATAGAGTACAGCTGCGCCGGTTGCTCCATTTCCTGCGCTATCACTATTGTCTAAAACTGAGTTTATATAAATTTTTCTACTATTATTTGAAGCTCTTGTCATAACTACATGATATAATGTTCCGACATTCATTGATCTGACTGATAAAAAAGCAGTTCCTCCATTTAATAAATTTACTATTTTTCTACCAGTAGTCATATATATTTTCCAATTAGCGCTATGTCCTAATATATACCCTCCAACCGCTCTTGCATCAAAATTATTAATCCAAAATGATACAGAACAATTTGCTGATGGTGTAAAGTTACTAACTGATGCTAATGATTGACTTGAATCAGCCTTTAATCTTATTCCAAAAAATGTTTGTTTTATACTATAAAGTAAATAAACATCATACCAATAATTTTGGAAAGATCCGGCATCATCAGGCCAAGTGGCTGGATAAGCAACTGTTTCATCTGTGCTAACTGAAACAGAATTCCATCTACCTCTGGCAGATTGAAATTCTACACCTGCTGTAGATGAAAGAGTTATATTTGAAGTGGCTTCATTAGCTTTCATTGAAATCCATAAAGATGTATTTTTAGGTATAACTATATCTGGGCCCAAATATTCTTTTATAAACCATGCGTTCGTAGCACTTCCTGTGGTTAGACCAAAATCATTTAATAAATTTGCTCCAGCAGGACCAGCAGCAAGATCACCGCCTGAATAAACTGCCAGTCTTAATTGTGTTACATGATTCGTTCCAAAATGATAAGCTACACCTCTTAATATCATATTATCAAGATCAGGAGATGTTCCGCCCATAACACGCACTGAATCAGTGAATGCAGTATTAGTTGCACCAATTGTTTCTTTACCCCATGTTAATACATTTGATACAAAAACTGGAAATCCTATAGAAGTGGCAGAATCGCTATTAGTAACAAATATCCATAAACTTCCCTCAGGAACAATACCTAAACTCATATCTACATTAATTGATGTATCAGACCATGAATTTATTGTTAACTGATTTTTTACTGCACTTGCATATACAATATTGTCACCTATTTCTACTTTTCCAATTTCTTGAGATGCTAAAAATAGCATTCCTGATATAGTAATATCAGTTTCTGTTGTTAGAAATTTTTCATCTTCTATATCTGTAATTATAGGTATTCCAAGATCATATATATTATTATTCATTAAATTTGTAAAAACATGACTTCCAACTACTAAAACAGGGGATGAATATGAAAATGTAGTATTGTTTCCAATATCACCCCAAGATCCTATACCCCATGACCATACTTCCCCATTTGCTTTTAAAGCCTGACAATGCTCTCTCCCTGTTGACATTAATATGAATGAATGGCCTCCAACAACAAGAACAGGTGATGAGTATGATGTTAAATTGTTAGTTCCTAATGCGGCATTTGCATTGTTTCCCCAAGACCATATTTGACCATTTGCTTTTAGGGCTAAGGAAAATCTATTTGATGCTTTTATATCAATAAATGAATGCGACCCTACTACTAATACCGGTGATGATCTGTCAGTTCTTGATCCATCTCCTAATCCGCCATAACTATTGTCGCCCCATGCCCATAATGTACCATCAGCTTTTAATCCTAGAGTATGAAGATATCCTGCAGCAATTTTAATAAATGAATGCGATCCTACCACCAAGACAGGGGATGATCTATCAGTTTGAGATCCATCGCCTAACTGCCCATCGGAATTATATCCCCAAGCCCATGCCTGGCCATTCGCTTTTAAAGCTAAACTATGCCATCCACCAATTGATCCGGCCATTCTTATAAATGAATGGCTGCCAACTACTAAAACAGGGGATGATCTACTTGTTGTACTGTTATCACCTAATTGTCCAGTAGCATTGTATCCACAAGCCCAAATTGATCCATCTTGCTTGTTAAACAATGAATGATTGCAGCCTGATCTTACTCTTATGAAAACATGTGAGCCTACAACGGAAACAGGTGAGCTATAATTAGTTCTATTATTAGTTCCTAATTGACCATAAGGATTATACCCCCATGCCCATACAGATCCGTCTATTTTTAAACCCAGACAAGACCCATAGTTAAGATTTGAAAAGTTGTTTGCAGCAATATCAGTAAATGCATGGTTTCCAACTACAGCAACAGGAGATGAATACACTGTAGTGTTATTACGTCCTAATTGTCCAGTTTCATTTACTCCCCAAGCCCAGGATTCACCATTTGGTTTAAGTGCATGCGCAAAATACATGATTAATCCTTACCCTGTAATTTTAAAACATTTTCAATTACAATATCTGGACTTTCTAAATATTTATTCCAATCATCAACTGCTATATCAACTGTTGTTGGATATACCTGGGTTGGTCTGGACTCAACATCATCTATAATTAATTTTTTATAAATAGCCAATGTTTTATAGTTAACACTGCCATTACGATAAGGTAGAACGTGATCTGGATGTTTACAAGTAGGGAGCAAAACTATCCAGTTGTCAAATGCACCTGCCAAATGAACTGGCGCCGAGTCATTACTTATTAATATTTGTGCTCTGGATAATAACGCTCCTAATTCTCCTAGATTTAGCTTATTCCTTAAATCAACTGTTCTTTGTGGATTTATATCAACTGTTCCCCTTGCCCCTGAATTATAATCTGGAGGATCCCCTTCTTGATCCTTTCCAATAATGCATACTTTTTGATTATTAATAATCAATCCATCAATTATTTTTTGCCAATATTCTTTGGGTAAAGTTTTTGTGCGCCAGTGTTTTCCTGGATGGACAACTATGTAATTTTTAATAGTATCCCAATCAATTAATTGATTGAGATTAAAATAATCTTTTTCTTTAATCTCAAAATGTAATCTTTTATCAGTAACCGGTAGCATTCTCTTCATCAATGCTATCGAAGCATAATCCACAGTATGACATAGCAGATGAGAAACTATCATCCATTGAATTGTATCAGGCCCTGGTAAACTTTGGGCTATATAATAAGGTGTATCAAATGGTAAGTTTGCTTTTCCATGTATACAAATATCTATATCTCTTATATGTTCAAAGATTCTTGGATAGTGTGTAGCAACAACAACCTCATCATTTGGATACTGCTTTTCCTTCATATATCTAATAGCAGGTTCTGCGCAAATTTGATCTCCCAGCCCACCAGACACACTAATATAAATATGTTTTCTATAAATATACTCTTTATCCATATGCCATTTTTCAATATCTTTTTCAATTAAATTTAAAACCAGATTTGGATCTGGGAACCCGGCATAATGTATTATATATGAATTATGTCTTTCTTCTCCTGTAAATGAATCTAAACATGGCATCCTATTAAATTTATAATGTAATTCATACATTTCAATATTTAATTTAGCTATCATCATATTAAGATAGCTTTGCTCATAAAAACTAAATTCTTCCTTATCTGGTTTTTTAAATAGTTTTTTATGAGTTTCAGATACTACCATAACTCCAGAATTAAAATATTTTCCATTCCATACTGGTAATTTTTCTTTATATTTATTACAGATATCAATCATTAATTCTTTAGATCGATCTGTAAATTTAGCTTCATCGAACATGCCTAATTTATCTTCTGGAACTTCTGTAAATAAATCTGGACAATCGTTTCTAATTATTAAATCTGTATCAAGATAAATAATTCTGTTATATTTATCTAACAAATTATAAATTTGAAACTTTTCCCAATGTATAGTAGTTTCCGAAATTATTTTCTCATTAATGCATATAAATTCTGCGCCAATTTTATTAGCATATGATTTTATTAACGGATGGGTTAATAATGCCATTTTCTGATAAAATTCACCTGAAGAAATAGTAAGAATTAATTTTCTCATTCAACACTACTTTTGCAATAATATAAACGATTTGAATTCATTATAGGTTTCTCAATTATAATATTTGAGTATTTTTCAATATCATGTTGATCATCAATACAAAATATCCCTTGTTCTATTATAAACTGATAATATAAATATAATTCTTTATTTACTACATTATCTGAATGATCACCATCAAAATAAATAAAACTAAATTCCTTTTCCATTAATTTTCCATTATGCCAAAATTTAGATAATTTCCAGGTATGAAAAAATTGAATACTAGTTAATCTGAAATGAGCGTGATTTAATTTATTATTAAAACAATATTCAGATATTTTATACATTGATGTTCTATAAAGATCTTCTCCATAATTATTTGGCCTTTTTTCATAAGGCATCTCTCCAAATGGATCAACTGTAATTAAAAATCTTTCTTTTTTATTACTATCAAGTATTGCTTTTAAAAATAAGAGAGATGTTCCTCCACATCTTGTTCCAATTTCTAAAATTGGATATTGTTCAGGAAGCAAATTAATAACTTCAAGCGTTTTATCATAAAGAAAATTAATTTCATCAAAATGATCACAATATTCTTTTAATTCATCGATATTCATAAAAAATACTATAGAATTATGTAAATGAAACTATCATAGATAATAAAGCCCAGTCTCCTACTAAATCATCATTTGCTTCGTCAGCTGCGTCTCTAATTATTTCAAATTGAGTATATCTATTACTTGTTATTCCTAATGTTGCTAGTGATATTGTTGTAGTATCATATTGAAAATATTCATTTGTTGGAATTGATATTATTCCAGTAATATTTTTTTTAGCGCTCCACGCATCAACTGCTGCATTATCTGGAATTGATCTAAAATATAATCCTAAATCAACTTTTTTAGTTCCTGCAGGGGCAGTTATTGCTCGTGATTTAAACTTTAAAACAATATTAGTTGCAAATGAAGGAATAAAAATATCAAATCCTATTCCTTCGTTTGCAGTATCATCAAATAATCTTACATTAAGTCCATTATTATTATCATCAGCAGAGAGTGGAGCTAAAACATTAACTACCCAATCTGCATTGTTAGGATTTTGAAATTCTTCTGCTAAAATTAATCTCTCCTGATAATAATCATCAAATGATTTAATATATCCCTGAATAGAATGATCTCCCCATCCATAAGCGGAATCCCAATTAGCAGGAGTTACTCCTCCTAACCAAGAATTAAAATCAGGATCTGTTTCTGCAGTAATAAATGACATATCGTTAGTAAATTCAGACAAAGACGGAGGGTAGCTTAGCCATGCAGAAAAGATAGGATCTGTTTCAGTAAAAGATTTTAAATATCCTTGAATTGAATGATCTCCCCATCCATATGCAGAATCCCAATTAGCAGGAGTTACTCCTCCTAACCAAGAATTAAAATCAGGATCGGTTTCTGCAGTAATGAATGACATATCATTAGTAAATTCAGATAATGCAGGAGGATAGCTTAACCATGCGGAAAAGATAGGATCAGTCTCTACATATGATTTAAGATAACCTTGGATGGAATGATCTCCCCATCCGTAAGCAGAATCCCAATTAGTAGGAGTTACCCCTCCTAGCCATGAATTAAAATCAGGATCGGTTTCTGCAGTAAGATACCCTACATCATTTGTAAATTCTGATAGTGCAGGAGGATAATTTAACCAATCTGTAAAAACTGGATCTGTTTCAATATATGATTTAAGATATCCTTCAACGGAGTGATCTCCCCATCCATATGCAGAATCCCAATTAGCAGGAGTAACAGTACCTAACCATGAATTAAAATCAGGATCTGTTTCCGCAATTAAATATCCTAAATCATTTGTAAATTCAGATAGTGCAGGAGGGTAACTTAACCAATCAATAAATACTGGATCCGATTCTATAAAAGATTTAAGATATCCTTGAATAGAATGATCACCCCATCCATATGCAGAATCCCAATTTGCAGGAGTAACTCCAGATAACCATGAATTAAAATCTGGATCAGTTTCTGCAGTTAAATATCCTAAATCATTTGTAAATTCAGATAAAGATGGTGGATAACTTAACCAATCTGTAAAAACTGGATCTGTTTCAATATATGATTTAAGATATCCTTGAATAGAGTGATCTCCCCATCCATAAGCAGAGTCCCAATTGGCTGGAGTTACTCCTCCTAACCATGAATTAAAGTCAGGGTCTGTTTCGGCAGTTAAATATCCTAAATCATTTGTAAATTCAGATAATGATGGTGGGTAACTTAACCAATCAATAAATACTGGATCTGATTCTATAAAAGATTTTAAATATCCTTGAATAGAATGATCGCCCCATCCATATGCAGAATCCCAATTAGCAGGAGTAACAGTACCTAACCATGAATTAAAATCAGGATCTGTTTCCGCAATTAAATATCCTAAATCATTTGTAAATTCAGATAGTGCAGGAGGGTAACTTAACCATGCAGAAAAAATAGGATCAGTTTCAGTAAAGGATTTAAGATATCCTTGAATAGAATGATCTCCCCATCCATATGCGGAATCCCAATTAGCTGGAGTTACTCCTGACAGCCATGAATTAAAATCAGGATCAGTTTCTGCAGTTAAATATCCTAAATCATTTATAAATTCTGATATTGCAGGAGGATAACTTAACCATGCCATGAAAACAGGATCAACCTCTATAAATGATTTTAAATATCCTTGAATTGAATGATCTCCCCATCCATAAGCAGAATCCCAATTAGCAGGAGTTACACCACTTAACCATGAATTAAAATCAGGATCTGTTTCGGCAGTTAAATACCCTACATCATTAATAAATTCTGACAGCGCAGGAGGGTATGCAAGCCATGCAGAAAAAATAGGATCAGTTTCTATAAATGACTTCAAATACCCCTCAACAGAATGATCGCCCCATCCATAAGCACTATCCCAATTAGATAATTTCGTTGAGTTTAATGAAACTTTAAGAGTTTCATATAAAGACTCACCAAGAACTGAAATTTCTATAACTCCAGTATCTCCTACAATTTTATTTTCTAAATAATCTTTTGTTGTATCATTGTATGATATTTTAACAGTTTCGTCAGGACTTGATCCGGCAACTGCATCAATATATCCATACATAAATGATACCCACACATCAATACTATCAGTGGTATCTTTATTTAAAACTTCTATTTGTAAACTATCAATACTTGAAGTGTCAATGTTAGGTAGGGTAATTATTTGAGAATCTGATGTAACAAATTCAATGTCTTGTCTATAAATTGGTATTGTATCACTTTCATCTCCGCCAAGAACGTCTCGTCCATATACTTTTATTTCAGCATTCCCATCAGGAGATCCCCCAAACAAAACTTCACATCGTATTGATAAATTTAAAAATTTTAATGGAGACGCTAAATTTGTATTAATAACTCCAGTAACAGAATTTCCAAAAGTAACAGTAGATTTTGAAATTTCAGTTCCTATAACGTCTTGCCATGTACTTTTATTCCAAGCCATTTTCACCTTCTTTAATGTTACAACCTTTGAGCTGAAATATTAATAATACGAAAAAAATCAATAGAACGTATTTCTAATTGATCAGTAAATGAACCAGTTTCAATATTTAATTCATCATCAAATTTACTATATAAAATAGTAACAGGTTCTTTAATATTATTAACAAGACCTTTATTATATAAATTACTTATTAAATTTTTAATAATAAATATTCCATCAATATTGTTATCAACATAACTTTTTACTTCACTAATAATATTATCTTCCGTTCCTATTCCTGTAAAAAATAATGATATATTTAAATCGCATGGATATTTATGTTTAACTAAAATATTACCATATATTTTTTTATATATTGAATCATCAAAATAATTCTGTATATTTTCAATTTCAGGATAAGATTTATATTCAACAGTAATTGTATTGGAATTGGATTCATTTAATGATATTCTTTTTACTTCCAATGAAGACCCCATAAAATTTAAATCAGCATCGACTATTGTATATTCACTTTCAGAAATAATATTATTTAAATCAAAAGTTTCTCCTGTAGTTATTGATATTATTTCTAATATAGGCATTGAACAATTTTCTGAATTCATTTCAAAATATGTATCACTTGAATTTTTTCTTAATGTAGTAATTACTGATTTGTATTCTTCTAAATTACTTAAAGTTGCTACATATATATCCGCTTTATTGTTTGCATGATACATAGATAAATTTTCACTTTCAATCTTTATATAATCAACTCTTAATAAAGATTGAATATTATCTCGTAAATCACCATTATATCGAATAGTAGGCTTCGATGCTCCTGACGTAATAAATAATAAGAAAATATTTTTACCAAATCTATTTTCAACAACGTATCTATCAATATTATTTATAGTATGGCTTAATAATCCAGTTAATGTTTTTTTTGAACTGCTAACGTCTGAAATTCCATTAGCCTCTATCCATCCTCCACGATTTAATTCAGAATTGATTGAAGTTACAGTTTGTGATTCTTTATCCCATATTAATGCACGATATCCATCTGATTGAGAATTCCCAACAGCACTATTTCCATACGCTCGCGTATATATTGTAATGGGAGATTCAATATTTAAAACATTTATAGCAAATAATGCCATTGCTCGTTCAGGATTAATATCAAACGCTTTTAAACTAATTACTGACCACATTTTTGAAGCTAATAAAGATTTTGTATCTAAAGTAATTTTCATCATAGTTCCATAACGGGTAGAGTCAATACTAAGTATACCACCTTTACTTGAATCAGAGAATATATTTAAAATCTTTTTAGGAAGTTCAAAATGTAAAATATTTTCATGCTCATCTGGATCTAAACCAACAAGTTGTGAGGTTTTATTTATTAATAATGTTAAATGAAGATCATCATATATAATAAATTCAAAACTATATTCGACTCCTGGTTGTATTTTAAATTGTTTTTCAGCTAATGCCCCCATATTAGATATTGATATATGATCATTAATATCATCATCAGTGGCGTATATTTGGGTTGTTCCGTACTTTTCAGAATGAGCAAAATAAATAACTGCATTTAAAGCATTAATATCATCAGGTTGATAAGCGTCAATCATTCTGATTCCAAAGCCTATTCCAGTGTATCCGTCAACAATACTTGTTTCATTTACACCCCCAACCATCATTTGCAGATTGCTATTAAGAACTCCTTCTTCATCAGGTTCTGGAAATGTAAATAAGCCAGTTAATTTAATTCCAGTTCTTTTTAAAATGTCTTTACTTATTGATAATGATTCAGATGACCCTCCACATAAATTTATAATATTAGTTGACATATTTATAACATCAATAGCCCCTAAACCTTCTTGAAGATTTCCAACATATCTATTGCTTCGTCCACAGGCTCCATATATCCAATTGTCACCTGGTAATATTTTATCATAACTTATTTCTTCATCATCAATATTAAAAAGATATCCTGTTTTATGTTCAAAGAAACGTTTATAATCATTAAAATAAATCCCTCGATACATTTCATCTGTAAACTCTTGATCTAATGGAAAACCTAAAAATGCAGGATCACTTTTAAAAACATTGTTATCTGAAGGATTAAAATCACTAACCGCCTGGTCTATAGTTAAAGGATATTCATAGGCAGATATATCAGAGTGGGGACCCCAATATCTATCATGCATTACACTTCCTGCATTTGGTGGAAATATACCATAAAAAGCTATATGTTTTACAATATTGTCACCATTTGTTTTTCCAAGATAATCAACTTTATTAAATTGTTCCGAGCTATCAAATCCTGCTATTAAATCTCTATTCATATATCTATCACCGGAACCGGATATATACATAGCTTTTATATTTGGAAAAAATTGAGGAAGGAATACATTTAAACTTTTTTGATTCATCATTCCACGATCATTAATTGAATAATACAATCTATTATAATATTCTTGATTTGATTCATATTTAGAACCATCAATTAAAGGATTTAAATTTGTAACTGAATGATATTCGAAATCAATATTGATAAGTTGAGAAATTTCTCCAGAATTAATATTATATCCAACCCCTTTAGCGGCTGCGGTAATAGGAACATCTATATAAAATAAAGCTATTCTATCGGTAGATATTTTGAAAGAATTTTTACTAATATACCCAGGTTGAGTAATAACATATTGAAGTCCATTGGTGGATACAAACCTGGCATTTTCAGTAATGATAATATCAATTTTTGAATTAAACCATATTCTTGCTATACCAAACGCAAACCCACCATTAATTCTTGGAATAAAAAACTTACCACCAAAAGCGTCAAGATCCGAATCTGACATTCCTTTCCATTGACTTATATTATTTATTTTTCTTTGATTAACTAGTAAATTATAAAAATCAGACATTACCAATCCGGTTGGTTTAATAGCAAGATCGTCAATCAATGTTCCCTTTTGACCACGAGCCTCTGAATATTCCGACCATTTTTTTCTTAAGAAATACCAAAAATTAAACATGATTAAAATTCCGTTCTATTAATAATCGGAAGATTAAATATTAAATTACTATACGGTTCAACATTAACTGGAATGACTTCAATTTGTGCCACTACTACTCCTTCTACAACATCAATACTTAATAAATTTGCGTTAAGTATTTTTTCAGTATCTGGTATTTTTTCAGGCTCATCGCTTTTCATTGATTTAATAGTTTGATCTATTGATACTGATATAGCCGCAGCAATACTTTGAATATTGTTTAAAACAGAGGGGCGATTAATAAATTTATCAGCATCTCCTCCAAAAGTATCTAATACAATTTTATCATTAATTAAAAAACTTTTCAATTGAGTTAAAAATGTTATTTCAAATCTATTTAATAATGCCCTGTTTCCTTCTACACCTTTAGGATTGTCTAATATAGAAATTTCAAAACCAGAAGATGGTGTTGTAGAAGAACTTGAATTTATAATAGTAGAGAAGTCAATATCCATAATTATAAAATAGTTCTAAAATATGAATAAATCCATTCTATTTTAACTTTCAACCAAATCTTCTTCATTAATCATATTATTAAAATTAATATTTTTAATATATGTTTGAACTCCAATTCGATCATAATCTCTATCTTCACATTTTTTAAGAAAACTTAAATCAGCTGTTCTGGCAGGCATATTATATTTAAATAAAGCTGAAGCCCTTGCTGCATCAGGACTTTTATATAAATCTGGATATGATGACATACAATTTTCAGATGTAACTGCAAAAGAATCTATACCACTTTTAATAATGTTTTTAGTTATATCACTTATAGTCGCCACAATACTTAATCCATTAGCAAAAGTTTCAAGTAGTCCTGCGTTAGAAAGTATTCTCATTAAATTTCCAATTTCTGAGGACATATAAGGAGTATATGAATTAAGAACTTCAGTAACATATAAATTATGAACAAGAATAGTATTGAATGTTCTTTGAAGATCCATCATGAATTGAATTAATTCCTGACGATCAGTACGACTATTAGAAAATGATAATGACGGAACTCTTATTACTAACGTTGCCGAATCTGTTGTTAATTTAACATAAGGGCTTGCTGCCAGTCCAATAGTTTGTACAGCCCATACATTTTTCTTTCCATCCCAATCAGGTATATCTTCAAGTTTTTTATAAAATTCTTCAAAATCTTTATTAGCCTCTTTTAATACATCATCCGAATTAATATGATCTATTAAACTCCTGGTAATGGTGCTGTTAAGAACTGCTTCTGAAGATAATAATAATTCATTTCCAGCCACTACAGTTAAAGACATTTCAATATCACTTATTTTTGATGTAACATCTTCATATCTATCAATGCATGAAGTAAATTTATCATAAACAACCTCAAGTAATGTTTGAGCTGAGTCTATTGATTTTGAAGCCACTTTAACCGAACCAATAGTTGTTTTTCTTATTAAATAAATAAGTTCATTAATAAGATTAGAAATTAATTCTCTAATTGTATATATCGCATGACACATACGTTGGCATCTTTTGTTTTCAACATATGCTTTAGAAATATTAGATGCTAAACTTTTAATTGTTTTAAGTAATATTTCCATATCATATACAAATTCAGCCCCTAATCCTTTAATTGCTTTAACATAAGCGCTTCCATCTATACTTGCCTGAGTAGTGGCTTGTAAAGAAGCAAGTTGTAATTTTTCTTTTCTTTCCGTTTCAATAACAGAACGATTAAATGAATATTTATTGCGAATGCTTTCTGTTTTAATTGCGTAATTTAAATCAGGACCTGATCCAATCTCTAACATCTGTTTTTGAAATTCTTCAGTAAGTTTATTGCGTTTTTTATTGTAAGTATTATTTATCTCTATAGTAAGTTTATTATAAATTTCATCCCTTCTTTGTTCCATTGCCCGTGTTAATCCGAACTTTGAATCTATTATAGACATTGGTTTTGTAATATCTTCAGCCATTTGTATATTGTCAAGCATAGCATTATACTTGGATTCATTTAATATTGCTTCGTCTTTATCAAGATCTATTAATAATTCAACAGAAATTTGTATAGCTTTAGATATGTAAGGCAATGCATTTTTCATTTGTTCATAAAATTTTCCACCACTAAATCCGTCGGTCCATTTTGAAATTATAGATAATATTAACCGTACATTCTCTAATGCTCTTAATATACATTCTCTTTCAATATGAGCAGCCTGCCTTGCCTGGCTGTGCGGTATTGCAATAAACGAGAAAATAGCGGTTGGAGCAGATAAAAGTATTGATAATAAACTTGATAATATAGATTCAAGAATGGCAGCAGCCATTCCTGAAATAGAACCTAATATAGATTTTGATACAGATGCGGCTATGCTTCCAATAGCCGCTACTATATCTGCTCCTACTGCATCGGCAATATCTATAAATCCGTATTTTATTTTTGATTTTAAATCAATAATGGTTTGTATTTTTTTTAAAATATCTTGTATAGTATCTAATAATTTAGCATACGCAAGTTCTATGTTTAAAACAATTTCGCAAGCTTTTCTTGGAGGAGCCATTTGATATCCAATAATAATTTTTATTTTTTATTTTTTACTTTTTACTTTTAATATTTACATATTTTTTTAATAAATTTTGTTTAGTATTCTCATAATCTGATAAATCATTATCCATTTGCTTTCCATACATTTTCATAACTTTATATTCTTCATCGCTTCCAGGCTGAGTATTAAATAATCCTGACTCATTGCGTATTTTATCATATTTTTCTTTTTTTTGCCATATATCTTTAATATCTTTTTCTACATCTTCATTGGAATATAATAATTTATTAGGAGTGCGTAAACCATGATAATAAGATTCTACATTTTTTTAGGAATATTAATTTTTTTAGATATTTCATTAAGATTATGATAACCAAATATTGATCTACTAATATCTCCAATAGTTGACAAAGCAATTTTTTCAAGCTCATCTTTAAATGCATCTTTATAAATTTTTTGAAACATAATAACATCCTTTCTTTAAATTTTATTTTCTACCTAATTTTGACATTTTTGTCAATTCATCATATAATGAATTACGATAAATATTATTTAAATTTAATGACGAAGTTTTTGTAATTTTAAAATTTTGTTTTTTATTTTTATTATAGTATTTATCTAAATCTAAAGTTGATTCAGTATTTAATGTAGTATTTGTTGCTGTAGATTTAAGTATTTTTTTAATAGATTCATTCCATAAACTTGGTTTAAACAAAATATTTGATGAAATTTTTTCCATTTTAGGATTTTGTTTACGATATTTATCCAATAATTTTTTCCCACCATAAATTGATCCAACTCCAACAGGTAATGATATAGCCAATGCAGGAATTGATTCTTTAAATGTTGATACAGAAGATTCAATGCTTTTTTTATTTAAATAGTTACGTAATAAATCAGGTGAAATTTTATTCTCTTTATACATTTTAACAAGCTCAGGATTTTTCATTCCTTTTAAAGCTTCTATTAAATTTGCATGTGCTTCAGGTTTTATTTTTTTAATAATTTTTTGATTTAGTGTATCTCCTAATGTTTTTCCATATTCAATTGCTTTTCGTGAAAATCCTTCAGGACCTAAACCATATAAAGTTTGAAAAGATTTTTTAAAGTTAGGAAATTTCATAAAAGCAGTTTTATTTACTTCAGATTCATTTCCTGCTATATTATTTAATTCTTGTGCTAAAGTTTCAGAACTTTTTTTACTATTAGGTAAAGTTTTTTCAATACGAACAGCCAACAAACTTTTATCATTTATTGTTGGCTGTCCTATATCGTTAGTTCCAAATTTTTCAACAATCATTCGTTGATTCTTAAATTTACCTCCAAGAACCACATCTCCTACTTTAAGATCAATATTATAAGCTTTTTTATTCATAACATACCTATTGCTTACCTTATTTAAATTTTATCTTCTATTGCCTAGAATAGAAGCTGCTAATAAAGCTGTAGATCCAAGGGATGCCGCAGTGCGAGGTCCAAATGGATTTTTTTCAGCAGCAAGATCTAATTCATGCTCTTTGGCTACTATGTTTTTTTGTATTTCTTTGATATCGGGATTTGTTCTAATCATTGTTCTACTAATTTTATTATATGCGTTTTCATTAGCAATTGCAGGAGCAATGCCTAAAGTTCCAAATCCAGTAAGCCATGGATGTCTTAAAATAAAACTTTTTTCTTTAGCCCTTGCAATCAATTCTTCAGCTTGAATTAATTGTTCTGGAGTTAATATAGCACCAAGTCTATCTTCAACTCCTTCTGTTGATAAAGCAATTTTTTCAAGTTCATCTTTAAATGCATCTTCATAAATTTTTTGAAACATAATGATATCCTTTCTAATGTTTATTATTTAAATTTTATTTTCTACCTAATATAGAAGCTGCTAATAAAGCTGTAGATCCAAGGGATGCCGCCGTACAAGGTCCAAATGGATTTTTTTCAGCAGCAGTACTGTATTAACCCCCAATTTTTCAGTTTGATTTAGTTGTTCTGGGGTTAATACAGTACTAAGGTTATCCTCAACCCCTTCTGTTGATAAAGCAATTTTTTCAAGTTCATTTTTAAATGAATCTTTATAAATTTTTTGAAACATAATAAGATCCTTTCTAATGTTTATTAATTAAATATAATTAATAATATAATTAATCACTAAAAATTATTCGTCGCTAATCTGCTTGGAAAAACTAATTCCTGAAAATCCTTTTAAATCGTTTCTTTTGATATTTTCAATCAATTTGGCAGCGGCCCTGTTTACAGATTCTTTGCTTGACGCAAATCCAACGCCTATGGGCGTTCTTTGATATGGAGAATAATATTTCGACTTTGATGCAAAACCCTGCTGATGCTTGCCGCCTGCATATCCTAAAGCCCCGCCTAACAATCCAAGACTAGTACCACCAATTAAGGCTCCACGCCAACCAAGCCGAGATCCAATCGTAGCTCCGGTAGCCACACCAACAGCCCCACCAATCAAACTGTGTCTAACCGGCATTGGTTTTGCCCTATCTACAAGCTTCTGTCTGGTTTCATCATCTATTTTAAACCAGGGAGCCCGAATCTGTCCTTGTGTCAATGGAATCATAATCATAGCTATTTTTTCAAGATATTGTGTATTACTCATTGCTAATTTTAATGCCTGGCCAATCTTCATCATACAACCTCCTTCCTAATGTTTATTAATTAAATATAATTAATAATATGATAAATTATTTATTTAAAATAACTTTTTTAGGCAATCCGCCAGTTTCTTTAACTAAAGATTTATATAATCCACCAACAAATGTTGATCTTCTTGGATCATTCCATTTAACTTTTTTTAAAACGCCTTGATAGAATCTTGAAGACATAGCTATTTTTTGAAATTCTTTAACTAAACTTTCATTAAATAAATTGTTCATGAAAACTCCTTTATTAATATTAGCAACTTTATTTAAATTTTTTTCTATATCCATAGTATAAAATGCCGGAGCTCTTAATGCACCAGATTCATATTGATGTGGAGATTTAACTCGTGCTACCATTCCAATATAACTTTCAGGATGTGCAAGCATATCTTTTCTTTTTTTTTGAGTAAATCCTGTTCCTACACTTCCAACTATTTCACCGCGAGGAGTTAAACTATATTCAAATCCACCAGCTTCTTTTTTCTCTTTACCGCTTTTCTGTTCTATTGCAGGGTATATACTTTTAATATAGACATCATGGGTATCTCTGAATTTTTGTTTCATTGGTGAGCCTCCTGGAGCGTTTAAATCCCATTCAACTACACCTTCAGATGTGTCAGGATGTCTTTGAGTTTTTATCATATTAAAAAGTCTTCTTTTTTCATGTGGAGTTGTTGCAGTTTCAGCAACTCGCATTTCAGGTATTTTAGATTCTACTTCTTTCATCATTTTAAGTTTATTTGAATAATCTTCTTTTGAAACATCTTTGCCTTTAAATTTAACAATATCAAAAATATAAGGTTTAAGACGAGTGAGTTGTTTTTGCCTTTCAATACTTTTATTAACACTTGAATTAAGAATTCCACTTATTTGTTCGGCAGGCAATGGACCGATTGTTGTTTTCCCGTATAGATCACCTCTCAATATAGTTCCATCAAGTGATTTAGGAATTTTTAAATCTCTTAAATGAGGAAGTTGATCGGTATGATCTATAGGCTTTCCAGTTTTTTTACTTATTCGATATGAGTAAATATTATTTACATCGTTAGATTTTAATTCAAAAATACTATGCGCCCCATCTACCTTTGGCTGAAGTATTTTATTTTCATCAGAATAATCAATAGGTTCAGCAATAACTTTATATTTAGGTTTTGATGTAATAGGATTTTTTATACTAGAATTTTTAATCATTAACCATTGTTTTCCACTAAATCCTTTTGGTCGTATCATGGTAAAATTGCCTTCAGGCAATGTCATTTTAATTTTATCATCTGTAGCAGAAAGAACTTTAACTTTTTGATCGTATATTTTTTTAACAGTTCCGGCTCCATATCCTTCAGGAATTGTTCCTTCAAAATTCATATATCTTGACAAATGTGTTGGTTGTTGTATTGCAAGAATTTTCTGCTTTTCTCCAGGAAGATAACGTATAACCCAACTATGAGCCACCCCTTTATCTTTTAATCTCATATCGTAATGTTTGGTAGTTGCATCATGTTCTTGAATAACAAGACGAGTTTTACCTTTCTGATCGATTGGATCAAAACGTGTTTTTGACGGAAGACCTAATGCAAATTCTTTAGCCATTATAAATTATCCTAATAATTAACTTTTGACAATGCTGATAATATTCTTTTTATAACAAATCTTCTAATTGCTTTTTTATAGAAACGTTCATTTACATTTTTTTTCTGTTCATCAACATATCTATTTAATTTTCTTTGTAAAATAATTCTCTTCATGTCATGTGATACAGCAATTTTTTCAAGTTCATTAATAAATGAAGTATTATAAATTTCTTGTAACATATTTTATTCTTTCAACGATATGATTTTATTTTTTCTGCCAATCTTGTTTTTGCACGATGAATCCACATTTCATTTACATTTAATTTATCAGCAATTTCTTTATTATTTAATATAGGTTTTCCGGCATATCCAAATGTATGTTCAAATATAACTCTATCTTTACCGGTAAGTTCTTGATATAAATAATCGGCAAGGGCTTTGTCTGGATTTTCAGGATTTACCACAGACCCATAGTAATCATATTTCATTTTTGAATAAGAAGCCTCTCCTCCAAGTTCACTTGTCATTCGAGCAACTTCTTTTTTACTCCATCCAAGTTCGTCAGCCATTTCTATAGTACTTGGTTCGTATCCAAGTTTATCAATTAAATTATCTTTAACAATAGTAAACGTTGATTTTTTTAACGCTCTATTTTCAGGTATATGCCCTGACATTAAACTAACAGAAGCAACTCTTTGAACTTTTTTTAAATTATTCCATATATGTGTTATTGGTTGCGTTTCATATGATGGTTTATATGTTTTAAATGATTTAATAAGTTGCGCAGTGGCTTCGGTTCTTAATGTTTCAGAAGATACACCAACTGTTCTGTATTGATTTACAACTTTATTAACAACCGGTCTGTATTTAATAATTAATTCAGTAAAGATCTTTGGATCTTTAGTTTTTTGCCATTCCATTATTTGATCTTGTTCAATAGTCATATTTATTTAAATTTTCTACGCTTAATTAACATTTTTCCTAAAGCAATTAAACCTAAACTAAATTCTGATCCAGCTATACCTTTTGTAAATTTGTTTGCAGTATTAATATTTTTATATGTTTTAAATGCTGGATTCATTATCTTATTATAATTACTTGATTTAATTGGAGCCATTTGATTAGCCATTATTTCTCTATTAACTGTAGGATATTTTTTAAATAATTTTAAACCTGTTTTTAAATCTTTATTTTTAGAAAGTTGTTGATAATGCTTGCTATGACCTAATTCGTGACCAATAATAGCTGAGTCTGTTAATTCTGGTGAAACAATATATCTGTTTCCTTTTATTCCTGGTACAAAAAATGTATTAGTAAATTTATTTGATTTATTAATTTGAGAACCTGCAATAGCTTTCGATGCCTTATCAATTTGAGCAGTATCAAGTTGGCTTTTAGATGTTAATGGAATAGTTCCAGGATCATATTTATTAATAATATTTCTAGCATTTACAGTACCAGATTGCATTGTATTTACAAAACTACGTACAATTGGTGCATTTTGTTTCATAGCAATAATTTGAGGAGTTGCCACTGGTCCTACTATACCTCCCCATATTAATGCCCCAGTGCCTAATGCTTTTGCAAATCCAGCATTCTTTTCAATATTTTGAAGTTCATCATAAAAAGAATTAAAATAAATTTTATCAATAGTAGTGTTTGTTTTCATATTGAACTCACTCGTTTTAATACTTCAGTAAGATATATTTCAACAGCGTCTCTTCTTTCTTTAATATAAGCAGTAACAGGAGAATTTTCACGAATACTGCTAAATTGGCCTGGACCAGTCATATCTCCTCCATTTTCTTTTTTTAAATTAAAATTCTTATTATTATAATCATCAGTTGACACTCCATAATATCTTTCGTATACATCCTGATGAATAAAATCAGATTGATTACAAAAATATTTAGTTATAATATTATCATTAGCATCTTTAAAAATATTACCTTTGTAATCTTTTGAAGATTCTATTGAAAGGCCGATAATTCCTTGAAAAAATGCATCTGCTGAACAAATATTTCTTTCGGTAAAACTCATGCATGCAGAATAGTCTGAAAGTAAATCAGGTCTGTTTATTCGTAATTTTTCCAATCCTTCATGAATAGAATCATAAGTAAAGTAAATTTCCTTATCTTTTCCAGAGTCATCTTTAATAGTAGTACGCCCTATCATAAAATGCAATTCAGTGTGTTGAAATACATCCTGATAAAATTTACATATACGAGTAGGTTCATATGTTTCATCTATATAAATTTGATTTACTTTTCCACTTAAATAATCTTGTAACGTAAGGCTTAGTAAGTCTTTAGCATACTTATAACCTTCAGAATTAATTGACTTATCAATAAGATCATAAGCTTTACTTTTAGGAATATCTTTAGTTTCAAACTTTACATCTTCCACAGGGGTTTTAGGTTCTGTAACATAATGCTTTACATATTCTCCTTTACTATTTATGTGTTTGAATGTTTTAATGTCAATCATAGCGTCTTCAGGATTTGTTTCTTTAATATACAATGGGTATCCATATAAATCGACATCTGTAGGCTCGTCTTCAAAACGAGCGTTATTCATTGTTACCGACGTATTAGCGTCTCCTCCCGCGCTCGATATAGATATGGTATGCCGAACTACTTGTACCATACCAAGAATAGTTTTTGATGAATTTTTTCCATACTCATTATTATCCGACACAATAACTCCAGGAAACCCACTCATAATAAAAGGATTAAAAGCCATATCAACAACAACAACTCTACCTGCATATTTAGAATTAAGAAATTTTAATACGGCATGATGTTTAAGAGCATTGGTCATTAAAGGCTCAAAACCTTTACTTTTTAATAATTTAATTTCTTTTTTTTCTTTTTGTTTTTGTTCTATTTCTTTACTATAATCAACTGCTGATTTATCTTTAGGAATCCATGTTCCACTTTCCACTTTATCTTTTAATTTTTTCAATTCATCTATTTTTAAATCAATTTTTTTTCCATCCTTATCACTTACATATCTTTTTTGAATTATAGAAGAAGCATCATTACATGCAAGCTCTACTGAAACACTTCCAAATTCTACATTAATACCTTTATACCTTTCTTCTAATGTAAGAGGAGGTTTTCTTCTTTTAAATTCATCTTTAGGATTTTTATTCATAATATTAAATAAAGCATTAGGAACTTGAATTCTAGCCGCAGCAAGACCGTCACTTCCAGGAGTTGATAATAAACTAATCTGTTCATATACCCCTCGTGTAATATCAACATCAGTATCATATTGCCATTCAACACGATTACACATTGGAGGAAATATAAAATTACAGTTAGGAGGAGCGGTAAATTCAAGAGGAGGCAATAACATAGATTCATTAAGAATATATTTACCACCAAACTCTTTTGATCCTTTACCTAAAATAAAATTTCTTACTCTTCTATCCATTATATAATCAACAGCAGGACTATCATTATCAATTGAAATTAATGAAGGCGTATTGCACGAATAAACCCGCGTTGAAAATACGCCTGCAAGATTCATTATAGCCGCTTCAAGACTTGTAAATCTTGCATTGCCCATTAGATGGGATCCTATATTAACTGCCGCAGATTGACGTTTCCAGAAGTTATAACCAGATACATTGACAGGTATTAAAAATCTTTTATCAAGACGGATTCGTTTATTTAAAAACGAACCAACAGATGTTCCTCCGACAGCTTCAACCCATAATCCACGAACAATAGCATCTAAAAAAAATCCACAATTAGCAACACCATCAGAAGTATCTTTTTTAGTTTCCGTTTTAGTTGCCGGTTGTTGAATTGTTGGGGTAACATCGGTAAATTGTTTTTGATATGTCGATTCTCCTTTTACATGGGTATTATGTTTAGTTGCATACGATCCTCCAAAAGCGCTTCCTGCAATTAAACTAAGAGTGTAACTTAATGGCGCCAGATCTCCACTATCATAAATACGTATATCCGTTCCTGGTTGTCCTGATTTTGTAACCCCCTTAATAACAAATGTTTGAAACAATCCCATCTCATTATAAAAAGTTTTAGGGGTAAGTGGATCGTCAGCTTCCCATGCTATTGCTGCAGGAGCTCTACGTATATCCATTCTGAAATCACGACATACTAATGATATATTATTACCTTCACCCGCCTGATCTACTTTATAAAAACTTGATAAAAATCCATCAAAAGCTATAAGCCACTTTGCTTCTGAAGGTTTTTTGTGCCATTCACGATAAATAATTTGAACTGCTGTTTTGGGCTTAAGATCTAACAATTCTTTATTTGCCCACAAATTAATATTAGCTTCTACCCCATTTGGAGTGCATGAAATAACTGCTCCATGAAAAGGAATATGAACACCTTCCATGTATAATCTAAATTGATAATTATAACCTTTTTTACTAGCCATAGTTTATGCTATTGATCCTGTATCATTGATGGTATTGACATTACCTGGATATTGTATATTTTTATTTCCTACAGGATCGACCATATTAAGTTTATCAACAAATGAAGGATCTATATATCTATATTGATTTGTCAATCCATTAAGCTCTTCCTGATACCTAATATCATCTCCATTTCCACTTTTTACTTTAATTAAATTCATTCTTACCCATTTTACATTTCTAACAAGAACACTAAATTCAAAAGATTTTATTAATTCATTTTGAGCATCAGAACTGGTCATTATACTAATCATATATCCATCAACTATTTTACCATCAAATATAATTTTCATCTGCATTTTATTTTCAACACATTTTCTTCCTGCTAAATATTTTCCATATGCAATCATAAATTCCTGATAATACGGATAGTCTTTACTATCAATAAATATTCCGTTAAAACTAAATATTATCGGTTTTTCTCCAAAGAAAAAAGCATTCCATCCTTCTGTAAAATTTTGTTGCACTTTAACAATTTCTCCAAATTGCTCAGTAACTTTAATTAAAGAAAAATTATTAAACACTCCATAATAAGGACGGGAAGGAGAATTTTTAACATGACTAGGATTATTATCAAGATTTATAATTGGAACTTTACCTGATGAAATATTATCAGGCTGTATATTCCCTCCTTGTGTAATAGCAGCAGTTTCAAGTTGTGAAACATATTCATTTAAATTATCAAAATAATCATATTCTTTAGTGTGATCTCTAAAAAGATCATAATCCTGTTCTTCATTAGTATATAAAACAATTGAAGCAAGATTATGATTATGAGGAACCAATCCTGTATTATATGGACGTAACAATTCTTCTAAATTAGATGCGTATTGAATTGATTTTAAACTCATTATAAAACCCACTTATTATTCCAATAATTTAATATTGGAGGTTGTACATTTGCATAATTAGTTTTATCACGACTAGATTCAGAATATGAAGGATTAGATTCAAATTCATGTTGTTGTGATATTGCCATTTCTTTATTCATTAATATTTCTTGAGTAGTTAATTTTGTTTCACCCTTTTCTAATTTAAGACTTTTTCCTCCTGTTTTTACTGCCTCTGTCCATTTAAGAGTTTCTTCAATATATCTTCTTCTTTCCATATCTCTGGTAACTTTTTTAGCAACTTCAGTATCTCCTGTCACTAAAGCTACAGGTAAAGTTCCAGCAACTCCTGCAGCCATAAAGGTTTCTCTTCCCATTATTGATGAAGAAAGTAAAGCTTCAAGAGCATCAGGTGATTTTTTTAATTCAGCAAATGACAATGCTCCTCTAACAAATGCACCAGCCGTATTAATTGAAGCCCTGGAAACTTCAGGTTGATTTTTTCTTATATGTTCCTGAATACGAAAAGCCCCAGGTACTTGTACTTCAGCATATGCAAGTTTTACATCTTTTGCATCAATAACAGTAGATACTGTTTTTTGCCACTGATTACGTTTCTTTTCTAATTCTGTAGTAGTCATTTCTAATTTTTTTGCAAGATTTCTAAATGCAACTCCACCATCAAGTTTTTGTTCGGCCATATCTGTTATGGCTAATAATTTTTTTAAACCCTCTTCTTGCTTTTGAGGAGTATCTAAATTAGAACCAACAATTCTTTCCATCAATTTTTTAGATTTAGTAGTTTCTTTAGTTTCTTGCATAGAACCACCACCAAACTGACTTTGTGATGTTACAAATTCCATTTTAAACCCTAAACCTTCACTATATATTTGTTCAGTAGCTTCTTTTTTAATACGTTTTACATCAAATACTTTTCCTTGAAGTGTAGAAAGATCTTTAGTTTTTACATTTGCAATTTCTGCTTCAAATTTAGTAAGAACTTTTCTTTGTAAATCTGTAGTTAATCCTTCCGCAATAATTCCTTTATCTAACGGCTTGCCTTCTCTGTAAGCTGAACGTAATTGTCTTTCATAATCTGAAACTGCTTTTAAAGTTAATCCTGGGGCTTTTTCAAGAGCAGTAGATAATATTGATTGAGCATTATTAAATTTATAACTTGTCGCTTGTTGACTTGCTCCTGCTGTAGATAAAGCAGTTTCTCCAGCCTTACGAGCCTCTTCATCAGAAAGTTCTTTAACTCCACTTATTTTACGAACTTTACGATTTTTTGTCCAATTAGTTCCATCTCCATATAATTGATTATTTATAGCATCAAATACAATTTGCATTTCTTCAGAGGTTGATCCTTTATTTGTATAAACATCTTTTTGTCCAATTATAGGTAACGCCCCTCCTGTTCCTCCATATTGTTGTGATTGCCTTCCATAAATGTTTACTTTAGTTTTTATGACCCCTACAGATAACATTTTTTCTAAATCCATTCCAGTTTCAGCTTTAAGATTTTTTATACGAGGAATGGTTGGTATTTCTGAGATATCCTTAGTGGTTAATCCTGATAAACGTTCTGCCATACCTGCTTGTAAATTAACATTAAGTCCATATTTATTTCTGGTAATAGTTTCTAAATTTACATAAGGAGTTTTTGCAAATGGAGTTAAATCTCTTACATAATTAAAAGCCTGTTCAGGCAATGCAAACACACTTCCAATACCTGCAGTAATTCTTTGAGATTCATATAATGTTCTTTCTCCAAATCTTGTCATTATTGAAGGGGTTGGAAGAAAATCCCTTCTTGATCCTTTTAATTGCAATCCAGCCGTAACAGCTTCATTTTCAGCCATCATTCTATCAAAACCTTTAGGTCTTAATAAAGATTCTGATAAAAGCCTTTGTTCCCGAATATCATTCGTATATTTTCCTGCAAAAACCCATGCTTTAGCTTCTTCAGTACCATATCTTTGGGTTCCCCATTTTTGAAATAATTGCTGGGTCATTGCAACCCGGCCTTCGTCTGATAGATTATTTAAAAAATCTTCTTTATTACGTTCAAACAATGCTCTACCGGATATCCCCATTCCATACCCTCGTTGACTTGCTCCTGATTCTATTTCATAAGCACTTGCTTTTCCTGATAATAATCTAGCCATTCGAGAATTATCAATAGTCCCATTTGTATTCATCGCATACGCGACCCCACGAGTTCCAAGACCTGATGATAATACATTCATTTGTGCTGTAGCTATCATTGCTCCTGCAGCGGCAGTTCCTCCAACTCTCTGTACTGCATAAGCTCCAGATCTATTGGCATTTGCAATAGTGGCAGCTTGAGCTGCTCCTGATTGATACATTGATGCTCCAACTGAAGCTGACCATGGAGTTCCCTGTACTGATGCGGCTCCGGCGGCGCCTATTTGTAGCATGTTTTGTGAACCAAGACCTGTTAGATTGCCAAAAGCTTTAGCCTGTCTTATTTGGCCTTTAATAGCCCCTACAGAGAAGCCTGACTGTTGCAGTTCTTTCATTACAGACATTCCGCCCTCTATAGTAGTTTTTAACAATTTAACAACTTCAGCAGTAGTATCTCTCAATTCAATAAAATTCTTTTCATACTGTTGAATAGTTCCTCCCGCCTTTCCTCCACGGGATGAAATCATATTATTTGATAAACCAATTTTATGAATTCTTGATTGTTGTTCAGTATTAAAAAAACCGCCTTGATACATTGTTCTTTGTAAACTTTCAGCAAGATTAGTTGCTGAACCAATCCCTAATGGAGAATTAAATCCAAGACCCTCTCTGTATTGTTCAATATCAGAAGCTGTTGAATGAATAAACCTTTGACGCTCTACCGCTTGGTTAATAGCTTTTCCAGGAATATATGCAAGGGCTGCAGCAGCGGCCATTGGAAGCGCCATCCCGCCTAAAATGGTTGGAGCAAAAGGAACATATCTTAAAGCAGTTGTTTTTAAAAATGTTGACGCTACGGCTCCAAAAGGAGATGCAATACCATATGTTGCCATTCCTAAAGTAGCATTTGCAGCCATTGAGCTATATGACATCTTAGCAAGTTCTGCATTTCTTTGGTATGTTCTGGTATCTTGACCACCTTCAACTCCATATTGATATTTAGGATCAGTAGCAACCATTCTTTGTTGCTGCATAGATAATGAAGCAGGACTAATAGCATTTTGTTGATATTGAGATATGATTTGATTTTTAATCATATCGTTATATCTAATAGTGTTATCAAGAGCTGCAAAGGGATTCATCTCAGGACGGGCGTAATTTACCGGACCTATTCCTTCTTCAGGTATTGGCATTTATGTTCACCTTGGTAAATTATTAAAATGATTATATATAGATAATATACAACAAAAACACATCTTCCTCAACAATTATAGTATACAGTCGAAACAATCATTAAACATGTTATTTTTGAAAAAAAACTGGTATAACTATAATGTACAGTTTAAAATGTTAACCAACCTCTAAATGGAGGATAGTTATTTAATTTTTTTTAAAAGGAGTAGTTATGAGTATCTTAACGCATGTTGCAGTTGGTGTCGGAGCAGGAACGGTTGGATTTATGGCAGGGGTTGCAGTTGGTAAAAATTTTGCAAAACCACTTATTGACGAAGAGAATTTACAAAAATTCTTGAAAGATATTGTTGATAAGGCAGGAAGCGATGTCCCAAAAGCCATCGCGAAGTTTAAAATCGCAGTAGAAAAAGAGGACATTGCAGAAAGAAATTTGGAAAAAAAAGCAGTAGACGACTCGCATAAGCTGCTAAATGATCAGTACGCTGAACTGGCGAAACATGTGGCTCCTTTGCTGAGGGAAAAGAAGGAAAAGGCTGCGTAACAGTTGTAGGGTATAATTTTATTGGCATGGTCCAAAAATTATATCCTACATTTTATATAGCAAAATTCATTTTAGGTACTTGTGAGGAGTACCTAATATTGATATATTGTGAGAGTAAGCCATCCATACTCCTATGGCTACTCTCATATATATCTTTTTTTTAATTCTTGAGTCTCAGGGCTTGGCTCAAGAAAAAATGCCATATTCAATTAATATTATTGATATGGCATTATTTTTTTTAGCTATTAAATATTTTAATTATATTTTTAGTTCATTACCATTTTCACCTTTTAATTTAAGGGCAATATTAATATCACGTAAAGATTGACTTTCAATAATATCTCTAACACGATTGGAATTCCATACAGGACATACCAATCCATTGCATTTATTAGGACTACCATCAATACTACAATTTACATGAAAATTTCCAGGCTTACCGGAATAAATAAATTTCCTTTCCCCGCAATGGGCTTGAAATACAGGGAATGGAACAATTTTTAAATTTGAATATTCATTAAATGAATTGTTATACATTGTATAAATATAAATTATTTAATTATAAACAATTTAAGTTATTGTCTTTTTATTTTTTTTTATTTTTTTTATTATTTAATTTAGTAGCATTTGAATTTAAAATAAGATTAGGTTGCTTATTTTTGTTACTAGATTGAATTTTAAATGATAAAGCGGGAAATTTTTCAATATTTATAAATTCATATCCAGGAGTTAATACATTTCCAAAATTCATCGTTCCTTTATTTACAACAAAAGAATCAATATAAATAGCTCCCCATCTTTTAATTTTAGTTTCATCAATATTTATTATTATATCAATCACAATTCCTCCTTATTTAAAATTAAACTATTAAAACATGTATTAAAATTATTAGATGTTTTAATATTTATCCTATTTTTATCTGAACCAAATGAAATTATACATTTTCTATTATCTTGTTCAATAATTATAGGATAATGAGCGCAGCTTCTTAATTTTCTTTTTCTTTTATCTATAAGAATAACTCCACACTTATCGCATTTATCCATAAACTAATTTCCATTAGAAATTTTAAATTGACATGCAACATCATATAATAATGAAATTTGTTTTTGATTTAATGTTTTAAAAAATCTCATACATTTAATAAAATTTGATTCAGGAATATCATCAAGTTCTAATTCATTATTAAATATTTCAGATAACTTCATAATATTTTCTTCTGATGGTATTCTTATATTATTTTCAAATTGTGATATGGCGCTTTGAGTAACGCCAATAATTTCAGCAAGTGATGATTGGTCTATATTATTTTTAATTCTTAAACTTTTAATTTTTTCTCCAAATGTAATTTTTTCAAGAAGTTGGTTTTTTTCTTGATTACCATTTTCACTTTCAATATTATCATCAGAATTTTCTCTATCTTTTTCTATTTCAATAATATATTTAAATAATGTATCGGCTTGATTACGATTATATTCTTTTTGTTCTTCATCAAGGTCGTTATAATCGGTCTCCATTAATTTTTTCCAATTATTAATTATATTTTGTTTAATAATTGTATAAGAAGTTTCATTTTCATCAAGTATTGAAATTTTATCAATTTCTTCAATCATTGATAATAAATATTCCATCCGTGCAATCCATAAGTAATGCATAAAAGCCGCTATTTTTTCTTTCATATGCCTCCTTTAAATTGGTTTAACTACAAATTCTATATTGCGCAATCTTTCCATTGTGCTTTTGACTTTCTTTAAATACAACTCATCGTTAAATTTATCTTCAGGAAATACACAACTATGATATGAATTCATTAGGCGCATTTTATCATCTGGACCGGCTATAGAAAATAAAGGAGCCATATATTGAATTTGTTTTTCTCTTGAGTAAACTGATATAGCTATACTTTCTAATATCGAATCATATTCAAATTTTAAACCTTTAAATAAAAAATATGCACGAGCTGCGCCTGTTCCGGTCCCTATGATTTTGGGATAATATTCTTCATTGAAAATATTTTAGATATTTTTTTATCAAATTTATTTTTTTCATTAGAAATAAAATCAATGACAGGGGTAGAAAGTCTTCTTACTTTAGAAACTCTATTTCGTAATGATTTTTTTAAACTATCTTTTAATTCTTTGGCAGCTTTTATATTGCCATCATTAATAAATGAATCAACTTTAATAATAGCTTTTTTAATAGTATTTAAATGTTCTATAGGATTTTCACATAACTCTTTTTTATTCATTCCTCTATATGATATCGCTATAAATAAAGCATTATTCATAGCTCGTATATTTGTTTGAGGCATGTCTATCCTATCATCATTAGTTTCATGTTCTTTACAAATATCAAATATTATTTCTTGTATCAAATCTATCTCTTCTGCACTTGTAGAACATATTGTAAATTTATTATCAGGAAAATTAGCAATAGAAACATCAGTTTCGGCATATCCATCAAATAAAATTTTTTCCGCTATTTTAAGATCATCGGAATTAACATCAATATCATCATACAACGAATCATCCAAACCTTTATCGAAATTTTTATTTATTTTTTCGATATCGTCATAAGTTTTATTATCTTCAGATGTCGTATCGGTTTTATTAATTATTGATTTACTTGTTTCGTTATTAAGTGACGGTTCTTTAAAATCAACTTTTTTTATTTCTGATTCTGATTTTAAATTACTTGGTTGTTCAGAATTAGATAATTGAATATTTGGTTTTGAAAATACACCTGATGGTTTTGGTTTTTGTTCAATCACACTTCCTCCTTTTATAGATTTTATATAGAAATATAATTGATTTCTATTAAAAATGCAATTATATTAATAATAATGTTATTCTTTTAAAAAATATGACATAATTAATATATACATTATTTACTTTTTAAAGGAGATGTAATGAATTTAAAAAATGCCGGATCTTTAGTTAATGTTATATTAACTGAAAAATTTCCTAAAAAAATTGAAATCAATACAGGGGCAACCGAATGTCTTTATACGGACAGAAGAGCCGGAACTATAGTTGAAGTTTTAAAAAATAAAATTGTTTTTCAATACGATGACTCTGTTCGTACCGATAATAACGGAATATCTGAAGTTCAAGAATATAAATATTTTGTAAATACAAATAATGAAAAAAAAATATTTAGACTAACTAAAAATGGTTGGAAATCAAAAGGTGGCTCCTATCTTTCAATAGGATATAGAAATGAATATTATGATTATTCTTTTTAAATAAAATTAATGTTGGAGGTTTTTATGAAATGCACTGACGTTAAATGTATTCAATACAACAAATGTCGCCATAAAGACACTGCCGAATACTGTTCTTTAATTAATGAAACTATTAATATGCCTACATGTGATAAACAAAAAGATTGTTTATCAAAAACGATAAATGGAAGGTGTAGCAAGAATGATAAAATATGTACAATTTAAACAAAAAATAAAAAAATTGTTATTTAATCAACGCAAATGGTTAAAATGCTCCGATTGCGGAGAACTATTAGCTTGGCATTATTGGTGGGATATTGAAATAGGTTATATATACAAAATTCCATTTTTATCTAAAAAAAATTATTTAAAAATAGTTTTTCATGATATTAAATGGCGCCTTCCTATTTAAATTTATTTTTTTTAAGAAAGGATTTTAATAATATGGTAAAAATTTATGAAGGAAAAAAAATTACTAGTTGTTTTGATTGTGGACATGTTTCAAATGATCAAAAATTATGTAGACATGTTAAAATGAGAAAACTATTTAAAGAAAATAAAGAATTAAAAATTTCAAAATCAATACCTAAAGAGTGCCCACTTCCTAACAGTGTATGCCCTAGATGTAAAGGATCTGGGATATTATCAAATCAAGGAGCGGATGTATGCTGTCCTTCATGCCAAGGTACAGGAATTTAATTAAAAATTTAACCAAGGATAATAAAACAATTATGTCGATAGAAATAGAAAATCTTATTAATAAAAACTTAAATTTTATAATAGAAATGCTTAGTAAACAAAATAAACTTATTGGTAAACAAAATGAAATTGTTATTGAAATTTCAAAACTAAATCTTGAATTATTACAAGTAATAAACAAAAAGTTAGACTTAATAATTTCAAATCAAAAATAAAAATCATTAGTTTTTTTTAATTTAAACGGAGGTTTAATGAAAAAAATTAGAATAAGTAAAAAATATGGATTGAATCCTTCAATGTCAGTGTGTTTCCTATGTGGGGGTGATAAAAATGAAATCATTATTCCTGGAATGTTAAAAGGAGATATTGAAGCTCCACGTAAAGCTGTTTGGAATAAAGAGCCATGTGATAAATGTAAAGAATATATGAATATGGGCGTTATGCTTATTTCAGTAGAAAATAAAACAGATCAAGAAAATCCATATAGAACAGGAAAAATAGTAGTTATAAAGGTCGATGCTGCAGAAAAAATATTTGGTGATTCTATTAAAGATAAAAGAGCAGCTTTTGTTGAAGATGAGGTATGGGATAAATTGGGCTTACCAAAAGAAATAGAAGAAAAAAAAGAATGCGAAGAAGAAAATCAAAATGATGGCATAGTTATATGAGTGAACATTTAAATTTATCGATTAAAATTGGTGGAATATTATCAGCTATAAAAGTTAATGATTTTCTTAATACATTAAAATCTGATATTATAAATATTGAATCAGGACCTGTTAATTCAAAAGAACTTTATGATTTAATTAAAAATAATAAACCAATAAATTGGTGTGGAGTTAGTAACTATGCAATGTGTGATAATTTATGCTTATTTTGTATAAAAAATAAAATGAGTTATCAGCATTATCAAGATGGTGGTGGAATATATGATAATTATAGTTCATTTTGGAATCCTAAAATTAAAAAACCAGTTACTTATATATGTTCTGTTAATACAGAAGTATTAATATTTAATTATCAAATTAAAAAAATTGTAGATAAATATGATAAGGACCATTCTTCTATATTATTAAAAAGTAGACTAGATAAAATATTATTTAATAAGAATGATTTTATTTTACCGCCATTTAAAATAAAATAAAATTGTTTATTTATTAATAATAAATTTAAAAGCGTATTAACAAATACGCTTTTTTTTAGTTATTAACAGTTATTATTTGGTTATATAAAGATTTTTTAAATTAATTTGTTATTATTAATAAATAACTGAAATAATAATTATGGATAGTTTACTTAATATCCATCAATGGTTAGTGAAAGTATATAGCAAAACAATAGTGGTCATTATTTAAACTATTGCATATCTGGGTGAATGACCGCCAGATAAATTAAACCTCTTCCACTAATCTATTTTTTATTTATAAAAGGAGATTTATGAAAATTAAATTGATTTTATTTATTAAGGATGGAATTATTCAAAGTGCAATTTCAAATGTTAATGATTCTAAATTAGAATTATTGATATTAGATGGTGATGTTGAAACTAATCCTAAAAATGTTAAAGATTATATTGATAATGAATTAGAGTATTTTCAAGCAAATGGAAGTTTAGAACAAGTAATAAAGAATGTAAATGTTATAAATATTAATTTTAGTACATTCAATAAAGGGCCATATTGTACCAATATATAACATTAAAAACTATTAACAAAGGAAAAAAAATGAAACAATATATTAACTATTTTATATATTTAATAAAACATAAATTATTTGTACTTAAAGCGTGTAAAATTACAAAATGCCCATTATGGCTAGGAATTATTCATGATTGGAGTAAATTTCTTCCATCAGAATTTTTTCCTTATGCTAATAGATTTTATTATCCAAACGGATTACAAAGAAAAAATTCACAAAGTCTTTCGGAAAAACAAATATTACTGTTTGATAAAGCATGGTGGCATCATCAAAAAAATAACAAACATCATTGGAATTATTGGGTAATAGTAAAAGACAGTGGAGGATTAAATTCAATTCCAATTCCTAAATTATATATAAAGGAAATGATTGCAGATTGGATTGGGGCTGGCCTTTCAATAAATGGTAAACTTGATATCAAACCATGGTATTATCAAAATAGAAAAAATATGATAATTGAAAAAAATACATTATATAAAATTGAAGAAATAATTAGAAATATTAATTAATCAATTTAATTTTATTAAAAGACTCTTCATCTAAATCAATTTCATTAAATTCAACATGTTTAAATTCTCCATAATAATCAAAAATAAAATGATCTACAAGTGGTGTGATTACAAGTTCTTTTTTATTCATATCATACCATTTTTTATATTTTATATTATATAAAATAAGAAATTTCTCTACCTTTTTAATTGATCTATTATTATAACTAAATAATAATAATATTATTAAAATAGATAAAAATATAACAACAAGTATCATAATTATCATATTATTAATATACTAATTTATAACAAAGGAATATGTTTTAAATGAAGATAGAAAAAATTATAAATATACTGAGAAGAGATTTTAATGCAATTTATATATGTGAACATTGTGGTGAAAAAGAAGAAAGTTATGGATACGATGATGATAATTTTCATATCAATGTTATTCCAAATAAGATTTGTAAATCATGTGGAAAAAAATCACCTAAAAATTATATACCAATGAAAACTAAATATCATTGGTTTGAAGTTGTATAATAAAAATAGTTAAATTAAGGGGATGCTATGATCGATTTAATAATACCTAAAAATAAAAATATTTTTAGATTTACTACTGAAATACAATCTGTTGTAGAATATTTTTGTATTAATGTTTTAAATTTAACTTATGAAGATTGCATCTTTTCTGATCCTATATATACAGGTAGTAAAAAAAAATTTAGTAAATTTTCTGTATGTATTGTTAAAGCAAAAATATTGAAAAAAAAGAAGTATAAATTTATAATTTATTAAAATTTTATTGACAACGAATAATTATGTTTAAAAGCGTATTAACAAATACGCTTTTTTTTAGTTATTAACCGTTATTATCTGGTATAACTATAATGAACAATTGAATGATTGTTCAATATTTTCCTCACAGATTTAAGGAGTTTTTATGAAAAACAATAAAGGTTTTACTTTAATTGAATTAATGGTTTCTCTGACCATTGCCATGATTACATGCATGGCAATAATTACAATTGTAGGTGGTGGGTCTCTTGTAAACAAGAGGATGATGTTTGAGGCGAAAGCCTACAAACTTGCCCAGTCTATTTTGGAACAGCCTAAGTATGCTCCGGGACCGGCATATCTTAATTTGAACGTAGGGGTTGTTATAATTCCAAACAAACAGATATGGAGAAATCTGAAGAGTTCTTCTATTAGAGTAGAGGTAACTTCAATAGATTATGTCGAGGGATCTATAATAGTTCCTAGCAAGAAAATAAAAGTGACTATTGACTACAATCAACCACAGTTGACTTCGATTGATCTGACAACTGTGATAACATACAAAATTTAAAGGAGTATTTATGAATAATAAAGGAAGTACTTTAATTTTCTTTACTGTCTTTTCTGCAATGATTTTGATACTTTGCACAGGGTTCGTGAAATTTATTTCTATCGATAGCGATAGAAATAAAAGAACGGCAGATTCCATTAAAAGTTTCTGGGCAAATGAAGCAGGTGTTAATGTTGGATTCCGCTATTTATCATTGGTTCAAACGGGTGGATCAATTGACTGTACAATCCTAAGCTTAGGAGATGTTAATGGACTTACTCCGTCTGTGAGTATAGTGGGGACAGAAATATCTGATCCTCTCTATTCAGAGAGCATTTTGTCTACTTGTTTACTTCCAAATTCTACTATTATAAATTCTTCTGAAATTATAACCAATTTTAAAAGCATGCAGTACTGGACTTTGTTTGAGAACGATACTGGAACCGCAGCGTCGTTGTGGGTATCAAAAATAATTAATGGCGATTACCATACAAACGGCAATGTAAGAGTCGCTAGTTTTATGGGTGGTGGCGCCCATGTAACTGGGCTTCTTACTTCTGCAAGGAGGTTCCTAAAACCTCCAGCCTCACTAACTCAAGTTGATAGGGTTAATTACCCTGTCATTTATCAAAACGGAATTACACGTTTTGATAAGTCTGCTTCAGACAAGCCACCAGCCAATTGGTTCGAAGAGAGGTTTCCAAACTATGAATTCGTCAATAAAATCGATGTACAAAATGTGACTCCTGCGTCTTTTTCCGGTACTACTTACAATTATAGTATCGCTGACGGATTTGATTCCGTCATGATAGTATTAAAGAATAAGGTTTTCGATCTAAGGAGAAAGTCAATTCTTGGGAAAACATGGCAGACATGGGTCTCTAATGTTTCGATTTTACAAAATCCCATTGTAAAAACTAACCAAATAGTATTGGTGTATGGAATTCTTGAGGGGAGACTCACTATAGTGACAACAAGAAAGGACATCGTCATTATAGGGAAGATCTTATATAAAGAATTAGATCTTACAAAATCAAGAGATGCCTTAGCATTAGTGTCAGGGGGTGACATTTCCATTCTCGATTCGTCTCTTGTCAGCAACTATGACTTCAAAGATAATAGTGCTGACAATCGTGTGTATGGCTATTTATTTGCACAGGACACTCTCAGGGTTATGTTTCAGGGTCATTATAGGAATGTTTCTGGGTCTTATACAAGGAACATCTCCTTGTACGGTGGTACTTCCATGAGAGCTCCTGCGAGCACTTATGGAAGTGCCACCGGAGATGGCGGCCTTATTCCAATATACAACGCCGATCCAAGGTTGGTTAACGGTACCATCTCGGCCCCTGGAATCCCTGTGGCGAGAGTTCTGGACAAGGAAATGTCCGCTCGTGCGGGAGCGGATAGATTCATGAACTCGTTCAGAGCGAGTTCGTGGAGCAATAAAATGATGTAAGTACATCGTTTTAGAATGGGTTTAATACCCATTTTTTTTGCTATCACTATAATTAAAATTTTGATTTTCATAATATTAAGAATGTTAACATTGTATGTTATTATTGTCAAAAACATGGTATAACTACAGTGTATGCTAAATTAACTCTAAACTTGGGGGATTTATGAAAAATCAAATTGATTTGTTAAGAGAGTTAGTGGCTGAAATGGAAGATCTGGTTGAGGAGTTTGAGAAAACTGTCAACTCATTTGCCTTAATGATTTCAAATTATTTGGCTTTTAAGGCCAAAGAAATGGCCTCTGTTGAAGAGTTATGTTAAGGATTTTAGGAATGGCGTTTGCCATTCCTTATATTGTAATAACAATAAATATTGTTATTACAATATTGAATTAAAAAAAACTCTTGCGTAGTTTTTTTTGAAATTAATAACAGGCCAATTGTTACAGGGCAAATTCGGATTATTAATTTCTTTTTTTTTAATTAATATTAAAATTTTTAAGGACAAAAATTATGATAATAATAACATTAGACTGGAGTCCATTTAAAATAATATCTTGGGAACGCTTACTTTGGGGAACTGTTGAAATAACATGCTATATTGGAATAATAGGCATTATTATAATAATAATATTGCTTATTATATTGGCAAAAAAATTAAAATAATTTTTAACAAATTTTTAGTTATAATAAGAATAGGGACAAAGTGAATGAAAAAAAATTTAGCATTTTTATTAACAATGACAATGACATCTATGTCGAAAGAAATATTTAGAAATGATTCTTATTATCAAAATTCAAATTCATTTGATATAAACCAAATAAATAAAATTAGTAAGAAAAATCGTAAAAAAAAATAAATCTCGTAAAAAAAAAATAATAATTTACAAAAAATTCATATTAAAATATACTTACTGAACCGGCGCATCTTAAAATAAAAAAGAATAAGGAAAATTATATGATACCAAAAATTTTTTATCAATTTGTTTGTAAACAACAAATTGAAGAATTAGAAAAAAGAGAAAAAGAAAAAGAAATTAAAGATAAAATAAACAAATTTGAAAAAATTTTTAATGATATGCCAATAGTTAATGAACAATATGGCAATAAAAATAATGCAGTAATATATCTGCATTATTTTAAAAATTTACCTTCTAGTCTTACAATAATTAATTGGTATATAATAGAAAAAGATAATAAAGAAAATCAAACAGAAGCTTTTGGAATGTATAATTTAGAAGAAACATTTGAATTAGGTTATATTTCTATTAAAGAGTTAATTAAAGATAATATTAAACTTAATTTTGAATGGAAATTTAAAATAGTTAATGAAATTAAAAAAAAATAATTTATAGGAGAAAAATATGGGGAAATTACATTGGGGAATAGTTGACAAAGACAATTCATACGGATCGCGAGATGTAGGCGATTTAATTTATGTAAAATCTTTAAAAGAAGCTTGTAAACGTATAAAAAAACTAAAAATATTTTATGAAAAAAGGGGTTATAAAATTTGGTTTGCAAACTATAAAGATTCTCCTGAAAGTAAATTTATAAATATCAAAAGAAAGGAATGCTTATGATAATTAAATTTAAAATTAGAATTAATATAAATAACGGAACTCTCAATACAGTAGAAATAGAAGAATTTGAAACATTATTAAATGAATGTATTCGGGAAAAAATTAATAAAAGTACTAATGAATTATATAATGCACAATGGGCAATAAGCCATAAAATTATTTTTATATAAATTTTTAACTAAGGAATTATAATAATGAAATATTTTTTAATTATAAGTTTTATAGTTATTTTTTTATCAACATATTATATATGGTATAATAAATATTTTTCACATAAACAATGCAATTGTCAAATTTATGAAAAGAAAATTGAACAATACAAGGACAAAGAACAGAAGTTATTGAATATGCAAAAATCTTTAATTATAGCATATCCAAAACTGTCTTCGTATGAGGCAAAATATTATTCATATATTTTTGAAGATTTTTCAGCAATTTATAATGTTCCTTGGGAAATTTATCCAGCATTAATTAGAATCGAGTCCAATTTTGAAGTTGGATTAAGATCAGAAAAAGGAGCAAAAGGAATTGCTCAAATTCTTGAATCAACCGGTAAAGAGATTGCTAGTAAATTAGGTATTAAATATGTGGAGAACATAACTCTGTGGAATGAATTGATTAATCTAGTTATTGGATTCACATATTTTTCTGAAAATATCAAAAGCGATACCACATTAAAAGAAGTTGATTCCCTTCTTGAAATAGCTGTAAAAAAATATATTGGGGGACCTTTAGTATCTGTCAAAATAGTAAGCGACAAAACTTATATTGGAGAGTATCGCTCAACTGTCATGCAAGAATATAAAAGACTCCATTATATTTATTTAGGAGTTATTTATGGAACAATAATAGAAAAAATAGAATAAAACTAAGGATTAAACCACGATGATACTTTTATACTCAATCAAAGCAATAATAGAATTGACATTTAGGAGGAAAATATGGGAAAATTATATTGGGGAATAATAGATAAAGACGGATCGCGAGACATAGGATATGCAATTGATATAAAATCTGTAAAAGAAGCTTGTGAATATATAAAGAAACTAAAAATATCTTATGAAAAGAGGGGTTATAAAATTTGGTTTGCAAGTTATATAAATTCCTCTAAAAGTAAATTTATAAATATCAAAAGTTTAGTATTAATGAATGGGGAGGCTGAGGAAGTAAGGTTGTGCCCCTCGTTGCTTGTTTGATATTTTGTTCACTAATAAGAGGTAATAAAATGATCTGCTTGCATTGTGGATATTGTTGTATAACATATGATGTCGTAATAGTATTAAAAAATTTGGGTCCACGAAAAAGTGTTGAGAGAGAAGAAAATATTGAATATAAACCTACAAATCAAAGATGCAGACATATTACAGGTAATGTTCCAGGGGAATTTTTATGTGGCATTCATAAATTCCCTTGGTATAAAAAAACTCCGTGTTTTAATTATGTACAAATAGAACGAAAAAATACTAATTGTCGAATGGGAGAATTTGTGTTAAAAAATGAAAAAATGATTAAGTTGATTAAATCAAAATATAAAATTAAAAAAAAGGAAGGTTAAATGAGAAGACTTGCTACTATTCAGGTTATTAATAATCTGACTTCAATAGAAGGGGCAGATAATATAGAAATGGTTTATATAAAAGGATGGAAATGTGTTGTAAGAAAAAATGAATTTAAAGTTGGTGATAAATGTATATATCATGAAATTGATTCATTGCTTCCAAATGTTGAACAATATAGTTTTATGAATAAAGGTTCTACACTTAAAAAAAGTATAATTGATAATGGAAAAGAAGTTGAAGGTTATCGTTTAAAAACTATTAAATTAAAAGGTCAAATATCTCAAGGGCTTGCTCTTCCATTAAGTGTATTTCCTGAAATTAATAAAGATATTGAAACAAATACCGATGTGTCTGAAATTTTAAATATTTATAAATACAATCCTCCTTTAGACGCAAGTATATCTGGAGATGCAAAAGGAAGGATGCCTGGTTTTATACCTATAACTAATGAAGAAAGAATACAAAATTGTATTCCTTTATTAGAATTATATAAAAACAATAGATTTTATATTACTGAAAAAATTGATGGCACTTCTTCAACTTTTTATAAATATGATAATGCATTTGGGGTCTGTGGGCATAATTATGAATTTAAAGAAAGTAACAAAAATATTTTTTGGATATTAGCTAAAAAATATGATCTTTCAAATAAATTTCCAAATGGTTATGCAATTCAAGGAGAAACTTCCGGGCCTGGTATTCAAAAAAATAGACTTAAATTAAAAGATGTTGATTTTTTTAGTTTTTATGTTTTTGATATTTTAAATAGTAAATATTTATTACTTGATGAAATGATAGAATTTGTAAAAAATTTAGGTTTAAAAATGGTTCCTATAATTAATGATAATTTTATACTTAATCATTCTTGCGATGAATTATTATCATTAGCTAATACAAAAAGTAAATTATCTCCAAATTATTTTCAAGAAGGAATGGTGTTTAGACTTTATTATAATAATGATAAAATATCTTTTAAAGTAATATCGAATGATTATTTAATCCAACATGGATTATAATATGTTATTTAAAATAAAAATCTGGTATAATTATATAAATGCTGCAAATAATATATTGGCTGCGGGACTCGATAAGTCTCAGGAATCCTCGTTCTTCAGGACGGGGGGTATGTCAAAAAAAGATTTAATTAAATTATATAATTAAGTCTTTTTTTAATTATTAAATTAATTAATTGAAAGGATTTGAATGAAAAAAATTATTACTATAATTGGAACTAGACCTCAGTTTATAAAAGCTTCAATTATATCGGAAGAAATTAAAAAAGAATCTTTACTTAATGAAATAATATTAAACACTGGTCAACATTATAATGAAAATATGTCTAAATTATTTTTTGAAGAACTTAATATACCTAAACCAAAATATAATCTTAATATTATTGAAAAATCATATGGAAATCAAATTGGAAAAATGATGATAGGTATAGAAGAAATTCTTTGTGTAGAAAAACCAGATTTAGTATTATTATATGGAGATACTAATTCCACTTTAGCTGGTGCTTTAATCTCATCTCAATTAAACATTCCAATAGCACATATTGAAGCAGGTTTAAGAAGTTATAATATAAGAATGCTAGAAGAAAAAAATAGAATTATTACTGATAAATTATCTACATTACTTTTTACCCCTACCAGTTTAGCTTCTAATAATTTAGAAGAAGAAAAAATTAATAAAAATGTTTTTTATGTTGGAGATGTAATGTATGATATAGCATTAAAATATACTAACAAAGCAAATAAAATAAGCAAAATATTAACCGATCTAAATATAAAAAGTAAAAATTATATTCTTGCTACAATACATAGGGCTGAAAATGTTGACAATAAAGATAAATTATTTAATATATTTACAATTTTAAATACTCTTGCAAAAAAAATTAATATAATTTTACCTATGCATCCTCGTACCAGCAAGATGATTTATCATTTTAATTACACCTCACTTATGTCAAATATTTTGATTATAGAACCAGTTGGATTTTTTGATATGATATCTCTTGAGAATAATGCAAATTTAATTATTACTGATTCTGGGGGAATACAAAAGGAAGCTTATTTTCATAAAGTACCCTGTGTTACTTTACGTGAAGAAACAGAATGGACTGAAACTGTTGAATTAGGTTGGAATAAAATTGTTAATCCCAATCATATTGAACAAATAATTCATGCAATATATTTAACTCTAAATGATATTAATAATAATAAATTAAATTATATAAATAATATGTATGGATATGGAGACGCTTCTAAAAAAATTATACAACATATAATTAAATATTTTGATGTTAATTGTAAATATATAAAAGATTCTAAAATTGATAATCAAATTATCCAATAGCCCGTAAAACCTCGTCCTTCAGGGCGGGTAGTATGTCAAAGGAGTAATTAATTAATGGAAGAAAAGGATTTATTTAATATTTTGGAATTACAAGAATTGACAGAAGAGTTAGAATTATTAATAGAAAAAATAAATAATAATAATAATAATAATAATAATTCTAATAATATAGAAATTGAATTATAATTTTATTTAAAGGAGCAAGTATGATAGAAGGAATAAATGATATTATTGATTCTGCCATTAATTTATTTGAAAACATTGAAATAACGACAGAACACATTAATGATATTAATAATTCATTTCATGACGTTGGCGAAACTATGAATAATATTAATGATACTATTGGAAATAATATGGATAGTATAATAAAATGTTTTAATAATTTAAATTCTAATTTAGAAAGAATTAATTCCACATTAAACATAATTGCAATTAGCATAGTGGAAAATACTAACACTATCAAAGAATTCAAAAAAAAAGAATAAAAAAATAGAAGTTTATATATATTTGTAATAATTTCTTATTTTTTTTAAATTTATATCATATATTTTATTATATTTTATATTATATTATATATATTATGAAAAAAATAGATATAGTAATATTAAATTTGAAACTATCAAGAATCGATAGGGACAAATTTAAAAAAATAGTTAAGAAAAACCATAGAAAAACAATGCAGGAAATGTTAGAGTTATTTATAAAAACTTATAACAAATCTCCTGCAATGTTTAATATTAAATTGGAGGTGAGTAATGGAAAGCGATCAAAATGATAATCTTCAACTAAATGATAAATTAAAAAACATTACTTTAAATATAATACCTGAAAATATTACTTATGGATATTCTTATTATAGTCAATTTACAGTTAGAAAAGTTTATATAAATAATGTTTTAAAAGGAGAATATCATATAGCTGTTAACGATATTACAATACAAAATATGATATTTTTTCTTAATAAATATTTAGGAAATGAATGTGATATTGGATTGATAGATCCAACTATGGTTTTAAATCTTGATTATCCTATTTTTATAATTATTAAAAAAGAAATAATAAAGGATGTAATAGACGATATTTTTGAAACAATTTATAAGGAGTTGAAATCTCATGAATGAAAATTTAAATGAAGATAGTGTTTTAGAAGAAAACAACCCAATGTTAAATTTGGTTAATGAAGAAAATAATAATAATTTAGAAATTAATACTAATGAAGCTATTGAATATCCTGCCTATACAGAGAATGAAAAGGATGATAGTAAAGAGTCTAATAATCCTATATTTGTTAAAACTCCTATATTAAAAAATTCTGGTAAACCAGGATTTAATAACAATGAAATTCAAGATGCACGAATTGATGAAGAATTGGAAGGGGGTATTGCAAGACCGTCAACTATAAGATTTAGTGAAAGAGACGGCTCCCAAGAAGAGGGGTATATAATGAAATATAATAAACAAAAAAAAGAAATTGATAAATGGGAAGTATCTGGATTTTCTGTTATGATTGAAATCACTAAAGGATCTGGGTATATGAGTAAAGAAATTATTAATTTCTTTGAGAATTGTGAAACTGCTAAGGCAAGTATTGTCGGAGGTATGTATTTGATGCCAATCGATAAAACTTATAAGTTAGTTAGAATAGTAAAAGGAGCCCCTATCATTACTTATAATGATAGGCAGTTGTTCCAATATATTGATAATAAGTGGAGAAATATTTAATTAAATTTAAAAAAAAATAATTATATAATTAATAATAGGTTCGTGTGTTTATATACACGAACCTTTTATTTATGTTATTAATTTGTAAACAATTAAGGATATTAATATGACTTGCAAAAAAATAGAGACTATTTTAGTTAAAATTGTAGAAGTAAAAAGTAAATCAAAAACAGTATGTGCTATTGATAGAGACGACTGTGACGGTGAAGACAAAAATTGTCCTTATAGAGAAGATGAGCCTAACACTCGTGCTCTTAATGAAGAGTGCGAACGGTACGCTAATGTAAAAAAGCTTACAGACGTACAACAACTGCAAGCCAAAATTCGCGCTATTGCAGATGGACTTGAAATTTCGTATCGTACCGCTGATCCTATGGCGGTAGATAATGCCGTCAACGAACTGCGCGAACTATCAGACGTTTATAAACCGTTGTAAACCATTTGCACTCGCAAAACTTATTTATAAGCGGACATAAGAAAGGAAAGGAAAATGAATATAATAGACAAATCTGGTGAAATTACCACCATTGAAGATATACAGGAATCAATTGGTGCAATAACAAATTTTATGAAAAATGATTTGATAAAACTACCATCGTTGGCAGTATATTCGTTAACAATCAGACGGTGTTTAATGGAATATTTAGCAATAAGAAAGAGTGCGCCCGCAGAAAGTAATGTTTTAAATCTTTAATTTATAGGCGGCAATATGAGAGCAGGTTCGGTTTTGTTATTTATCTTTTTGCTTATTGGAAGTATCACTGCGATAATAAACATCCGTGATATTGCCTCTGACATTAAGGTAATTAAAAACACATCTTACAACAAAAAAAGTACGCCATGTTCGTGTCCAGATACTGTTTACATTCATGACACAATTTATACTCGTGCGTGGACTTGTTTTCCTAAGCGGTAGACACGGCGTACATTTGTTATACGTTGTACGCAAATTTTCGCGCTGAAGAACTATTATAGCCCGGCGCAAGAAAGAGAAAAAACATGGAATGCGAATGCAAAAATTGGGCGAGCGATGGACGATTGCCGTTGTTATCGCATCATCGGAAATGCGAGGCATATATGCCGGTCACGGAATTAATGGAAATTATAAGCGGACTACTCCGTGGTATCGAATCATGGGGTGCGGAAGAAGATGGAATTTATGGCGGATGTTTCGATGCGTACAAACGGGCAAAGGTAGCAATGGGTCAGTTTGATTTCATGGAGGATGAAACAGAAAGAGCGCCGGGAGTACACTAAGGAAAGCGCGAAAATCAGCGCACAACACCGGCGTTATGCAATGCGGATTACACTAAGGTATTTTTTGGAATTCAAAATTATTGGAAAGTAAGAGATATTAAATTAAAACGACAGTACATTTATCACACATTGTACAAAATTATTATGCTTTTTAAATTATAATGAACGGATGAAAATTGGAGTTTTTATGAATGTTATGCAAATGCAAAAATTAAGTAGTTTAAGTCAAGAGCAACTTTCAAAAATTGAAACAGGATATCAAATTGCATATGTTCCTGGCCATGCAATAGATGAATTTAATATAATAGAAGATTCGTATATTGAATATGGCTTTATAACTTCAAAATCATATTCAGGATATTTCTGTAGATATTGGATAAAAGGAAAAGAAGGAATAAAGTTAAGAACAACTGCAAACAGTGAATCTACTAATTTATATGATCTCTTTAAATATGAAAAAGTAAATCAAGATATAATTAATAAATTTTTAAAAAAAATTTTAGTAAATAACATTATTAAAATTTAAATAGGATATCAAAATGTATAAAATATGTTTAACGTGCAAATACGAACCGGATTGGACTCCTTTTTCAATAGGTGAACATTCGAGATGTAATGGAGAGTGTAAATTTCCTTTGCCTAAATTAATATCTTTACCTGCGTGTGTAACAGATTATATCATTATCAAAAAACGAAAAATAATAAGATATTCTGACAATTCAGGTATTTATAGAAATTGTAAAGTGTGGGAGAAGAAAGAAGAGAAAATAAAATTCTTTAATACAAACAAAAAAAAATAAATTAAGGAACTATATAGAAAGGTTGTATATATGGCAGAAAATTTCGAGCAGTGGTTTAACGATAAGTATGGCAAAAATCAAAGTTACGGTCGTGGCGTTGCATTAGAAGCGTGGAATTACATCTTAAGCAAACAAAGTACGCCATCTATTAAGTGCGACGATTGTGATGAAATAGCAGAGTATCATTATTGTGTCGATTGTATGTCTAATCATCGTGACTAAACAGCGTGTATTTGTCAAACGTTGTGCGAAAAACCGTTTTCTCTGGAGGTTATATGTTTGCCGAATTTGATAAGGTAGTTAGATGCCTTGCGTTGGAGTTACCAGAATCCGTACACGCCGATGTCGTAGCGAAGTACGGAAAACTGAAAGCTGAGGTGGAAAAATTTATATCCACCAACAAACAAAGTATACCATGTCAGCACCAGTTCGATCTTAATAGCGGTTCGTGTATTCGTTGCGGTAAGTCGCATTCTGAGGTTTACGGGTAGGCTCGGCATACATTTGTCAAACGTTGTGTGGGAGCCTTCTTTATTCTAATAAACATCATCCGTGCTGGAAAAGAAAATATGAAATTATGGATTACATTTGAATTTGACACAGACAAAGAAACGTTACTAAAAGGTAAATCAAAAAAAGAAATAGTTGCATTTGTAGAAAATGAATGTAACGATGAAGTTTTTTCTGGTGTGATTAAATTAATAAAAATAGAATACGCAAGGTGTGGCGTAGAAGAAAAAACGAACGGTAAAAATAAATTTTATAGGAGGTTCGATTTGAGATTGAGAAAAGAAATGAAACTTGTTAAGAAAGGAAAATGCATTAGTGGAGATATAGTTGTATCGAAAGAATTTGGTGTTGACGCAGTTGTAAATTTGATAGGTTTGTCTGTATCAAAATGTAATAGTCTTGGTTATAAGGTATATCGCAAACATCCGAAAATTATAACTGGTAGTTCCTCATCTGACAATCCACAAGATAAAAAAATACCTTGGTTTCGTTCCAAAAAAAAGATTGGAAATTTATTATGAAATGCAGAAATTGTCAAAAAGAGATAGATCATTTATGGAATGATATGTGGGAATTGTGTGATGAGTGTGGATATCGGTATGACATCGAGACTCAACGCAGTCTCGATGGAAATTGTCAATCTATCTTACAACAATTACATATTAAAATATATGAAATTATTAGTAGATGGGCAATAGATAATAAAATAAATGTAACTCCTGGACAAAAGAGATTGTTGGAATTACTAGTGGAAGAAAAATTTAAACCCACCAACCAAACACAAATGGATGCCATTGCAGACCTAAACGATGCATTGGCTTATTTGCGCTGTTTACAAGTAGATAACGCAGTTAATCATATCAAAGCAGCTATTACTTGTCTACAACAGCACCATTTATAAAGTTGCTGTCAATGCTACGCCGAACCATTTATAGGCGTGGCAAGAAAATGAGGATGTATGCTTGTTACGAAAGATCAGTGTAAAAAAATATTGAGACGCATCATCGAAGATACTGCCGCGCACGACACTAAGGAGTCAGCGCAGCACAGCCAGCAACAGCCAAAGGAATGCCATTGCTCGAAGAACCATCAGGATTTGTCAATAGAGTATCCGTGGATGAAAAATTGTCCTGATTGCCGTATCCCGCTTCGGTGAGCAACGGCATCCATTTGGCAAACGCTTGGAGAAATAAATTTTTTTTATGGAGTTATTATATAAGATTCTAATTTGATAGACCTTCACAAGAAAGGAATAATTTGTGGCTGAATATCACGAAGACGGTTGTATTTTGGACGTAACCGTATTAGAGGATAACAGTACCGCCGAGTTATATGTCTATACGTTACAAATTAACAAAATTATTAAATCTTCAAGAATTGTTATTGATCCTGTCGTTGGATCTACATTTATATGCGATAAACTTAAAAAAGGAGTTATGTGTATGGGAATGTGGTCTTTGTATGGTTACAAAGATGACAAAGATGGTTGTTAAGTATCATATATATCAAGAATTTCACAAATAGTTTAAACAAAATTTTAATATTTTGAAAGAAAGGAATTGGAACTTTATGCCAATGTTTATGTTACCATCGAAAGCAGGGACCTGCCAAGTATGTGCAACTTTACACAATTCCACACAACCACATAATGCACAATCATTACCATATCAGATATGGTTTCAATCAACATATGGACGTGGTGTTACATGGGCTGATGCGGTTGCTCATTGCTCTGACGAAGTTTCAGCTGTTTGGAAAAATGAGTTACTTAAAATAGGCAAATGGTCTGAACCAAAAAGTGGCATTCCTATTGTAACAGTTGATGAAAATAAAATAGTTCCTAAACTGAAACCGTTACCTAATATGGAACCAACGATTGTGGATATAAAATCAAAATCAAATTTATAAAATAAATAGAAACAATTATATACGTTATTATTATGAAAATTATGGTATAAATATTATGTTAATACAATTAAGTATTAACAATTAAAAGGATTTTTTTATGTTAAAATCAATAATTTTTAATAAAAAAAAAAATAAGTTAATTAAAAAAGCCTTTTTAATTTATGGGAAGATAAACCCCATAAATAAAAAGTATTTTTCTTCAAAGGATTTTAATTTTCTAGGGGGAAAATTGTCGTTTTGGTTTTTAAAAAAAAACGGAAGCTCATGTCTTATTCAATAGCTTCCTATAAGAATGAATTTTTATTCATTCTTTTTTTTATTATGTAAAACTTTGGAGGCTGCATATGATATTCATTATATTATTTCTGTTATTAATTCCAATATTTGGTTTTGGAGTATGGTGCGGTTATTTGATATTTACGCAACAGTACTCTAAATATGGCGCCCATTCTGTATCATATAACCAGAAAAGTATGCAATGCTGTTCCGAATGCGGTTATGCACTTGGATCAAAAAATCAGTGTTTAAATGGAAATTGTGTACAGTTAGGAAAGTAGCACTATATACGTTTGCTAAATTAGTGTCAATAAACTGCATTTTTTGTTTATAGGCGATGCCAAGAAAGGAAGTTTTATGACTAAATATTCTTCGGATGAAGCTCGCTGGCGTGTTCGCATGAAACGAGTTTTACGACTTAATGGAATGACTTCTTCTTATGTAAATAATCTTGAAACCAACGAACTTGAAACTATCGTAACTTCGTTTCAGGCCATGTTGGAAGATACGGTAATCCAGTTTGCAGCTGATAACACACAAATGACAAAATACCCGTAGTTGACTATGGAGTTAGAATTATAGGCGAGAACTTCGCCCGTTTGTGGAACGTTGTACGAAATTTCAGTTGGTAACGAAAAAATTTATTTAATATAAGGAAAAAAAATGAAACTCAAAAAGTATGCAATGCTGTTCCGACTGTATACATTTGCTAAATTAACTTCAATTTTGCTCTTAAATTTTTTGAAAGGAGTTTACCATGCTTTCTGGTAAAGAGGCACTATCAATCATAGAATCTGAATTTCCGCAATTGAACTATGGTGTAAAATTAAAGGACGCATGGCAAGCTCTGAAACGTGTTGTAGAAATTGCCAACAGCGCACAGCAGCTAAAGAATGAAATTGACGCTTTTGCAAACGAACTTTCTGATATTCATATTAAGGATTGTGATATAGCGAATGTTAAAGATTTGGTTGAGCGAATGCGGCAACTATCAGCCATTTAGCGAACCGTTGTACGAAATTTCAGTTGGTAATGAAAAAATTTATTTAATATAAGGAAAAAAAATGAAACCCGGATATGATGATATTCTTACTATAGAAAAAAAAATATTAGAATATACAAAATGTACAGAAATTAATACCATAGACATTATTTTATCTATGATGTATTTCCAAGAATATAAAGGAATAAAAGCATTTTATGATCTGAATACTTTTATTGATTTGGCAGAAAAAAATCAAATGGATAAAAATTTTATAATTGATATCATTATTCATGATCTTAATTGTAATAAAATAGATTCACTAAAATCAAAATCATATATCAAAGGATAAAAGTATGGAAGAAAAAAAATATTTTAATTGTTATGCATGCTATTTGAACAAAATATGTTCAATAAGAAAAGCAACAAATGAACTATTGGAACTAATAATTAAAAAAGAAATATCAGAACAATTTCCAATTAATTATATTCCAGAGTTTATTGCTTCAATTTGTAAATACTATTCTAATAATAATAAAAAAAAAGAGGATAGTGAAATAGTTGATGCAGAATTTACAAGTGAATGGGGCGACGGAATAATAATTAAAACATCGTGTAAATATAACAAAAAACTTGGACATCCGTTTGAAGTAACAAGTTATGATTATAATGGCAAAGGATGTTTAGTGGAACAGTATATTACTTATTATGATTTAGAAGCAAAAGAATATATAGTTAAAAATATTTGTCAAGAATGCAATGAATACATTATTGAAAATGGTAAGTGCTTCGGAAATTGTTCAGCAATATTGGATTGAAAATTTATAAATGAATTACATAGCAGTAGGATATGTTTAGTTATTATTAACAAAATTATGAAATAACTATTATAGATTGGTTTAACTTAATTATTAATATATATATAAAATATTTTTTTTTAATCAAAAGAAAGGGAATAAAAGATGCATTTTAGAGAAATACAAAAAAATATTTTTTTAAGTAATCAACAAAAAACTGTTGATTTCAAAATTCATTTTTTAATTGAACTTAAAACAAATAAAATAACAGAAAAACTTTCCATGTTGGAAGTATTGGTTTCAATATTGTCATTAGACATTTTTGAAACATTTCCAGATGAATTAAAAAAAAATTATAAAACAATTAAAGATAAAATATTATACCTTTATAACATTGGATTATTTATTCCATATTTTAATATTGAAGGAAGGAACTGTTTAGAAGAATCAAAATTTAAAATATCAGAATCATTTGATAATATAGAAGAAGAATTATCTTTACCAAAATATAAAAATAATTTAACTGGTAGAGATATTCTTAGGGGAAGAGAAAATTCAAATTGTTTTACAATGTCTGATGGAATTGTTGATAATGGAACTCTAAAAATAACTAATGAAAAAAAAATAAATCAGGGAAGTTTAACAAGTGAATGTTGGCTAATTCAAATGAATGGTTTAACTGCTTGTAATTCGTGTCCTGCTATAAATACTGAAGATTGTGGTGGGAAAAGAATTCGTAAAAAATTATTGAATAAATAAATTAAATTAAAAGTACGACGTTTTATGTATTAAATAATCTCACCTCGTCCCCAATTAATACTAAAACTCGTACTTTTTAAAAGGAATAAAATGGATAAAACTTTTATTAAAAGAATTTATGTTTCTGATCATTATTGCAGTGGCTATCCTAACAGCGCTCTAATTGTAATGAATGAAAATCTAGTTAATAGAATAAAAAAATTATGTGAAGCGGTAAAAAGTCTTAATGCATATTGTATAGAAATTTTTGATATTACTCCAATTTTTTATGAAGATGATTTAGACGAAATTGATATACAATTTAAATACATAGAATTGGTAAAAAAATGGAATGGAACTATTGATATATTAACTGCGTGTGTTACTGATAGAATGGTATATTGGAAAGGATTAATTAAAAATACCTCAATAAATATTGAAACTGAACCAATACATATAACAGAAATAGTAGAAAATATTTAAAAAAAAAATTTACAAAAGGAAAATAAATGAATATAATTAAGAGAATGGAAATATTAGAAAATTTTGCCAATTCATTAAATCAATATAATCAATATAGTAAAAATTTTAAAACAGCAGAATTAATATTCATGTATTTATCATTACTAAATAAAATAAAAATATGGCAAATGACAGGATCTAAAACTTTTAAATTATCATCAGATCTTGTTGAAGCTTTTAATAATACAGATATTAATCTTAATTATACACCAAATGATTTTCAATATCCTTTTGGGTGCTTTATGATAGAAAGCGAAAACCCAATGTTTGACGTATTTTTTAGTGATGGAAGAAAAACAAATGTATATAATATTCTTTATATTGATAAAGAAACTGCAACTAAAAATTCTAAACTAATTAGTATTGATGGCTATGTTCATAATATTGAATGGGATATTTCAATATCGGCCATAGTCCCTGGTGTAAAAATATTAGATATAGATACTGGTCTGGATTATATTTGGTTAAATTTAAAAAAAGATAATGTTATTAAAGAAATGTATGAAAAGCAAATACATCCAATAGCAAAAGATTTGGACATAAGAATAACAAAAAATGAAACTCAAAAAGTTGTTAATATATTTTATAATACAGTAATGTATATTAATGAAAGGGTTGACAATGGTTGTGTGCAAAAAATATGTACACGAAAAACAAATGTTAAAAGTAATAGTAAAAATAAAAAAATTACTAATACTTATATATATTTAACAACTCCAAAAGATTATAAATCTTTAAATAGTTCTAAGCATAGAACTATAGATAAAAGATTTATAGTCAGGGGCCATTGGACAAATCAAGCTTATGGAGAAAAATTAACTTTAAGAAGAAAGCAATGGATTTTACCATATTGGAAAGGTCCAGAATTATCTGAAATAATATCAAAACCTTACAAAGTCAATTGATGTTATTTATATGTTTTTTTTGTAATAATATTAATGTACAAAGAAATTTTAATGGCGTATCGCCATTTATTATTTTTTTTAACTTTCAATTTATATTAGTCAGAAAATAATATGCGAAATATGTAACCATATAAATTGAAAGTTAAAAATACCCACCAGGAGTAATTTTATTAGTTAGTAGGATAATCCTCCACGGTCTGGGAGTTCAATTCTATAAGTATTATATCGAATCAAGTGAAGTTTGTACAAGTCTTAGAGTTGAATAGAATGGAGTTTCTCCATTCTTCAATTTTTATTTAATATCCTCCAAGTTATAACAGAATAGGTGTATAAGAGAAATTTATCAACTTGGAGGATATTAAATCGATGGCGACTGCCAAAAGCCCAAGGAGCAACGACTTCTGGTTCCGTTGGTGTGGCGCCGCGTCGCGGATCTGATGTTACCACCAAGACGTTGGGAAATGATGGATGTGACTCTTCCGAATAGAGCCATCTAATCAATTTAAGGTAAGACTAAAAAGGCCACATTTTAAGTGACCTTTTTTTTAGCTATTAAATTCACTAAAATTACTATCCTTTATTAATTAAAGGAGATATGATATTAACATCAGCAAGATTTGTACCTTTTATATAATCATACGAAGCTGCTGTATTAATTGGCCTAACTCTAATAAATTCAATAGATACTCCCTCAGACAACACATTCATTGCTGCTGAAATACCAAGTTGATGAGTACTGATTCTGCATCCTTCAAAATAAATTTGACTTACCGTATCACTTTGCTGATCTTTAAAGTAAAAGGCAAGTCCAGTTGGTTGATCAAAAAATGAAGAAGCTAAATTTATAGACATTTGACCAGAACCTATTGGTTCAAACTCTTGATAACTTTCATTACCTGAAGAGTCTAAATATTTATTAGACATAAATTTAGCAAACTTTTTATCTACAGTAGAATAATCAGCCTTTACCTCTCCCATATATAAAGCTTTTAATATATTGGCGCCATCAAAAAACACTCTACTCATATTTATGGCTCCAACAGTTTTCCCTGGTATTAAATAACTTAATCGAGAGCCAATTTCAAATATTCTACTAAGTGGTTTAGACATACTTATTTGAGCAGTGTCAACAAGACCTATTGGAACTATTCTAATACCTACAGATCCTGAAAGAGCTTGCTCAAAATCAGCAGGTCCTGCACATATTAAAACAGTTCCAGATTCAACTATATCGTTTATAGCTATACCTTGTTTGTTAGCTTGAAATCCTGTCTTGTCAATATAAGCCTGTGAGACATGTTTATTTTTCCAATCCCACCCACCACTAAGATCAACTAAGCTATCTAAATTAATAGGGTTTCCCATAAAATTTCCTCCTAGATTATTTCAATTTATATATATATATATTAACGTGATTTAATAATCAATGTAATGTCATAATAATTACCCGCAACAAATACAGTTGCTTCGCATACAATATTAATTTTATCAGCAATAACTTCATCACGAGCAATTGATTTTACATAAAGTGATTGCAAAATTCCTTTTCTGGTAAGTGTTGTTGATACTATTCCACATACAGACGCTATAAATTTCAATAAATCGTTAGTAATATTATACTTTCCAACATATGGATTTATAGCTGATCGTAATGTTTTCGCAGCAACATCCGCCTGTTTAGTAATAGAATGCTCTCTATATTCTACAGCATCCATATTTGAAGTTAAATCATGTCTTGACTTAATTGATTGGCTTGGAGATACATCCTGAATCATAACATCAACTCCACTGCCTCCAATTTCATCAAGTTGAGATTTCTTAAAATAATGATTTGTTTTTAATGAAATATTAGCTATTCCTGGTATGCTAAAATTCATATTTGTAAATGATTGAGAAACTACTACTCCTGAATCCAATCCAACAATTGCTGCAGAGATATAATATGGAGGAAGAAGATACTGGATACTATTATAATATCCATAAAACCATCCTGGCCACAACACTTTAACTCTACGATTCCCATAATCTATAGCGGCTATTTTAATTGCTTGATTATCTTTTCGTCCACTCATGAATTTAAAACTTGGAGTAGTTATTGAATCTCCACTATAATCTGTTTGTATTTCAAAAGGAGTTTCTGAATCTGGAGTTGCAATAACATTAACAGTTGTAACAAGTTCACCATCAACATCATATATTTCAACAATGTCATTAACTGTTATTCCAGCAGAAACAGGATCAAAGGATCCATTTATAGTTATAACTCCTGTAGATTCATCAATACTGCCATCATCTGATCCCATTAAATAAATATCATTTTCATCATAAACTACAGTGGCAATACGTTCATGACCTTCGTAAGGTTCAGACTGTTCATCACAATATGGCCCCGCAAGAGCATTAACACCCACATCGGTAGTTCCAAATGTATGGCTATATACATCATAAAGTTTAAGCTCCTCAAGAGCTTCTGCATATTGTTCAGATAGATTATTTTCAGTAGCATCAACATGAACACCATATAAAACTTGTTGTCCTGATTGAGAAAAAGCTGCAGAAGCCATAAAAGCCAACTCATTATGTAAATTAATACTACCATCATTTGACCACGCATCGGTAATATCTTTCAAACTTGCGATACGTTTTACAACTCCAATTTCTTCAGTTCTTACTGCACGAAAATCAGAAAGAATATCACTTTCAATTTTAGGATGCCATGCAGTTAAAAAATCTCCGGTAATAAACTTAGTATCATTAGGAGACACTACCGATTTATATATAACTGAATTTGTAGTGATAGTATAAACTTCACCACTTTTAACAATAGTATTAATACGATATAATCTTATATTGTCAATAGTACGTTCGTCAACACCATCATCTATAATGGCAGTAGTTACTAAAAATAAATCTCCTGCAGAAAGCACTGGAGCTAACCCGCCAGTGTCTGTAATACTAAATGAATAATCATTTATTTTCTCTACAATTGAAGCGTCGCCAACGAGTTTTAATCCATAGTTTTGAGAAAATCCAAGATATCTTTTAATGGTATAATAACTTAAATAAAGAGTAGAAAATGGAGTTTGTTCAAATGCCTTGTATTGAGTAAATGAATAATCAACCCTGCCTGTATCAAGCGGAATAGTATTAAATTTTAATGTATTTTCATTTAATACTGAAGTTACGCTTACTTGAATTGGAGTATCTATTGAATCTGAAATTGCTAATGATGATAAATATAATACATCTCCAATTTTAACTTTATTAGTTACAAATTTCGCATTTACATCATACAATGTATTAGGAATATCAATAGTCGAAACATTATGAGCTCCAACAACAATTCCTTCACCATTAAGTATAGCAGCAGAATAAGCTTTTTGAAGATTTATTTTTGTTTCGTCGGTACTAATATTAGCAACCGTTCCTACAAATGTCCAAGCATCACTAATATTAATAAAAACATTTTGACCTGTTTTAATTTTTGAAGTAACTACAGCTCCGTCAGTAATTAAAATCGTTTTAAGATCAGAAGCAAGAATTTTAACTTCACCTGAAACCCCTTCTTTTCTATAATAAGGAATTATACCTTCGCATTCCCCTTCTACTTGTTCTGTGTTTGGAACTGTATAATTATCATCATATCCAATAGAAATACCATCTTCTGATATATTATCACTATCTATATCAAGATCAATATTTCCAAATGGTGAAGATCCTTTTACTTTTACAGGATAAAAATCGTATGCTCTTTTATTAATAACATCTTTATTATATACTACTTTTTCAACACCCCATTCTAAAACATTATCTTTAATTCCATATGATGATCCAATCAATTCATTAAGATACACATCAAATGCAGTAGCAACTATTGCAGATGGAATATCTTCCACAGCAATTGCGCCTGGACTTGTAACAAACTGTTGAGTTACTGAAACATTTGGTCCTTGATATGTTGTAGCCATTTTCTATTCTCCTTGGTTATTATTTGGTATTTCGCCTGTTAAATGTATACAATTCCAATATAATTCATATTTAACATCATCAGCATTATCAGGAGCTACCCATGGTATAGGTTCATTATAATCATTATGAGTTAATAATTTTAATGTATTTTTATCTTTTATACTATCAATAGGATATAACTGTGGATTTTCATTAAATTTAATATAATAATATCCATTTGATAATTCTTTTTCATTTAGTCTTGGATCATCATCTTCTTCAAATCCAAAACTTTTACTATTATCATACAATATATCTTTATCTTTTTCAACCACTCCATTTTCAGAAAATGTTGTAGATTCTTTATTTACTGCAAATATAGATACTGAATTCCATAATTCAGGCTCTCTTAATACGTTTAACCACCCAAGTTGTATTGATGCAGAAATACGCAATACAACTTCATATCTTCTTACTTCAGTATTAATAACTACAGGTGTTTCAGGTCCAATATCAACACAATTCATATTACGTAAAAATTTTAAAGCATCCATAATTCCATGTCTATCAGATTGTAAATTAATAGCTAAAAAATTAGCTAATGATGAAGCCTCAGACCCAACCCGCGAACCACATATAATATTAATAAATCCATCTAATATTACCACCTGTTCTATTTGTTCAAATGTATTTTCTGATCCAGACTTAACATCATTTATAATATTATGTTGAAATGTAAAACCACTTCTTTCAACTACTATAAATGGGGCACTCATTGGTTTTTGATTATCTATAACAAATGGTGATGATATACGAATTTTACTTAACCTATCATCTGCAATCCATCTATAGTATTCAGGAACCTTCTCTTCATTTCCAAACATCCATTGTATATAACTTATAAATGCATCACTTATAAGAGCCAATGGAAATTTTTTTAATACTGATGACATCCTGATCCTTCAACATAAATATAAGCTATAAAGATAAAATAAACAAATTGTTATTAAATTTAATTATGAATTAACTTGAAAAAAGTTATAGCCATTGATGCTATACTTATTAATAAAGCAATAAAACTTATTATACTAACAAAAACTTTTACCGCTTTAAAAGAAATATCAATATTAGTATCAATCCTTTGCTGGTTAGTATCAATATCATCTATTTTAATTTCATGTTCATTTAATCTATTTTCAAACAAGGTAAATAATTTCTCACAATTTTCTCTTTTTTCTTTTGTTACGTTCAAATGCGAATTTAGGGATGAATAAATTTTAGAAATTTCTTTAACTGTTTCCTTAGAATTATTTTCTATTTTATTAGATAATGAATGCAAATGAATATTTACTGATTCATAAACCTTAGCTATTTCTTTTATTGTATCTTTAGAATCAGAATCTAATTTATTAAATAATAAAGTAATATTATCTCGTAATAAAGTAATATTTTCTACAGCAGTGTCTAATTGTTGTTGTATTTTTCCAAGTTCTCTTTCGTTATCAATCATAGTCAACTCCTATACAATAATATCATATTCATTATCACTACTAACTATTTCATCAATAGTTAATATCTGACTTATAATATAATTTTGTTTAGATAATATTGCAGAACTTTCGCTTAATTTTGGAAGTTTAGTAATATCAACTTTACTTATTACAAATCTTTTATTATTATCATTATTAACTATTAAATCTTTTGGACGAACAATTGGATAATTACTCATTCTAGCTTCATTTAGAAGAAAAACATTTTCCCAATTTTGTTGAGGAACTGATATTTTATGGGAAGCTCCGAAAGATATTTGAACTACAATAGGTGAAAAAAAACCTGAAATAAATCCAGTGCTATTACATACATCACAAAATGAAAGTGTTCGTTGTTGTCTTTCTTCGGACCAACATTTATTACATCTTGTTCCGGTATTTTTTCTTTTGTAAAGTTTGCATGGTTCTCCATGATACATATTATAAAGAATATACTCAGCGTGGCGCATGGTATCATGAATACCATTATAATGCATTCCTATAAAAACAACTTTAGAAAAAAAACTATAATTAGGATCATTTTTATTTACAGCAAAAATTTTATAATAATGATCAACATTAAATTCGTATTGTTTAATTCTATGAGTATAAGATAAAGGGCCGGTATACCCATCAATTTCGATAGGATACCCGTCAACATCATTAATAGTTTCAAATTCATTTTCAGGATGTTTAGACCAATAAATATTAAAAAAATAATTATCTATATAATCATCAGTAATTGGCGGATCGTCTGGAATTAAATCCCATTCTATAAAGAATTCATTTTCTATAGTTTTTATGACTTCTACTGATGAAAAAATCATAATGGTTTATTAATTTCTTGATAAGTTTTTCCACTATCTATACTCGATAAGAATAATTTTTTATCAATTAAATTTACTATTGATTCATTAAAATAATATTTTGCATATCCACCTAAATGAATCCATTCAACTCTTCTAACAGGATCTCTTTCATAAATAACTTGACCAAATTTACATTTATTATTTATGACTAAATCCATAGTTAAATTGAATAACTCTTTAGCAGTAATTCCATTAGGTACACAATCAGCCGCTCCAACTGAAAAGTTATAAGTTGGTCCATATTTTAAATATTTATCAGATCCATATTTTAACAATACAGCATTACCATAATTATGATCACTTGTTTCCGATGGATTGTATCCATTTGAAACAAGTCTATCATAATCTTCTTTATTTCTTACTCCTGATGAAATGCTAATAGATGAATTTACAGGCATGGCATCTCTTACTATTTGCATATTATTTGCAAGATTAACAATTAATAACTGCAAATATTTACTATCAGGAACCCAACCCTTACCAAACAGATTGGGTGCAAACTCATAAAAAGAAAAATTTTTTGTTATTTTTTGTTCCATTACTTAACTTTAAACCTAGTTAAATTTACCTGTTAAATTTGTCCTTGTTTAGCCAATTCAATTAATTTAGCTACTGTTTCTTCATCATACATATTCACCCCATTAACGTTTACTGGGCCTTTTACCGCATTTTGATCTTGAGATGCTACTTGACTACCATTAACTGAATTTGGTTTAATAGATGAACCTGTAGAAGCTTTAGAAGGCGCTGCTGGAGGAACTATATCATTAGCAACATCTTCTTCAGGAGTTACAACTCCCTGTGCTACATTTGAATTTACAGGAATAGCATTTTGATCTATAGGAACACCATTTTGATCCACCGGAACAGCGTTAGGATCTATTACTCCACCTTCTTGTGGAGCATAACCATCAGGAGTGGCTGCATATCCTTCATTTTGTGACATAGATTGCTGTTGAATCATTTGATCCATTTGATTTGATGCTGAATCTGTTCCAACCTGTGCAATATGAGCAGCTACACGACCTATTAAATCTTGCGCATTTGGATTTCCTTGCATAGCCATATTAAAAACTTCAGGACCAAGAAATGCCCTTGCTGACATAGCACCTATTTCTTGAGGAGCAGGAGTGTTAGTTTCTTGAGGTACTTGAGCGTCAACTATAGGTTGTTCAACTTCTTGTTCTTCCTGGGCCACATCTTCAACAGGTTCTTCTTCAGTAGATTCGCCCTCAGCACTTTCACCTTCTTCATTATCTGTAGTGCTATCTTCATTTTTCTTATCTTTATTTGATTTTTCATTAAAATTAGATTCTTCATCCTTAGCAGCTAATTTTAATAATGCATTTAAAATATTACCCATTTCAGCAATTTTTTGAAGATCTTCAATAACAATTTTTACTTTTTCCATACATCTCCCCTTTTATTAATCGTCAATAACAGTTCCTTCTAAACCATGCAAAGATGCATATGGAGAGGCAACACCTCCCCATCCTGCATTTATATTTATTGCTATTTTTATTTTAGTTAAAACATCTATTTCTTTATCAGCAACAGCATATAAAGTTTGTAATTGCTGTAGATATCGAGTTCCATCAGAAATTTTTACATTTATTCCACCGTTGTTATAAGCAAGATCGTTACGAGCCATTACTATACCATTAGAAATTAAACATTCAATTGATGCTTGGTGTATAAGTAAAGATGGCAATGGAAATGTAGATATAGTATATGATTGAATCATTGGAGGTGTAGAATTTAAAAAACCCAATGCCATATGGATATACATATCCAATTCATTACTTGAATTTTCTTCTTTAAACTCTATTAATCTATTTAATATATCGTGATCTTTAATAAAGTTTTTTAAAGCTACTCTATATTCACTTAATGTCATTTTTATCCTATTTAACAAAAAAACCCAGCCCTTCCAAATTGGGGCTGGGCTTTCATGATAACAAAAAAAAATAAATTACAACTTTTTACAGTTTTAAACCTTTATAATAGTTTGTAATATTTGCAGGAAGAATTCCGTCAGCTTTAACCTCAATATCAGTTGACCCTCCTGGATTTACCGAACCCAAAAGTGTAAGTAATGCAACAGACAGTGCATTGCCAATATTAAAACCAACCGATTCCTTTGTCTGCCATTCAATAAGACCAAAATTTGATTTAATTTCAAAATTAGGATCTCCTAATGAGAAATTATGACCAAGAAAATCTGGAGTTGTAAACGCCCAAATATGGCCGACAGGAAGAATATCACTTTTAATGGTTTTAATAACTTTGGTTCCATGAAGAGTGTCTGAAGTAATACCATTCAAAACCCTGTCTTTACCAAAATCATCACCAGCACCTGGAAGAAATACCGCTGTCTCAAAAACTTCCTGACACATTAAAATACATCCCACTTCTTTACGTTTTGAATCCGAGCCATTAATACCTGAAGCAAGAGTGTTCTTAATTTTTACAAGATCTTTTTGATCAATTGTAAGCGCTGTTGCTCCTGCATACTTTACGCATTTTCTTTTGGTATCAATTGCAACGCCAAGAGCGGATCCGCAAATACGAAGGAAAAACTTATCTTCAAGTTTTTCAAGAATAGGAACGGATTTATCTTCAATGCGTTTGGTGATTTTATATTGATACGAACGAAGATCTTCATAGGTAATCTGAAAACGTTTTGTGGTAAAATTAACGATCGGTATTATATACTTTTCGCCTTTTACATATTGGCCATCCGGCTCTCCAAGATTATCTACAGCTACGGCAGCTGCATCCGGTTCAATATCACGTATAAGATACAATGATGTATCATTAACATTTCTTTGACAATCTGCTACAGTAATTGGTTCCTGTGGAACAATAGCTCGTGAGAATGCTGCTTCCTGAAGTTCAGTTTTAACATACTGTTTTCCTGCCTCTGAAAGCTGAGCCTGCCCCTCAAGAGTGGCAATTTTTTCCATAAAAGCTTCATTAGCTTGAATGGCGGCATGTGTTTCTAACATAAAAAACTCCTTTGGTATAATTTAAATAGTTTCACATATTTTTATTATAACATATTATTAATAATTTGTACATATATAGATAATATAATTAATTTTTAACATTATACATACTTTTTTTCATTAATTAAATTTTTTAAATAACTTGAAGCAACTCCAATTGATAATTCATTTTGATATGTGTCGCTTATTTCTTTATGATTAATATCAGAATTTAATAATTTATTTATACCATTCCAAAAATTTTCTTTATTTAAAACAATAACATCTCTATAAATTTCAGGCCAAAAATTTACTGTATCAAGAGCAATAACAGGTAGGCCACATGCAAGCATTTCAGACATTGCACGTGGACAATAATCTATTAAAGATGGAATTATTCCAATTTTACATTTACCTATCCAATATGACATTTCATTTCTTGATACTAATTTATTAATTACATTATTCAAATCATCAATTTCAGATTTATATCCAAGATGTAAAATACTTAAATTTTTAGGACACGTTTCTTTTACAAACTTATGACCCTTATGTGGTCTAGGTTCTTTTGTATTTCCAATATAACAAATATCATATTCATGACTATAAGACAATGGAGGAGCAAAATCAGGATGTGCAGGCTTTATCCATGGAACTACTTTAGAATTATTATGATCTAATTTACAATTAGTTAAAAATTCTTTACAATCTGTTAAAATTATATCATAATAAATATCATTCTTTGGATTATAACGAGGGCCTGCTCCATAATAAATTTTAATTGTAGATTTATATTTATTTAAAATAATATCATTCCATCCAAATCCACCTCTTGAAAATATAACATTTGGTTCAAATGGCGCTTCATAATTTTTTATATCATCAGTGCATATAATACTAAAATTATTTAATACCTGATGAAATTCTTTTTTTCCATAACATATCATTTCTCCATTTTCATTACCACCAACCATATTAATAAATAAACTTTGCCACATATCTGATTTTTCATATATAGCAGCTGCTTTCCCTCTAAGAAATAAATAATTCATTATTTTATAGCTTTTATTAATATCCAATATGAAGACGACCCGTGACCTGATAACATTCTATGAATTTCAATTATTTTAAATTTTGTTATAGTAAGTAAATCAACAATAGATTGTTCTGAATATACACGAAGATGGTTTCTTGAAATTCTTCCACCCTCAGGAATTGTTATAATAATTGTACCTTTATTTTTTAATACCCTATAAGCCTCATAAATAGAATCTATATCATTAAAAACATGCTCAAGAGTTTCTCCCATTATTATACAATCAAAAAAACTATTTTCAAACTCAAGTTTTTCGGCCATTCCTGTTTTAATAACAATTTTTTTATTAGAATTACAATTATTAACTTTAGCCATTTCAATTATTTTTTCACATATATCAATTCCATATATTTCTTCCACATCATTTATTTTTGAAAAAAGAAAAATACCCAATCCATTAGAGCATCCAATATCAATTACTCTTGGGCCATGTACTCTATCAATAATCCAATTAAATCTATTTACAACTTGTTGATGTTTAGGATGCGTTTTATCAAAATATCTTTCCCATATCTGATCTAAAACTCCAGTATTTCTATCTAATATAAATTTTTCTTTATCCATAATTTATTTTTGTAAAGTAATTCCAATTAACTGAGCTTCATCTATTCCGTATTCGATAGGAAACGGAAGCCTATCTCCAACATGCCAATCCGTTTCCCACGCTTTCCAATATATAATTTCCAAACACTTAGAAAATTTTTTTATCCATTCATCAACTTCTTGTTGATATATTGTAAAACACCCATTAGTCTTAACTTTATTTTTATTACAAATATATCCTCTAACTGATAAATCTTTTTTTTCTTTACTAAAACCAGCAGTAATAACAGCAAGTCCATTATTTTTTAATATTCTATGAATATTATTAATAGCTAATAAATGATCATAACATAATTGTATTACATTAATACAAAAAACAACATTAAATTCATTTGATAATAATTTAGTTTCACAAATATCATCTTTTATAATTCTATCAGCATATGGTCCAACATCTATAATAACAACATTATAATTCATATATTGTAATATTTGTGGAAAAACATAAAATGGCCCTGGACCAATATCTAATACCTTTTCTCTTTTTCCACTTTTAATATATTTTAAAAATTTTAAAGCCCATGGATATTCAACAACTCTTTCTATATTATGATTATCACTAAATGATCTATAACCATCAATTTCACTTCCAATCTGAGCTGTTCGTGGAGTTCCTTTAATTTTTATTAATTTAGACATTTTAACACCTTAACCACAATAATCATTTCCAAATTGAGCAGTTCTTGGTGTGCCCGTATAATTTATTAAACATTGGTATAGCATTTGTGTAACTCATAAAATTCTTGTTCAAGCGGATCCTTACTATCTATATGCAATGATAATCCTTTTATATTTGCAAGTCTCCTTAATAATTTATTATGATTATCAATTCCAAAAAATATTTTTTTTTCATGAAATTGAACAAATAATTTATTTATTAAATTAATACTTCCATCATCAATACATTTATTTAGAACATTATATTCAGCCCCTTCAATATTCATTTGTATAATAATATAATCATTAATAGTAAAATTATTTTTTAACCATAAACTAAAATCTATAGCATCAACCTTTATAGGATTTTTTTTATCAAGAGATCCTGTAATTTTTTCTTTAATAATGGAAGACCCGCATTGTTTATTAGTATTTTTTGTATTTATATAAAAATCAATAACACCATTAGATGTCCAAACAGCCTTTTTAATAAAAATAACATTATCACAATAATTTGATTGAGTTAGTCTTGGATTTGGATCAAATGCATAAATTTTAAAATCATTAGAATAATAATCACTTTTTATAAATTTTCTTATTGTTCCACCTTCGTATGATCCACAATCAATATATACTTTCATTTTTAATCCTATTCTGCTAAATATGATTTATCAATCCTTTTTTCTAAATCTTTTTCATAATCTTCATTTTCTTTCCACCAATCAGGAAAACCATTTCTATTATATTCAAGAAGTTTTTTTTCCATTTTTTTTGCCATATATTCAATTTCTATTAATTTTGGCAATATTTCTTTATGAATTTCTTTATTTTGAAGTATATCATTAACTTCTCTAATTACTTCACATATAGTTCTAAGTTTGGATGCACTTCTTAAACTCATAAAATATGCCTTAAAACATTCATTGATACAAATTCAGGACTACAATATCTATCAACCCATTTTTTTTGTTTTTCTATAAACAAATTTCTATAACCAACATTGCATATAATTCTTTCTAAATCATCTTTAAAATTATCATAATCAGTTATAACGATAGGAGGAAACGGAAAGTATGGTTCTGTTTCAACTTCATCCATACTTGTAATTACACAACACCTTAAACACATTCCTTCTATTCCAGATTTGCCAAGTCCACCATTATATACTATATCCCCTCCAAATCTTTTTTGATCAACAAATTTATTTCCTTTTATTAATTGATCAACAAAAATATGAGCAGAACTTTTTTCTTTTATACATTGCCCATTTGATAAACCTGTTAATAATTTATATTCTATTTTATATTCTTTTGATAATTCATTAACAATTTTTTCGATTTGGTTTGTACCTTTCCAATTATCTAAACATTTTATTCCAGGAGAATGGCATATAACTGTTCTATCAGTTGGCTTTTCAACAATAATATTTGGACATGTTATTGTTTGATAAGCTGGAACATATTTACATCGTATAAAATTATTAAGATCTGGCATGGCATAAACTGGTATATTATTTTTAATAACATAATCATTACACCATTTATGTTCAATGCAAAATCTTGTATCACTAAATATAACCGATACTGATTTAAAATTTTTATCATTTAATTTACTATAAGTATCTAAACCTTTCATACCAATAATTATTAAATGATCAATTCCTTCTATTTTTTTAATCCCTATTTGAAATAATTTTGCATTTAATGCATTTGCTAAATTTTTTGAAGAAAAATATTTATTCATGTGTACAGGAGTATGACTTACTAATATTCCAATACTCATGATACTATACCTGATTATTAATATAAAGATCTATATGCTTATTTATTATATTTATTTTTAAATCAACTAATTTATTGAATATTTCATTATGTAAATGTTTAATAGAATCTATTTTATTATAACTCCATTGTACTAATAATTTTTTAATTAAATAAATGGTTCCATCATTAATACATTTTTTTAAAACTTCATATTCAGCGCCAGCAATATTCATTCTTACAATTACATTATCATTTTCATTAAAATTACTACCTAACCAATTACTAAAATCAATACATGGAACCTGATATTGTTTAATTGTATTTAAATTTAAATTTCTATTATATTTATATAAAGAAGAATTTTTTAAATTTTCCAATCTAACATCTGATAGATAATAATCTACAAATCCATCATATATCCATACAGCTTTATTAATTTTAATTATATGATTTCTATATATAGCTAACGATAAAAAAGGATTACATTCAAAAGCAAAAACTTTATAATGAAGATTTTTTAATTTAAAAATTTTTGCGATTCCACCTTTAAAAGATCCACAATCTACAAATACATTTTTTGATTTTATATCGATATTTTTATATTTTATTTTATTTTCATTAATATCTTTTACTAATTCTATTTTATTTTTATCAATATCTTCAACTAGTTCTATTTTATTTTTATCAATATCTTTTACTAATTCTATTTTATTTTTATCAATATCTTCAACTAGTTCTATTTTATTTTTAATTTCTATTAAATTTTTACTAAAATTAAAATATTTTTTCCAAAAGGCTGACCCTCCTCCAAACTCATGTTGTATAATAGATTTTGGATTATATGGTTTCCACATGAATATATCGTCTTTAATTTCAATATTTTTAATAACGGCATTAGTATAATGTGTTGTCATTGATAAAGCAGGCATTTCTCTGCCACCACCATCTTCTTTCCAATTTTTGTTCCATTTTATAAAAAAATCAGACACATTATCATTTTTCTTAAATCCAATAAATGCCCCATAATATATACAAACAGGAGATTCAATATTAAATTTTTTAAATATACTAGTATAAGGAGATTGGCGACGAACAATTTCTGAAGTTCTATAAAATCCATAATTTACTAAAAGTAAATCATTCCCTTCATCAAAATATTTAAAAACATTTTCTATGCCATAATTTTGTATTACCGCATCACAATCAATATAAATAGTTTCATCAAATACTGAATGTAAATGCATTAATGTTTTTATTTGTCTATTAAGTTCAGTATTCAGATTAGAATATGTAAATATTGTATTATTAATTTTTAAATAATCTGGAAGATCTTTAATATTGTATATAATCTGTATAGGAAGATTTGTAAATTGACGAGAATATGTAATTGTTTGTATTGCTAATTTATAATAATCACCAAATACTATAAATAATATTCCTCTTGTCATGATAAAATCCAAAAAATCCCATAGTTAAAACTATGGGATTTTTACTAATAAGTGTGTGAATTTTATACAAATATAATTAATTACGTTAATGTAATATATGAAGGAGACAATGTTCTGAATATAATCCAACCTTCTGTATCATTAACCTCTTCAGCACGAGCTACAACTTCATATATTCCTGTCTCTGCTGTTTCTGCTACAGACACAAGTTTACCTTCAATGCCTGCTCCTGTGGCTACAACAAGATCATCATTAACATTTATAGTTCCATCATATCCTTCCGAATCAACTTTACAACGAATACCATGCGATTCTATGGTAGTTACCCTGCCGGCCTTTGTATCGTTATTTTCGTAAACATTGTCTGAAACTCCACTAAATACAAGTTTATTGCATTTAGCAGGAGTATCAGTAACAACGTTTTTAATAGAACCATCATCAACAACTTCAGCCCATATTCCAGGAACCGCAACAAAATTGTCAAGTTCAAATAAACGAGACACACGCTCAACTTTATTCAAAAGAGTCAATACATCTAGCATAAGTTTCTCCAATCATTTCAATCCATATACAATGGTGAAATTATTAATAGTTAAAAAAAAAATTATAAAATACCATCAAATATACCACGTTTAATTCGTGATTTAGATCCTTCATTAGTATTTTGTTCAAATATTAAACTTTCACTTTCTTTATTATTTGCAAGTTTTATAGCTTCTTTTAATATTAAAAGATTATTATGATCTTTTTTCATTAATTCAGCTATCTTTTCTTCGACATTATTATCACTAACAAGTCCATTTTTAATCATATCATCTAATAAACATCTGATTTCAGCGGCCTTCTCTAATTCAACAACTTGCGAATTTGAAGTTTTAAGTGTTTGTAATAAAGAACTAATACAATTTGAAGCAATCTTCATTATCTCCTGAATAGATCCATACACATTTTCATTATATGGATATGAAGCTATTTTAAATAATCCTTCAGATATTTTTTTAGCTTCATTAAAATTAATGTTTGATGCTATTTTTTCAGTATTTTCAGTAGAATTTTTAGAAGATATAAAATCTAAAATCATTCTACCTATATTAATATCTTGTTGCATATTTATACTCACAAAAATTAATTAATTTTGTGATTAAATTATATTTCTACTTTTCAATACTTTTACTGCATTAACAACTGCAGGATCTTTCATAAGATTATCTATTGCCTGTTGCTCTGACGATGCTTGTTTTTCAATAGCAGAAACCTCTTCTGTACTTTTAGCCACCATCTCAACAAGAGCATGAGCGTCTTCTCTTCCTCTATTTTCTGCATCAGCCGCATTCTTTTCAAACTCAACAACCTGATAAGCAGCTCCAATAATATCCTGGCGCGTTAAAGGTTGGCGACTTGAAATTTTTTCAATATAATCAATATTTCCTGAAGCTGACTTTTCAATACCTTCATCATGAATATTGTATCCTTCAAGAACACCGGCCTCTTTTAAAATTTCAAGAGCCTGAGAATATTCAGCATCTTCAGCTTGCTTTGCAAGAGTATTTTGAAAAGCATATGCAATTTTCTCACCAATACTAGCAGCTTCTTCATCAATAGTTTCAGCGTTAACAGGTCCTTCAATAGCAGACTTTCCTGATTCATCACCTCCACCACCAACTGCAGCAGCGGCAACAGCTTCAGGCTCCCTGCTAAAATTATTAGCATCAGTAATTACTGAATCACCATCTGAAATAGGAAGATTTTGATCTGTAGGAGTTGCAGCGGCAGGAACTTCCCCAGCAGCTATTTCAACAGGATCTCCGCCTGAAAGAATAAGTTGATCGCCAATAACTTGATCCATAGCAGATTCAACATTAGGATCAGTACCCGCAACCGTTGTGTTGTCAGGTATTACATCTTCTGTTGAAAATCCCATTTCTTGTGCTAATTTGTCAAGAAAAGAACTTTGAATTTTTCCTGTTTTTGGATTTAGACCCGCAACTTTTTGATGACCAGCTTCTATTATTTTAACATGGTCTTCGAATGTAGTTTTTTTACTCATACAATTCCTCCATTAAAATTAAATGTTAAATTTTATTCTACATTAATTTATCTATTTTTTTTATTTATACAAAGCCACAATACAAATATACTAACTTATTTTAGTTTTAACAACTTTTCTTTTAAATCATATTCTTTTTGTTCATTAATTACAAGTGTTTTATTTAAAAAATTATTTTTATTAATATAAGAAGACGCCTTAATTAAACCATTTTTAATAAATTTAGATGTTTTAATAATATAAGAAGTGTCTTGATTGTATGAATTATAAATATATGCTCCAGGCAAAACTATTGCACCTAAAATCATACCTTCAGTAATTATATTATTTTCTTTAGAAGCTTGTTTTATAAGTTTTCCAGAAAAATTAGTATTCTGCAATACATCTGAATAATTAGATGCAGGTACTAAAGTGTCAGAAAGTTTTTCTTGATTTAATCTATTAAGAAGTAGATATAAAATTCCACCTCCAATAATTGATTTTAACCATGGTCTTTTTGCAAATTCAAAAGCCACATCTTTAGACGTGTATCCTAATGCTTTGGCCTTAAGTCCTGTGTATAATGCAGCTATTCCAGCAAGTAACGAAAGTTTTTTATTAATAGTATATTTTTTTTCTTCAGTAAAATCGTTAGCAACAATACCACTTTCTTTAATAATAGTATGATTTAAACGAGGTTCAAGAAATGAAGGATGAGCACTTCTTTGATCTAAAAGACCAGATAAAATTTTTCCCAATGTGTCACTAAAATTATTTTGTGATATATCAATATTTTGTGATTGAGAATTATCGGTATAATCAAACACTTGATTATTCTCATCAAGATAATCAGCAATAGGTTTAGCGTTAATTTTAATAAGTATTATACGTTGAAATTCTTGAGGTTTAGGCTGGACACCCATTCCAAGCATTGTAGAAAATATAGTACTCAACGGAAGCGTTGGAGCAACACTATCAATAATTTCATTTGGTATTGCAGGCTCAGCAACTATAATATTTTTCATTTTTTCATCAATAGAATTTTTTAATTCTATCTTTTGATCTATTGGATTAACCTGACCATCTATATCATCAGGGCCTAAAGCCCCAACTTCTTTATCAATTTCACTTTTTTTTAAAACCTGAGCAAATTTATCTACCATCATATCGGTTACTCCATACGCATCCGCAAGCGCTAAAGACGATATTTTATGCAATGACGCAGCTTTTCCAAGAATATATGATATACGATCAGCTCCTATAAATACTCTCGATAAATCAAAAAATTTTGGAAAATCATTAAAGGCAAAAACCTGTTGGCCTGGAAAAATACTAACTCCTAATTCTTTAGACCATATCTGAGATAGATCATGGGTTACTATTTCTCCCATATGTAAAGCAAGATGTTTGCAATATTCTTTACGAGTAGTTGATTTATGTTGACAAACAGAGCATCTATCAAACTTGACTTTAGCGCCCATCGATACTCCTACATTGTCACCATTTTCAAGTTCTTCAATTATATCAGCGCCTGTAACTGTATCAATTGCAACAATCAATTCAACACGATGTAATATAGGATTCCAATATGAATATAATACTTCTCCAAAATTCATTTTAGGATTTTTATTACAATGATGCTTGAAAAACTTAGCATAATATTCAAAAGTTTTATAACCATAATCATTAACGGTTCCCATATCAGTTCTAAGAGATTTATGAATTAAACCTGATTCAGGAAAAGCATCCCCATTTCTATTAGCCCCCCAAACTTCATAAGAACCAAGAGCGTTGACAACTACATAATAACGATCTGACCTACGAGTCATGCCAGTAATATAATCCATTATTTCCTGAGAATAATTCGATGCTGTTTTGGTCATTGACATCATATTATTAACAGGAATAATTAATTGCTGTCCATCATCACCAATCGAATTATATTCAATATATTTAATCATAATTATTGTTGTATTTTTTTTAAATCATCTTTACGTTTTAATTTCAATTCATTTATTTTTCTTCGATATAGAGTATCTTTAGACAATACACCTCCAGCAATAATTCCACCTAAACTAAACGAACTAGCAATAGGATTTTTTAAATCAATATATTTAGGGTATCTTTTGTTAAAAGCTTTTTCAGCAATTACTCCGACAGTAGCTCCACCAATACCACCCAATATTTCAGGAATTCTATATTTATGAAAAAATGGATATTCAGGCCCTTTTAAATTTTTAACTGACTCTTTATAATCATTTAATATTTTTTTCTTTTCTGGAGTTAATTCAGATATTTTATTCAATTCATCTTTAAATGATTGATTGTATGCTTGTTCTAATAATTCATTCATAAAGTCTATATCTACTTTTTAATAATAGGAAAAAAGTTCTTACTTACTAAAGAACTTTTTGATTTTTGTAAATCTTTAATATTAATTCCAGTAGCAGAATGTAAAAAACGTTTTAAAACATCTTTATTTGCATATTGACCTTTAAGGATAGATCTTTGAATATTTTTAACAAGACCTGCATTTGGAGGCATGGCTAATTTAACCAGTTCTTCATTAAAAGATTGTTTGTATATTTTATTAAAAGTATCCATAAATTAACTAGTCAATCCTTTTACTTGTCTAATATTAGTAGATTGAATAGCATTGCCTGTCAATCCTTTAGCGCGTGGAATATTTTTAGCTAAAAATACTTTTTCTTCCAATCCTTTAACTAAAGGTATTTTTTGACTTATTATGCTACCTTTATTATTTGATAAAATTTTAAATAATGGATTTTTTCCCTTTATTGGATTTAATCTTTTAAAAATCTCCTGACCTTTAAATGCCGATATTTTATTCAATTCATCTTCAAATGACTGATTGTATATCTGTTCTAATAATTCATTCATAAACCCACCTTTAATTTTTAAGACATTGGATTAATAATTAACTTTTGTTGTAATGGCAATTTACTAGTATCATTTTTATTATTAGATAAATTTCTAATAGCCTTTAATTCTTCAAGCTGTTGTTTAAGTAAAGATTTTTTCTGCAATTCATTAATAATAGTTGCAGGAGAACTTAAAATATCAAAAATAGGTTTAACTAACATTCCAGCGCCAATAGCGCCAGTTCCACCTATAATTCCAATAGTTATTTTTGGATGTTTTTTAATAATAGCAATAATATTAGAATTCTTGTCCATAATAATAATTAACTATGAAATTCTTGACTTTTAAAACCTTCTGAATATATTCCCCTTGTAGCCCCTTCAACAGCCTTATTAATAGCTCCTGAAATAACAGGTTCACCTTCTATAGAGCCAAGGTCTTGTATTAATTTATGATCAACACCTCCGAACTGGATCATTTTATTAACTAAAGCTCCTGCCACTAAAGGATTGGCTGCAGCTTTAGGAGAATATTGTTTTACAACATTAAAATAATCATTAACAAGTTCTGGATCTTGATCCTCTAATATAGGAACTTTTGATACCATTTCTTTTTTTGATTTATATATTTTAAGCAATTGCATTAATGGATCAACGACAGCTTCCTTTCCTACATAAGCAGCTGCACCTATTAAACCAATAGGAATTGCATACCTTCCAGCATAATCAACCATTTTTTGAGCAAATGGTCCAACTGGAGTTATACCAAAAATTCTATTATATACCTGTTTTGGTTGAATTGGAATAGCTGAAATTTTTTCCAATTGTTGATATTCATCTTTAGTAATGTTACCTTTATTTAATAAACGATCCGCTGCTTCTTTAATTTTTGAATTCATCTTTTCCTCACTGAGCATATGGACTAATTGTATCTGATATATTCCTGGAAGAATATGGTTGTCTATACGCAGTTGATGGTTGTAATTTACGTTCCTGATCTGTTAATTTATTAACACTTTTATATGGAATGTCTTGCTTTTCTTGTTTTATTTTTGCTTTCATTTCATCAACAGCCATTATTGGCATAATTGAATTCATAAGAATTGATCCTATTCCTGCAGCCCTTTTTTCCATAGAACTAAAAAAAGAATTTAATATATTATTCATTTTATTTCATTCCTATCCTTCTTACATCAATAAGATCTGGTTGTGATAATTGCTCCTGATCTATATTTCCAGAAAGAATGTTGTTTCTTAACATTGTAGTATAATTATTACCAGATAAATTTCTATTTTTTAGATATTTAAATCCCTTATAACCGCCATATAAAGCCCCGCCACCTATACCAACCTGAGCAGTCCTTCTTATAGGAGTTACTGACCATGCCTTTCTAATTCCTTTATTTAATAAGCTTCCAGCCCCTTTTAATGCAGATCCATACCATGATGATGTTTTTGCTAATTGAGAAATTTGACCTATTGGAATTAATAATTTATTCGTAGTGGAATAAACTTTATTAAGACCTTTATATCTATCTTTTAATAATTTAACAGCATTCTTATCATTATTAATTTCTTGTAGTTTTTTAAATGTATCTGGTAAAAAATATCCAACAACTGCGCCTGCAGCTGTCAATGGTATTAAATATTTTTTATTAAATAAAGGTTCTGATTTTATTTTAATTAATCTGGCCAGCGTTCCACCAACCAAATGAGAAGTGGCGCCAAGAGAACTCATTAAATATTTATTACTTAATAATTTATTAGGCTCTTTATTTTTAGATTCTTCAATACTTTTTTTTGAAATTTCATATGTTTTATTTGCCAAATAATCAATGGCTTTATCATCAATCTTTTTGACAATACGAGACACTTCTTTATCTTTTAAAATTTTTGTAATTGGATCAACCATAATTATTTCTTTACTATTTCTTCATTAATTACCTTTTTAATAGATTGATTTAATTTAAATATATTATCAATCATTTCCTGACATGCCGCAGCCTTTTCAATACACAACATAAACTCTTTTACAGGTTTTAAAATTTCTGAATTTTTATTAATAGTCAATGATGATACTTTTGTAAATTCAGTAGAAACATTAAAACCATCTTTAATAAGATCTTTATGTATTAAATTATATACAGCAGCTATCTTATCAATATCAAAACCTTCAGATTTAAGATATCGAGATGATATTTTAGCTATATCCCCAATGGATTCTTTATTAAAAACCATTGATTTTGTTTGTTTAGCTATTTTTAATAATTCTTCTTTAGAGTTGCGAATTTCCTGAGATTTAATACATTGCAATGTATTTATAAATTTATCAATAGAATTATTATACTGACTTAATTTTGTAAAATCATTAAGATAAGAATATTTACTTTCAGGAATAGATTCTAAAGAAATATCATTACTATCATTAATAATAGTCATTACATTATTATGAAAATCTTCAGGTGGTATTTCATAATCATTCATATTTTTCTCACTTTGTTGAATTTCATTCTTTAAATATTCAAAATCCGCAAGTGGAAATTGAATATTTGTTTTATCAGCAGAAGAATCATTATATATAGCAAGATAAACATTTTGATTTACCAATTCACATATTCTTTTTAATATCTCAAAATTATCTATCCCTCCATTATAATATACTTCTAATATCGATTTATTTAAATCTTTTTTATATATTATATAATTTTCTGAAATATCATGAGCAATGTTTTTTATATGATCTATTAATGACATGTCAATAGTTACACTTTCTATAGAAATTTATTCAATAAGGTTCTGCTGATGTCCGTAATGGCCTTGGCATTTTAGATCCTGCATACACAGTTGTTGCCAAAGCCGTCCCACCAACTGTTATTGGTAAAGCTTTAACATCACTTAAAAAAGCATGAGCATATGGATGATGTAATTTAAATTTTTCACCACTAGTTAATGGCTTGACTTCTTCTTCAGCCAAAACATCAGTAGAAATATTTTGTCCTTTAACAGATCTATTATATTTAATACGTTTTGGTTTTTTTAATATATCTGTACCTTCAAATTCTAATGGTTTAGAAGCAACTTCTGTTGGTTGTTTTAAATTCGATCCCATCGTTATCTTATTCATTTTAGGAGTTGCTACATGAATCTTATTAGAAGTTAATGGAGCCATACTAGTTGTTGAAACTGTAGGAGTTGCAGCATGAATTTTAGTAGCTGAAGACGCTATTTGTTCAGGAGATGAACTGCCAATAGGTTTTACTAAATTAGATTTAGCGGCATTAACTTTAGATCTTAAACCTTTTAATAATCCCTTTGAATATTTAATAACCTTTGGTAAATATTTAGCTCCTAGTCTTGATAAAGAACTTCCAATATGACCAATAAAAGCCTCTTTTGAAAATTCATTAGCAAATGAAGTTAATATTTGTTGATTTAAAGTTTTATTCATAGATATCCAAAAAATTTTAATATCTATTATTGTATTTATATATATTATAATATAATATATTTAATAAGCAAGTATTTAATTTTATTTAAATAAGTTAAATAAGGAGAGATTCAATGTCAAGTCAAGAATATAATTTTCAGAAAGATCTTGAAAATGCTATTTTTAATTCAGACTCATCTAAAATAAATAGACATGAATTGCTTATTGATATTTTTAAAAATTATGTAGCAAAACTTTTTGAATATGTATTATCTAAAAAAATAAAAAACAGAATAGAATTAGATGCAATGATACAGATTAAACGTAACTTAATAAATGAGTTTACAAAAGCAAGTCTTGGTGAATATCAAAAAACAGACGATCAATATGATGAATTATTTGAACAAACTATTAAAGAAATATTTAACGACGCCGCGATTAATCATGAAGGAGAAAATGTAGTAAGTGTAAATCAAAATCTTGAAATTAATAAAACCATGTATACAAATGAACATGGATTATTTGTTCCATTCCATGGGAACACACCAACCTATATTAATTAATGTTTAAAAGATTGTGCATTTCGACTAAAAGAATTATTTTTTACCTTAACATCATTAGTCCTTTTTTCTGCAGGACTCAATCCTTTAAATTTCTTTTGTTTTGCTAAATTTATTTCTAATTTAATTTTTTCTTCAGGTTTGATTGATGGATTTTCTTTTGAACTTAAAAGTTTTTCAGCTATTTTTTGAAAACTATTAATATAAGATGAAGATTTTGACAATCCCTCCTCCTTAAAAATATTTAAAAATTTATCTAATAATAATTGTTTTTTATTTCCCAACTCTTCTAACGCCTCATCTGCAGAAGTTCCCTGTTTAAGATTAAATAATCTTTGAAAAAATGTTTTTGGTAGTATTGTTTGATATTTATAAACATCAACCTTTCTTTGTTCTTCCGGTAAATTTTCATGAGATTTATAACGAATTCCACGGCCAATAACTTGTTCAATTTTATTTTTATTCCAATGCGGTTCAAGTATATGTATACTTCCTGTATTTTTTAAATCGATACCTTCTGCGCCTGATCCACTTATTAACAATGCATTAATTTTATCTTTATTATATAAATCAATAGCTTCTTTTTTTTCTTTATCATTCATTGAGCCAGTAAATAATTTATATTTAATCCCTTCATCTTCTAATTTTTTTGCTATTGGTAAAATTCCAGAATCTAAATAATTTGAATAAATTAAATTTTTATGATTAGGATTTTGTATTATATTATTTTTAACATTATTAATTAAAGATTTCATTTTTGATGACAACTCTTCTGTGCCACCATATGGAATTGTAGTATTAGATACTTGCCTTGCTGCAGCCATAAATGCATTTAAATATTTTAATTCTTGTTTAGCCAATGGAATATTTGATCTTATTTTACTTGCTATAATAGGATCTGCGTGTGATGTGACATAATTATAATATTTAGTTTGCTCAGGGCTTGCTAAAGATTTTATCTCATGATCTATTCTTTCAGGAAAATTTTCCTTTGAAGGTTCATAATAATGAACTCTATTTTTAATAGCCTTAGATATAATTTCAGGATTTTTAATACTTATTTCAATCCCAGGTTTCATCCCCATTAGCTTATTAAAAAATCCAATTGGAATTACAGTTTCTTTAATAAATTTTTTATTAAAATCTGTAGGATTTAATGGTATATTTTTATCATCAGGATTTAAAAATCTAATAATAGGAGCAAGTTCTGCAGGATTATTAGATGCAGGGGTGGCTGATAATAATATTCTCTTTTTATATTGAGGAGATGATTCAACCATTTTTTGTGATATTGCGGAACTTGTTCTACCTATTTTTTGCGGCTCATCTATAATAATTGTTTCTACTCCAGACTCTGGTCCATGTTTTGCAAAATGATGATATGATCTTATTTTATAATTATTTTTAATATTAAATTTTTTTAATTCTTTTTTAAAATTTTCCCTTAAAGACGCAGGGACAACAACTTCAGGAAAATCTTTTGAAGTTGCAGCTATTGATGTAGCTGTTTTTCCAGATCCAACACCATGATAAAGAAGAATTGAATTACTTTTTTTATATTTATCAACAGCCTCTTGTTGATGTGGTAATAACTTAAGATTAACTTGTTTAGCAAATTTTAAAAAAATATTATTAACATAGTCCATATTAGCTTTTTTAACATGTTCTGGAAGTTTTTTAATATTCTTTGTATGCTTAGCCCATCTATCTGCAGTTCCTTTAGGAACTTCTCCACGGTCCTCTGCAGCAAACATCCATCTTCTTTGAGCATCTGATTTAAAAGGAGCAATTTTTTCTAATTCAACCTTTTTAGCCATATCTTTACGTTTTTTAGCAGCAAGTTCTTTAGGTGTTGCTTGTGCGTAAAAAGCCTTTCTTTGAATATTAGTTTTAAAAGAAGCTACAATTTCCATGACTACTCCTAACCTACCGTAATAACGTTATTAGTATCAGATTCACTATCATCACCACCAATTAAATATTTAGAATATTCTCCACGAATAACTTTACATGCTATATTACTAAACATGAATGAATGAAACGCATCGTCAGGAACTATATGATCGTATTTTGTCATTCTTGTTTGTTCACTATATTCAGAAATTATACCGGTAAAATCCGGTTCAAATTCTTTAAACTGTTCATATCTAAAAAAAGATACTTCAGTTCTTTTTATTTCCATGATAATATCAGTCATTACTCGTGTTCTATTAATAATATAATGCCCTTTATTATGATCCCATTTTATTTTTTTTATTAATGTTCCATGTTCATATATTTCAGCAAATTTAACAGGACCAAGGGCAGCTACCATTATGGCATTGGAAGTTCTTCCATCTCCACTATCTGCGATAGTAAGAACACAATCAAATTTTTTAATAATTTTTAACATATCTTTAATTTGAATTGTAGCTTCAGATAACTTTCCAGTATATTTTTTTTTAAATATAACAATAAATTTATTCATATCATATGTACCAATTGTTAACATAGAATACGATGTACCAGATGCGGTATCTCCTTTTCCCCAATCTATACCGGCATATGTTTTTTTTCCTTTTAATCTTTTATCTGTATTTCCTATACCTTCTTCTATCATATCAACATTTTCACAACATTTTTTAATGTCAGCAGAAGTTATCGGATGTCTTGCGGCTGCATATGATAATGCAAGAACCTCATTATAATACTTTTCAATACTATACTGAGTTTTAGTTTGTATAACATTAATCTGCCATACTTTAGGATTTTTTTCATTATTAATCCAATTTAAAACTATTTGAGGGAGTCTGTATCCATCTATAAATCCAGAACTCATTGATACCCATTGACCATTTTCATAATAAATTGGTTTGCCACATTTATTACATATAAGACACGTATCACCAATATTGTTTTCATTAATATAATTATACTTTTTACATCCAGTATTTTCACATTTAATAATCCATTCATTTTGAGTAGAATTAGCCCAACAATATCTTTCAAGGGTATTTTCAACAGTTTTTGGAGTCCCTGCATATAACTTACAATTAAATAAATGCATCGGAAGATTAGGAATTGTATCTTTCATCCTTTCCCATTTAGCAAGACTATGACTCATTGATTGTTCAACAACGGATATTTGATCGCTTATAATATCCTGAACTTCATCTATTTCAATAACGTCAGCTGAAATTCCTCTTATTGAATCTGCAGTATGAAACATAGATCGTAAATAAATTTTACTTCCATTTACTAATTCTTTATAAGATATTTGATCTTTAGTTTTAGTATCAAAATAATGATTTTTAATTATAGGAGAATCTTTTAAAGCAGTATCCAATTTATCAGTTGAAAATACTGATATTTGTTTACCGGTTGGAGCCGCATACAATACATGATAATATGGATACTTAATAGCAGGTATAGCTGTTTTAAAACCTAATATAGTTGATTTATGTGTTTGCCTGCCAAATTTAAGAACTATAGCAGATGATGGTTTGTTGTAAATAGGAATTAAATGTTTCATGGAATTCTTTGGCATTTGCAAAGGTATTCCATTAAGTTGAAATATATTTGATGCAAATTGAATAGGAGTTATAAACATTAAATTAAATATCACCTTTAATATTTTCAAATAAATTTGGAATATCATCTATTTTAGTAATATGTTCTTCACAATTATCAAATTCTAATTGTACCTGTTTCATTTGATTAAAAAATTTAGTTGTAGAATCTTGATCAGACGCCCCAGTATGTTCTTTAACTTTAATAAAAATATCTAACCATTGTTTAGCCAACTTAACACGCATTTCTTCTACATTACGTTTTGTAGTTTTTGTACTATCGAATACTCCAAACTTATCGTTCTGACCCTCTTCTTTAATCTCTTCAATACTTTGAGTAGAATTCATTACCTCATAAAATTTGTATATACTATCAGTTTGAACCTGTTTAAGAAAATCATCAGTATTAGGAGTTGTAATAGGAATTCCTAGTTTCCATTTTATATAATTAATATTATGAAAATTAACCGTAACATCACTACCATCATTAGATGGACACTCAATTTCAGTATTATTATTAAATTTACGTATAATTAAAGTGTTATCATGAAAAGGAATACAATATCTCAATGCATCCTTTGCAGTTAAATTTTCAGTATCCCAAAATATTTTTTTATACAAATTTAACGCATCAATACCTATCTTTTTTTTATACTTTAACATTATGATATCAGATATATTTTCAAGCGGTTCGTTATTGAAAATGAATATATTAACAATTGACATAACATCATAATAAGAATGAATCCAAACACAATCTTCACACCATTTAAAATAATTAGGAACATCTGAATTATTTTTATTATTACTAGTTATATAATGATATAACTCAAATATATTTAATTTTTTCAACCATTCAACATGAATATTATTTTCTAAATTTAGTAATAATCTGTTATTTAAAATATCAATAACACTTTTAGGAAGTGTAGATTTTAATTCATTTGAAATTAATAATATTTCATCTTCTGTTATATAGTAATTAAATGATTTAAGTTTATCAATTATATCATTGATAGTCTTACCACAAAACAATAAAGTAATAATAAAATTTTTAAATGGTACTTTATTCATAAACATGTCCATACTAATATTATATAACAAAATATACATTATGTAATTATTTTTAAATTTAATTGTATAATATTTAAAAATATGTTATATTTAATTATAACAGAAATTATATAAATTATCAGAAAGGTAAACAATGAATACTCAAACAAAAATTGCTGGATCTTTTTTGAATAAGATGTTAACAGTAGGAGCTGGAGCTGCTATTGCTACTCCAGCTGCTGCTATAATAGGACATAAACTTGGCTACCAATCAGGTGCTAGAAAGGCAAGTAATGAAATGGCTACACAATTTGATATTGCAAATCAAGAGGAAAATTCTCAAATTGCAAATGAATTTTTTAATCGTGGAGTTAGAGCTGCTTCTGAAATACCAAAAGAAGCAATGGAATGCTATTATGAAGGGTTTAATGATGAACTTGAAAAGATTGGCGCTGGAGTACCTAAGTGGATGAAGGAAATGATGCCAAGTCTAAAAAAAGCATTAACTACTGGATATAAAGCAATTAAAGGCGCTCCAGGACAGGCTATAAAAGGAACTAAAGAATCTTTTAAAGCAATGTATGGAAAAGGCCCAGGAAGTATTAGTTCTGCATTAAAAAAACCAGAATCGCTTAAAAACTCTTATAGTTGGGGAACTCCAGAAAAAAAACAATTTAAACCAGTAATAAAAGCTGTTGTTAAATCACTTCCTGCAATAGCAATCCAAGGCGCTGCAGCAACTGGTGCAGCATATGGAGGAGTTAAAGGAGTTAAAGCATTAACTGGTCATAAAAAAGAAGCTGGAATAAAAGAAGCTGGAGCGAAAGAAATATATCAAGCAGTTAAAGGTGCTGTTAAAGGCGTCGCCAAAGCAGGATATAAAGGAACCAAAGAATCTTTTAAAGCAGCTTATGGAAAAGGTCCAGGAAGTATTAGTTCTGCATTAAAAAAACAACCAGCATCATTTAAAAATCCTTATAGTTGGGGATCTCCAGAAAAAAAACTATCATTACTTTCAGCAGTTAAAAAAGCAACCCCTGCAGTTGGATTAACACTTGCTGGAGGAGGCGCAGCTGCATATGGCGGAGTTAAAGGTGTCCAAGCTTTAACTGGTCATAAAAAAACAGCAGAACTAAATCAAACTAACAATCCTCAAATTCCAACAGGAACTGGGGCTGAACGTCGTTACTAAAATATTAATTGATTGACCATTCCTTAACCTAAAGTACGAAGATCCCTGGTTCTTAAGTAGTTAACTATTATGTTATTTTTTACAAAAATATGGTATAACAATAATGAGTACGTTTAACCTACTTAAAGCATGTATATCACTGGTTAAATGTTCCTGTTCACTAACAGGTTTATAATGTTGATTTTAACCCAACATTATAAATATAACAAGGTTAAAGGTAAAAATAATAATATCACGGCCTACCCCGTTTTATTATTATAATTTAAAAAAAAATATATATCGAAAGGTATATAGGGGTAGGATATAAAAATATGTAATATAAAGAGCAAAGACTTCTGCATAGATGTTTAAATGCAAGATAGAGTTTCCAGTTCTGTATTCAATGATTTTAATTGAACTGGCATGCTTTTTATAATATTATGTTATATTATTATTATTTTTTTTTTTTTAATTATAAACAAAAAAAAATGTTATTTTCATAATTATTATGTAATAACAAATATAGAAGATTTTTAAAGAGAGAATTAGATTCGTCTGATTCTCTTTTTTTTTATTTATTACTAACAAATGGAGGAACATGTGGGATTAGAAAATTATTGTAATAAAAAGAAACACTATATTTTTTTTCATGATGATATGGATGGCATATACACATCAGCCATATTTATTAAATCTTTTATTGAAAATGACACTAAAAATTTTCCAATCAAATTATGCCCTGTCAAAACATCAATGAGAGGAATTAAATTTAATTCATTTATTAAAGAAATCTGTTTAAAAAATATAAATCCAAATATTATAATCATTGATTACCAATACAACGATTTATGTAATATATGGATTGATCATCATCAAAACAAAGAGTTCACCGATAAAACAACTAATGAATTAATAGAAATATATAATAAAAAACATATTATATACTCAATAGGTGAAAAATCCGCAACACGAGTTTTATATAATTATATAATAAAAAATCAATCAAATAAATTAGATGTAATCAACAATTTTATTGATGATATTAATATTATAGATATGATTGATTCTGCAAATTATACTAATGTAAATTCTGTTTTCAATAGTTTACATCCATTAATGATTTTAAGAGCATACCTTGAAAATATGAAATTATATATTGATAATACATATTGTCGTATAGTTGAAAATATAGTTAAATATGATTTTGATATTGATGATCTATTATTTTCGATGAATATAGATAATTCAGAAGTTTTAAATTTAAAAAAAAGAGCTTTAAAAATTGAAAAAAATATAGTTAAAAATATTAATATAGGAATAATATACTGTAATTCATTATATGAATATCCTAGATATTCTGAATTTTTTGTCAATCAAGACCTTCCTTATTCTATTAGAATTATAAATCATGGAGAAGAATCTATTCATTGTGAAATAGGAGCTAATCCATGGGTTGAATTTAGATACGATCTTAATATTGGTAAATTTCTTTCAGATCTTTCATATCCTATATCAGGAGGTGGGCATAAAAAAGTTGGAGGAGCAATATTGAAAATTGGTGATTTAGATAAATTTTTAAATCAAATAACAACTTATATAAATGAAGGAGAAGATATTAGTATGGAAAAATATGCAGTTGACAAAGAAGATTCAGTTGAAAAAAAAGCTAATGAAATAGTTAAACAAGCATCATCTGAAAATAAAGAAATCACTATTGATGACGCACGCGAACAAGCTGTTAAAAAAATAGATAAAAAGGAGACTGGAGATGTTCAAGGATAATAGTAATTTCGACATTCAATACTTTATGAATTCATCAATAGATGAAATTGATGAAATCATTGCAAATAAAGATAAACATATAAGAAGAATGAATATACCTAAAAGTGACGGATCGTTAAGAAATATAATTGCTCCTGATAATAAATTAAAATATATACAAAAAAGTATTTATTGGAAATTTCTAAAAAAATATAAACCAAGCGATGCAGCTCATGGATTTGTTAATAAGAGGGGCATTGTAACAAACGCAAGATTGCACGTAGGAGCAATGTCTTTAGGAAAGATAGATATAAAAAATTTTTTTGATTCAATATCTCAAGATCATTTAAAAAATTGTCTTTTTGGAAACAAAGTAATTTGTAGGTTTTGTAAATTTTATGATAGAATGCTTGAAAATGGATGCAATCCGTCATTGTATCATAATAAATTAAAAGATTATGAATTTAAATGCGAAGAAATTAAAGCCGTATTTATTCCTGAATATTGTATCGAAACAGGATACCAATCATTAATGACACGAGTAATTGATATCTGTACTTATAATGGATTTTGCGCTCAAGGATTTCCAACATCACCAATTCTTGCAAACCTCATTATGAGAGGTTTTGATAAAAAATTACTTGAACATTGTGAAAAAAATAATATAGTATACACCAGATACGCTGATGACTTAACTTTTTCCAGTAAAACTATTAATAAAATCGAACTTGAAAAACAAGTAAAAAATTTAGCATATCAACAATTGTGGGCTTACAAACTGCGACCCAATAAGAAAAAAACTAAATTTAAATCTAAATCTGGAAGACTCAAAACATGCGGAATAATAGTTAATGTAAAAACATCAGTCCCCAGATACGATGTAAGAATTTTTAGAGCAAAAGTTCATAATGCAACAAAAAAAAATCCAGATCAAACTACTAAAAAAATGTTAAGAAAATTAAAAGGATGGGCATCATACTTAATGTCTATTGATGCTTATCAAGGTAAAAAATATATGGAAAAATTAAAACAGTTTGAAAAAGAAAAATTTGGCCTTAAGACAAAGGGGGCCAAATGATTTTTGAAATATATACAGACGGAGCATGTTCTGGAAACAGATTAAATAGCGAATGCAAAGGAGGATACGGATATATAATTATATTAAATTATAGAAAAATTATGAAAGGTGGTGGATTCCGTATCAATGTAACAAATAATCAAATGGAATTGATTGCAGTAATAGGAAGTTTATTACGATTAAAAAAATTTTTACGGTCATCACAATCATTAATAAAAGATCATGATTGCATTATTAATAGCGATTCTCAGTATGTAACTGAAAATTGGAATGATTATATTATAGAATGGGCAAATAATGGTTGGAGAAAATCCAATGGAAAAGCTTTATTAAATAAAAAATTGTGGAAAAAAATATATTCATTAGTTTTAGAATTTAAAACTGTTAAATTTAAATGGGTTGAAGGTCATGGGGATGATAAAAATAATCAAGAAGTTGATCGTATAGCAAAAGATTTCATTAAAAGAAGTCCACATGAATAAAAGTGATTACAAAACTCCTAATGCTAAAAAAATAATTAAACACGTAAAAAAAATTACCGATACTATATTTGATTTGGCAGATGCTATTGTTGACAATAGCAACACCATTTCAAATGAAGTAAAAGAAATTAAAAATATAAAAAAAGAATTCAGAAGAAAGAATCTTAGTAAAAGTAAAGATTCTAAGTTGGGTGAATCGCCCAACTAAGTAGGTAATTAGTTCATTGTTCCACTTTAGTTTAAAGTGGAACAATTTCTATTACCTGCCTGTTCACGAACTTTTTATAAAAGTTCGTGCAGGGCCATACAGGTTAAGATCCCTGTCTGGCCCCGACCCCAGCCAGGTATTGTCTGATAATTCTTACTCTCGTATTCGACACGGGAGTTTTTTTTAGCTATTTACCAATAGCAATTTTAATTTGTTCAAGATTTTGTATAACTTCAGTTATTCCATCAATAGCTTTTTTAGTAGCAGACTCATTAATCATTGTTAATCCCATGCGAGATGCAATTAGATATTTAGATAATTCGTTGACAACTTTTTCCATTTCATCAATATTATCAACATAATCTATTAAACTATCTTTATTAATAAAATTAAGAGACAGAACAACATCAACAGCATCAGGACTTGCCAATTCACTAGCTTCTTTTACTAAATTTAATTTTATTTTATCAGATATCTGCGAAAACAAACTATCAATATTAGCTTTTTTTTCTATTGATTTAAATGAATCAGGATTAATATAATCATCATTAACGCCAAAAATTGAAACATCTTTATCAATAATAGAATTATTAGATAATTTTAAAAGAGCAGATGTCATTGCAATCTTTATCATATCATCAGACATTCCCATTATTTTTAATACAGTTTTAGTATGAATAGTCGATAATGGATTTACTAAATGAGCAACCTTTTTTAAAGGATCAAATGCTGTTCCTTTAATTTTATATCCATCATTTGTCGCTTTAATTTTTATTTCATTTATGCCCGAATTTTCATATATTTCTTTTATTGGTAAACTTGGAGTCATAAATCCATTTCTACCGGTTGTAGGAATATTTCTCATACGTTGTGTATTAATAACTATTGAAGATTCAGGAATTAAATAAATATTTTTAACATTACCTAATGCCATTTTGTATATTGGATTTTTAACTGCAGTTACTTTTTGAACTGATATAATATTAGCTGGAATTATAGCTGATTCATTACTGACATATGCATTATTATCATTAATTTTAATTTTTTTAAATTTATCATTAAAAAGAATACATTCATAAGAATTATTAGCTCCATAAATTATAATTAATGACGAACTCACAGGATCACATGAACAAAACGAATTATATCCAATTCCTTGATTCATATCTTTTATATAATTAAAAGATTTGTCAGCTCCATCATTTTTATTTTCAGAAGAAATATTAATAATATCATTATTAGTATTATCTCTAATCATGCCAACTGCCTTTTCAAGAACACCATCTCCTGTCAATGTTTTTAATCCATAAAATCCAATACCTTTTTTATCATAATCTGAAAATTCAGAATATAAATTTCCATCAAGAGAAATAAATATCTGATCTCGTCTATTTTTTATTAATATTTTATCCTTATTTTTTTCTTCATATTTACCTGATAATGGCGCTGCGGTTGCACATTCATTTGAATCATACAAATCACTAGATTTTTTATAATCAAGAACAACTCCAGATATAGGAATCCCATTATTAGAAGATTCGAATCTCCCAATTGCACTATTTCCACTCTCAATAAATTGTTCTAACGATGGTTGTTCATATATTCTTAATTCACATACAGTAGGAGCTATCATTGGTTGTAATTTATTTACATCAAATATTTGAGAATCTATTGTAGTAACAACTTGCTTTGCTTGTATTACATCATTTACATCTAAGACACCAGATTTTTCATTGTTAGGAATAACTTTAGGAGTTTCAAGATCTATAAGATTGGTCATTAAATCTCCTGTATTTTCAACAAATTTTTGACTTATAGTAGGATCACTTTCTAATTGTATAGCAAATTTTTCAAGATCTTCTTTTAATATCTTTTTATTCCATGATGATAATTTAGCAAAAGTTGGATATGAAGCATCATCAATATTTCCGATAGTATTGGCCCTTTTAGGATATACACCACCAACACTTTTAATAGATTCTGAATTTCCCTGATCTTTATAAATATCTTCAGGTTTGCCAATTTTTTGACTAATTAACAATTTGGTCATATTAATAATATTTGCAGGATAATATTTAATAATATCTTTATCTTTATGTACGAATGTATCAAATGGAGATAATTGATAATTATTAACTATAATAGGAAAATTAATTTGCTTATTATTATAAGACACTACAATGCTTCCCTTAGCATATCCCTTATCTTCATCAATATTATTAACTACAATATCTACATTATATTCTTTAGGAATGTAATTAATCTCTTCAAAAAATTTACTCATTATTTCATCATTCCAATCAGAAATATTATTTGAAAGTTTATAAGTAGAAAGTTTAATAAACTCAGTTTGAGGAATAACAGCATCTTTAATACTAACCATAATTTTTTCCTTTATAAATTGTTAAATTTTAAAATTAACTATTCCGATACTTTCTTTGTAGAAAATTCTATAACTTTCTACCAATTAAGGTGTATCTCCCCGTAGTGCTCGTAGAAATATTCCACGAGCACCATTATAATCTCGATCCATCACTTGTCCATCAAAGTTACTTTTTATAACTCTATTTCCATTCAAGTTTTCTATTATTTCACCAGTCCATGACACGGTCTTTGATGTATATGCTTCATTAACGTCAATAACAAATTTATGATTATTATTAGCTACAAATTTAATAATCTGTTTAAATTTGTAATGAGATAATGACAGCATATTACGAGCCGTTCTCGAAGATATTTTTCTTTTTGATTTGTCAACCATATCTGACACTTCAAAAGTTGGAAGTAAAATAATATCAAAATTCTTGACTAGAAAATTAGCTGTCTTAAAATGGAGTTCAGAAATTAAATCTTTAATCTTCCATTTTGTTCTACCTATTAAAGATTTAATTCTACATCTTTTAAAGAATAGTTTCTCTTTACTTAAAGACGATAGCAATTTATCAATCTTTAAGCATAAATTAAAAATTCTCTTAAAACATCCTTCTCCAATCTTTCCACAACTATTTTCCGAAAAAAAAGTTATAAATGTTCTTACACCAGGATCGAGAGCAACTACCCTGTTAGCTTGGTTATCGCATATAGAGGGTAATTGAACCTTATGTGGTATACAGACATAATATCTACCATTTTCTTTTGTTAACCTTGAGTCACACCAATTGTCAGGAATATTTTCTGTAAATTTTAATTCACCAATTTTTGAATGGTAAATTCCCAATTCAGAAATTGCACTCTTTGGAATATAGCATGATTGTTTGGTGTCTTTCCTTGACTTATAAGACACATCTTGAAATTCATGCGTGATAGCAAATTTCTTTTTAGCATTCAAAACTGAGGTACATGCATCTTTAATGGCTATTGATTTAATTTGATATGGAATTTTGTTTGACCATTCTGGGAGAGCTTCTAACAGTTCGCCCTTAATAGACATCCAATTTGCTTTAGTCTCTGGGTTTTTTAAATATGCAAAAGCTTGATTAAAAGAAAATCTTGCAGCCCCAAACCAGTTTTTAAATATTGACTTTTGATTCTGGTTTGGGTAAATCCGGATCTTCTTCGACTTGCTTTTTATATCTTCTAAGTCCATGCATTCGACATGAAAATACTGTGAGAACGGCGAGTAGATCTTCGGTAAGCTCTCTTTCGGGGGAATGTACCAATTGGTTGAGAACCAGGAGTTCTCCACCATTTTGCTTGATAAGGAACTCGATAAGTTCTGTTCCAAACCTTGCAAGCCTGTCTTTGTAGGCAACCACAATTGTAAGCTTTTCTCTTTGCAAAAGTCGTTCCAGAATGGAGTTAAGCCCTTTTCTTTTGTAGTTAAGTCCAGATCCAATATCCTGGATGATTTCTGCATTATGAAATTGTTCTCGCATAAAGACGACCTGCCTGACCAAATCGTCTCTTTGCTTGATTGAGGATACACGACAGTAGCAAATTGTTGATTGTTTGGATGGCTTTTCATAAGAGTCGATGTCAAACAACCATCTTCCAGAATGGAGTCGTTTTGCTTTAATGTTTCCATTTTCCGCATATTTTCTGATTGTTTTATCACATTGACCATAATATTCCATCGCTTTTCTTAGTGGCACAAATTTCATAATATATCCTTTTCTATAAATATAATAGATTTTTATAGAAAAGTCAATATTTTAATCAACTATTACTTCCTTTGTTATTATTGACAAAGCATTATGTATCAACATTCCTGGATTTCCTCCAACTGTGGGTGGAACAATTCCTGTATAAAAAGCTGTCTGAACAGACACATCAGAAAGAGCTCGTGATATGCCATAAGCTATTGCATTTGCCAATGCTTTTGCTCCATCTTCATGTGTAGAACTTTTATCATTTTCAGAAGCATTTGCATTATCATTAATAAATTTTTCAATATCAGAAACTATTGATACTCCAAGAGCTGATTTAGAAAAACGTACAGTTGGCATAAAAAACTCCCATTATAAATATAATAAAATAAATCTAAACAGTTTCAAAAATTGAACTATTATCATTAATAGTTCCTTTTTGGCCATTAACTCCAATTGACGTATAACCTTTATTATCAGCAATTTTTTTAGCATCAGCTTCAAGAATTGGAAGTATCGCCGGATGTATCGGAGCCGGGCCCCCAATAGATGTAACTTGACATAATTGAGTTTTATTATTAATAAAAAAATCAACAAATGGTTTTAAAACAACAGGTTGATCATTAATTTTTAATCCATTCTTAGCTTTAATATCGATTCCTTTTATAGGATCAAGAACAATTGAATTGTTAGATTTTTCATTATCTCCATGAGATATTGTAATAATTCCAATTGAATGAATTGTTAAATTTCCAGAAGTGTCCAGAGATACATGCAATCCATTTTTATTAGATTGATTTAAACCAGCCCCAGATGCCCTTATATCAATAGCACCTTTGTCACTTATACCAACCTTCATTCTATTACCAAGTATCGCTGTAGTGGCTCCTGGAGGCACTATACTAAATCCCTCATCCTTAATAACATCATCAACTCTAATATTAACAAAACTATCCCCAGGTTCTCCCATTTCAATAGTAATTCTTGATTTTTTTTGATTTATAACTTTTGATAAAAGTACTTCTTTTCCTTTCTCAACAACAAGAGTATCCATATTTGCTCCAACAAATGGAGCATACGTTCCTTCACATGTAGAAATCCAATCATCAGGATTTTTATTACAAGTAACATATCTTCTATAATTAATTAAATAATCTTCAGGACTAACCATAGTAGATTTTTCATTTATATCATTACCTGCATATAATCCAAATTGTTCTCTTGCATATGAAGCTTTACTATTATGAGAAATAACTCTATGAATATTTTGAGCATATGTATAATGAAGATTTTCTTTAACTCCAAATCCAAAAGGTTTCATGGTTGTATTTATTACATTTCCAGATGCTAATACAACCTGCCCATTATCTGTAGCAATAATGCCTGCTCCAGAATTTTTATTAACAAATCTAAATGTATTATCATCAGGTTCAGAAACAGGATTTTCTATTTTTATAGGAGCGATGGATCTTTCTGAATAAATTCCAATAATTACTTTTTCATGATTAGGAGCTATTCCTATAAATTCATTTTTAGGACCTCCAAAATGAAATTGAACTAATACTTTAACAAATTCTCCAATTTTAAAATTATCTTCCAATCCTGGAGGGTATGATAAAGAACAATATGTTTGACCTATAGATCCTAATGGAGATTTATGAATGGCAACTTCATATGATTCAGTATCATCAAGTTTATTAGTGATAACCCCATCACAAATACATGGTACTACAGTATACGATATTGTATCATTGGAATTAAACATAATTACTTATTTTTTTCCATATTCCCCTGTAATAAGTTGAGTAATTGGATTTCCTACATTAGGATCAATAACACTTTTAAATCCCTGAGTTGTTCCTTCTTCAAGAACTTTTGCTATTCTATTATGTGCTAATCGTGAAATCCAATCTTCGCTTGTTTGAGCCTTTGCGCTTATTCCTGCAGGAGTTAAAAATGGTTCATGTTTAATTTTATCTTTAAAAATATTTATTCTTTTAACTCCTTTATTACTTAAATCTTCAATAATATTATTTGTAATTTTAGTATTTTTTTTGTATATGCCATAATTTTGAGATAAATGATCGCCTTCAGTATTTTCAATATCATCTTCTTTATTATTATTGTTATTATAATATTCTACAGTTGTTAATGGAGCAACATCATAAGGGGCGTATGTACTTGATCCTGGATGTAATATTCTTGTTGTATTCGTTATACCTCTAACAACAGTCTCGATATCTCTTGAATCAAGCTTTCCTTCATTAATATTATTTATTTCTTTTACAAGAAATTTTTGAGCGTCTTTAAATCCTCTATATTTTAAAACATCATGCACACTTGTTGTTCCTGTTGAAATATTATCACCCATAAATACTTTATCACCTTTTTTAACAAGCAGCTCAGTATTAGGATCTATATAATGAACGTCTTCTTTTTTATCATTTTGCAATACAACATCCCATCCGCCAATAGGAGATTTAATAATATTTTTTACTATCCCATCAATACTTGCAAGGGTTGATTTGTTAGGTATATTTGTAGTAAATCTTAAGACTCTTTCCAATACATCAAATGCAGATCCAGTTTTTCCTGCGGCTACAGTTCCTCCTGTATGAAAAGCCTTCATAGCTAATTTTAATGAAGGTTCGGTTATTGTATGAGAGGAAATAATTCCTATATTATCACCTATATTATGTAATTTTCCATCATAATCAGCTCCATAAGAATAACTTGAAAATCCATCACCTGGAGTTGGATCGGTAATAGGTGATTGTACAAATATATTTTTTACTTTATGACTGTTCAATTTATTTACAAGATCACTATTGACAAGATCATTTCTTTTTGCAAGAATTTTTCCATGAGTATCTTTAACGTCTTTTGCCAAATATCTATTAATAATAGATTTCTTATCATCAATATTAAATTCAAAACCAACCGTATCGACAGGATCTTCACTGTTAATTCTTGTTTCATAAATAGAATTAGTAAGATCTTTTGTTAACCATCCCGGCTTAAACGATTGTACTGATTTCTGTATATTTCCACTTCTTGCCCCATGAGCTGCGGCCCAATATTGAGAAGTATTAAGTCCTTCAGAATAAGATTTAGTAATTGGAACAGGAACAGCGGCTCCATCTATATCCGTAACTATTCCAGGCATTAATGCTATAGATGCAAAATTACTTATACCTTTACCTGCTCCTGATTTTAAACCAATACCAACCATAGTGTTTTCATCATAATCAGATTCTAATTTTTTAATACCTTTTGATACCGCTTCATTAAATGACTTAACAATAGAAGAACTATCATCCTTACTAACATTTTCCCATGCATCAGACACTAATTTATCTTTAAATTTTTTATCAATAATGGTATCTGATACTCCTAATGTCAATCCATAAGTTGTAACATAATTATTTCCAACATCTTTAATCTTGTCCGCAAGGGCAAGTGCCTGTTTTCCATTATATTTTTTTACTACGTCACGAATCCATCCTTCGGTATTTTTACTTGTTAATTCTATATTATATTTTTTCATATCATCAGGAACTATAGAATTAATTTCATGCATACCAAATGGAGCCTTTATATTATTAATAGTCACATTGTCACCATAAGTAAATTTATTATTTTTAAAAGACTCACGAGCATCGTCTATATTATTAAAAGATAAATTGGTTTCTTTTCCACCTTTACCTTTTGAGACAAGCCAACTTCCTGCAGTTATATCAAGAGATGGCTTATTAAGAACTGTATCATAACCGGTTTTAAGCATACTGGCAGAGGGTTTCATTAATTCTGCCTCTTGTAAAGCTTTTGACGAAATAGGAACATGTAATTGAAATGTGTCTTGACAAATAATACCATTATTTAACATAAACGTATATGAACCAGGAGCTGTTATATCATACATGGTAAGAAGTTCTTTATTTAATTCTATATTTTTAGCATATACCCATGTAATATTTTTATTATTAACTATTTCAATCCATCTATCATCCGCAATACCTTTAGGCAGTATAGTAATTATTTTAATAGCTGTTGGTCTTGATATACATCCAGAATTTACAGCATCATACATTGAACTATATAAGTTAGGATATTTATTTGATTTTATATGTAACCTGAATTTTATATACATATCATCACTAAAAGGAACCATATCAAGTCTGGCAGCCATTGAAGCGGATGTTTCGCCACCTGTTGCTTGAAATTTTTCAAAAGCTTCTTTTTTATCAGGATTTATAAAATTAAGTTTTTTATCAACAATAGTTTGGGTTGAAAATACAACAGTATACTCAACACATGTATCACGTTCAGAAGAAGTAATTGATGCTGAAATTCCAAGAGTTCGTGAAAGAGTTACTATTTCTTCCGCAAGACGTACAGACGTCGTAGAATACAATAATATATACTGTGATTTTTTACCTTGTGAATGGTTCCATGTAGACGTTCCATCCGTATCTATAAGACCGGATAGAAGGCCAAGACGAAACTCTTCTGAGGTAGACATAAAAAATATAGGAAGATGTTTATTTCTAGCCAAATGACCAATCCAAATTTTAATATTTTGTGCAAGAGAAATACTTGTTTTAGTGTGTTTTGTACTAAAACAATCATAACCCATAAATGAATGAGGAGAATCGATAGAACAAATCCCTATATCTTCTTTCATCATTTTATTAATAGTATCATTAAAAAGATTTTTTATATCTTCATGTACTGAAGCCATACATATACGCATATCATCACTTATCCATCCATTACCAATCATTATTCCTATAAAATGACCAACCGATTCATTTAATTCTATTGAATCTTTACATTTTATACTTTTACTATTTAATGAATAATCAATTAATTTAACTTCAAACAATGATGGTTTAATTTCAATTTTTTTAATTTTAGGAATTGCCTTTCCAATTAAATCTTTAGGAGAGCAACTTTCTAATTTAAAAGTATCTGTATTCAATACTATTGCACTTTTATCACTTGAAAGTAATAATTCATTTCTATCTGAAAGTAAAATTATATAATTTGAAATATTTTTATGAATTGAAAATTCAGTAACTGGAAGTTCTATAAATTTATGAGTAACATTATCCAAAGAAAATACAGATACCCCTTCAGGAACTTTATAAATTTCATTACCATTTTGTTTTATTTCTTTAGTTTCTGTTAATCGTGGAAAATCAGCAATATTAATATGAAGTATTGATTTATCTTTTACATTAACAGGTAATTCATTAAGACATGGCATATTAACCTCCAATGATTTTATAAATAATAAAAATTGTTCATTAGTATTAATATACCTATTTTCACTGTCCGTGTCAAGAAATTTATTATAAAATTTATCTCCAAAATCAATTTTTTTATTTTCTTTATTTAACTTATTAATTTCTATAGATATATACAATCCTCCAAAACAACAGTCCCCGTCAAAATCACCACCCATGTTTTCTACTACTGTTATGCCAGGAACTTCAATAGATTTGCCATCAGTTAATTTAGGTTTAAATGCAGTCATATTCCATCTATGCAATGTAGGCGCCCTGTTAGCTATAACCAGTCTCTCGTCGCTTACAACCTGTAATGCTCTCTGATATATAGGATCATTATCCTTAATAAGTTTCTGAGCCTCAACGGGCTTATATCCCCACTCAACCATCTTCTTCATAATAAATGGCTGGAAAATTTTCCCAGCCATTATTTTGGGGATTCCCAATTCGTCACCGCCAAGTTCAGGGTTTAATATAATAGTCGATCTTCCAACTAAATCCTGTCTACGTTCAAGAACTTTATCCTGAAAAAAACCTTCCTTAGTTTGTTTAGTGGCGCCTCCGTCAATTTGAGGAATAAATCCTTTCTTATTTTTTACTTTATGCAAATAAGATGTAGGATCACCCATACCGACAACAGCCTTTAAATCATTATACAATGACCCTCTAGCCTCTGCAAGTTGTAAATTTTTTATATCTTCATTATCAATAGATTCATCTAAAGTTGTTTTTAAATTCTTTAATGCACTTGATGTATAAGCGGTTTGTTGATACAAATCATTAATATCAGATACAACAACAGTTCCTTCTGTTCCAATTTGAAATACAGGACGAAATTTTGAAGGAGTAACTAAAACATTCGATATAATATAATCAGAAGGTTTCATATTGTTATCTTTAATCGATTTCAAATAACGAATTTTTTTATGTATCTTATTAAGTTCAGTAGGATTGGTTATTGTTTTTGAATCTTCTTCAGCATTTTTAAGTTCATTTTTTACATTAATACGTTCAAGAAGAAGTTTAACTGCAGGCCCTCCTGATATAGAATTTGGAGACCCAGGCTCAACAATTTTACCATTTGACTTATCTATAAATTTTTTTCCTGTTAAAATATTATCTAAATGAGTAATAGGCATATTTAACAAATTTGCAGTTGCTGAAGTCGTTATAGGATTTAATGTAGGTTCTGGAAGTTTAAAATGAGTAAAATTATTACCATACAAACCTCCTGCTTTTACAGGATCAAATAATCCATCTTTAATGGGAGCAAGGTCTTTTTTACGATATGACAATTCAGGTTTAGTTATTTCTCCACTAGACATCTCAATAATATCTTTGTCTGTCATAGGTTTTAAAGCAAATGTTTTTCCCTTTTGTTCAACATTAATTCCAGCCCCTGACATCATAGCCAACATCTTGTCCCATGCAAATGATTTTTTAGGTGGAGGAAGACTTTGGCCGGTTTCCATAGCTCTCCAATATTCATCATTTTTTTGACCTTTAATCTGAAACATTTCTCTTAAATTTTCATTAGCTCCTCTTGCTAATAGAGCAGCCATTTCCATTCTACCTAAATTTTTTCCTCCTGTTATACCACCAGTAGCAGCCTGCTCATTAGCATCGTAACTATCTTTATATCGAGCTGAAAATTTATGATCAACAATATGTTCAAGTTTTAAAATATGAGCAGTTCCAGTAGCAACAGGATTCAATAACGGTTTTTTAGTTTCAGGATCAACTAAAATATCTTTATCAGACAATCCTTCTTTTTTTAACTCACTAATAATTTTACGAGAATTATCTTCCCCTGAAAAATTATTTATATCATAAGTTTTTCCTGTTTTACTTACTAATTTTCCCACTGCAGCTTCAAGTAATTGAGATGTATTTATTCTATTTGAAACTCCTAAAGGACTCATTGTTAAATCAATTTTTTCTCCAGTTTCCAAATTATAAGGCATCTCATCATCAGGAACAATTTTAGAAATGATATGTTTATTTCCATGTAATCCAGATATTTTATCAGCAACCTTTAACTGCTCTTCAGTCTTTATATTAACAACTACATTATTTCCACTTTTAGTAACTTTTTTTACAACTCCTATTACATCTTTATCCCATAGCAAAGCATTATTAGACATATCTCTTTTTAATTGCTTGTCAAGCCTTCCTAAAATTATATCATCTGACGTAGGTGATTTTTTTTCAAGATGAGCTATAACAACATCATCCCTTTCCACCGTTTCTCCAACCTTAATAACCCCATCGCTGTCTAATTTTTTTGATTTATTTAATGGTAATACTTCAGGATAATATGCTTTAAATTTATCACGCGAAAAAACTCCATTAGAAGTTCTTTTAGTTTTAAAATCATACATATGTTCAGATGTTAATTTTTTAGCAGCACTCTCTGAAATGATAGCCGAATCCTCAAAATTATAACCTTTATAAGGAACATAAGCAACTTTTAAATTAGCTCCAATAGCTATATTACCATCTTTCGTAAAATTATTATCGGCAAGAACATCATCCTGTTTAACAGAATCACCTATTTTTACCTTAGATTCATTATGTAAAAAACTCTCTCCATTTAAAGAAAAATTATTATATAACTGAATAGTATATTTATTTTTATTTTTATCTTTAATAATAATTTTATTTTCATTAACATCCTCAACAATTCCATCAACAGGAGACTTGGGAAGTGCTATAATGCTTGCAATATTTTTTCCAAAATTTCTTCCATTTTCATCAACAATATTAAATAATGGCTTATCTCTATATTTTAAAGGAAGAGCCTGTTCTTGCATTTTTGATGCAGTCAATCCCCTATTACCTTGAATAGAATTAAGAAATGGAATCATATTAACAGACGAATCAAACATTCCAATAGGATTGGCTATTATTACATCGACATCAGAACTGTTAACACTTTTTATTTTTCCTTGATTTACAACTTTTATTTTATTATTTTTAGGAACAGGAATCTTTTTAGTTACATCATATTCATCAGGAAATGCTACATTTTTATCCCAAACATCTTGAGGAGATAAAAGAACTTTCTCACCATTCTTTTTTAACATTTTCGAATATAAATTATTACCAACCTTTATTGTATCAACAGATGTATGAACGGCAACTCCAATAGCCTGCCCTTCAGGAGTATGAAGAGGATCTACAAATCCAACTTCACTATTAGAAATTTTTCTAATATCATTAGTTATAGCATTTGTTGATCCAATTCCACCTTCTCCCATAACAGTAAACTTAGACGACCCTCCGATAATAGACATTATATTTGTTTGTTCAGGAGGTGTTGATAATTGACTAGTAGTAATTGTTCCAACAACAAAAGGATCAAAAGACTGAGCGCTAATTGATTTATTTATAAATTTATTTTTTTTTAACTTATACTTAATGTTATTAATTATTTTATTACTGTTTTTAACAAGACGTTCACGTATATGATCTTCTACATCAAAAAAAGATTTAAACACTAAAGATTCACGATCATCAGATTCTATCTCACCTTTATTAATATCAATAATCTTTTTAGACGCATCAAGAATAACATCTTTATTAACATTTGTATATGATTTTCCCAAAGTTATTTTTGTTGTTTCAGGATCAAGATTTGTCGCAAATAATCTTTCTTTTATTTGACTTCTTATTGTATCATTATTTATATTATTTGCAGGAGCAATTCCAAAAACCGCTTCATATAACTTATTCTGATCCCTCAATTCATGCTTATCATAAGATTTAGAATTTGCATCGTAAACTTGCTGTCCCCATTTTTTAATTAATTCACTTGGACTTACTCCAATAACTTTTAAAGCATTAATAAGTGGAATATTTTTATTTCCATATCCCATTGTAAATATTTTAGTTTCCGGTTCAAAATTCAATTTAAAATTATTATTAAATCCTCTATCAAAATCTATAGTTTTATCAACATTAAAAAATGAACTTATTTCACCATTTGATTGTCTTTTTGTATATACACCGGGCTTAAGTCTTGACTGTTTAGTAAAAACATATTCATTCCCATTAATAAGATATGTTCCTCTATCGGTTATTTTTGGAATTGTAGTAATTTTAAGATTTTGAACTTTATCAATTGATTTGCCTGTTTTTTTATCTATAATTTCAAGATCGGCTCTTAAATCATTTGCCCATATTTGATTTTTATTCCTTACTGTCATCTGAGATTCAATATCTTTATTATCAAATTTTTCATTAACAAAAATTTTATTAACTTTTAATTTTATATCATCATCTTCTACAGAATTTAAAATTTTTTTTACAGTATCAGATACAGTTGTATTTAATAAAACATTTCCACGAGCGTCATTAGTCATCTGAAGAATTTTATTAAGAGTCTGTTGTTCCTTTAGATTCATAATTTATAATCCTAAATAAATTAATATTATATCTATAATATACAATTAATGTTACACTATAGCAATTTTAACATTTTACAAAAATGTGATTATCTTCAAAAATATGTAATAACTATAATAGAATGATTTAATTATATGTTTTAAAATCATCAACACACTACTTTGTGTGTATTGATAAAAAAATTATTAAAATTTACCTATCACAAAAAGGAGTAAAAAGTATGAAATGTTTTACATTTCACAATGGAGACGTGGTGGAAGGGATATTAGCAAATTCCAAAGGAATAATTCTTGGAGAAACCTCCAAGAAACAAACTAAGTTGCAATTCGATCAGAAAAATCCCCCAACTCTAATAAACGGACTGGTAATGGACGCAGAAGCGTCCAGTGAATATGGAACTTTCAAGAAAACAGTTATCAGAAAATCTGATGGAGACTCCAAAGCAATACTACTGAGAATTCTGACATCCTCAGATATAACTGAGGCTAAGGTGCTAGGAAATTGGTCAACGACAGGGAAGTGGGAAATCGTTGCTACCGGATCTGGACTTACATATGTGGATTCGATTATTATCCTATACAACGGCCAGACCGCACGAATAGAGTCTGAATCTGGCGAAAAATGGCTGTTAATGAATAACCGTGGCTCAATTGAGCTCGGATCGATTGTAAAAAGTATTAGATTTTTAGAGAAAGGATAAAAAAAATATGATTTCTCTAGTCATTTTGCTTCTACTGTGGTAGAGGCTTGGATATAACATATTAAAACGGGGTGTTATATCGACCCACGGATAGAGTGGCATATTACCCGTTTTTTTTAATTATTAATAAAAAAATATAAGGAGTAATTGTAAATATCCCACGGATAAATCCGTGGGCTTTAAACCTGATTAGGAACCTTATGTTCTTTAACCGATTTTTCAGGCAGATTTACAGCTGCCCCGATATTCTTAGCTGCATTAACATCCGCATGTGTTTCAAAACCACAATGCGGACATTTAAAAGATTCGCCGTTTCGGGAACCAAGATTATGACAATGAGAACATGTCTGCGAAGTATATGCTGGATTAATGGCGATTACAGGAACGCCATTAAGTTTTGCTTTATACTCAATCTTTGTCCGAAGGTCTGCAAAATTCCATTTGCCAACGCGGGAACGAAATTTCTTTCCCTTATTATTGGCGGATTTGCAAATACCTTTAAGCTTTTCAAGAGCAATTCCCTTATTTTCCTGTACAGCATTCGCAACGATTTTCTTTGCAATAGTGTGATTCACGATAGAAGTTGTTCGTTTCTCTTTTCCCGAAAGCCGTTTCAAGACCTTTTTGCAGCCCTTTGTGCCTTTGGATTGGAGACTCGAACGAATCTTCTGACGTTTTTCTCTGTATGTTTCAAGCTCTTTGCCGGACATTATTTCACCGGAAGACAGCGTGGCAATATTGATAATGCCAAAGTCTACTCCGATAAATTCTTCGATATTATGTATAATTTCTTCTGGTATTTCAACGGTCTGAAAAAGAAACCATTTGCCCTTTTTGGTAATAAGGTCGGCTTCACCTTTAATGTGAGGAAGATATTTCTGATTGTGACAGACAAACGAAATCTTCAATCTTCCATCGACAGACCAGATCGAAACAACATTCTCTTTATACGAAAGGATGCGGGAATCATAGGTAATACCACCTTCAAGCCTGAAAATTCGTTTAACATTTTTATCGAGCTTATAAGAATCGGATACCTTGGAAATACAACGAACAATAGCTTGTGCTGTAAGATGCGAAAATTCTTTTTGTTGATGGTAAACCAGATTATGAAGCTTAAACTGATTGAATGTTTTTGTCTGCCATGCTGTTTCAGAAATATCATTGCAAGTGGCATTACAAGCCTTCAGGGTTTTCCCAAGACTCTTTGATTGTTCATTCGTCGGCAGAAGTTTAATTTGAAGTGTCAGTTTCATATTATTAATATACTTCATTTATTTGAAAAAATCAAATTTATTTTGAAGGGAGATGCGAAAATTTATTTTTTATTTATTAATCCTTATTATCTGGTATAACTATAATGTTAATGGAATTTACCATTAACAATTCTTAAGGAGCACATTATGATAGACATTGAAGGAAATGTTTACAATACAGTCAAGATTGGCGACCAAGAATGGATGGCGGAAAATCTAAAGGTAACGAAGTATAATGATGGTTCTGATATACCTTTAGTAGAAGGTAATAATAAGTGGAAAAATATTAAAACACCAGCATATTGTTGGTATAATAATGATATTGCCAATAAAGAAAAGTATGGTGCATTGTATAATTGGTATGCAGTAGATAC